>Ga0209770_10000039_pt1 | contig 76510 bp, 70 predicted proteins | sample LauGreSu1BDMLBDD_2_FD_187572 | JGI IMG/M metagenome (GOLD analysis project Ga0209770, IMG submission 187572) | Freshwater lake microbial communities from Lake Michigan, USA - Su13.BD.MLB.DD (SPAdes) (version 2) | ecosystem: Environmental > Aquatic > Freshwater > Lake | place: Lake Michigan, USA... | reverse complement strand
TGTATTGATCGGACACGGTGCACCTTCCAAAAAAAAGTCCCCGCGCCTCGCGGTGCGGGGACCTTGTCTTGCTTTGAGAAACGGCGGCGGAGCCTCAGGCGGCCTTGCTGCCCTTCTTCTTCATCAAGGCTTCCGCTGCGACCGCCGCCCACTTGGTGAAGCGCGGCTGGCCCGGCGGATCGAAACCCGTTTCGGCCTTGCAGCGAGCCTTCAGCTCCTCGATGCTCTCGAAGCCGCGATCGAAGATCTTCTTCGGTCCGCGGTTCGTACGCATCTTGGCGCGAAGCGCCTCTGTCGCCTTCTCGTCGACGACGCCATCGGCACTGACGATCACGCCGTAGCGCTTGGCACCGTCCACAGTGACGAGACCCGCGACCACATCGAAGGCGACCTGCGACGCAGCGCGCTCGAGCGGGTCGCCCCAGCCGCCGCCGCCCCAAGTGTCGGCGATGAGCAGGTCACCGGCCTCAACCTTGACGTGGTCGATCTTCGACGGCAGCAACTCCTCTGTCCCGTTGGCGCGCTTGAGCAGCTTGCGACTGCGAGCACCCGGCTCACCGCCGTTTGCGCCCCAGGGATAGGTGAGCCAGCGATCGTCGTGGATCGAGATCTCACCCGGCTCGAGGAAGCGATAGCCAATACGCAGGCCGTTGCCACCGCGATTCTTGCCGGCACCGCCCGTGTCCGCGATCGTCTCGTAGATATCGATGCGCAGTGGGAAGTAGCTCTCGAGGAACTCATTCGGCACGTTGGTGAACGAGGGCCACAACGAGTGGCCGTCCGGACCGTCGCCGAACGGCTTGCCCGGAATGCCACCGAAGGTGATCTGGTACAACTGATACCACTCGCCGTCCTTGTTGTAACCGGAGTACATGAAGTGCGGGCTGTCCGAGAAACCGGCGCCACACATGAAATCCGGATTTCCCTGGCCGAGCAGGCCCGCCAGGATGTCGAAGATGCGACCGAGCGCGTGCGTGCGGCAGGACAGCGCGGCGGGCTTCAGCGGCTTGAGCAGCGTACCCGGCGGGATGCGCACTTCCATGAGGTCGTAGAAACCGTCATTGAAGAGGATCTGCGGGTCGAACACCATGATCATGTAGATGCCCGCGAACATCTTGAACATCTCTTCGTTCAACAGGAAGTTGATCGAGGAGATCGATTGCGGGTCGGTGCCGGTGAAGTCGAAGATGCACTTGTCACCCTCGCGCCACATGCTGCACTTGATGCGATACGGGCCCATGTTCAGGCCGTCGTCGCAGATGTAGTCCTCGAAGAACTGCTTTGTCTCAGGCACGTTCTGCCGGATGAGCGCGCGCATCGCGCGCTTGTTGCGCTCGAGCATGGCGTCCATCGCCGAGTAGAACACGTCATCGCCAAAGCGCTCGGCGATTTCCACGCAGCGGGTCGCCGCAGTGCGCAGCGCGGCCGTGATCGCGTTGAAGTCCGACAGATTCCACTCGGGCAGGCGGCAGTTGTGCAGCACGACACGCAGCACGTCTTCGTTGAGCTTGCCCTTGTTGTAGATCTTGGTGGGCGGCACCACGATGCCATCTTCGTAAATCGTCGTGCCGTCGGTCGGCAGCGACCCCGGCACCTTGCCGCCGACGTCGGTCATGTGACCAAACATCGCCGTCCAGGCGACGATGCGACCACCACGGTATACGGGCATCAGCATCAGCCAGTCGTTAGCGTGGCTGATCGCGCCGTTCACCGAGTACGGATCGGAGGTCAGGAAGATGTCACCCTCTTCCACCGTACCGTCGTAACCCTGCATGAAGCCCCAGATGAACGAGCCGAACTGACCGACGACCATCTTGCCTTCGGTGTTGGCGATCATCGGGAACTCGTCGTGCTGTTCGCGGATGCCCGGCGACATCGCCGTGCGGAACAGCACCGTGTCCATCTCGTAGCGCGCGTTGCGCAGCGCGCTCTCGATGATGTCGATGGTAACGGTGTCGACCTTCGTCTTCTTGAAGGGCTTCTTGTTGCGTTGAATGATTGTTGCGGGCATGGGATTACTTCCTCTTACCAGCGGCCTTCTTCGGCGCCTTGTAATTGTCGGGGTAGATCAGGATGCAGCCGGACTTGTCGACATGGCCGGTGTGCTTCGGCAGGATCACCGAAGTCGAGTCCATCTCCATGACAATCGCCGGACCGCGCACCTTGTTGCCGGCCTTGAGCTTGGCGCGGTCGTAAACGATGGCCGTCACGTCCTTGCCTTCCATGAACGACTTCTGTTTGCCGACAGCTGCCGCCTTCGGGTCGGTGCCGCCCTTGGCGAGCGGCTGACGCTTGATCTTGATGCCCTGACCCTGCACGGCAGCGCGCAGCGTGACGAGCTCGTGCTCGAGCGGCAGCGCGAAGGTGAACAGGCGCTTATGCTCCTCGTCGAACTGATCAGAGATCGCCTTCAGACCCTTCTTTTGTAGATCCTTCAGGTTCACTTCTACCGCAAGTCGCAGTCCCTGGCCGTGATAGCGCAGGTCCACCTGGTAGCTCGTGGTGATCTCGTTCTTCGCGACGCCCTCTTCCTCGAGGCCCTTGGACGCGTCGGCAGCGAGCGTCTTCAGGATCTTCTCGATTTCTTTGGCGTTCGTCTCGCTGAACCGACGCACGTAGGTGCGGGCGCGTTCGTCACGGACGGCCGTGGTCGCATCGCCGAGAGCGCAGAGCACGCCCGGACCCGGCGGAATGATCGACGGCCAGGAGCCGAGCAGTCGCGACAGAGCATTGGCGTGCAAGGGGCCTGCGCCACCGAAGGCGATCAGCGCGTAGTCACGAGGGTCGTAGCCCTGCTCGACCGACACGAGACGCAGTGCACCCACCATGTTCTCGTTGACGATGTTGTAGATACCCTGCGCGGCCTGCTTGACGTTCAAACCGAGCGCATCGCCGACTTTCTTGACCGCCGTCTGCGCGAGCTCGCGGTTGAGCACCATGTCGCCGCCGAGCTTTTGCATCGCAGGGAGATATCCGAGCACGATGTTCGCGTCAGCCACCGTGGGCTCAGTGCCGCCACGGTTGTAGGCGGCCGGACCCGGATCCGCGCCCGCCGACTGCGGGCCGACGCGCAGAGCTTTGGTCAGTTCCGGCACGTGGGCGATGGAACCACCACCTGCGCCGACCGTGCGAATGTCGACCGACGATGCGCGCACCGTTACGTCGCCGACCGTCGTCTCACGCCGCAGGCGCGGCTGACCGCCCTGGATCAAAGCGACGTCGGTCGAGGTGCCGCCGACGTCCACGGTGAGCAGGTTCGGGAAGCCCGCCTGCACCGCGACCCACAGCGCACCGGTGACGCCGCCCGCAGGGCCGGACATCAGCAGATTCACCGGATACTCGGCCGCCGAAGATGCCGACGCCAGACCGCCGTCCGAGCGCAGGATGTGCAGCTTGACGTCCTTGGCCACTTCAGCAAGCTTGGCCTTGAGGTTCTTGACGTAGCGATCGACGCGCGGGCGCACGTAGGAGTTTGCGACCGTCGTGACGGTGCGCTCGTACTCCTGCATCTCCGGCACGACGTCCGAAGAAATCGATACCGGCATGCCCGGCAGTTCTTCGAGCGCGATCTCGCGGACGCGACGCTCGTGCGCCGGATTGGCGAACGAGTTGATGAGCGACACGGTGAGCGCTTCGATGTTCTGTGCCTTCAGCGAGCGCAGGCTCTGGCGCAAGGCCTTCTCGTCGAGGGTCTTGACGACTTCACCCTTGGCGCTGACGCGCTCGTCAGCTTCGATGGTGCACGCGAGCGGCGCCATCGGCAGCGACTTGTTGTAGATGATCCAGCCACCGAGACCGCCCGGCACGTAGGAGCGTGCGATCTGCAGCACCTGACGATACCCCTTGGTCGTGACGAGACCACAGCGCGCACCGGTTCCGGTGAGCACGGTGTTCGTTGCCACCGTAGTGCCGTGCATCACGTGGTCGATCTGGCTCGGGTCGATGCCAGCCCGCTCGCACACGCGCTTGATGCCGTTCAGCACGCCGATCGACTGATCGGCCGGTGTCGAAGGAACCTTGGCCGACCAGGTCTGGCCGGTTTTTTCTTGCACAAGCAGCAGGTCCGTGAACGTGCCGCCAACGTCTACACCCAATCGATATGACATGCGCCCCCCTTGGGCTCGCTATCGGGAAAAAGGAAAACCGTGTGGAGTATCCGACCTCGCCGCGCATCACGCAATCCGCATCTGCGCGCGCGTCCGCTGCCTCCGCGTCAGGCCGCCCGCGCCGCGGGCTTCGGAAACGTCCCGGCCTTGAGCAACATGCTCGGGATGCTGCGTCCGAGCACGCCCTGCAGCCACTCACCGGTCGCAATCAACTTGTCGAGATTGATGCCCGTGCTGTACCCCGAACGTTCCAGCATGTAGACGAGATCCTCGGTCGGTATGTTGCCGGTGGCCGATGGGGCGAACGGGCACCCGCCGATGCCGCCCGCGCTCGAATCGAGGGCGCTGACACCCGCCACGACCGCCGCGTAGGCGTTGGCAAGCCCGGTATTGCGGGTATTGTGAAAATGCGCGCGCAGTCGCATGCCCGGCAAGGCTGCGGTCGCTCGGCCCAAAATCTCGCTCACTTGGGAGGGGACACCCACGCCGATGGTGTCGGCGAAGGCGATCTCATGGGGATTTCCTTCGGCGACCCGGCAGGCGACCTCGATCACCCGATCCACCGATACCTCCCCTTCGAATGGGCAGCCGAACGCGGCTGACACCGTCACTTGCGGTCGCACGCCGGCGGCATGCGCCTGTTTGGCGATATCAAGCCACGCAGCGATGGACTCGTCCGTGCCCACACCTTGGTTGCGACGGTTGAAGGTGTCGCTGGCGACAACCGCCATCCCCACCTCGTTGCAGCCGGCCGCCACCGCTCGCTCGAACCCCTTTTGATTGAGGACCAGGCCGACGTATCGCACGTCCGGCCGCTTGTTAAGGCCCGCCAGCACCTGTTCCGCATCCGCCATCTGCGGCACTTTCTTCGGGTTGACGAAGCTCGTCACCTCGAGACGGCGCAGCCCGGCATCGATCAATCGCTCGATGAACTCAACCTTGGCGGAAGTGGGCATGACCCCCGGCTCGCTCTGCAGCCCATCGCGCGGCCCGACTTCGACGATTTCGATGTGACGTGACATGGTTCCCCCTGACGAAAAAAACGCAGGGTGGATTCTAGCAACAGACCCCGTGCCCACAGAGGTCGGTCGGCCGTACAATGCCGGCCGGCTTGCCGTACCGGCATTATTCAATCGAGAGGTTTTGCGATGACCGCCGACCCCCAATTCAAGCGTGGCCCCTTGTCTGACCTGCGCGTGCTCGAGCTTGGCACGTTGCTCGCGGGGCCCTTTTGCGGACAGCTGCTGGGTGACATGGGCGCCGAGGTCATCAAGATCGAGCCTCCCGGACAGGGCGATCCGATGCGCGCCTGGGGCCGACAGAAGGCGGGCGAACCGTCGCTGTGGTGGCCGGTGGTCGCGCGCAATAAGAAGGCCATTACCCTGGACATGCGCCAGGCGGAAGGTCAGAGTGTTTTCAAAGAGTTAGTCAAAGATGCTGACTTTGTACTTGAGAATTTCCGCCCGGGCACCATGGAGAAATGGGGCTGTGGCTTCGAGGAGCTTTCGAAGATCAACCCGAAGCTCATCATGATCCGCGTCTCGGGCTATGGCCAGACCGGCCCCTACTCCCACCAGGCCGGCTTCGGCGCTATCGGTGAAGCGATGGGTGGCCTTCGCTACGTCGTGGGCGACCCCTCGACGCCGCCGTCGCGCATGGGCATCAGCATCGGTGACGAGTTGGCCGCCACCTTCGCGTGCCTCGGCGCTCTCTCCGCGCTGCACTATCGCGAAAAGACCGGCCGCGGGCAGATCGTGGATTCGGCAATCTACGAGGCGGTACTCGCGATGATGGAATCGCTGGTCACAGAGTTCGACAAGACCGGCTACATCCGCGAGCGCACAGGCGCCATCCTGCCCAACGTCGCCCCGTCCAACGTCTACAAGACCTCGGATGGCCTTGTGCTGATCGCGGCCAACCAGGACACCGTCTTCGGTCGGCTGTGCGAAGCGATGGGGCAGCGCGAGTGGCCGAAGGACGATCGATTTGTGAATCACCAGGCGCGCGGCGCCAATCAGAAGCTACTCGATGGGCTCATCGAGGCGTGGACGCAAACGCTGACCACGCGCGAGGTGCTGGGGCTCATGGACAAGTTCGGCGTACCGGCCGGGCAGATCTATCGCGCTCCCGAGATGCTGGAGGATCCTCACTTCAAGGCCCGCGATGCCATCGTCAAAACTCAACACCCGTACTTCGGCGAACTGCGCATGCAGAACGTAGCCCCGAAGCTCTCGGAGTCGCCGGGCGGCATCCGCAGTTCGGCACCCACTGAACTCGGTGAGCACAACGACGAGGTCTACTCTCGCTTGCTCGGCTACGATGCGGCGCGGCTCGCGGCACTGCGCTCCGCCAAGGTCATCTGAGCGTCGCCGCCGTGTCCGAGTCCCTCTCCGAGAATTACGCCCGCGGTGGGTTCGGCAAGTCGCTGCAGCCGGGGCAGCGACCTGCCTTACTGGTCATCGACTTCGTCCGCGCCTACCTGGAACGCACCTCCCCGCTCTACGCCGGCGTCGAGCAGGCAAGAGCCGATTGCGAGACGCTGCTTCGAGCGGCCCGCGCGGCGGCTATCCCCATCGTGCACACCAACGTCGTCTATCAGCCGGGCGGTCGCGATGGCGGCGTGTTTTTCCGCAAGGTGCCTGCGCTGAAGTGCTTCGAAATCGGTGCCCACCCCGACCTCGCCGCCTTTGCAGAGGGTCTCGAGCCGTTGCCGGGCGAGACCGTCATCTCCAAGCAATACGCGAGCGCGTTTTTCGCTACGTCGCTGGCCTCGACCCTGACCTCGCTCGGGGTGGACAGCGTGCTGATCGCAGGGCTCTCCACGAGCGGCTGCGTCCGCGCCAGCGCGGTCGACTGCGTACAGCACGGCTTCGTTCCACTCGTGGTGCGCGAAGCCGTTGGGGATCGCGCGCCGGGACCGCACGAGGCCAATCTCTTCGATCTGCAGGCGAAATACGCCGAGGTCATCCACCTCGCCGACGCCCTGCGCTATCTGCAATCGCTGCCTGCGCGCAGCTGAGGTTCTGAGCATGCCGAGCATCGGTCCGATTTCCTGTGTCACGGTCGCTGCACCGGATCTGCAGCACATGATCGACAGCTATCACCTGTATCTCGGGTACGAGCTGGTCGACCACGGGCGGGTGTCCTCGGCACAAGCCGCGATCTGGAATTTGCCCGGCCTCGTCGGGCGTCGCTACGCATTGATGTTGCCGGGGGGTGAAGGGCATACCTTCTTCCGCTTCATCGAGAGCAAACCCGCCGTCGACTACGTGCCCTTTCAGCACATGGGTTGGAACGCCGCGGAGTTGATGGTGCAGGACACCGACGGCATTGCCGCGCGCCTCGTCGACTCGCCCTTCAAGATCATCGGTCCGCCGGCGGATTTGTCCTTCTCGGACAAGATCCGCGCCATGCAGGCCCTGGGCCCAGCAGGCGAATCGATCTATCTGACCTCGTTCAAAGAAAAGTTGCCCGATTTCGACACGCCCGACCCTAAGCACTATGTCGATCGCGTGTTCATCGTGATCCTGGGCGGACCGTCCTGTGCGGCACTCAACGACTTCTACCATCAGCACTTCAATACCGCGAAAGCACCCGTGGTGCCGGCGGTGATCACCGTGCTCTCCAATGCCCAGGGGCTGCCGTCCGACAGCAAGCACGATCTAGCCGCCATCGCGCTGCAAGGTCAGTCCTTCATCGAAGCCGATCACATGCCGCCGAACACGCGGCCGCGCATCGCACGCGAGGGTGAACTGCCGCCGGCGATCTCGATGGTGAGCTTTGCAGTGAAGGAACTGCCCTCCACAGTCGAGTGGTTGGCGCCACCGCGCGCGCTCCCCGTGGCGCCGTACCACGGCCGTAAAGCGGGCGTCTGCGTCGGCCCGGGCGGCGAGTGGATCGAATTGATCGAAGGGGGCGCCTGATTGTCCGCGGCGCACGAGCCACCGCGCGGAGCCAAAGGTCACCGCCCTCAGGTGTTTGACGACCCTGCGGTCGATCAGCTGTATGCGGCCTACGTTGCGCTTGCGACCGAGCTATCTGTGGCGTTCGAGCGCATCGATACCCTCGAACGCTTGCTCGAGACACAGTCCGGGCTCAGCCGTGAGGCGATCCGCGATTATCAGCCGAACGAGTCGGTGAGTGCGGAGCGCCAGCAGCACCGGGCCGAGCTTGCCGAGCGCCTGCTGCGTCCGTTCCGGGACTTTCGCGAGCAGCGCATCGCACGCGCCAACCGCCTTTCGGACACTGGGCCGGGCGACTGACGGGAGCGTACGGCCACTCGTTACGATGCCTGCATCGAGCCACTCCAGAGGTGTTCATGCCGGCGTTCAAACAGCATCCGATGGTCCCTCAGACCACCCACGACGAGCAGGCGCGACAGGACTTCGTCTCTGCCCTGCGCGGTCACTTGTCTGGCCGGCTGATGCCCGGCGCCTATCAGGTCTATGCGGCGCGGGTCGAGCCGGCATTCCGCTCAAAGCACGGCCGCAGCCCGAAGGACGAGCACGAAGTGCGGCATGCCATGACCGAGGATCCGTACTACCAATTCTGGAGCGCCATGCAGCGGCGCAGTCAGGAACTGCTGTGGGAATCGGTCATCGATCCCACCGAGCGCCAGTTGCCGGAACTGATCAACCGCGCTCGCACACTCGGCAAACGTGGCCGAGGTAAGCGTCGCGGGACGTTGCGCCTCGATCCAAAGCTGGTGGTGCCCAAGTACCACACGGCTGCGGACATCCATCTGCAACCGGGCGGCTACCACACCGATTTCACAGCGGACGATGTCGCTGCGGGTGCGGTCTATGACAAGGGCATCAACCTCTACATGGGCGGAGCGCTCGGCGAGGAAAACAACCTCACGGGCGACACGCTGCTCGCCTACGTGCGCGAGAAGCACCCGTCGCTCCAGCTGCACAGCATCCTCGACCTCGGCTGTGCCATCGGCAACAGCACGGTGGTTTGGGCGCGGGCCTTTCCCAAGGCGCGGGTGCACGGTATCGATGTCGGAGCGCCGGTGTTGCGCTACGCGCATGCGCGCGCACAGGCCCTGGGCGTGCCCGTCGACTTCAGTCAGCAGAACGCCGAGCGCACCGACTTCGCCGACGGAAGCTTCGATCTGGTCCTCTCGCACATCGTGCTGCACGAGACCTCCAAATCGGCACTCACACGAGTGCTGGCGGAATGCCGCCGGCTGCTCAAGCCGGGTGGACTCATGCTGCACCTCGAGATTCCCCGCGGACGCACGGACATCGAAAAGTTCATGCACAACTGGGAAAGCTACAACAACAACGAAACCTTCAGTCGCTACATGACCGATCTCGACCTCAAGGCTGAAACGATCAAGGCCGGGTTCGCAGCCGATGCCGTGCTGGTCGACGAGTTCGCACCGAAACTCGACGTGGCGCAGATGAACTACACCGAGCACTTCCTCTGGAAGATTCTCGCCGCATTCAAGCGCTGAGGCATCGACGAAGTATGGCTAAACGTACCCGCACCCGCGCCACAGCGGCGAAGAGACCCAAGGCGGCCAAGCGAACCGCAGCCCGCAAGCGCTCTGCAAAGGCACAGCAAGCGCCCGCGGCCGCCGGATCACCGCGTCTCGCGCGAGTAGCGAAGGGCCGCAAGCCGCGCTACTTCGCCGATCCGGCCACGGACAAGCTGCTCTGGATGAGCTTGACCCTGATGGAGGAGCTGTCGGTCACCCGCGATCGGCTCGATGTGGTCGAGCGTCTACTGGCCCGAAAGCGCCTGGTCAGTCAGACGGAGATCGACGGCTGGGTCGGAGATGCCAAGGCGGCTGCAGCGCGATCGACGCGACGCGCCGCGTTCGTGGAGCGAATGATGCGCGCAGCCGAGGCCGAATTGGCCGAAGCCACCGGACGTGGGATGCCCATGTCCGAGCGCGAGGTGGTTGCTGCCGTCGAAGAATAAAACCCAAAGAACGAAGCCGCAGAGCCTCAAGAAGTGGGGTCATCTCGATGAGATCTGGGTCAAGCCGGCTGAGAACCCGCTCGAGCTCACCGCTTCAGCGCGCGCGCAGACTCCAGAGCCTGGCGAGGCGCTGCAACTCGTCGCCCTTCACGGCCGCGAACGAACCCAGCGCGGCATCCTTCTGCCCCGCCCGAAGCTGAGCGATACCGAGATTGAGGCGGGTTTCGTCGGGGTTTCGCGCATTACCCTTGTCGAGGGCCCGCTGCAGCGCCGCAATGGCGCGGTCATTGTCGCCATAGCTCAGGTGTGCAAGACCGATGCGCGAATCTATTTCGCCATTTTTCTTGGCCGCCGCCTCCGCATCCTGCTTGAGCAGGGTGGGCTTGTCGGCAGCCGCTTGAGTCTTGGCCGTGCCGAGCAGCCGCTTCGCGAGCTCCGCCGCCGGACCCGTCGTGATGGTGCCATTCGCGATTCCGGCCTCGAGCACACTCTGAGCCTCGCCCGGCAGACCCTTTTCGATCGCTAGCTGCGCCATCTCCGTGTAATCGTCGGCGCGGCGAAGACCACCGGCTTCCTTGGACAGGCGGAATACGTTCAGTGTGTTGACCTCGGTCCCCGAGCGCAGCAACAGCAATGCGATGTTGGACCAGGTCTCGGCCTTCGGGTGATAGGCCGCCTGCTTCTCGAGTGCACGCAATTGGCAGGCACTGTCCTCGAGTCGCGAGCATGCGCTGACGTAGAGCTGCAGGCCGAGGTCCGGTGGGGTTTCCCCGCGCTGCTCGGAGCCGGCGATCCATCCCTGCACGAACTCCACGGTGCCCTTGAAGTCGTTGAGCAAATACAGCGACTGCGCGACCAGCAACGCCACCGGCTCCTCGGTGTTGCCCGCAGCGATGGCGCGCCGGCCGTAGTCCACGGCCTTGGGATAATTCTTCAGGTTGTAGTGCAGCTGCAGCAGCTGCTTGTAGCGCATGACGATTTGCGAGGGGTCGATGAACCCGGCCTCGAGGCCAATTTCGAACGATTTCGCCGCCCCGGCGGTATCGCCGACACGCGCAGAGCAAAACCCAAGCAATTCATTGACGGCGAAGACGTCGTAGGGCGATTGGCCGGGCAGGCTTTCAGTGGACTTGAGACTGGCCACGCAGTCCGCCCACTTCTCGCCCTTGATCGCATCCTGCGCCGCCTTGACCTGCTTGACCACCACCTTGGTAATTGAGGGGGGCTTGGGCGCAGCCTCTTTAGCCTTCTGGGCCAAGGCTGCAGGGGCGTTAAGCAGAACCGCGACCACGGCGGCGGAAATCAATGTGTTGCGCATGATGAACTACCCCCGAATACCGACTCTTCTGTCTGCAGAGCGCCTTACTGCGCCCGCAGGCTCCACAACTTGGCGATGCGCTGCATGTCCTGATCGCCCTTTACCGTGCGGAACGCCTTGGCCGCTTCGGCCTTGTTGCCGCCGCGCAAGTGAGCAATACCGAGTACGAGCTGTGCTTCAGCCGGATCGGTGGCTGTGCCCTTACCGATGCCGCGCTGCAGTGCCGCAACCGCCTGTGGATACTGGCCATAGCTCATGTAGGCCTGTCCGACACGGATGTCTGCGTCGGCGCTTTTGTTGGCCGCTGCGTCGCGATCCTGCTGGGTTAGGCTGGCCCGATCTGCCGCCGCACGCTCCTTGGCAGAATTGAGCAAGCGCTGGTTGCGATCAATGTCGCGCTTTTCGGTAAACACTTTGGCGGCGAACGCTGCTTCAAGCGTCCTCTGCGCCTCGCCGGGCAGTCCCTTCTCGATGGCGCGCTGCGCCATCTCGGTGTAATCGTCCGCACGGCGCATGGCACCGACGTCGGTGGCCAGACGATAGGCGTTGAACGCCGCCGCCTCATTGCGCGCCTCGAACAGCGACTGCATGAGATTCGCCCAGCCCGCCGGATTCGGGTAGTAGGTCACGAGCTTCTCGAAGCCTGCAGCCGTGCAGGCCTCGTCCTTCAGCCGCATGCACGAGGTCACATAGATCTGGATCGCGTTTTCCTTCGGCCGCTGACCGCGCTTCTCCTGGTCACGAATCCAGCTGCCGACGAAATCGCGGGCATTCTTGAAGTCATTTTGCTGGTAGTACGACTGCGACACCACGAGGTAGGTGTCCGCGTCAGCGTAGCCCGACTTGATCGCGCTTTTGCCCAGCTCGACCGTCTTGGCGTAGTTGCGAGCATTGAAGTAGATCTTGGTCAGATCACGCGTGCGCTGCGCGATCTTGTCGGCCGCGAACGGCGAGTTGAGATTGGTTTCGTAGGCGCGCGTCGCCGTCGCGATGTCGTTTGAACTCAAGGCGCAAAAGGCCGTCAGCTCGTTGATGATGAAACTGTCGTAGGCCGTCTTGCCACCCGCGGCGTCGGCGGTGCGCAGGTTGGAGAGACACTCGGCCCACTTGCGGGCTTTGCTGGCGTTCTGGGCGGCCTGCAGTGTCTTGGCGATCGCCGGGCTGACCTTCTCCGCCCGAGCCGGCGTACCGACCGACATGGCAAGCGCTGCAGCGACGAACGCGACGTATCCGACTGACTTCCTCATGACTATCCTCTTCGAGCGTGGGCGGGATGTCCCGAGTGGAACACCTAAAAAAAACTCGCCGCATCCGGTTGAATGCGGCGAGGGATTTGGCCTTACAGGATCAACACGCGTTCACGCGCCTCAGTCCTGGAACTCCGACACGTTCACGAAACCGATCTTCTTCATACGGTTGCGCTGCGCGGAAGCGAGCACCCGGGCGACGGTGTCGTACTTGGCGCGCTTGTCGGGACGCATATGCAATTCCGGCTGCGGGTCCTTCTGTGACTCGACCCGGAAATACTTCTCGAGTACCGCAACGTCCGAGATCGGCGTGCCGTTCCAGACGATCGTGCCGTCGAAGTCGATCTCGATGTCGATCACCTCGGGCTGCACAGGCGGCGGAGGTGCGTTAGTCGGGCGCGGCATGTCGAGCTTCACCGCGTGCGTCATCACTGGGATGGTGATGATGAACATGATGAGCAACACGAGCATGACGTCGATGAGCGGCGTCGTGTTGATGTCACACATCGCGCCATCGTTGCTGCTGCCTACACTCATTGCCATGGTTGGTTCTCCCTGAACTTAGCGCGAGCCGCGGATGCCGCGGTCCGGCTCGGTGATGAAGCCCACCTTGACGATGCCGCCACGCTGGATGGCATAGAGCACGCGACCGACGTCTTCGAAACGGGCATTGGAGTCGCCGCGGATGTGAATCTCCGGCTGCGGATCCTTGACGGCCTCGAGCTTGATCATCTCGATCAACTGGTCCTTGGAGCCGATCTGCTCGTTGTTCCAGTAAATGTTTCCCTGCGGATCAATCGCAACGGTGATGTTCTCGGGCTTGGTCTGGGTCGCGATGTTGGCGGCCTTGGGCAAGGACACCTTCACCGTCTTCGTGATCACCGGGATGGTGATCAGGAAGATGATCAACAACACCAACATGACGTCGACGAGCGGGGTCGTGTTGATCGTTGAGTTGAATTCTTCGTCGCTGGAGCCAACGCTCATCGCCATGGGTTCGATTCCTCGTCTGACCCGGTTCGCCCGGAGCGCGACGTCAAAAGACGCCGCGCTCCGTAACGGTACTTAGGGCCGGTTGATGCCGGAGCGAATGCTTACTTCTTGGCCGGGGCGGCCGCCGGGGCAGCCGCAGCCGCCGGAGCCGGGACAGCCACGCGAGCACCGCTCACCAGGAACGCATGCAGGTCGGAGGTGAAGTTACTCAACTCTTCCTGCACGTTCTTGTTGCGACGGATCAGCCAGTTGTAACCCATCACCGCCGGCACTGCGACCGCGAGGCCGATTGCCGTCATGATGAGCGCTTCACCCACGGGACCAGCGACCTTGTCGATGCTGGCCTGACCGGATACGCCGATCGCGACGAGGGCGTGATAGATGCCCCACACCGTGCCGAACAGGCCGACGAACGGAGCGGTGGAACCCACGGTCGCAAGCCAAGGCAGGCCGCCCGTCAGCACCGAGTTGACGCCGTCGACCGAACGCTGCAACGACATCGTCACCCACTCGTGCAGGTCGATGCGATCCGTGAGACGACCTTCGTGGTGCTGCGAGGCACGCAGACCATCTTCCGCGATCACGCGGTAGGTGTCGCCCTTCGGCAGCCGGTCGATCGCTTCGCGAATCGAAGAGGCCGTCCAGAACTTCTGCTCCGCAACCTTGGCGGAAGCCATGAGCTTACGCTGGTCCAGGAACTTCATGATGATGACGTACCAAGAGGTCAACGACATGATCACCATAATGATCAGCGTGCCCTTGGCGACGAAATCGCCTTGCTCCCACAGGGCCCCGAGGCCATACGGGTTTTCGACGACGGTGGTGGCGGCTTCTGTGTTTTCCATTTTTTCCTCAGGGAATGAAACGCTTACTTGATCTCAAACTTCACACGGAACGATACGCAGGACTCGGCTTGCGGTTGCCCGCCGGAGGTACCCGGCTGGTAACGGCCCGCTCGGGCCAGCTTGACCGCGCCCTCGTCGAGCCGCTCAAAGCCCGACGAAGTGACGACTGCTGGATTGCCGATGATCTTGCCCTTCGAGTCCACACACACCTTAACGGTCGTGGAACCCTGCTCCTCGGCGCGCTTCGAAGCGGCCGGGTAATAATCTTCGCTCGAGGGCATGCGGCCAATCTTCGCGGGCGAGCTCGCGACGACGACCGGTGCCGGCGGCGCAGGAGGCGCTACGGCTTTGTCGGTGACATTGCTGATCGCCGAGGTGCTGCTCTCCATCGGAATGTCGATGACGACGTCCGGCGGCGGCACCTGCACTGGAGGACGCTCCATCTGCGGCGGCGGCGGCGGCGGCGGCTTATCTTCGGGCTTGATCTCTTCGATGATGTCGGTGACGAGGGGCGGAGCCACCACCTCGACGACCTTTCGTGCAAGGCCCGACACGAGGCCGTACACGAGCAGCAAGTGGAAACCGACAATGGCTCCGAAAACAGCCATGCGCCGGGATTGATTCTGTTGTACGTAGACGGCCATGTTCTCTCGTGGTCGCTAGTCTGTGGTTGAGGACATCAGAGGCCGCCAACCTAACTGGCTTTCATGACATCCGCAACCTTCACTCCGCACCGCACGCTCGCGTGCCGTACCGAGACCCGTATCACCCTATCGCGCGCTGTTCACCGACAGGTTCATCACCCGGCGCTGCTGCCACTCGATGGAGTGTGTCGGTGGACGAGTCGCATCCGTGCTGTCCAGATCCTGACGGCAACCTTTCCGTCCACGCCCCACCCGACGAGCCCAACTGTAACCGCAGCCGCGCGGACTGACAACCCGCGATGTGCATCAATCGGTGACCGCTCCTTCCGAGGCGCTGCCGACGACGCGAGCGTACTTGGCCAGCACGCCGCGAGTGGCGTAGGCGCGAGGCGCTTTCCAGCGTTTGCGCCGCGCGCGCAGCTCCGCTTGCGACACGTCTACGTCGATACGACGTTGCACCGCATCGATGGTGATGCGATCTCCAGAGCGAACGAGCGCCAGCGGCCCACCCACCGCAGCTTCAGGCGAGATGTGCCCCGCAACGAAACCGTGACTGCCGCCCGAAAAACGTCCGTCCGTGATCAACGCGACTTTATCGCCGAGACCAAGGCCCATGATCGCGCCCGTTGGACTCAGCATCTCGCGCATACCGGGACCGCCGCGCGGACCTTCGTACCGAATCACGACCACGTCGCCGGCTTTGACCTTGCCGGCGAGGATCGCTTTCGTCGCGAGCTCTTCGCCATCGAACACTTTTGCTTTGCCGGTGAAGGCCAGACCTTCTTTGCCGGTAATCTTTGCCACGGCTCCTTCGGGTGCAACGTTGCCGTAAAGCACCACGAGATGACTGTCGGGCTTGATCGGATCCTCGAAGGAACGAACGATGGTTTGACCCTTCGGGTACGGACGAACTCCCGCCAGGTTTTCGGCGAGCGTCTTGCCCGTCACCGTCAGGCAATTCCCGTGCAGCAAACCACGATCCAGCAAATCACGCATGAGCGGCTGAATACCGCCGATCGCAATCAACTCCGACATCGCATAGCGGCCGCTCGGCCGCAGATCGGCTAACACCGGGACCCGCTTGCCGATTCGCGTGAAATCGTCGAGCTCGAGGCGCACGCCGGCGGCGCGGGCCATGGCCAACATGTGCAGCACCGCATTGGTGGAGCCGCCGAGCGCAATCGTCACGGTGATCGCGTTTTCGAACGCCTTGCGGGTGAGAATGTCGGACGGAAGGATGCCCGCCTGAATCAGTTTGACCACCGCTTCACCCGCCCGACGACAGTCGTCGCGCTTGTTGCGGCTCACCGCATCCTGTGCGGAGCTGTCGGGCAACGACAGCCCCAGCGCCTCGATCGCAGAGGCCATGGTGTTGGCGGTATACATGCCACCGCAGCTGCCCGGCCCCGGAATGGCGGTGCGCTCCACCTCTAGCAATTGGGCGTCAGAGACCTTTCCTGCCGCGTGACCACCGACCGCCTCGAACACCGAGACGATGTCGCGCCGCTCGGCCCCGGGGCGGATCGTCCCGCCGTATACGAACACCGCTGGGCGGTTCAGCCGGGCGATGGCGATCGCACAGGCCGGCATATTCTTGTCGCAGCCGCCGATGGCCACGAGGCCATCGAAGCCCTCGGCCCCCACGACGGTTTCGATCGAATCGGCGATGACCTCGCGAGACACGAGCGAATAGCGCATGCCGGGGGATCCCATCGAAATGCCATCCGACACGGTGATGGTGTTGAACAGCACGCCCTTGCCGCCCGCTTTATTGATCCCCGCCTCGGTTTCCCGTGCTAGCTCGTTGATATGCATGTTGCACGGGGTGAGATTGGCCCAAGTCGAGGCGATGCCCACCTGCGGACGCGCGAAGTCGGCGTCCGTGAAGCCGACTGCGCGAAGCATTGCCCTAGACGGCGTTTGCTTTGCGCCATCGACCACCAGTCGCGACCAGCGCCGCGGATCCCTCGTCTTCGTTGTCTTCATGAATCGCTCAACCTCGATGATGGTTGCAAAAAATAGTCAGCCGAAACGCGTCGCGATGAGTCGGTCGGCCAGGCGCAGGCACTGCGCCTCGGCACCCACCGGACGCCCTGGACGCTCGCGTGGATTCCACGCGAACAAATCGACGTGCGCCCAGTTGCGTCCCGGCGAGACGAACCGACGCAGAAACAACGCACCGTAGATCGCACCGGCAAACGCGTTGCTCGCCACGTTATTGAGGTCGGCCACGCGGCTGCCGAGCTCTTCGTCGTAGTTATCCCAGAGCGGCATTGGCCAGACGGGATCGCACTCCCTCTCGCCGAGTTCGCGCATTTGAGTGGCGAGGGCTGCGTTCGAACTGAACACGGCAGGCAACTCGGGGCCTAACGCCACACGCGCCGCACCCGTGAGCGTTGCGAAATCGAGCAACAACTCGGGCTGTTCCGCGTCCGCTTCGCTAAGCGCATCGGCCAGCACCAGCCGGCCCTCGGCATCGGTGTTGCCGATCTCCACCGTCAGCCCGCGTCGCGAGCGCAGCACGTCACCCGGCCGAAACGCATCGCCGCCGACGCTGTTTTCAACTGCCGGAATCAACACCCGCAACCGAATGGGGGCGCGACGCGCCATCAACACCCGCGCGACACCGAGCGCCACCGCGGCCCCGCCCATGTCCTTTTTCATCAACAACATCGCAGCCGAGGGCTTCAGATCGAGTCCGCCCGTATCGAAACACACGCCCTTGCCGACCAGCGTGACCTTCGGTGCCGCCGGGTCACCCCAGCGCAAGTCGATTAGCCGCGGTGCCCGAGAGCTCGAGCGCCCGACGGCATGGATCAAGGGGAAGTTGCGTGCGAGCAGCGCATCGCCTTCGAGCACGTTGCACTCCCCGCCCCCTTCCCGCGCGATCTCCACCGCCGCAGCCGCAAGCTCCTGCGGTCCCATGTCCGAGGCCGGCGTATTGATCAGATCACGCGCCAGACTGCAGCCCGCCGCGTGCGCGAGGGCGAGCGCGCGATGCGGGCTGTCGGCGATTTGCAACTGCGGTCGACCCGCCGCGTTGGCGGGCGCTCGATAACGCGCGAACCGATAGGCCCCATGCAACCAGCCGGTCACCACAAGGCGTTCGACGTCCGCTGAGAGCGCGTTGGCAAGGCGGTATCGCCCGGCTGGCAGCCGTTCAGGCAACCCCGCCACGTGCCAGGACGACAGTGCCGCGAGTGAGGGCAACGCGCCGAGCCCGAGCGCTGCGCCGAGCACACCGCCATCGCTACTTGGCAAAACCAGCACCTTACCGCGCTCACCGCGAAATTCGTGACTGCGCGCCCAGGCGGCTGCGCCGGCAGGCAACTCCGCCAACCACGCCTCGATGGCGTGATCCGGCAGCAGCCACAGTGGCACGGCGGGCGTGGGACCGGGATCGACGATTGAATCGGCGGGCGGAGCGTGCGCGAACATGGCGGCATGGTAGCGAAAAACGCGCGCGAAACGTGCTGGGTACGGCGGTCTAGTCGAAGACTTGCGTCGCCTGCGACGAGCTCACCGCAGATTGACAAGGCTGCGCGCGGTGTGATCACATTCGCCGCATGATTCGCGTCGCAGTCCAAGCTGTTCGCAACAACGCCGACCTTCCGCAGGTCGTCGTCGGGCGTTCGCTACTGCTAGAGCTAGCCCTCGAGGCTGGCCGGCGCGGGTTGCCAGTCGGGGCGTGACCTGAAAGGTCCTGATCCGACGGCGAGCAGAGATCACACGAACCCCGCACCGGCCGCAAGCCGATGCGGGGTTTTTTTTTGGTTTTCGCAGCAAGCAAACACGGGAGTGCGAGATGAAGCTGTTTTCTCAGAAGGACGTCGACAAGAAGGCGCTGAAAGGTGCACGGATCTGCGTGCTCGGCTATGGCAGCCAGGGCCGCGCACATGCGCTCAATCTCAAGGACAGCGGCTTTGACGTCGTCATCGGCGTACGCAAGGGTGACAGCTGGAAGAAGGCCAAGAAGGACGGTCTGCCCGTTGCTGAACCGGCCGACGCGGTCAAGGGTGCTGATCTCATTGCGATGCTCGCCCCGGATCTCGCGCAAAAGTCGCTGTACAACGCCGTCGTCGGCAACCTGAAGAAGGGTGCCACCTTGCTCTTCGCCCACGGCTTCAACATTCACTTCAAGCAGATTCGGCCGCGCAAGGATCTCGACGTCGTGCTCATCGCACCGAAGGGCCCCGGCGATCTCGTCCGTCGTCAGTACCAGCAGGGCCGCGGAGTCCCCTGTCTCATCGCCGTGTATCAGGATGCGTCCGGTAAAGGCTTCGGCAAGGCCCTCTCCTACGCCCATGGTATTGGCGGCACCCGCGGCGGCGTCTTGAAGACGACTTTCGCAGAGGAGACCGAGACGGATCTGTTCGGCGAACAGGCGGTGCTTTGCGGTGGCGCCACCGAGCTCGTGGTCAAGGGTTTCGAGACGCTGGTCGAGGCCGGCTACCAGCCCGAGGTGGCCTACTTCGAGTGCATGCACGAGCTGAAGCTCATCGTCGACCTGCTGCATGAAGGCGGCATTTGGAAGATGCACAAATTCATCAGCGAGACGGCCAAGTACGGCGATCTCACCCGCGGTCCGCGCGTGGTCACCCGTCAGACCAAGGCCGAGATGCGCAAGATCCTCAAGGAAATCCAGCAGGGCAAATTCGCCCGCCAGTGGATCCGAGAGAACGCCAGCGGCCGCAAGAAGTACGACAAGCTGCTCAAGGCCGACCTCGACCGACCGATCGAGAAAGTCGGTTTCGCGCTGCGCGGTCGCATGCCCTGGCTCGACCAGGGACGCTGATACCGCGCCCCCAACCACGGAACCACATGGAGACGGCTTCAATGACCTCCTCAGCCGACCGAGTAATGATCTTCGACACCACCCTGCGCGATGGCGAACAGGCGCCGGGCTGCAGCATGACGCAGGCGGAAAAGCTGCGCGTGGCGAAGGCGCTAGCGGAACTCGGCGTGGATGTCATCGAGGCCGGATTTCCAGCGGCCTCGCCGGGCGACTGGGAGTCGGTGAATGCCGTCGCCCGCGAGGTCCAGGGACCGATCATCTGTGGGCTTGCCCGAGCTACGCGCGATGACATCGAGAAAGTGGCCCGCGCCGTCGCCCCTGCCGCCCGGCGGCGAATCCATGTCTTTCTCGCCACCAGCGCCATCCATCGGCAGTACAAGCTGAACATGGCCAAGGACGAGATCATTCGTAGCGCCGTCGAGGGCGTGAAGATGGCGCGCGACCTTTGCGAGGACGTCGAGTTCTCACCGGAGGACGCTTCGCGCACCGAGCTCGAGTTCCTCGCGCAGGTGGTCGAAGCCGTGATCGACGCCGGTGCCACCACCGTCAACATCCCGGATACGGTCGGCTACACCGTGCCGCACGAGTTTGCCGAGCTCTTTCGCTACCTGCGCAAGAACGTTCGCAACATCGACCGTGCACGACTGTCGGTGCATTGCCATGACGATCTCGGCATGGCGGTCGCCAACAGTCTGATGGCCGTGGTCGCCGGCGCACGGCAGATCGAGTGCACGATTAACGGCATCGGCGAGCGCGCAGGCAACTGTTCGCTCGAAGAAGTCGTGATGGCGCTGCGCACTCGCGAGACGTTCTTCAATGCGCAAACGGGTATCAACTCGCAGAAGCTCTATCCGGTCTCGCGACTGGTGTCGAGCATCACGGGGATGCCGATTCCGCGGAACAAGGCGATCGTCGGTGAAAACGCCTTCGCGCATGAGTCGGGCATTCATCAGCACGGCATGCTGAAGAACGCCAGCACCTACGAAATCATGCGACCGCAGGACGTGGGCCTGACCCGCTCGTCGCTCGTGCTCGGCAAGCACAGCGGCCGACATGCACTGCGCGAGCGCATCAAGGAACTCGGCTTCGAGCTTGGCGACGCCGAGTTCGCCCGCGTCTTCGAGGAGTTCAAGGCCCTGGCCGACAAGAAGAAGGAACTCTTCGATGGCGATATCGAAGCGCTGGTACTGCGCTCGGAAGGCGCTGATTCCGGTCCTTGGAGTCTTGCCGAGTTGACGACGAGTTCATCGCCGGCAGGAGGTCAGGCCACCGTCACACTGCGTCATGCCGATGGCTCGGTCATTGAGCGCAGCGCGTCCGGGGACGGCCCTGTGGATGCGGCGTTCAAGTCCATCGAGGCAGCGACCGGACTGCGGCCCGTGCTGCGAAAGTTCGAGTTGCGCAGTCTCTCTGAAGGTGAAGATGCGCAGGGCGAAGCCATTGTCTATGTCGATTTCAACCAACGCAGTTACCGCGGCTCGAGCGTGACCACCGACATCGTCGAGTCCGCCACGCGCGCCTTTCTCGAGGTGATCAACCGCATCGAGTTGTCGCGCAAGGCCGCCTGAGCCCCACCCTGCCCAGCCATTCGCAAGGAAGGTCCATGTCCCAGCCGAAGACGATGTTCGAAAAAGTGTGGCAAGCCCACGAGGTCGTGCCGGAGACCGCCGATACCCCGGCCGTGATCTTCATCGACCTGCACCTGACCCACGAGGTCACCTCGCCGCAGGCGTTTTCGGTGCTTCGCGAGCGGGGACTGAAAGTCAGGCGTCCCGATCTCACTCTCGCCACCATGGATCACGCCACGCCGACGCGCACCGAGCAGGTGTTCGGCGGTGCGCCGATCACGATCGAGTCGGCGGCCAAGCAGATTCGCCAGCTCGAGAAGAACTGTGCCGAGTTTGGCGTCGAACTGCTCGGCCTGCAGGACGAGCGGCGCGGCATCGTCCATATCATTGGCCCCGAGCTCGGCGTCACCCAGCCGGGTAAGACCATTGTCTGTGGCGACAGCCACACGTCCACCCATGGCGCGTTCGGCGCCCTCGCCTTCGGCATCGGCACCACGGAAGTCGGTCACGTGCTGGCGACTCAGTGTCTGTTGCAGAAGAAGGCGAAGACGCTGGCTGTCGAAGTGGCCGGACAGTTGGCCACCGGCGTGACGCCCAAAGATCTGATCTTGGCGATCATTGGGCAGCTCGGCGTTTCCGGCGGCACGGGACACGTCATCGAATATCGCGGCGCAGCCGTTCGCGCGATGTCCATGGAAGAGCGCATGACGGTGTGCAACATGTCGATCGAGGCCGGCGCCCGCGCCGGCATGATCGCACCGGACGAGACCACCTTCGCGTATCTCGCGGATCGACCGCGCTCGCCGAAGGGTGCCGCATGGGACGCCGCGGTGTCCCACTGGCGCACGCTTCCAACCGACGAAGGTGCGCGGTTCGACAAGCGTATCGACATTGACGGCGCAGCCCTCGAACCGATGGTGACGTACGGCACCAACCCCGGGATGGTCGTCCCGGTAACCGGCAACATCCCGGACCGACGCGGCGACCCGGTGTTCGATGCCGCCATGCGCTACATGGGGCTCAATGCCGGCGAGCCGATCCGCAATGCGCCCGTGAACGTGGTGTTCGTCGGCAGTTGCACCAACGGCCGACTGTCCGATCTGCGCGCAGCGGCGCGCGTGCTCCGTGGCCACAAGGTCGCACAAGGCGTGCATATGCTGGTCGTCCCCGGGTCGCAGGAGGTCAAGCGCCTCGCCGAAGCCGAGGGCTTGCACCATGTGTTCCAGGAGGCCGGCGCGGAGTGGCGCGAGTCAGGGTGTTCCATGTGCCTCGGCATGAACGGCGACACCGTCGCCAAGGGCGAGTACTCGGTCAGCACCAGCAATCGCAACTTCGAGGGACGCCAAGGCGTCGGTGCGCGCACCCTGCTCGCAAGTCCCGAGACCGCCGCAGCGTCGGCAATTCGCGGACGGGTGACCGACCCGCGCGAACTGCTCAACGGCTGATACGGAGATCCTCATGAACCCGATCACATCCATTCGCTCCCGTACGGTCGTGATGCCCTCGACCAACATCGATACCGACCAGATCATCCCTGGCCGGTTCCTCACCACGACCACCAAAGAAGGTCTCGGCCAGCAGCTGTTCGCCGACTGGCGCTATGACGCCAATGGCGCGCCTCGCGCCGACTTCATCCTCAATACGCCCGCGGCTCAGGGATGCCGCATCCTGGTGGCCGGTCGAAACGTCGGCTGTGGCTCCTCGCGCGAGCACGCCCCATGGGCCTTGCTCGACTATGGCTTCCAAGCGGTCATTAGCACCGAGATCGCCGACATCTTCCGCAACAATTCTTTGAAGAACGGCTTGCTGCCCATCGTCGTCGATGCCGCCACGCATGCCTGGCTGATCGCCAATCCGGGTGCCGAAATCAGCATCGATCTGCAGACCGCGACGTTGACGCTGCCGGGTCAAGCGCCCGTCGGCTTCCCCATTGATCCGTTCGCGCGGTATTGCCTCATGAACGGCGTCGATGAACTCGGCTTTCTGCTCTCGAAGAACGCCGCCATCGAAGCGTACGAAGCGCGTCGAGGCGCATGAAAGCGCGTATTGCCGTACTCGGGGGCGACGGCATCGGCCCAGAGGTGATTGCCGAGGCGGTGCGCGTGCTCGAACGCATGGCGACCCTGCACGGTCACGAATTCGTTCTCCATCACCTCCCCTTCGGTGGGGTGGCCATCGACGAGTTCGGCGACGGCTTGCCGCCTGCCACACTAGAGGGCTGCTTGGCAGCCGATGGCGTGTTGCTCGGTGCCATCGGCGGACCGAAGTGGGGCCCTAAGGCTCCCGTGCGCCCGGAAGCGGCACTGCTGCGCCTGCGCTCAGCCCTTGGCGTCTACGCGAACCTTCGGCCGGTCAAGGTTATTCCGGCGCTGCGTGACTCCTCCACCATCAAGCCGGAGATCATCGATGGCGTCGACATGCTGTTCGTTCGCGAACTGACAGGTGGTATTTATTTTGGTCGCAAGTGGCGGGAAGGTGACCGCGCGGTCGACGAGTGCGCCTACACAGTCCCTGAAATCGAGCGCATCACGCGGGTCGCTGGGCACCTCGCTCGCCAACGCCGCGGGCGCATCACCCAAGTCGATAAGTCCAACGTGCTCGAGACCTCCCGTCTATGGCGCGAAGTCAGCCAGCGCGTAATCGATGCGGAGTTTCCCGGTGTGTCGATCGAACACATGTTCGTCGATTCCGCAGCCATGCACTTGATTCGACGGCCTCGCGACTTCGACGTCATCCTCACCGAGAATCTCTTCGGCGATGTGCTGACGGACGAAGCGGCTATGCTTGCCGGGTCCCTTGGCGTGCTGCCCTCAGCAGCGCTTGGCGAGGGGCGTCGCGGCTTGTACGAACCGATCCACGGATCCGCGCCCGACATCGCCGGTCGCGGGATTGCCAACCCCTGCGGCACCATCTTGAGTGCCGCACTGCTGCTGCGACACTCGCTCGGTCTCGAGCGTGAGGCGCTGCAGATCGAAGCGGCCGTCAACGCGGCGCTCGAGGCCGGCGCTCGCACCGCCGATCTGACGACGGACTCTGCCGCCGTGCTGAGCACGCGCGGCATGGGCGATGCGGTGATCGCGAAGCTGGGTTAGCGTCGCAGCGCCGCGAGGCCGGAGTCGAGATCGGCTCGCAAGTCCTCGATCGCCTCAATGCCGATCGACAGACGCAGCAGGCCATCCACGAGTCCAGCCGCCGCCCGCGCAGCCGGCTCCATGGCCGCATGGGTCATCGTTGCCGGATGCGCGATCAGGCTCTCCACTCCGCCGAGCGACTCGGCCAGCGAGAACAACTCGAGCGCACCGACGAAACGCTCGACAGCAGGCACCCCCCCGTCGAGCTCGATCGATAACATCGCCCCGAAGCCACTCTGCTGGGTCTTCGCAAGCACATGCCCGGGATGGGTCGAAAGCCCCGGGTAGTACACCTTGCGAACGCCAGGCGCCGTGGCAAGGTGACTCGCCAGCGCAACGGCATTGCTTTCGTGCAACGCCATGCGTGCATGCAGCGTGCGAATACCACGCAGGGTAAGAAAACTGTCGAAGGCAGCGCCCGTCATGCCGAGGGCATTAGCCCACCACGCGAACTGTTGATGCAGATCCTCGCTCGCTGCAACGACTGCCCCACCCACAACGTCACTGTGTCCATTGAGGTACTTGGTGGTCGAATGCACGACGACATCGGCACCGAGTTGCAGTGGCTGCTGCAACACCGGCGACATGAAGGTGTTGTCGACGACGACTAGTGCACCGACCGCCTTCGCTGCCGCCGCCACTGCGCGAATGTCCGTGATGCGCAGCAACGGGTTGCTCGGCGTTTCGACCCACACCAGCGCAGCCGGAATGCTCAGACTCGCGCGCAGCGCGTCGGCATTACCGTAGTCGACGAACTCCACCGCGAAATCGCCGCGTTTGTGCCACGCGTTGAACAGCCGAAACGTGCCGCCATAGCAGTCGTGCGGCGCGACGACTCGTGACCCGCGTGGTAGAACCTGACCAATCAAGGCGATCGCGGCCATGCCTGAAGCGGTGATAACCGCACCTGCTCCGCCCTCGAGTTCCCGCACCGCCTCCCCGAGCAGGTCGCGCGTCGGATTGCCGGATCGAGAGTAATCGTACTTGCCCTTCACACCGAACGAGGGGAACGCGTAAGTCGAACTCAGGTGAATCGGTGGAACCACCGCACCGGTCGTGGCATCGGATTCCAAGCCGGCGCGCACGGCGACAGTGCGCGGATCAAGACGGTTCATGCGTTGTCCTCGGTCAAGCTGGCCAGTAGCGGCGCAAGTTGCTCCGCCTCTTTCAAAAACGCGTCGTGGCCATACAGCGACGACATCTCGATAAGTCGGCCTTGTGGCAGACGACGAACCATGTTCCGCATGTCGTCGATCGGCACGAGCTGATCCTCGCGCACGCCTATCGCGAGCACCGGCACATCGATGTGCGTGACATCGACCCGGTGCAGATCGATCGACTCGGAGAGCAGCAGGAACGAGTCAGGTTGATACCGCGCCGCGTAGTCACGTCCGCGGGCAAGCAGATACTCCTCGACAGGGAACACGAATCGACCATTCTCGAGTCGCGGCTCACCGTCGAAACGCGCCGCGAACTCCGCCTGACTGCGATAGGTGGCCATAGCCAGCGCCCGGGCAAGCGCAAGCCCGCCCGCCGGCTGCCCAGTTTCGATGGCGAATCGCACCGTACGACGCTGCACGCAGCGCCAGGCAGTCGCCATCGGATGCGTGCGCTCCGCCGCGCTCATCACCAGCAACTGCCGTACCCGCTCGGGGTAACGCTCGGCGAAGGCCAAAGCGACCATGCCGCCGTAGGACGCACCGATGATGCAGCGCAGACGATCGATCTGTAAGTGATCGAGCAGATGCTTCAGCACCTCGGCCTGATCGTAGGTCGAGACGGGTGGAAAATTCTCACCCGGCTTCGGCGCGGTGGTGCGACCGCTACCGCCTAGATAGTCGAACGCCAGCACGCGCAAGGCCTGAGTCGGCAAGGCTCTGCCCGGCCCCGCAATCTCTTGCCACCACGCTGAACCGTCATCCTGATCGGCAAACACACGGCGGTGACCCGAAATGCCCCCGAGCACGACGATCAACGGCGCCGCCGCAGGTCCGACGAGGCGCCAGGCGACCCGAAGGTTTTTGAGGCTGCCGCCGTGGTGGAGCGCAAACTCGCCGGGCAACACGAACTCGTCTTCGGTGCTCGCGCGCGCTGGATTCTCTGTACTGTCCGTGTTCACGAATCTCTAGACCCACGCGGCTTCACCGCATGCCAATCGTCGAGACTCCCGGAATGAGCGCCCGCACCCGCGGGAAGCGACAGCCCTCTCCTGCCGCTGGCAGGTTGCGTCGACCGCTCATCTGTCGCCGGCCAACAGGCCACCGCGCAGGAGTTGGCACCTTTCCAGGCGGGTTAAGCTTGGCGGTTGCCCCGGCGTCAAAGGGCCTTTTCCCTCAGCCGGTCTCGATGAGAGCCGTAATGGTATCCGTGGCGGGCGACGGACGTCAATCGGCTTCGGCTTGCCAAGCAGCACGCCTTGTATTAACGTGCTAACACATTAGCACAATGGAACAGCAGCAGTGAAACCCCACGCCCGCCTCACACCTCGGCAGGAAGCGCGCGCAGAGCGAGCCCTCTATCAAGCCGTTCTGACTCTGCGCAACATCGACGAATGCCGCGCGTTCTTTCGCGACCTGTGCACGCCGGCTGAACTCGAGGCGATGTCTGACCGCTGGGCCGTCGTCGAGTGGCTCGAGCGCGGGCTGCCGTATCGCGAGATCCACAAGCACACGGGCGTCAGCGTGACTACCATTGCGCGCGTGGCTCGGTACGTGTCGACAGGTAACGGTGGCTACGATTTGGCGGCGCGGCGCCTCGAAGCGCAGCGCGCGGCAGGCGGGTCAACCCGATGAGCGCCTCGGTCATCGACAAGGCCACCCGCCTGAAGCTTGCGATCCAGAAGTCCGGTCGTCTTACCGATCACTCGACCGATTTATTGATGCGCTGTGGGCTCAAGTTTTCCCGCGGTAAGGACCAGTTGGTGGGGTTTGGCGAGAACATGCCTCTCGATCTGCTGTTCGTACGCGATGACGATATCCCCGATCTCGTCGAAGAAGACGTCTGTGATCTTGGCCTTGTCGGCCTCAACGTCATCGAAGAAAAGCGCCTCGAGATGGCTGCGCGTGGTCACGCAACGCGCTTCGAAGTGCTGCGCTCCCTCGATTTCGGTCGTTGCCGACTGTCGATCGCCGTGCCCGACGATGCGGCTTGGACGGGACCGGAATCCCTCGGCGGCAAACGGGTGGCCACCACCTATCCTTTCCTGCTCGGCAATTACCTGCGCACCCACGGCATTGACGCCGAGGTCGTCACCTTGTCAGGTGCCGTGGAGATTGCCCCGAGACTAGGTCGGGCCGATGCCATCTGCGATCTCGTCTCGACGGGTTCCACACTGATTGCCAACCGGTTGCGCGAAGTCGAGACGGTGCTGCAGAGCAATGCCGTCCTGGTGCGCACGCCGCTTGAGCTGCCAGCAGACAAGATGGCCTGGGTCGAAAGGCTGCTCATGCGCATTGATGGCGTGCAGCAGGTCCGCGAGAGCAAGTACATCATGCTGCACGCGCCCCGCTCTGCGCTGCCCGCCATCCGTAAGTTATTGCCGGGTAGCGAGTCGCCGACCATTATCCCGCTCGAAGGAAACCCGGATAAGGTAGCGGTGCACGCGGTGTGCCGTGAAAACGTGTTCTGGGAAACGCTCGAAAGTCTCAAGGCGGCAGGCGCTAGCGCCTTGCTGGTGTTGCCCGTGGAGAAGATGCTCGCATGATGCTGCCCATATTCGATTACTCGAAGCTCGACGAATCGGCACGCAAGCAGGTACTTGCCCGTCCTTCCGCTGCGGGTCGGGAGGAGCTGCTCGCCCTCGTTCGAGAGACTGTACGAGAGGTACGCAATCGCGGTGATGCGGCGGTACTCGAGTACGCCGCTCGTTTCGACGGCGGCGTACCGGTCCACCTGAAAGTTCCGGCCACAGAGTTCCTGCAAGCCTTCTCGACGCTCAGCAAGGACGGTCGCGATGCACTGATCCGCGCCATCACGAACATCAAGAAGTTCCATCAGGCGCAATTGCCCCAGGCGATTTCGCTGGAAACTTCCCCCGGTGTCGTGTGTGAACGCATCACCCGTCCCATCGATTCGATAGGCATCTACGTTCCAGGCGGCTCGGCACCGCTCGTCTCCGCTCTGTTGATGGCGGCGATCCCCGCCGAGATCGCGGGTTGCAAGCGCCGCGTGCTCTGCACGCCCGCCGTGCGTGGTGGCCGCATTCACCCGCATATCCTCGCGGCAGCCAAGCTGTGCGGGATCGACGAGGTGTATGCCATCGGTGGTGCGCAAGCGATCGCTGCGCTTGCCTATGGCACCGAAACTATTCCGAAGGTCGACAAGATCGTAGGCCCCGGTTCCGCTTGGGTCACGGCGGCCAAGCAGATCGTTGCCGAAGATCCGGAAGGTGCGGCGCTTGATTTACCCGCAGGCCCTTCGGAGGTGTTAGTCATCGCTGATGCCACGGCGCGCCCGCGATTTATTGCCGCGGACCTACTCGCCCAAGCCGAGCACGATCCGCTGTCGCAGGCGATATTGCTGACGCCCTCGAAGAGCCTTGCTGAGGCCGTTCGCGAAGCCGCCGAGGAGCTGATCGTCGGCTTGTCGCGCAGGGAAATCCTCGATCAGTCACTGCAGCGCAGCCGCATCGTCGTCGTGCCGAATCTGCAGGAGGCCTTCGACATCTCCAACCGCTATGCGCCCGAGCACCTCATCATCCATATCGTCGAAGCACGCGAATGGCTGGACCGTGTGACCTCTGCAGGTTCGGTATTCCTCGGTCAATGGACGCCGGAACCACTCGGCGATTACTGCTCAGGCACCAACCACGTACTGCCCACGTACGGGTACGCCCGTGCCTACAGCGGACTGTCAGTGCTCGACTTCCTCAAGCGGATCACGGTGCAGGAGGCGACTCCTGCAGGACTGCTAGGGCTAGGTCCGACTGCTGTGGCCATGGCCCGTATCGAAGGCCTTGATGCCCATGCACTGGCGGTCAAAACCCGAATCGAAGTGCTCAAGCCGGCGGGTACATGAGCGCAACACCAGCGGATGATGCCGAGATCCTCGCACTCGCACGCCCGGATATCGTCGCACTCGCGCCGTACGAGCACGCCGTGTTCGCGCCGACATTGGAGCGGCTGCACGCCAACGAGTTGCCGTGGCCACCGCACTCGGAACCGCCGGACACTGCGCTGCACCGCTATCCGGAGCCGCAGCCTGCAGCCTTGCTCGCAGCGCTGGCCTCACACTATGGCGTATCTACCGAGCAGCTACTCGTGGGTCGTGGCAGCGACGAGGGAATCGACCTTTTGACCCGTGCGTTTTGTCGCGCAGGCGAGGACGCAGTCATCATCTGCCCTCCCACGTTCGGCATGTACGCGGTGGCAGCGCGGATTCAGGGCGCCGCGGTCGTCAACGTGCCACTCGGCAAGGACTACGCGCTCGATGACACGGGCGTCATCGCGGCGCTCGATCCACGCGTGAAGCTCGTCTGGTTGTGCTCACCGAACAACCCGACCGGTAACAGCCTTGATTCGGCGGCGATCCGCCGTGTGCTCGAGGCGGCACGCGGCCGGTCCCTCGTGGTGGTCGATGAGGCCTATAGCGAGTTTTCGGCGCAGGCCTCTTGGGTCGGCTCACTCGCTGAGTATCCGCAGCTCGTGATCCTGCGCACGCTGTCGAAGGCTCAAGGTCTGGCTGGCGCCCGTATCGGCGCGGTGATCGCCGCACCCACTGTGATCCGCTTGCTGCGCAAGATCATTCCACCCTACGCCATCGCACGCCCGGCCTCGACCGCGGCGGAGCACGCACTGCAGGACAACAGTCGGCCGATCGCACTGGCGCGCATCGCACGAATCTGTTCAGAGCGGGAGCGCCTGCGTGGGGCCCTGACCCGCTCCCCGTGGGTGAAGCGGGTGTATCCGAGCGAAGCGAATTTTTTGTTGCTCGAGACTACGAATGCCCGCTGCGTACTCGACCGCTTGCAGGCGGTCGCCCTGCTCGCTCGCGACTTCAGCGGTAAGCCCGCGTTGGGTGAAGCGGTTCGCCTCACGGTGGGCACACCCGAGCAGAACAATCGCGTCATGACGGCGCTGGAGTGCGGCACATGAGAGTGCTCTTTGTCGATCGGGACGGTACCTTGGTCGAGGAACCCGCCGACAACCAAGTCGATCGCCTCGATAAAATCCGCTTCGTGCCTGGCGCGTTTGCGGCGCTCAGGCAGTTGCAAGACGCAGGCTATACGCTCGTCATGGTGACGAACCAGGACGGACTCGGCACGAGTTCGTTTCCGACTGAGGACTTTACCGGCCCGCAGCAGTTCATCCTCGACGCGTATGCGAGTCAAGGCGTGCACTTTCGCGAGATTTTCATCTGTCCGCATAAACCCTCGGATGGCTGTGCCTGCCGCAAGCCGAGCACGGCGCTCGTAGCCGACTGGATCGTCGCCAACGCAGTCGACCTGCAACGCTCCGCGGTGATCGGTGATCGCGAGACGGACCTCGAGTTCGCGCGACGCCTCGGCTGCGCAGCCCACCGCATTCGCTCGCCAAACGAAGCCGCGGGGGACTGGGCCAATACGGTGCGGGAACTCACCGCCAGACGCGCACGGGTCTCTCGTAGCACAAGAGAAACCTCCATCGACGTTGCCGTAGATCTCGATCATGTCGAGCCATTGACCCTGAGCACGGGGATCGGTTTCTTCGATCACATGCTCGAACAGCTCGGAAAACACGGTGGGTTTTCGCTGGAGCTGCGTTGCGTGGGCGATCTGCAGGTCGACGAGCATCACACCGTCGAGGACTGCGCGCTCGCGCTCGGACAGGCGCTGCGCGAGGCCCTCGGCGACAAGAGAGGGATTGCTCGTTACGGGTTCCTGCTACCGATGGACGAAGCACGCGTGCAAGTGGCCATCGACCTCTCGGGACGCAGCCACTTCGTGTTCGAAGGCAAGTTCACCCGCGAAATCGTCGGACAGTTACCTACGGAACTCGTACCGCATTTCTTCCGTTCGCTGGCCGACGCGCTGGGTGCGGCCGTACACGTCAGTGTGACCGGCGACAATGCGCATCACATGGTCGAGGCCTGCTTCAAGGGCGTCGGACGTGCGCTGCGAATGGCACTGCGTCGCGAAGGCGACGATCTGCCGAGCACCAAAGGCATCCTGTGAGCAAGGCCGTGGACGTCGTCGTGGTCGATTCGGGTGGAGCGAATCTCGCCTCGCTGGGCTTTGCCCTAGATCGACTCGGAGCACGCAGCGAAGTCAGTTCCGATCCGGCGCATATCGCGAGTGCGCCGCGAGTCCTGCTTCCTGGCGTCGGGGCCGCCGGTTCCATCATGCATCGTCTCGAGGCGCAGGGACTCATAGACACCTTGCGCAACCTGCAGTGTCCCGTGCTCGGCATTTGCTTGGGGATGCAGATTCTGTGCGCGTATTCGGAAGAGGACGAGACGCGCTGTCTTGGCATTATTCCGGGCGACGTCAAGCGATTTGCCGATAAGCCGGGCGCGCCCGTTCCTCACATGGGGTGGAACCGGCTGCGCATCACCCGCGAAGATCCACTTCTTCGCGGCATCGGCTCGAGCGACTGGTTTTATTTCGTGCACAGCTACCACCTGCAGTCGGGACTTGCCGCAACGCTGGCCGAGACCGACTACAGCGTGTCGTTTCCCGCCGTCGTCCGACAGCGAAATTTCTGCGGTGTGCAGTTTCATCCGGAGCGGTCATCGACCGCCGGAGCACGAGTGCTCGCCAACTTTTTGGAGCTGACGTGATCCTGATTCCCTCCATCGACTTGCGCGGCGGCCGGTGCGTCCGGTTGCTACAGGGTGACTTTGCTGCTGAGACGGTCTACGACCATGATCCGGCAGAGCTCGCCACGCGTTATCGCGATCTTGGAGCGACCTGGCTGCATGTCGTCGACCTCGATGGTGCGCGTGACGGCGAACTCGGCAATCGCATGAAAATCGTGGAACTGGCGAGCCGGTCGGGCCTGCGGCTTCAGGTCGGCGGAGGCGTGCGTACCGAGGATGCAGCACGCGCTCTGCTCGAGGGTGGTGTCGCGCGTATCGTCGTCGGCAGTGCGGCACTCGAGAACACGGCTATGGTGCAGCGATGGTTTTCTCAGTTCGACTCAGACCGCATCTGCCTCGCGCTCGATGTGCGCCTCGATGCGCTCGGCGTGCCTCGAGTCCACACCCGCGGCTGGACTGAAGCCACCGCCGTAAGCTTATGGGAGGCCATCGACCGATTCGCTCCCCAGGGCCTGCAACATCTGCTGTGCACCGACATCGCCCGCGATGGGGCGCTGGCCGGCCCCAGCGTCGAACTCTATGCCGAGTGTTTACGCCGATACCCTAACATTGCCTGGCAAGCGTCGGGTGGCGTTCGTGACGAGGCCGACTTGCAGCAGCTGCGCACGCTTGGAATGCCCGCCGCTGTCAGCGGCAAGGCCTTGCTCGAAGGGCGGATCACGGAGTCCCAGGCCCGTGCCTGGTGGGCAGGCTGAATGCTGGCCAAGCGCATCATTCCCTGTCTCGACGTGCGCGGCGGCCAAGTCGTCAAAGGCGTTAGATTCCGCGACCATCGCATCGTCGGCGATATTCTGGAGCTCGCGCAACGCTATCGCGACGAGGGCGCGGACGAGCTCGTCTTCTACGACATCACCGCGAGCCCGGACGGGCGTAGCGTCGATCGGGAGTGGGTGCGTCGCGTCGCCCAACTGCTCGACATTCCGTTTTGTGTCGCCGGCGGCATCCGCTCGGTTGCCGAGGGCGAGTCGGTGCTGAATGCCGGCGCAGAGAAGATCTCCGTCAACTCGCCGGCGCTCGAAAACCCATCCCTCATCGATGCCCTCGCGCGCCGCTTTGGCTCGCAGTGCATCGTGGTGGGCATCGACAGCCAGACCACCCCAACTGGATACCGAGTACATCGCTACACCGGCGATCCGAACCGCTCGGGCGACAGCGGTCGCGACACGCTTGCGTGGGTTCGTGAAGCCGTCGATCGTGGTGCCGGAGAAATCGTCCTCAACTGCATGAGCAGTGACGGTGTGCGGCGCGGATATGACCTCGCGCAGCTTGCCGCAGTGCGTGACTGTTGCCGGGTGCCGCTCGTTGCTTCGGGCGGCGCCGGCAGCGTGCAACATTTCGTCGATGTTTTCGTGCAGGCGCGCGTAGATGCCGCCCTCGCAGCGAGCGTATTCCACTCCGGGGAGATCGTCGTACGTGAGCTCAAGCAGACCTTGATCGCAGCGGGTGTGGAGATACGACCATGAAAGTCTGTTCGCAGAATCTCGATCAACTCGATTTCGCCAAAGGCGAAGGTCTGCTCACCGCCGTGGTGCAACACGCGAGCTCCGGTGAAGTGCTGATGGTCGGCTGGATGAACCGTGAGGCACTCGAGGAGACGCTGCAGCGTGGCCGCGCCGTATTCTGGAGCCGAAGCCGGCAATGTCTGTGGGAAAAAGGCGAAACCTCGGGCCACTTGCTGCAGGTCGTCGAGGTACACGCCGATTGCGATCGCGACACGCTGCTGGTGTTGGCGAAGCCCGCAGGCCCCGTGTGTCACGAGGGCACGCGACATTGTTTTGGCGACGACGCACTGCTCGAGGCAAGCCCCCTGCACTTTCTCGCGCAACTCGAGCAGGTAGTGAGCCACCGCCTGAGCGGGAACGACAGCAGCAGCTACACGCGCCGTCTTGTCGAAGCGGGTCCGGCTCGAGTTGCGCAGAAGGTCGGAGAGGAAGGCGTCGAGGTTGCTCTGGCTGCCGTCACCGCTGATGCCGACAAACTTGTGGGTGAGTCGGCGGATTTGCTCTACCACCTCATCGTGTTGCTGCGCTCAAAGGGTCTTGGACTTGAAGACGTGGCCCGCGAACTCGAGCGCCGCCACAAAAGTTAACGCCACAAAAGTTGACGCTGCACAGGCAATCGTCTCGCCGAATCAGTTTCGATCGCTAGATCAGCAGCTCTTCGGCGGGGTCGCGCAAGTTGTAGTGCGAGGCCATAGAGGCACCGTAGGCGCCCGCGGTGGCAATCAGCAATATATCGCCCTCGCAGGTCTCGGCCGGCAGGTAACGATCGTGGCCGAGTACATCACCCGTCTCGCAGATCGGGCCCACCACCTCGAAGCGCCGCACTGCGCCGTCCGCCGGACGCGAGAGATTGACGATGTCATGATGCGCGCCGTAGAGCGCAGGACGGATCAGCGAGTTCATGCCGGTGGCCACACCGACGTAGCTGACCTCACCCTTGGTTTTGAGTTGCGTCACGCGAGCGAGAAGAACGCCGGCCTCAGCGATCACGTAGCGGCCCGGCTCCAGCCACAGCGCGACGTCCGGCAGTGACGGCGCGAACTCGGCAAGCGTCGCATCGAGCGCTGACAGGTCGAGGCGTCGGCCACCCTGCCGCGTCGGGATGCCTAGCCCGCCACCGAGGTCGAACACTCGCGCATGCGGAAACTGCGCACGCACGGCGATCATGAAGCGGGCGGTGTCGACCCAGCTATCAAGCGTGAGGATGCCGCTGCCCGCGTGGGCATGCAGGCCAACGATACGCGCCCCAGCCCGATCGGCCGCGGTCACGAAGCGATCGATCTCGTTTTGAGCCACACCGAACTTCGACTGACTGCCCGCCGTGCGCACGTGCTGGTGATGGCCGCGACCGCCGCCCGGGTCGAGCCGCACGAAGATATTGCGCCCCGAGAATAGTTCGGGCCACTGCTCGATCGGGTGCAGGCTGTCGAGCGTGACCTGAACCCCACGCGCCAACGCCCAGGCGTACTCCTCGCGCGGCGCGAAGTTCGGCGTGTAGAGCACGTGCTGCGGATCGATGCCCGGTAGGGTCTCGAAGACGCGCTCAAGCTCGCCTCGGGACACGCACTCGAGCGCCAGCCCCTCCTCGCTCACCGTACGAAGCACCTGCGGATGCGGATTCGCCTTCATCGCATACGAGACACGCGCGATCGAGCGCATAGACCGTAGCTCTCGGCATCGCTCACGCAGAGTCTCGCCATCGTACACGTAGGCGCACTGACGACCCTGCATCAGCTCGAGCAATTGCGCACGTCGCACCTCCCACCACGGTCGTGATGTCGTGACCGCGACCTCGGCGGGCTGGAACAACTGCGACCATGTAGGCCCGAGCACGAGATCATCGCGCACTGGCTCCACCAGTAATTCGTGAAGGCTCTCGACCAGTCGGTCGCCTTGGTCCTGATCGACGACGAAGGTGAGGTTCAGGTCGTTGGCTGCCTGACTGACAAGGTAAATCCGGCGATCCGCCAGCAACTCGAGGGCGCTGCCGAGTCGGTGCAGGATGCCGCGGATATTTTGGCCAACCAGACTCACCGAGGCGCAAGGCCCGATGATCTCGGCACGACAGAGTGGCGCGAGATCACGCTGCAGCGCAGCGAGCGCCGAGGCGTCGAGTGCGTTGGCTTGCGGATCGAGCGACACGGTGACGTTGGTCTCGGAGGTCGACACCTGGTCGACCGACATCCCGTGTTGTTTGAACACCTGGAACGCATCGGCCAGAAACCCGACCTGATGCCACATCCCTGGACTGTCCATCGAAACCAGTGTCACGCCCTTTTTGACGCACACGGCTTTGACTTGAGCGAGTTCGGAGACCGGCGCCGCGCTGATGCGCGTGCCACGCATCGACGGCACTTGCGTCGCGAAAACGTAAAGTGGGATGTCGTACTGTCGAACGGGCAACAGGCATCGCGGATGCAGCACCTTGGCACCCGCCGTCGCGATCTCCTGCGCTTCGTCGTAGGTCAATTCCAGAAGTTGCCGCGCCGCCGGCGTTGCGCGCGGGTTGGCGCTGAACATGCCGGGCACATCGGTCCAGATCTCGAGCTGCCGAGCGTTGAGCAGCGCCGCGAAATAAGCCCCCGAGGTGTCGGACCCACCGCGTCCGAGCAACACCGTATCGCCTGCCGCATCGCTGGCAATGAAACCTTGCGTGATCAACAGCGTACCAAGTGACGCCATGCGTTCCTGCAACGCGGTATTCGGTCGAAAGTCGCAGGTCGCCGACAAGTAGTTCGCGCGCTGAGTCGCCGCCTCGCGCGCCTCGGCACGCAGCCAATCCCTCGCATCGAGCCACATCGCCGGCAAGCCACGCGCCTGCAGATACGCTTCGCCAATCGTCGTCGCGAGCAGTTCACCCATCGCCATGATTCGAGCGCGTAGTCGATCATCGACACCACGCGCCACGACGATCTGCTGCAGCAGTTCGGCAAGCTCACGCCACCAGCGCTCGAGCGCACCGGGTGACTCGATGCCCAACTGCCGGATCAGGGTCTCATGCCGGGTTCGCAGCGCATCGAGCGCGGCGGTGAAATCGCCCGCAACGGCGTCGTTGAGTAGGGTCTCGAGGCGATCGGTGACGCCACTCAGGGCCGAGTGCACGATCAGCACTCGATCGCCGTTGTCGAGACGCTGCCGCGCTGTGGCGGCAATGCTCGCCCAGTTAGATGGGGAGGATACGCTGGTGCCGCCGAACTTCAGGACGACCCAGCCAGAGGCTCCGACCCGGGACATGCGCGCCTTCCCGTAAGCCTAGAGTTCGTCGTCGTAGATTTCGCGCAGGTCCTTGGCGAGCTTCTTGTCCGCCAGCACTTCCTCGACTTTGCTCCAAGCCGCCTTGCCACGCTTGCCCGGCACGGGCCGCCCACGCCGCTCCACCCGGTCGAGGAAGCGGTCGTAGTCGTTGTTCTCGTCTTGATGGGCGACTTCGCCCAGCATGTCGTCGTCAAGCTCGAAGCTATCGGAGTCCCGTTCGGATGTCATTGCGGTGTCGAAGCCTTTTAAATCAACAAGTTAGGCGTTATCAGGTGCCGTAGACGCGGGGGACTATAACGAAAATTACCCGCCAGTCAACTCCGCCGAACAGCATTACGGACGATCACCGGTGCCCCGCGGGACAGGCCGAGCGCATCACAGGCCCTCCCCTCGGCGACCGCGATTTCCAGCACGCCGAAGGAATTGACGAGCGCCATGCTCTCCCCCGGTCGCATATCGCCGTAGGTACGCCGCAGCGAAAGCACCTCGCGACCCGCGTGCACGATCGGTTCGACCCAGCCCTCGAGCAAGCGGCTGTCGATGTTGGTGATGAGATTCCCGAAGTGATCGATCGTGATGACGACTCCCGCCACCCGGTCGGCCGAGGCCTCCGCGGCATCCACCCACGCTGGAACGAGTTGTTCGATCGGACGGCCCAACTGTTCCGGGGCGACTCGCCCGGCGGCCAACTCTGCAGCCAGTGGCGCAAACACGTCGCGACCATGAAAGGTCGCGCTGGGACGCCCGAGTTTAAAGCGTGCAAGGACACCGGCGTCGAGATGCCACAGTCGCGCGCCGGCGTCGCTCGCGGCGACGGGCTCGAGCAGCCCATTATCAGGGGCGAGGAATACGTGCGCACCCGCCTGCACAATCGCGATGTCACGCGCCGTACCCACACCAGGGTCGACCACCGCGACGTGCACGGAGCCCGCGGGAAAGTATTCGAACGAGCGCGCCAGCCAGAATCCCGCTTCCGCCGGCCAGTGCGCGAGGATGTCGTGCGTCAGGTCGACGATCTTGGCCTCGCGATAACGATCGAGAATGCGTCCCTTCATCACGCCGACGAACGGATCGCGAAGACCGAAATCAGAGGTCAGCGTGATGATTCCGGACGGGGTGAACGGGTTGGACATGCGCGGCGCGCTCCTTACGACGACTCGGGATGACGATGCATTGGTACGTTATCATCGCGCGAATGACGACGTCTTTGCTTCCAGACTTCCGCCTTGATGGCAAGGTCGCTTTGGTCACGGGCGCATCGAGTGGCATCGGATCGCGACTCGCCGAAGGGTTCGCCGCAGCCGGGGCCACCGTGGTGCTCGCGGCGCGCCGTGAGGATCGTCTGCAGGAGCTCGCCGAACGCATCCGAGCCCGCGGTGGCCGTGCCGCCACCGTTGCCCTCGATGTGACCGACCCGGCGGCGATCACGGCGGCATTCGAGCAGATCTCGATCAGCGAGGGCGTGGTAGACGTGCTCGTGAATAACGCTGGCATTGCCGAGCCCGCGCTGTTCCTGAAAACGAGTGCACACAGCCGTGATGCGACGATGGCGACCAATTTCACCGCAGCCTGGGACGTTAGTGCAGAGGCTGCGCGGCGACTCATAGCGACCGGCCGGCCCGGCAGCATTATCAATATCACCTCAGTGCTCGGCATAGGCGTGGGCGTCGGGTACTCCGCCTACGCCTCCTCGAAGGCAGCCCTCGCGCAGCTGACCCGCAGTATGGCGATCGAATTCGTCCGCCACAGGATCCGCGTCAACGCATTGGCGCCTGGCTGGTTCGTCACCGAAATGAACGAGGAATACTTCGGCACCTCCGCAGGGCAGGACTACCTGAAAAAGATTCCTCCGGGACGCGCGGGTCAACTGGACGAACTGCTCGGACCCGCTCTGCTGCTGGCGAGCGACGCGGGTTCATACGTTAATGGCGTGATCCTGCCGGTGGACGGCGCTCACCACATAGCGCTGGTCTGACGACTCGTCTCGGGCGCAGAGGGCGGCGGTGGTAAGGCGTCCGCCGGGTCAACTGACAACTCGAGGCCGATCATCACGGGAATGCCTCGAGCCTCGCTCAAGGCCTGCACTGCCAAATCCCAGTTGATCGCCACCTCGGTCTCACCGAGAAGTGCGTCGAGCCGCTTCTCGAAATCCTCCAAAGGCACTGCCGTGCTCTGACCTTGTGAATCGATCGGCGGATGTACCTCGAGCCACACTTCGCCGTCCGACTTGGTGATCTTCACAGGCTCGTTGATCAGCGCGACCCGCGTGCCCACCTTGACGGCATCGAACAACACGGCGACATCTTCCGGGTACATCCGCAGACAACCATGGGTCACTGCCATGCCGACGGCATCGGGGTTATTCGTGCCGTGTATTAGGTATGACCCTCCCGGGATATTCAGCCGTAACGCATGGGCGCCGAGCGGATTATCGGGGCCAGGTCCCACCATCAGAGGCAGTGGGTCACCCCGCTCCTCGTGCTCCTTTCGCACTGAGGCGGGCGGATACCACGGCGGATCTTTCTGCTTCGAGACCACCTTCGTCACACCCAAAGGCGTACGCCAGTCCATCTTGCCGACGCTGACCGGAAAGGTCATAACCTTGGCAGGGTCACCCTTAGCGGCCCGAGGAAAAAAATACATCCTGTGCTCGGGCAGATTCACCACGATGCCCTCACGCTCCGCAGGGGGCAGCAAGCGTTTGCCAGGGATGATCACGGCCGTCCCCTCCCCAGGCAACCACGGATCTACACCCGGATTGACGCGCAGCAACTCCTCGTAGCCGAGGCTGTAACGACGCGCTATTTCGATCAGCGTGTCCTCGTAACGCGTCTGGATGCGCTCGACGGTGCCGAATACTTCGCCGCCGTCCTCACGCAAGGGGTACTCGATCGCATGCCCGAGCCGGTTGAACCCAACGAGGCACAGCGCCAGCAGCGCTAGGCATCTGTTTCTTTGGACTGCGCCACTCATCAGCCGAGCGCCGATCCCACCGAGGCGTCCTTCTGAACCGTTTCAAGCACCTCCTTCGGATCGAGGTGCGTAAGCCCGAGACGCACAGCGGGCTCGAAGTCCTGTAGCAAAGTCTTTAGTTCATCAGGCGTCGCTTGATGATCGAGGAACAATCTGGCCGTCTTCAGGATGTCGGCTAATCCCGATCGACTACCCGCACCATGGAACTCCACGACGGCTTCGATGATGTTCGTGCCGAAACCCCATTGCTCGAGGATCTTGCCGAGTGCCCCGACATGCCACTGAGCCACGATATCGTCGAGGCCCTCTACGTCCTCACGAAAATCGGCGTCGAATGCGGCTTCAGTGAGCAGATAAATTCGCCCTACGCCCTGCATGAGTCCGCCGAGCAATGCTCCCTCGGAATCCACGCCTCTTACGCGCATCGCCAACACGTGACTGAGGGTGGCGAGCGACACGCTGCCCTGCCAGACCTCACCGATGCGCGACTGGACGAGTTTTAACTCCCGTCGATCACGCAGGCTCGCTACGGCGAACGCGAGGATCACGGCCCGTAGCGAACACAGACCGATGCGTACCACCGCACTGCGCGCGTCGGTGATCGCGCGCCCGCCACCCTGGAAGGCTGCAGAGTTAGCCATGCCGATGACCCGCACGCACAGCCCAGGCTCCGACTCGATCATCCGCGCAATCGCCGGCATGGTCACGAAATCGCTATCGAGCGAGCGGACGAGCTTGGTGGCAACGTCCGGAAAACAGGCAATCTCAAGCCCGCCCTGCCCCATATCGCGGACGAATCGATTGACGAATCCGATGCCTCTGTTCTCTGTCATGTCTCAAGACCACACGCGTGATGCACGCAAATGCTACGCGAACTCACCAACGGTCGACCATGGGAGACGTTCAGGGCGAAGGACGCGGAGTCGAAGGCTGCAGCAATTCACCGCCGTTCGGTTGCGGCCGCGGCGGATCCACTCCGCCGCGAGGCGTACCACTAGAGGGCGGTCCAAAGGAAACGCCACCCTGAGTACCTTCGGGCTCGAGGATCGCCAGCATTACGCGACGGTTGGTGGCGCGCCCATCGGCCGTCTCATTGGGCTGCAGCGGCCGTTGCTCGCCGTAGCCGATGACGGTCATGAGCGCAGTATTCGCCCCACCCTCACCGAGGAGCCTGACCACCGCACCCGCACGCGCTGCAGACAACTCCCAATTGCTCGGAAACTGTGCCGTGCTGATGGGTACGTTATCCGTATGCCCTTGCACGAAAATGGGGTTCTTGAGGTTCGCGAGCGAGGCGCCGAGCTTGCGGACGATGTCAGCCGCCTCGCCGGCCATGCCCGCCGAGCCGCTCGGGAACAGCAGGTCGTTGCGAATCTCGACCTCAACCCAGTCGGCGTGCTGGCGAATGGTGACCTGATCCGTCATCACTTGGCGCTCGAGCGCCTTGGCGACATTGCCCGCAATTCCGGAGAGGCTCATGCCCGTATCCATGCCCTGGGCATCCGTCTTGCGAATGGGTCTTGGACCCATGGCCTTCTCGGTTTCCGGCATGGTCACGAGGTCAGAGGTAGGCATACCTTCGCGGATCGACAGCGTGATCGGCATGTCGCGCTGCGGCTCACCACGAAACGCGGCCATCAGCGCTTCGGACATGACGCGGTACTTGCCTGAGTTCAGTGAAGACACCGAGTACATCACCACGAAGAAGGCCAGCAGCAAGGTCGAGGCGTTGGCGATGTTGTTGGCGGTGGTCGACAGATCGGTCTGCGCCGCGTTCAATCCACCGATGGCTGTACGTATGGACATGTCTGGTTCCTCTCTAGGGGTTACATCACACGGCGCACGGCCGAAATCGGCAGCGCACCGTTCATGGTGTTCAACATCAAACCGGCTCCGCCGGTATCCAGGGTTACGCTGTCAACGCGGCTTTGCAGCATCGTCTCCAGAGATTCAGTGCGATCGCCGCGGCGTGCCGCCACCTCGATCTTGTAGGCACCCGGCGACACCGGATTGCCCGCGCTATTACGTCCGTCCCAGGCAAAGCCAGTGAGACCCGCGCGCGGATCGAGCGGCGCCGTGCGAACCACCGCACCCGCGGCATCGCGAATGATGAGTTCTGCGGCAGCGGTGCCGGCCGGCATGTCGACGGCACCACGAACCGTGCTGGCGCCATCGAACGTGGCCGTGCTGCCCGGGGCGAGCACCTGACGGCCAACGAAATTCGCGCCCTCGAGTGCCTGACTCGAACGCAGCGAGTCGACCATGGTGCCGAGGGACTTCTGCATCTCCTGCACACCGGTCACGGTGCTGAACTGCGCGAGCTGGCCGAGAAACTCGGAGGGCTCGAGTGGCTTCAGCGGATCCTGGTTCTTCAATTGCGCGAGCATCATGGTCAGGAACTGCTCCTGCCCAAATTGCTGCGTGGGACGTTTCAGCGCAGAGGTGTCTACGCTTGAGGTACTGGCGGAGGGGGCGGCCAAACTAGTCATGGTGAAATAACTCCTTACTGGCCAAGCCGCAGCGTCGCGAGCATCAGATCACGCGAGGTGTTCACGACTTCGATGTTGTTCTGGTACGAGCGCGACGAGGAAATCATGTCGACCATCTGCTCGATGGAATTGATGTTCGGCGAATACACATAGCCACTCGTATCAGCGAGCGGATTGCCCGGCTCATAGCGTGCGAGCGCATCGGCTTGCGCCTCGATCACCTCGCGCACCTTGACGGCAGCACCGGCGTCGGGCCCGTTGAGGGCGCCGCGCACTTCCTCAAACACCACCTGACGAGCCCGATAGACCCCGTCCTTGGATGAACTGATCGCATTAGCGTTGGCGAGATTGCTAGCGACCGTGTTGAGCCGCAGCGACTCGGCAGCCATACCGGATGCCGCGATATCGAAGATCTTGAAACTGGACATGGTTCAGCGCCTCGTTTGGGGTTACTGACCGATTACTGGCCGGTGATGGCCGTCATCAGGCCGCGGAGCTGTGAGTTCACAAAATTCAGCGAGGCCTGGTAGCGAATCGAGGTTTCGGCGAACGCTGCCTGCTCGGCCTGCACGTCCACCGTGTTGCCATCGAGCGATTCGATGAGCGGTGTGCGATCGATCAGCAAGTTGTCGAGATTCATCGACTGCGACCCACCGAGGTGACCTGCCGAGGTCGCCGTCATGCCCACCGCCCCGCCGCCCTCGCCCAGCGCGGTGGCCAAGGCCTTCCGGAAGTCCAGATCGCGGGCCTTATAGTTAGGTGTCTCCGCGTTGGCGAGGTTGCGCGCAATCAGCTCCGAGCGTCGCGAGCTGAGCTTCAGCGACTCCGCGTGCAACCTGAAATGTGCGTCGAGATCGAACATCTGCGTCCTCCGCCAAAAATTTGGCTCGGGATATACACAGCAATTGCCGTGCCAACTCCTCCGCTCCGCAAATTTCTTGGTTCTCCGCGAATAACCTCCCGTGTAGCGCATCGTGTTTGAGGCCGATGAACGACCGAGTCGACAAATTCGTGGCGCCCTCCCGGCAACGAGCGACCACTTCGCAGGCAACAGGCTAATGGCATGAGCCTTGCTGTATTCCAAGCATGAAAGCTCATCACACCTTTTTGACACTCCTCGTCGCATGCTTGGGATCAATGCAAGCGCGAGGCCAGTCGGCTGTCCAAGACCCCGCGAGCGTTGCCGAGGCAGCCACCGCGGCAGTTCAAACCCTGGCACCCGAGGCGGTGCTCGAGGCAAGTCCCGTCGATCCCCGCCTTCGTTTGGCCCGCTGCGATCGCCCGCTAGTCGGCGCCCTGCCTCCCAATATGACCCTCGGGGCGCGGGTCAACGTGCGGGTCAGCTGCCCGGGTAACGTGCCGTGGAATGTGTTCGTTACGGTCGCTGTCTTTACGGAAGGGCCGGTTCTCGTGACCAATCGCCCGCTACGACCGGGAAACATCCTCTCGGCTGACGATATTCGGGTCGAAGTTCGGCGTTTCCCAGGCGGTCCGGGGTGCTGCACGGCCGATCCGCAGGAAGCCATCGGCCGCGTGCTGCGACGTGCCGTCGCTAACGATGCAACTTTGTTGCTCGACATGCTGGATATCGCACCGGTCGTCAGACGCGGCGAGATCGTGACCGTGCTCGCGGGTATCCCCGGCGGGGAGGTTCGCGCTTCGGGGGTGGCCCTGTCGGATGCTCGACCCGGAGAAACCCTGCGAGTACGTCACAGTACTTCATTAAGGATTATCCAGGCCCGTGCCGATATCCAAGGTGTGGTGCGAGTTGACCGGTAGCGGTCGGAACCTCGGGGTTGATGCCATGGAAAAATATTTTCAAGACAGCCCTAAAGTTTTCCGAACCGCTGCCGTTACCCCCTACGAGGGAACCGGGAGAATCGTGTCATGACGATGAAAATCAACGGCGGCGAGCTCCGTTCGGCAGGTGTGACGACCACAGCCGGCAACGCTCGCGTGAAGGACAACGGCAAGGCGGCCGACGCCGCTGTAGTGGGTGACGCCGCACGGGCGGGCGCCGACCAGGAGGTCAAGATTACGGTGGCTGCTCGACAGCTGCTCGATCTTGTTGCCCCTGAGTCGAAAGCCACGTTCGTCGACGAAGCCAAGGTGGCACGCCTGCGGGCGGAGATCGAGAACGGGACCTACCGTATCGACTCGGCGCGCATCGCCGACCAGCTGCTGCGCTTCGAGTACGCGCTGGGTCAGGTTACGGGCGATCTCAGCAAGAAGCCGAGCTGATTCAGTCCGTGAAAGGCTTGCAGGAATCCAAGCAGGCGCTGTCACGCCTGCTCGATGAGGAGCGGCGCTTGCTGCTGCGCCTCGAGGGGCTGCTCGATGCCGAGAAGGCCATCCTGTTGAAGGATGATTCGCCTGAGGAACTCGAAGCCGCCTGCATCACCCGTCAGGAATGTATGGGCGCCCTGCTTCGCCTGCAGGATGAGCGCTCGAACCTGCTGCGCATGCTCGGGTACAGCCCCGACAATGCCGGCTTGCTGAGTCTGATCAAAGCCTGCGACCCGGAGCGGGCCCTGCCGCCGCGCTGGGCCGAATGCGCCGAGCTCGCCAAGCGTTGCCGCAGCCTGAATGATCACAACGGTGCTCTGGTCGCGAGCCGTATGCGACGCATCCAGGGCGTGCTCGAGGTGATCACCGGCAAGCGCAGCGACCCCAACGTTTACGGAAAACAGGCTCAGCAGGCCTGGATCACCCGCGGCCGCATGGTCGCAGCTGAGGCCTGAGCCGCCCGTCAACCCATTGAGGCGTCAACCCGTTGAGGGTTGCGCCATTTAGGGGTTGCCGCTCGGAATGCCGAGCCCGCCCGGGTTCAACACACCCTTCGGGTCTACCACCTGTTTGATTTGCTGTACGAGTTGCGCCGTCTCAGGCCGCAGCGAGTGGAAGTACGGGTAAGTCTTGCCCAACTGGTTTGATGCGGCGCCAAGCTCGGCGAACAAATCCACCAATCGTTGCCGCATCTCCGCCACGAGAGCGGCGGCAGCCGGCTGAGCGGTTGGTGCGGGCAGACGCCGCTTGGCCCCCTCCGACAGCACCTCCTGGTGCAAGGGCAGCCATTCGTCACGCCAGCGAAACACGGGCTCGAAACTGAACGCGTGAGTACCCGTCGCGATTAGCAGGTGACTCATCCACACGCCGTGCTGTTGCATACGCTCGCGGTACGGTGCGATCACCTGCGCTGCGGCCTGGATGACGCGCTCGGCATCCGAGTGAGCCACTTTGGCATTCAATGCCGCCCAGCGATGACCGTCATCACCCACAACGCCATCCGGCGCCGGAAACAGATCCGCACGGACTGCTCGGGGGATCGATGAAGGGATCTCCCGTCCACCGAGACCAAGGCAAGCCTTGCGGCAGGCCTCAAGGTCCGCATTCAGCGATGCCCGATCACGTCCCGCGCAACTGACGTGCAGCGAATACGCATCGGTGGGCAGGAAATGGCGCCCGGCAAGAACGAGCCGCGCCCCCTCGGCCACGGCACGCCATAGTCCACGCTCATTGCGCATAACTTTGAAAAGCGTGCCCACGTCTTTGGCGAGCCCCTGCGAGCGCAGGCTGCCATGGGTTGCCGCGGGGTCGAAGACGTACGCGTCCTCGGCGGCCCCGGTGCGCGCCACTTCCGATAGCGCCGCGGCGGCAGCCCTCATCCCATCGAACACGAACGAGGCGTGGCCAGTCACCTCCGGCATGCGCATCAGACGGAACGTCGCCTGCACCTTGATGCCGAGAGTGCCGGAATCATGCAGGAACAAGCCGGTCAAATCGGGGCCACAGGTGCGGTAAAAAGGCTTCTCGACGTTTTGAAAACCCGCCTGCCCCGTCGTCAGCATCCGTCCGTCGCCGAGCACGACCTCAAGCCCCAACACGCAGTCGGCGGCCGTGCCATGCCGTGCGGTGCCGAGAAATAGCGCGCCGTTGGCCAATCCGCCGCCGACGGTCGCGCGTGCACCCGAGAAGGTGCCGAAGAACGGCAGCCGCAAGCCGAGCGGCGTGAGCGCCTCGTAGATCTGCTTCCAGGTCACGCCCGCTTCGACCGTGATATAGAGATCGTCCGGACTAATTTTGATGATTCGATTGAGCGCCGAGGTATCGATGGCGACCACCCGATCGTGCGCAGCGAGATATCCACCCGTATAAGTGAGTCCCCCGCCGCGAGTGACGGTGGCAAACCCGGCATGCCCCGCTGCGGCAATCATGTGCGCGAGCCGTTGTTTGTTTCGCGGCCGCAGCACCGCAGCAACGCGGATGCCGCGCGAGTACACATCCGAAGAAAAGACCTCACAGATCCCGGGATCCGTGATGCATTCATTGGGCTCGAGAGCCTGTTGCAGATCAACGAGCGAAGCGCGAGTATCCATATACGCAATCGTACTGATGCGCGACGCGCGGTGCCACGCGAGACTATGGCCCTACCGAAGAGAGGTCAGTCATGCACCCGATCAAGAACATACTCGTCGCGATCAAGGCTCTCGATGCCCGTTCCATGCCCGCGCTGCGCAAGGCAGTCCAGTTGGCCAAGGCGAACGGCGCGTCATTAGAGCTGTTCCACGCTCTCTCCCAGACGGTTTTGATCGAAGCGCTCGATGCTCGCAAGATCAGCCTGCGCGAGTTCGAAGCCGAGCAAAGCGCCAAGGCGTTGAAGCGGCTCAACACGATCGCCCAGCGCGTGCGCAAGCACGACGTGGAGGTCAGCTGCGCAGTTGAGTGGGATTACCCCGCCTCCGAAGCCATCGTCCGACGCGCCCTGAAGACCCGCTGCGATCTGATCGTCGCCGAGCGGCATGCGTCCCGGCACGTGGCAGGCTGGCTACTGGCGTATACGGATTGGGAATTGCTACGCCAGGCGCCCTGCCCTGTGCTTCTGGTCAAAACCTCCAAGCCCTACCACCGCCCCACCGTGCTGACCGCGGTCGATCCGTTCCATGAGCACGCCAAGCCCGCGCGGCTCGATGACGCCTTGCTGGCCATGAGCGCTACGCTCGCCACCGGCCTTAAAGGTTCGCTGCGGATCGTGCACTGCGTGCCCTCGGCAACGCTGGTCGCTGCCGGTTGGGCGAGCGGACCCATCGTCGTCGACACCGGCAAAACGAGCCAACGACTTACGCAGGCCCGCAAAGCACTCGCCGCTGAGGTCGCCCGCCGCCCACTGCCGTCGCACAAGCTCGCCGTGCTCGAGGGCGCGCCTCGCGAAGCCCTGCCGCAGGCGGCACGCGACTACAAAGCCAGTCTCGTTGTCATGGGCGCCATGTCGCGCAGCGGCATGCAGCGACTGCTCGTGGGCAATACGGCCGAGGCGGTGCTCGATCACCTGACCTGCGATGTGCTCGTCATGAAGCCGGGCAAGTTCCAGAGCAAGGTGCCTCGGCGCACCCGAGGCGCACAGCTGATGGCGTTACCCTCGGCGATGACGGGTTAACTGACGACCAGCGGGAGCCGCGCTACCTCGCCAGCCACAGCACAAGTGCGGCCGCAGCCAGCGACAGAATCACCGCCGGCGCTACCCGCGCAAGGTAGCGCCGGCCGCCTGTAAATCCCGCAACGACCAACTTGCTCAGCGCGTTGGTGCCGAGCGCCAGCACGATGGCGAGCACCGCCGTGGCACTGTTCAAATGGCCTTGTGCCGCGAGGGTGCCGGCTGAGGCCGTCGCCGAATGGGCATCCGCAAAACCACTCAGGGCGATGCCCCACACGGCGCCGAGCGCCCCGTAGCGCTCATCAAGCCACGCCGCACCCCACAGCACTGCAGTCACCGTGACGCTGAAAATGAGCGCTTGGGTGGGCTGCAGCGCCCGACCCAACAACCGTTCCCCCGACTCGGTCGTCTCGCGCGGGCCGCGCCCGAGTACAACCACAACGTACACCGCGTTAACCGCCGCCATGACGAGCGCGGGCAGCCACCACTCGCGCAGCAGTTCGGGGCGAACGACGGCGAGCACCAACAACACCTGTACCGCCGTCGCGATGCAGGAAAGCACGGCACCAGCCGCGGCGGCGCGCAGTAGTGCGGGCGTGCGACTTGCGACTCCGCCGAGGGAGGCGATCGTGGCCGAACTCGACACGAACCCGCCAAATAGCCCAGCAATCGGTAGACCGCGACTCGGGCCCAACGCACGCAAGGCCACATAGCCTGCGGCGTTGAGCGCAAGCACGAGCACAGCCAGGGTCCATAGGGTCTTGAGATTCACCACGCCGTAGCGATCGATGGGCTGCGCGGGCATGAGCGGTAACACCACGAGCACGGCTGCAGCCAACAGCAGAAAATCGAGTAATTCCTGATCGTTAAGCACCTTGCCAGCGAGGCGATGTAGCGGCTTGCGCAGCGCCAGCAGCAAGGCGATAACGACCCCAACCGCCGCGGCGAACTCAGGCGCGAGCGTGGCCACGGCGCCGAGCAAGTACGTGGTGAATAGGGTGATTTCGCTCGTGATCCCGATATCCGGGCTGCGATCTCCCGCATAGGCCAGCAGCACGAGGGCTGCGACGAACACACCGCCGACGATCACAAGCCCAAAGCCCGGAAATTGCATCGCGAGCGCCCCGGCAAGGGCGACGATCACGTGGGTGCGGACACCGCCCGCTCCACCAAAGTGCGGATCAGCCTTGCGTCGCTCGCGCTCAATGCCGATGAGCAAACCCACGCCAAGCGCGACCAGAGTCCCGACGACGGACGCGTCTGAAAGGCTGCTAAAAGGCATTCAACCCCGTCAACTCGCGCCCGAGTGACAGCTGATGAATGGTCTCCGTCCCCTCGTAGGTGATTACGCTCTCGAGATTCAAGGAATGCCGAATGGCGGCATGATCCGTGGTAATGCCGGCGCCGCCGAGCAGATCGCGCGCATCCCGCGCCACATCAATCGCCGCGCGGCAGTTGTTCCACTTCGCCAGAGACACCTGCACTGGTGACAGCGTGCCGCGATCCTTACGCCGCGCCATGTGCAGCGCGAGCACCTCACCGATCGAAATGCGGCGCGACATCTCTGCCAGACGGATCTGCACCGCCTGCGTCGCAGCGAGTGGCCGCCCGAAGAGCACACGCTCTTTGGTGTAGTGCAAAGCCTCACCGAGACAAGCTTGCGCCGCACCCATCACGCCCCAGGCGATGCCAAAGCGTGCTTGGGTCAAGCAACTGAGCGGGGCCTTCAGACCCACGCTACTGCCCGGGAGCAGATTAGCCTCCGGGATGCGAACGTCGTCGAAGTACAGCGCACCGGTCGCCGAAGCACGCAATGACATCTTGCGTTCGATCTCGGCCGTACTGAAACCCGGCATACCGCGTTCGACCAGAAAGCCGCGCACGCCCTCGTCCGTCAGCGCCCAAACAATGGCGACATCGGCAAGTGGTGCATTCGTGATCCACATCTTCGAACCATTCAACACCCAATCGCCACCCTGCCGCTTGGCGGTGGTGTTCATGTTGAGAGGGTCGGAGCCGCCGTGCGCCTCGGTGAGCCCGAAGCAACCAATGATTTCGCCGCGGGCCATCCCCGGCAACCAACGCTCACGCTGCTCGGGGCTGCCGTAGGTGTAGATGGGAAACATGCAGAGCGAGGACTGCACCGACACAAAACTGCGCAGCGCCGAATCGCCCCGCTCGAGTTCACGGCAAATCAGTCCGTAGCTCACGGCATTCAGACCCGCGCACCCGTAGCCCTCGAGCGAGGAGCCGAGCAAGCCGAGCCGCGCCATGGGCGCAATCAGCTCACGCGGAAAACTGTGCTCGGCGAAGCAGCGGCCAATGATCGGCAGCACCTCGTCATCAACGAAGCGCGCGACCGAGTCGCGAACCAACCGCTCCTCGTCCTGCAACTCGTCTTCGATGCCCGCTATGTCGAGAGGATCGTGTGCCATGACTTAACCGATCACGTTGTCGTTGCGCAATTGTGCGATGTCGTCCGCGGATAACCCGAGGGTAGCCAGTACCTCGTTGGTGTGCTCGCCCGGTTTGGCCAGTTTGCCGCCTTGCGAGGGTCGCTGTCCGTCCATTTCGATGGGCAGTTTCGGCAACCGCGTCTGCTTGCCATCGGGCAAGGTGGTCTCGCCAAGACCGCCGCTCGCTGCCAGATGCGGATCGTCGAACATTTCTTCAGGTTTACCTATCGGCGCAAATGGCAGGCCGGTGTTTTCGAGTATGGGCACCAGATCCGCCTTGCGGTAGCCGCGGAACAACTCGCGCACTTTTGGCAGCAGACTCTCGCGCTGCAGCACGCGCTGGGAATTGGTCTTGAGCGACTCGTCCGCACCGAGCTCCGTGAGCGCAAACGCTTGGCAGAACTTTTGCCACAGTCCGTCGGAGACGATACCGACAAATACGTGCTCGCCGTCGGCCGTTTCGAACACATCGTAGATCGCCCAGGCCGAGATGCGGACCGGCATCGGCTTGGCCGGCTGTCCGGTGACCGCCATCTGCGCCATGTGCTGACCGACCAGATACACGGTGGTTTCGAACAACGCACTGCTGACCTTTTGCCCGCGCCCCGTGCGGTGCCGCTGTTCGATCGCTGCCAGCACGCCGATGACGCCGAACATGCCGCCCGTGACATCGATCACCGACGTGCCCGCGCGCAGCGGTCGACCCGGCGGACCCGTCATGTAAGCCAGCCCGCCCATCATCTGCGTGACCTCATCGAGCGCCGTGCGGTGTTCGTAGGGACCCGACAAGAACCCCTTCTCCGAGCAATAGATCAGCCGCGGATTGGTCTGGGCAAGAGACTCGTAGCCGAGTCCGAGCTTGTCCATCGCACCGGTGCGGAAATTCTCGACCACCACGTCCGCCGCGTCGCAGAGTCGACGGGCGAGCCCGAGCCCCTGCGGCGATTTCAGATCGAGGCAGATGCTCTTCTTGTTACGGTTGTACATCGGGAAATATCCCGCACCCGAACCGATCAGCTTGCGGGTGGAGTCGCCGTCGGGCGGCTCCACGCGAATCACCTCGGCACCGAGTTCCGTGAGAATGGCGCCCACCGCAGGGCCCATTACCATGTGCGTGAACTCCACGACCTTGATGCCATGCAGCGGCAGACTGGTCGGATTCGGCAAATCGCTCATCGTCGTCTCCTCAGGCAGCCGAGGCTGCGACAAACCCGAGCGGCAAGCCGGCGTCAGGGGTGAAACCGTACAGTGACTCGCTAGGCAAGGCTTGGCGCACGATGTCGCGCACCGCGAGCAGCTTGGGCAAATCGATACCCGTGCGCAGCCCCATGGCCTCGAGCATGAACACCAGATCCTCCGTGACGATGTTGCCCGAGGCTCCCGGCGCAAACGGACATCCACCGAGGCCGCCGAGGGAACTGTCGAAGGTGGTGATGCCCTCTTCCAGTCCCGCCATGACGTTGGCGAGCCCAAGGCCGCGGGTATTGTGCAAATGCAATCCCGACAGGGCGTGCTCGCCCACCGCAGCGCGCACCGCGCGTACGAGATCGCGCACCTGGCGCGGGTTGGCGTAACCGGTGGTGTCTGACAAACCGACTTCATCGCAGCCGGCCGACATCAGCGCCTCGGCGAGTTCCACCACCTTGCGTTGCGGTACCACGCCCTCGAGCGTGCAGCCGAACGCCGTAGACAGGCCGCCCTCGAATTTGGGCCGACTCTCGGGCGGCAGACTGCGAAGCAATGCGACGATGCTGCGCGTCTCCTCGAGCATTTGCGCGTGGGTGCGACGGACATTCTTGAGACTGTGCGTCTCCGACACCGACAACGGCAGCGTGATCTTGTGTGCACCGGCCGCAACGGCTGCCTCGGCCCCTTTCAGGTTCGGCACGAGCACCGCCACAGTCAGATTCGGGAGGGTGCGCGCAAAGGCCACAACCTCGGCGGTATCAGCCAACTGAGGCAACAACTTCGCCGGCACGAAGCTACCGACCTCGATCTCGGTGACACCCGCGGCGGCCTCGGCGGCGATCCACGCTTTCTTGGCCTCAAGCGGCATGATGCTTTGCACGCTCTGCAGCCCGTCTCGCGGACCCACCTCACTGATCAATATGCCACTCACGATGCCACTCACGTTAAGCCCCCTGGTAGATCCACGGGCGCGCCCGTCGATCCTGGTCAATGAATTGCTGGATGGCAGCGCGATGCTTCAAGGTCAGATCGATGCCATCGAGCCCCTCGAGCAACATTTCGCGCGCCTCACCCTCAAGCGAAAAGGAGTACCGCAGCTGCGCGCCCGCCGTGACTTCGCAGTTCTGCAGATCCACCGTCACACAATGATCCTGCGGCGCCTCAGTCACGTATGCGGCAATCGCGGCGATGTCGGCGGCAGCGAGCGTCACGGGCACGATGCCGTTGCGGATGCAATTGCCATGGAAGATCGGTGAAAAACTCGGCGCGAGCACCGCTCGAATGCCGTACTCGTGCAAGGCCCACACGGCATGTTCGCGGCTCGAGCCGCAGCCGAAATTGCTGCCCCCGAGCAGGATCCGCGTCCCCGCGTACGCAGACTGGTTGAGCACGAACTCGATGTTCGGCTCCCGACCACCGATGGCCGTGTACCGCCAACCGGCGAATAAACCTGCCGAAAGACCGGTCTTGGAGACGGTCTTCATCTCGCGCGAAGGAATGATGATGTCGGTGTCGATGTTGTCGCGCAGCATGGGAGCCGCGACAGCGGTCATGACGGTGAACGCCTCCATCAGCGCGGCCCCCCTGCGAGGTTGTTACCGGCGAGGCCATGGATTGCCACGAGCGATCGCGGGTCGGTGATGCGACCCGTCACGGCGCTCGCTGCGACGACCTCGGGACTCGCAATGTGCGTACGTGTTTCGGGTCCCTGCCGACTTTCAAAGTTGCGGTTGGTCGAGGAAATCACGCGTTCGCGGTGTCCGAAACTCTCGCCACCTGCGAAAAAACACATCGAGCAGCCGGCTTCACGCCATTCGAAACCGGCGTCGCGAAAGACAACATCGAGACCCTCGGCCTCGGCCTGCCGTTTGACCGACATGGATCCCGGCACACAGATCGCGCGAACGCCATCTGCGACTCGCCGCCCGCGCAGAATCGCTGCGGCGCGACGCAGGTCGCTGATCCGGCTGTTCGTGCATGACCCGAGGAAGGCTGCGCCAATCGGCAACTCCGCGAGAGCCTGCCCCGTCTCGAGACCCATGTAGCCGAGAGCCCGCGCATGTGCCTCAGCCGAACTGCCGGCCACGCCAGCATCGGGCACACGACCCGTGACGGGCATCGCCTGCTGTGGGCTCGTACCCCAGGTCACCATCGGTGCGAGTTCGCCCACATTGAGGGTGATCTCGCGATCGAATTGGGCACCCTCGTCGCTGCGCAGCTCGCGCCACTGCTGGAGCGCCTGGTCCCACATCGCCCCGAGAGGGGCGCAGTCTCGACCCTTCAAATACTCGAAGGTCTTCTCGTCCGGAGCGATGAACCCGGTCACCGCAGAGAACTCCGTTGCCAAATTGCACAGCGTCAGTCGTGCCTCGATCTCGAGCGCGCGAACCGCACTGCCCGCAAATTCGACCGCATAGCCGTTACCGCCGACGGAGCCGTGCTCGCTAATCAAGGCCAGCGCCATGTCCTTGGCGGTGACCCCTGGGGGCAGCACACCCTCGAAGTTCACCCTCAGGGTGCGCGGTCGGGACATGCGCAGGGTCCCGGTAGCGAGGGCGTGCTCCGCCTCGGTCGAGCCGATGCCCCACGCGAAGGCGCCCAAAGCCCCCTGGGTGCAGGTGTGACTGTCTGGGCAGACGACCGTGGCGCCCGGCAGCACGATGCCGAGCTCCGGCGAGATCACATGGACGATGCCCTGCAACGGATCGCGAACATCGAACAGGCGTATCCCGGCCTCACGCGCGGCCTCCCGGGTTTCGAGGATGAACTGCGTACCCCCTGGCATCAGGGTCGAATCGCCCCGCCCCGGCAGGGTGTCGACAATGTGATCCATGGTACAGAACACCCGACTGGGGTCGAGCAGTGTCCGCCCGCTGTCGCGCAGGCTCTTCAGGGCCACCGACCCCGTCCGCTCGTGCAGGAAGATGCGATCGATCGCGATCAGGGCCACGCCGCCGCCGAGGTCGCGGACCACATGCGCATCCCAAAGTTTGTCGAATAACGTGCGTGCTGACATCGAAAATCTCACGCCGTAATTATGCCTGTTGTCAACCTGTCCCGGGGCCGCCAACGGACGACGATCACCCTCTGGCGGGCGCCCGCGAAACCCTCTAGGATTTTCGGTATCCATCTTGCGTTCACTGTGGGGTTCTACCGATGCGCTTGACTCGCTCTCTGTCATTGGCATGCCTTGCCGCACTCTCCGTCGTAGTGACGGTGCCTGCGACGACTGCCACTCAGGCCGCCGCGCCACTTCCGCCCATTGAGGCTTTCGGCACGACGCCGATCATCGACAACGTGTCGCTGTCGACCGACGGTCGATTTCTCGCCTCCTCATACACCGGCCAGAAGGTGTCGATCGTCATCCTCGATCGCAACATCAAGAAACTCACGCAGCGCATCGAGTTCGACCAGACCTTGAAGCTGCGCAGCATGGGGTTCATCAGTCCGAGCCTCATCATTGCGGATTTCAGCATCACCTACACCGAGCGCGGCGATGCGGAACAGAAAAGCGAAATCGGCGCAGTCTTCGCCATCAATGCGCTGGACGGCTCCTCGCGCCAGTTGCTCGAAGCCAAGACGAACAGCCGCATCGTGCCGAGCAGCGGGCGATTCATCTCGCGCGTCGGCGCGGCGCCGGGCGAAATCCTCATGGCCGCAAGCGTGCTCGACAACGCCGCTGCGGGCGCTGCCGCCAGCAACGCCGTCAATACCGTGCTGAGCGTCGATCCGCTCACCGGCAAGTGGCGCATCATCGAGAAGGGCATCCGTAACACCGGCTCCTGGATGATCGACACGGAGGGCAAGATCCGCGCCCGCCTCGACTTCTATCGCAAGGACCAACGGCAGGAGCTGAAGGTCAAACGCGGCGAGGAATGGGTCACCGTGTTCGAGCACACTGACCCCGATTTCAGCATCGTCGGCCTCGGAGCAGACAACCAATCCGCCCTCGCCCTCGGCGCCTCCGGTGGCGAGCGCGAGCGGCTCTGGAGCATCCCGTTCAGCGGTGGTGGCAAGCAGCCGCTTTACCAAGACCCGAAGCACGACGTCGAGGGCACCGTCCGCGACATCTACGATCGATCACTGAAGGGCGTGCGTCTGGGCGGCCTCGAGCAGCGTGTCGAGTGGCTGGATTCTGCCGCTGAGGCGCGAGTGCGCGCTATCGAGGGTGCACTGCCGGGCCGTCGGATCGAAATTTTCGGCTACACGCCGGATGGCAAGCTCGTCCTTGCCTACGCCGTCAGCCGCAACCATCCCGGTGCCTACTACTTGGTCGATTTCAGCACCAACCGCGCTGAGCTCGTCGGCCAGGAATATCCGCAGCTCGCCAAAGTGCCGCTCGGCAAGGTCAGCAACATGACCTACTCCGCCCGTGATGGCTATCAGGTGCCCGCGTACCTGACCATGCCAGCCGGGCGTGAGCCCAAGAGGCTGCCGCTCGTGGTGTTGCCGCACGGCGGCCCGCGTGCGCGCGACTCGGGCGTTGGCTTTGATTGGTGGTCGCAGTTCGTCGCCTCCCGTGGCTTCGTCGTGCTGCAGCCGCAGTTCCGCGGCTCCACGGGCTTTGGCCAGAAACATGAACTTGCCGGGTATCGCCAATGGGGTCAGCTGATGCAGCACGACGTCACGGACGGTGTGAAGCACCTGATCGACCAGGGCATCGTCGATGCCGATCGGGTGTGCATCGCCGGTGCGAGCTACGGCGGCTACGCTGCGCTCGCCGGCGCGGCGTTCACGCCGGATCTGTATCGCTGCTCGGTGAGTGTCGCGGGCGTATCGGATCTCGTTGAGATGTTGCGCTGGGAAGAAAACCGATACGGCGTGGAATCAGGTGTCGTGAAGTTCTGGCGCAAGCACATCGGCAAGACGAGCGATCCGGACGTCGCGCAGTTCTCGCCCGCTCGCGCGGCCGACAAGGTCACGAGCACGGTCCTGATGATGCACGGCGTCGATGACACCGTCGTTCCCTACGTGCAGACCGAATTCATGGAGACGGCCATGAAGCGCGCCAAGATTAAGCACGAAATCTTTCAGCTGAAGTCCGAGGATCACTGGCTCTCGCGCAGCCCGAGCCGCATCGAGATGCTCACGCAACTTGATCGCTTCCTTGAGCAGCACATCGGCAAAGGCTACCGGGTGACCACCGAAGAAACAGTGGCCCAGCGCTGAGCCCGTTAATCATCCTTGATCGGCGAGAACCCGGGTGGGCAAATGAAAGCTCACTCGGGTTCCACCGCCCGGGCGAGCTTCGATCGAATGCGAAGCGCCTACGTCGAAGGCACGGCGTTTCATGCCCGCAAAGCCACGACCGCCATGCGCCTCTGCCCCAGTGCCGCATCCATTGTCTTCGATGAGGAGTTCCAGCCCCGACGACGGCGTGAAATGAGCCACGAGGCAGATCTCCGTGGCGTCAGCATGCTTCAGCGCGTTGTTGATCGCCTCCTGCACGCCTCGCAGCAGGTTTAGCACCGTTGACGCGGGCAGCGGCGGCAATTCGTCGAGACTGACGGACCAGCGCAGCGTATGCCCGGAGCCCACCAGCCGTCGATCAAGCCGATATCGCAGGTCACCGAGCGCACTGGCGAGACCCTCGCCGGCGTCGCGCATCGAATCCACGAGCAAATGCAGATCACCCATGCACTCGCGCAACAGCTCGGCGATCTGCGGCTGATTCATCTGGCCTTTTTCGACGCGGATTCGCGCCGAAGCGAGTTGCGACCCCAACCCGTCGTGCATATCCGCCAGCAATCGCTCACGCTCGGCGAGTCGAGAACGCTCACTTTCTAGCGCTATCGCCTCTGCCCTCGCCTCGCGCGACCTTTTCACGTAGATGTCCAACACCAGCGCGACGAACACCCCGTTGTTCGCCGCCGAGAGCATTCCAAACACCACCGGTATCGCCAGCGGCACAGTAGACCGCGGGTCAGGCAGCGCGCCCGCACCCGTAACCAAGGCGAAGACCCCCACCACGAAGAGCAACACGGCCTGTGCGCCGATCATACCTGCGAGCAGCTTGGCATTACCGAGGCTCTGCTCGCGACCCAGGCGATACGCCTCGCGGACAAACAGCCCGACGAGCAAGGCGATGCCGATCGACACGAGGCTGATGTAACTCGACACCGATATGCCGAAGGCCATCGTGATCGCAAAGAGCGCAGCGAGCACCGCCCACGTGGCGGCGTAGCGGCGCCAGTGCAGATCGAGCCCGGCCAGCAACCGGATCGCGATAACTTTGCAGAGCGCCGAAGCGAGCGACGTCGCCCCGATCAGCACGGCGAACAGAGGCAGCTCCTCAAGGGGGCCGAACGGGAACCCGGCAGACACCGTTGCGTAGAGAGCGCCCGCGAGCCCGCTGGCTGTCCACAGATACACGCCGAGATCGCGGACCTGCCACAGCGTCACCAAGGCGATCAAGGCGAAGGCCGCCAGGAACGCGGCGGACACGAGCAGAGAGTGGGTTTCAGGAATGAATGTCATGCCAACCCGTAGTCAGGTTCCAATGGTCGGGACGCCGAGATTTGAACTCGGGACCCCTTGCACCCCATGCAAGTGCGCTACCAGGCTGCGCCACGTCCCGACCGACCTTGAAACCTGCGCGCGGATGATACCGCGTCTCGATCAGCGCCGCAGGATGCGCAGAATGTCCTCGAGCTCGATGCGCATCTGCCGCACGATCTGCTGACTCTGCGTGACATCACTGCGCGCTTCTTCGCCCTGCAACTTGTTGCGGGCACCGCCGATCGTGAAACCCTGTTCGTACAGCAGCGCCCGGATCTGGCGAATGATGATCACGTCCTGGCGCTGGTAATAGCGGCGGTTGCCTCGCCGCTTGACGGGCTTGAGCTGGGGGAACTCCTGTTCCCAATAGCGCAGCACGTGCGCCTTGACCCCGCACAACTCCGCCACCTCACCAATGGCGAAATACCGCTTGCCGGGAATCGCCGGCAGTTCGTCGTTATTCTTGGCTTCCAACATACGCTTCGACGCGTGCCTTCAACTTTTGCCCCGGACGAAAAGTGACCACGCGCCGAGCGCTGATTGGTATTTCCTCACCGGTCTTCGGATTTCGCCCCGGGCGTTGGTTTTTATCCCGCAAATCGAAATTACCAAAACCAGACAACTTCACCTGAGCACCACTCGAGAGCGCAGCCCGGACCTCTTCAAAGAAAAGATCGACGAGCTCCCGCGCCTCACGCTTGTTCAGACCCAACTGATTGAACAACGCCTCGGCCATCTCTGCTTTGGTCAACGCCATTACAATGAAATCTCTGTCTTATTCCCTGAACACCGCACCGCACGATGACCGCAATGCGTCTCGTACACGAGCCACAATGTGACCCGTTTCCTGATCGGTGAGAGTGCGATCTTTATCCTGCAAAATCAATCCGAGCGCAACACTTTTTCGCCCTGTTTCAATGCCTGCGCCTCGGTAAACGTCGAACACGAACGAGTGACGGAATCCCGACACCTTGGCGGACTCAACGGCATCGATGATCGTTCGGGCGGCTACGTTCTCCTCAACGATGAACGCAAGATCACGGCGGACTTGAGGGAACCTGGACGGCGCTTCAAACGCCGCATAGCGCACCGCCAGGGCGGAGTCGACGTCAATCTCGAACAGACACGGCGGCACTGCGAAACCCAGCGAACGAACGAGTTCCGGGTGCAGTTCACCGAGCCAGCCCACGGTCTTCCCGTCGCGCGTGAGCCGCGCCGTCCGGCCAGGGTGCAAGCACGACAACGAGTCCACGACGAACTCGAAGCCCGGTAGATCGCCAGTCAGCGACAACACGCTATCAAGGTCGGCGCGAAGATCGAAAATATCGGCGGCCTCACGCCCCCCGCCCCACTGCTCAGGCCAGCGCGTGCCACACACGAGAGCCGCGAGGCGCCGGGTTTCGGGACCACCGACCGGAAACACGACCCCCTGCTCGCACAGCTTGATGCGCGACTGTTGCCGGCGCTGATTGTCGAGCGCGGCCTTAATCAGGCCGGGCCACAGCGAGGTGCGCATTACCGCCAGCTCGCTCGAAATCGGGTTGGCTAGCGTATGAACCGGCACACCCGGGAAGAGCATCGATTGCAGCGCCGGGTCGACGAAGGCGAAGTGGATGCCTTCCAGAAACCCGCGCGCGGACATCGTGTCGAGGATGCGCTGCTCGGGGATCTGCACGACAGGCTGCGAGCGGATCATCTGCGGGCTACGCGCAGGGGCAGGCGCGATGCGCTCGTAGCCCCATATCCGGGCGACTTCCTCGATGAGGTCACGTTCGATCCGCAGATCGAAGCGGTGAGATGGAATATCGAAGCACCACGCGCCAGGCTCGCTCGCGGTCCGATCGCTCGCCGCAGAGGTCCGCAGACCCAACCGCTGCAATACGCCGAGTGTCTGCTCGGCAGGGATGTCGACGCCCAGCAGACGCGCAACCGATGCGTGCCGCAGCGTCACCGCAACCGGCGGCGGCAGCTGCGTGGCTGCTTCCGCGCACCACAGCGGTGAGTAGCGACCACCCGCGATGCGCTGCAAAAGCTGACTGGCCCGCTCGATCGCCATGGCGCCGAGTTGCGGATCGACCCCGCGCTCGAATCGCTGACTGGCATCGGTGGTCAGGCCATGCCGCCGCGCTCGACCCGCAATCGCCGAGGGTGCAAACCAGGCGACCTCGAACAGCACACGCTGCGTCGCGCTCGACACCGCGGTGCGGGCACCACCCATGATGCCGGCGAGCGCAACGGCGCCCTCGGCATCGGCAATCACGAGTTCATCGCTCTGCAGCGTGACGGAGCGCCCATCCAGCAGCTCGATCGTCTCGCCATCTCGCGCAAAGCGCACCTGCGGCGGGCCGCGGAGCAGATCTGCGTCGTATGCGTGCATCGGTTGGCCGAGCTCGTGAACGATGAGATTGGTGACGTCGACCACCGGACTGATGCTTCGCAGGCCGGCGCGGCGCAGCTGCTCACGAAGCCAGAGCGGCGAGGCAGCGGTATTGTCGAGATCAACGATCAACCGCGAGTGAAAGCGCGGACAGGCGGCTGCGGCTTGCAACATCGCGCGCCCTACTCCCTGCTCGGCACCGAGCGCCGCGTCCACGGCAACGGCGGGATCATTTTGCTCACGCAGTGCGACACCGCAGAGCGCCGCCACCTCGCGTGCAATGCCCCGCGTCGACATGGCATCACCCCGGTTGGGGGTAATCGCCAATTCCAGCACGGTGTCATCAAGACTCATGTACTCGCGCAAGGGCTGCCCGAGCGGCGCGTCAGCCGGCAACTCGAGGATGCCTTCTGAGGTTTCGGCAAGGCCAAGTTCCTTGGCCGAACACAGCATGCCTGCCGATTCGACGCCACGCAGCTTGGCAGCCTTGATGTGCAAGCCGCCCGGCAACTCGGCGCCCACCATGGCCAGCGCCGTCTTCAGGCCGACACGTGCGTTCGCAGCGCCGCACACGATCTGCAATGCGCCCTCGCCGCTACGACTCGCTGCATCGAACGCCACACGACAAACCTGAAGCTTGTCCGCCTGGGGATGACGGGTCGCCTCGATGATCTCGGCCACGACCACAGCGGAGAACGGCGGTGCGGCGTGCGTCAGACTCTCGAGTTCGAAGCCCGCCATCGTGAGTCGATCGCCGAGTTCGCGAGCAGTGATGTCGAGTGGGACCCACTCGCGCAGCGCATTGATCGAGATCTTCATGCCGCACCAAACTGACGCAGGAAGCGCAGGTCGCTCTCGAAGAACAGGCGTAAATCATTGACGCCGTAGCGCAACATCGCGAGACGCTCGATGCCCATGCCAAAGGCATAACCGGTGTAGCGCTCGCTGTCGATTCCGGTCGCCTTGAACACGTTCGGGTGGACCATGCCGCAACCGGCAATCTCGAGCCAGCCGGTGTGCTTGCACACTCGACACCCGGCGCCGTCGCAGAAGACACAGGACATGTCCACCTCGGCAGAAGGCTCGGTGAACGGGAAATAAGACGGCCGCAGCCGCATGCGCAGGTCCTTCTCGAAGAACGCTTGCAGAAACTGCTGCAGCGTCGCCTTGAGGTTGGCGAAGCTGACGTTCTCGTCGACCACGAGCCCCTCGACCTGATGAAACATGGGCGAGTGGGTCATGTCGTAATCGCAGCGATACACCCGCCCCGGCATGATCATGGCCAGAGGCAAGCGCCCCTTGCGCAACTCGCGGATCTGCACGGGCGAGGTGTGCGTGCGCAGCAATCGACCGTCGGGGAAATAGAACGTGTCGTGCATGGCGCGGGCCGGATGATCGGCCGGAATGTTCAGCGCCTCGAAATTATGGAAGTCGTCCTCGATCTCGGGACCCGCGGCCACCTCGAACCCTGCGTTGCGAAACAAGGTTTCGATAGACAGGCGCGCGCGCGTGACGGGATGAACGGCACCGCGCGCCTCGCCGCGACCGGGCAGCGTCATATCGAGGCGCCCCGCCGCAAGCTCCGCCTCGACGGCCTGGCGCGACAGAGCCCCCCCAGCAGCCTGCAACGCGGCCTCGACCTCTTGCTTGGCGGCGTTGATGCGCGCACCCGCAGCGGGCCTTTCCGCCGCGGGCAACGCACCCAAAGATTTGAGCTGCTCGGTCAGCAGCCCTTTTTTTCCGAGCCAGCGCACACGCACCTCGTCGAGGGCCGCAAGCGTTGAGCTTGCAGCGACCTCGTCGAGGGCTTGGCGGGTCAGGGTCGCAAGATCACCCACGACCGTGACTCAGGCGATGCCGAGAGCTGCCTTGACCTTGGTAGCGAGCGCGCCGAAGGCCGCCGCGTCGTGCACGGCGATATCGGCCAGCATCTTGCGATCGATCTCGATGTTCGCGAGTTTCAGGCCATTCATCATGCGGCTGTAGGACAGACCCACTTCACGCGCAGCCGCGTTGATGCGCTGAATCCACAGAGCACGGTAGTCGCGCTTCTTGAGACGACGACCCTTGTAGGCGTACTGGCCGGCCTTGATGACCGCCTGCTTGGCTGTGCGATAGACCTTGCGGCGGGCGTTGTAGTAACCCTTCGCCTTGCCGAGAACTTTCTTATGACGACGACCCGCGGTCACGCCACGTTTGACTCTTGCCATGTTCGATTACCTCGGAGTGTCTGTTAGGCGTTCGGCAGCAACTGGGCCAAACGGCCGACGTCGCTCTCGTGAACGAGACTGGACCCGCCCGAGCGCAGCTGGCGCTTGGTCTTGCGGGGCTTGTGTCCGAGGTTGTGGCGGCGGCCGGCCGAGTAGGACTTGAAGCCCTTGGCCGTTTTGCGAAAACGCTTCGCTGCCGCCCGGTTGCTTTTCAGCTTGGGCATTGCTCATCTCCTTGTTGTGGCCCCGTTCACAGGGTTCTTGCGAACCCGCTACGGGCGGAGGTGCCGGCCTTGCGCCAACCCACCATGGGTTGGCTACGCGGCTCAGCGCCTCACTTCTTCTTCGGCGCAAATACCATGACCATTTGCCGACCCTCCATCAGCGGGTTCTGCTCGACCATCGCCTGTGCGGCGAGGTCTTGAACCAACCGATCGAGAAGACGGCGCCCGATCTCCTGGTGCGCCATTTCTCGGCCGCGGAACCTCAGGGTCACCTTGGCCTTGTCACCCTCGGTCAGGAAGCGGGTGAGATTACGCAGTTTGACTTGGTAATCCGCCTCTTCCGTACCGGGACGAAACTTCACTTCCTTGACTTGCTGCTGCTTCTGCTTCTTCTGCGCGGAGTGGGTCTTCTTCTTCTGTTCGAAGAGGAACTTCCCGAAGTCCATGATGCGCACCACCGGCGGCTCGGCCATCGGTGAGACTTCGACCAGGTCCAGTTCACTGGACTGTGCGAGTTGCAGAGCCTCAAACCGCGTCATGATCCCCGCTTGGGATCCATCTGCCGCGATCACACGCACCTGCGGCGCCGTGATGTCCTCATTGCGCCGTATGCGCTTCGTTGCAGTCGAGATACGTCAATCCTCCAAAGTTCGGCGCCCGCGGCTCTCGAGCTCGACGCCCAGCCGCTCAATGAAGGCTTGCGGGGACATCTGACCCAGATCCTTGCCGCTGCGGGTACGCACGGACAACTGTTGCGCCGCTACTTCCTTGTCGCCCGCCACCAATAGGTATGGCACGCGTTGCAGCGTGTGCTCGCGAATCTTAAAGCCGATCTTTTCGTTACGCAAGTCAGTTTCAACCCGAAGCCCATGATTTTTAAGGACTTCGGCAACTTCCTTGAGGTACGCGTCCTGCCGCTCGGTAATGCTGAGCAGGACCACCTGCGTCGGCGCTAACCAAGTGGGCAGTTTCCCGGCGTGGTGTTCGAGCAAAATGCCGAAAAACCGCTCCAGACTGCCGAAAATCGCCCTGTGGAGCATGACCGGCGTTTGCCGCTGACTGTGCTCGTCGATGTAGTGCGCGCCGAGGCGTCCGGGCAGGTTCAGATCCACCTGCAGGGTGCCGCACTGCCAGTCGCGCCCGATCGCATCGCGCAGCACGAATTCGAGCTTGGGCCCGTAGAACGCGCCCTCGCCCGGATTGAGCGTGTAGTCGATGCCGGCCACGCGCGCGGCCTCCTTGAGCGCCGCCTCGGCCTTGTCCCAGATGTCATCGGACCCGACCCGCTTTTCGGGGCGGTCGGAGAACTTGATGCGCACATCGTCAAAACCGAAGTCACTGTAGATGTCGAGGATCAGCCGAGTCACGGCCACGGACTCGGCCGTGATCTGCTCCGGACTCACGAAGATGTGCGCGTCGTCCTGGGTGAAGGCCCGCACCCGCATCAAGCCGTGCAGCGCGCCCGAGGGCTCGTAGCGGTGCACCTTGCCGAACTCGGCGTAGCGGATCGGCAGATCGCGGTAACTGCGCAGCCCCTGCCGGAAGATCTGCACATGGCCCGGGCAATTCATCGGCTTGATGGCGTAGACGCGCTCGTCGGGCGTCTGCGTCGTGAACATGTTCTCGCCGAACTTCTCCCAGTGCCCCGAGGCTTCCCACAGGCTTCGATCCATCAACTCAGGACCGTTGACCTCCTGGAAGCCCGCAGCGCGCTGCTTGTCGCGCATGTAACCGATGAGCGACTGAAACACGCTCCAGCCCTTCGGATGCCAGAACACGGCTCCCGGCGCCTCTTCCTGCATGTGGAAGAGATCGAGCTCGCGGCCGATGCGACGATGGTCGCGCTTCTCGGCCTCCTCGAGGCGGTGCAGGTAGTCCTTAAGATCTTTGTCGTTCGTCCACGCTGTGCCGTAGATGCGCTGCAGCATCTCGTTACGCGAATCGCCGCGCCAGTAGGCGCCCGCGACCTTCATGAGCTTGAATACTTTGAGCTTGCCCGTGCTCGGCACGTGCGGACCGCGGCACAGATCGACCCAACCGCCCTGCCCGTAGAGACTGATGGGTTCGTTGGATGGGATGCTGGCGATGATCTCGGCCTTGTAGTGCTCGCCGAGACCCTTGAAAAAGCCCACCGCCTCATCACGCGGCATCTCGCGCCGAGTCACGCCGAGATCGGCCGCCGCGAGCTCCTGCATCTTCGCCTCGATGGCGGCAAGATCTTCAGGCGTGAACGGCCGCTTGTACGAGAAGTCGTAATAAAAGCCGTCGTCGATCACGGGCCCGATGGTGACCTGAGCCTCAGGAAAGAGCGCCTGCACTGCCTGAGCCAGCAGGTGCGCGGTTGAGTGACGGATCACTTCAAGCGCATCGGGGTGCTTGTCGGTGACGATCTCGAGCGGCGCGTCCGCGACGATCGGGAACGAGGTATCGACCAGCTTACCGGCCACCTTGCCCGCAAGTGCGGCGCGCGCGAGCCCAGCGCCGATGCTCGCGGCCACCTCGGCCACCGTCACGGTCCGATCGTAAGTTCGTTGGCTGCCATCCGGCAGCGTGATCACAGGCATGGTCGAAGCGCTCCCAACGGGCTTCCCGCATCGCAAAAGGGGCGCTTCCGCGACGCGAAAACGCCCCCTGTCGAATTGGTAGGCGCGAGTGGGATCGAACCACCGACCACCACCATGTCAAGGTGGTGCTCTACCACTGAGCTACGCGCCTGCACAAAGGCCGCGAAAGATACCCTAGGCACCGATCAGCGGCAACCTGCGATTCCGTCGACCCGTCAGGGCGGCCAGGGCGTTGGCAACGGCGGGGGCGACCGGAGGCAGCCCAGGCTCGCCGACGCCGCCCGGTGGCTCCCCGTTCGGCATGATCCAGGTCTCGATGGTTGGCGTATCCGCGAGGCGCAACGCCGGGTAGGTGTCGAAGTTGCCCTGCTCGACCGCGCCGTCCTTGAACGTGATCTGCCCGTAGAGGGCTGCCGAGAGCCCGTAGATGATCGAACTCTCCATCTGCTGGGTGACGAGCGCCGGATTCACCACCTGCCCGCAATCGATGGCGGTGACGATTCGATGCACCCGGGGGCGCCCCTCCGGGCTCAGGGACACCTCGGCCACCACAGCCACAATGCTGCCGAAGGAGGCATGCAGGGCGAGACCGCGGCCCACGCGGGCGCCATCGGCCGTCTCGATCGGGCGCCCTGCCCAGTCCGCTTTTTCGGCCGCAAACCGCAGCACCTTCAGGTGACGCGGCTGCTTCTGCAAATGCGCGATGCGAAACGCCAACGGATCGGCCTGCGCCACGGTGGCGAGCTCGTCGATGAAGCACTCGTTGAAAAATGCCGTGTACGAATGACCGACCGCGCGCCAGAAGCCGACGGGCACCGGCAAATCCACCGCCTGATGTGTGACCTGCAGGTTCGGGATGTCATACGGCTGATCGAACGCGCCCTCGACGGTGGTCTTGTCGGGACCCATCGCGTTCATGCCGAAACTGCGCGGCATGACCTGCGCAACGATCGACTGACCCGCGGAGGTGGCTTGCCAGGCATCGATGCGACCTTGCGCGTCCAGGCAGCCGCGCAGCCGAACGCGGGCAGCAGGTCGGTAGAAGTCGTAGCGCATGTCATCCTCGCGCCGCCACTGCAACTGCAAGAGTCGACCGGGCACCTTCGCCGCCAACGCGGCTGCGATGGCAACGAAATCGTTATCGAGTCGCCGACCGAACGCTCCGCCAAGATAGGTCGGCACCAGCGTCACTTGCTCTTCGGCCAGGCCCAAGGCCTGCGCTGCGGCCTTGCGCGCCAGATCGTTGACCTGCACGCCGGCCCACACGGTCGCGGCCGTCCCGGTGTATTTCACTGCACAGCACACGGGTTCCATCGCCGCGTGAGCGAGGTACGGCACCTCGTAATCGGCGCGTACGACGGCGGCCGCACGAGACAGCGCCGAATCGGCATTGCCGGTGTCGCGGTAAACGTGCGCATCAGTCGACTCGATGGCCGTCGCGAGCGTCTTTTGAATGAGACTTTGGTCAAACAGGCCCGCCGGGCCCGCCACCCACTGCGGAAACTGCGCATCGAGCGCGCGCCGCGCGTGCCAGCGCTGATCGGCGATTACGGCCACGCAGGCGGCGGCACCCCAGAGCGGCGGCAGCTGCACCAGCTCCACGACGCCCGGCATGCCGCGCGCTGCCGAGTCGTCCCAGGCCTGCAGTTGCCCATCACGCTGCGGGGCAAACTGGATCTCTGCGTACAGCATGTCGGGCTCGTGCACGTCGGCGGCGAAAACCGCCTTGCCCGACACCTTCTCACGCGAATCGATACGCGGCAGCGGCTGGCCGATGAGCGTGAACTGCTCGCGCGTCTTCAACACGTACTCATCGACGATCGGCAAGTCGGCTCCGGCCGCCGCAACGACTTCACCAAATCGCAACTGCCGACCGCTGGCGTGCGAGATCACGCCACGTGCAACGCCGCACTCCCCGGCGGGCACCCCCCACTGTTTGGCGGCGGCCTGCACCAGCGAGGCACGGGCCATGGCGCCGGCCTCGCGCAACGGCTGCCACAGATCACGAATGCTGCTCGAGCCACCGGTCATCATCACGCCGAACTCGCGAACCACGCGCCCCACGACGTGCTCAGTCGCATCACGCAGTAGGCCCTGCTGATCCGGGCGAAACGGCAGCCCATCGACGACAGCAGCCAGATTGTTGTACACGCTATCGATGGGGGCAGCGGCGATGCGCACCGCCGCCGGCTCGCAATCAAGCTCCTCGGCAAGCAGCATCAACAGACCCGTGTGCGTCCCCTGCCCCATCTCGGCACGCGGCATGTACAGCGTGACCGTATCATCGGCGCCGATGCGTACCCAGGCATTGGGCTCGAACAGCTGCGCAGTGGAGTTCTCCACGTCGCGTCGATGCAGGCGCTGGCGCACCGGCCACGCGGCCCAACCGACGGCGAGCCCCGCTAACGCGCCCACTGTACCGACGGTCGCCCAAAGAAATGTCCTGCGTTTCATACTGCGCGTGCCCCCGGCAAACCGAATGCGGATCGTTTGAGTTGCTCGATCTCGTCGCGCAGCCGCGCCGCCTCCTCGAACTCGAGGTTGCGAGCCCGCTTGAACATTTCCGCTTCAAGCTGCTTCATGCGGCGCATCGCCTGCTCGGGCGCAAGCGCGACCGGCGCGTTTGCAGCAGAGCCTGCGCGACCGGCCACGCGGCCGTCGGCCGCCGAGCGACCCGCCGACTTGCCGCCCTGCCCGGTGCCCCGCCCCGACAGCGCAGCCGCGAACCCCTGGCTGCGCGCGCCCTCCATGACATCGACCACTTGCTTGACGATACCCCGCGGCACGATGCCATGAACCTCGTTGAACTCGAGCTGCTTGCGTCGCCGGCGAGCCGTCTCCTCCATCGCCCGCTGCATCGACCCGGTGACTCGGTCGGCATAGAGAATGGCGCGGCCGTTGAGGTTGCGCGCCGCGCGCCCGATGGTCTGGATCAATGAATTCTCCGAGCGCAGAAATCCTTCCTTGTCGGCATCGAGGATCGCCACAAGCGCGACCTCGGGCATGTCGAGCCCCTCACGCAGCAGATTGATGCCAATCAGCACGTCAAAAACGCCAAGCCGCAGATCACGAATGATCTCGCTACGCTCGACCGTCTCAATGTCCGAGTGCAAGTAGCGAACTTTGATGCCGTGCTCATCGAGGTACTCGCTCAGATCCTCCGCCATGCGCTTGGTCAGTGTGGTGATCAGCACACGCTCGCCGCGCTCGACGCACTGGCGGATCTCCGAGAGCACATCATCCACCTGGGTGCGCACCGGCCGCACTTCAACCTGCGGATCGACGAGCCCCGTGGGACGCACCACCTGCTCTACCACCTGGGATGCATGCCTCGCCTCGTAGTCGCCGGGCGTGGCCGAAACGAAAATCATCTGCGGTGCAAGGCGCTCCCATTCCTCGAACTTCAACGGTCGATTGTCGAGTGCCGAGGGCAGGCGAAAACCGTACTCGACGAGCGTCTCCTTGCGCGAACGATCACCCTTGTACATGGCGCCTAGTTGCGGCAGCGTTTGATGACTCTCGTCGACCACGAGCAGCGAATTCGGCGGCAAGTAATCGTACAAACAGGGCGGCGGCTCTCCCGGCTCGCGCCCCGAGAGGTAGCGCGAATAGTTTTCGATGCCGGCGCAGTAACCGACCTCTTTCATCATCTCCATATCGAACATTGTGCGCTGCTCGAGGCGCTGCGCCTCGACGAGCTTGTCCGCGGCGCGCAGTTCCGTAAGCCGCTCGCGCAGTTCGTCGCGGATCAGATCGATGGCCCCGATCAGCCGATCCTTGGGCGTGACAAAGTGGGTGCCGGGGTACACCGTGTACCGAGGCACCTTGCGCAGGACGTTGCCCGTCAGCGGATCGAACACCGCGAGCGATTCGATGGTCTCGTCGAACAACTCGACCCGAATCGCCTCGCGCTCGGACTCGGCCGGGAAGATGTCGACGATGTCGCCTCGCACGCGGAAGGTGCCTTGGCTGAAATCGATTTCGTTGCGCGTGTACTGCATGTCGGCCAAACGCCGCAGCAGCTTGCGCTGATCGAGAATCTCGCCACGCACGAGATGCAGCACCATCGCAAGGTAAGCCTGCGGATCACCGAGGCCATAGATCGACGAGACCGTTGCGACAATGATGGCATCGGGCCGCTCGAGCAGTGCCTTGGTTGCCGAGAGGCGCATCTGTTCGATGTGCTCGTTGATCGAGGCATCCTTCTCGATGAAGGTGTCGCTCGAGGGTACGTAGGCTTCGGGCTGGTAGTAGTCGTAATACGAGACGAAATACTCGACCGCGTTGTCGGGAAAAAACTCGCGAAACTCACCGTATAGCTGTGCCGCGAGAGTCTTGTTGTGCGCCAGCACGAGTGTGGGGCGCTGTATTGCCTGAATGACGTTGGCGATCGTGAAGGTCTTGCCACTGCCCGTCACGCCAAGCAGCGTCTGATGCGCAAGCCCCGTTTGCAGCCCCTCGACGAGCGAAGTGATGGCAGCCGGCTGATCGCCCGCGGGGGTGTACTCGGAATGCAGACGAAAGGCAGTCATGGCTTCGGCTACTATAAACCCCGAACCTCATTCCCCCCAGCCCCGAAGCAGGCGGAGTACGTCGCGGTGTCGATCCAGCTTTCTCGTCGCGTGCAACGCGTCAAACCCTCCCCCACCATGGCAGCGACCGCACGCGCGGCACGTCTCAAGGCGGAAGGCCGCGACATCATCAGCCTCACGGCCGGCGAACCCGATTTCGCGACTCCGGTCGAGGCGGCCGAGGCGGGTATCGCCGCCATCCGCGACGGTGCCACGCGATACACGGACGTGGGCGGCACGGCTGAGCTCAAGCAGGCGATTTGCGACAAGTTCGCCGCCGATAATCATCTGCACTACAGCCGCGCGCAGATTCTCGTTTCCTGCGGAGCCAAGCAAACGCTGTTCAACCTGTGCATGGCGGTGCTCGATCCGGACGAGGAAGTGATCATTCCAGCGCCCTACTGGGTGTCCTACCCCGACATGGTGCGCCTGGCCGATGCGACCCCCGTGATCGTCGACACCACGATCGAGTCGGGCTACAAGCTCACACCGCAACAACTGGCAGCCGCCATCACCCCGGCGACCCGTCTGCTGCTCATCAACTCACCGTGTAACCCGACCGGTGCCGCCTACTCGCGCCTCGAGTGGCAGCAACTCGGTGAGGTACTGGCGGCGCACCCGCGCGTGCTCATCGGCACCGATGACATCTACGAGAAGATCTGGTGGGCGGATGAGCCCTTCAGCACACTCGCCGAAGTGTGCCCCGCGCTCTACGAGCGGACCATCACCATCAACGGCATCTCGAAGAGCCACGCGATGACCGGCTGGCGTATCGGCTACTGCGGGGGACCCGCGGAAATCATCACGGCGATGGCGACCATCCAGGGACAGAGCACGTCAAACCCCTCGAGCGTGTCGCAGCGCGCGGCATTGGCCGCGCTGCGCGGCGATCAGCGCTGCGTCGCCGACATGAACGCCGAGTATCAGCGCCGGCACGATTTCTTCATCCCGGCGCTGGCCGCCCTACCCGGTTTCGAGTGCCGGCGAGCCGAGGGCAGTTTCTACGCTTTCGTACGCATCACGGGCGCGCTGCAGCGTCTCGGGCTGCCCGACGATCAGGTGTTTTGCGACCGGTTACTCGAGGCAGAGGGTCTGGCGCTCGTGCCGGGCAGTGGCTTTGGCGCGCCCGGCCACGTCAGATTGTCGTTCGCCACGAGTCGCGCACAGCTCGAGGCCGCCTTGGAGCGCCTCGGACGCTTTTTGCGCTCCGCTTGACGTCACCCGGCGCTTTCTTGAGAATGCGCGCCTTCTTTCTGCCGCCCGTTCCCCGGTAGCTCAGTCGGTAGAGCGTCGGACTGTTAATCCGCAGGTCGTTGGTTCGAGTCCAACCCGGGGAGCCACTTCAGAAGTGCGGTTTGTCCGTCGAGGCGTTAAATCGTTCGACGGCTTCACCAATGATTCGTCGCGCCTGCTCGGCATCACCCCAGCCACTGATCTTCACCCACTTGCCGGGCTCGAGATCCTTGTAATGCTGGAAAAAGTGCCCAATGCGCTCGAGCCAGTGCTTGGACACCTGTCCAATGTCGTGCACGTGCGTGTAGCCCGAGAAGACCTTGTCGATGGGCACGGCGAGCAGCTTTTCGTCAGAGCCAGCTTCATCCTGCATCATCATGACACCGACCGGTCGGCAACGGATCACTGAGCCTGGCACCAGAGGCAGCGGCAAAATCACCAGCACGTCCGCGGGGTCGCCGTCGCCACAGAGCGTGTGCGGGATGTAGCCGTAGTTGCAGGGATAGCGCATCGGCGTCGAGAGGATGCGATCGACGAAGATCGCCCCCGTGGCCTTATCAACCTCGTACTTGACGGGGTCCGCATCCTTCGGAATCTCGACGATCACGTTGACGTCGTTCGGCACGTCCCTGCCGGTGGGTACGAGATCAAGCGCCATGCTGCGTGCCTCCTTGGCTTTTGCAGTTCAAACTTCGCGAAAAATCGCGCCCCTACACGGAGCGCGAAATCAGTTCCTTCATGATTTCGTTGGTGCCGCCGTAGATGCGTTGCACCCGTGAATCCACGTACATGCGGCAGACCAGATACTCGTTCATGTAGCCGTAACCGCCATGCAGCTGCACGCACTCGTCGAGCACTTGCTGCTGCATGTCGGTCACCCAGTACTTGGCCATCGAGGCCGTCTCGGTATCGAGTTTACCCTGCAACAATTTCTGGATGCAGTCATCGACGAACACCCGTGCCACGCGGGTCAGGGTCGCGCACTCGGCGAGCTTGAAGCGGATGTGCTGCATCTGACCGATGACCTGACCGAATGCCTTGCGCTCCTTCACGTACTTGGAGGTTTCGGCCAACGCGCCCTCCATTGCGCCCACCCCGCAGAGCGCAATCACCAGTCGCTCGTAGGGCAGATCGCCCATCAGCTGGTACATGCCGAGGCCCTCTTCGCCGCCGAGCCGACAGTCCGCCGGCACTCGCACGTCTTCGAAGAAAAGCTCCGCCGTGTCCTGAGCCGGCATGCCCATCTTGTCGAGGACTCGACCGACGCGGTAACCCGGCAGATTCTCGGTCTCCACCATGATGAGCGATAGACCGCGCTTGCGATCATCCGGGTTGGTCCGCGTCACCAGCATCAGCAGCGAGGCCTGCCCACCATTGGTGATGAAGATCTTTGAGCCGTTGATGCGGTAGTGATCGCCCTCTAGCACCGCTCGAGTGCGCACGCCCTGCAGATCCGAGCCCGCACCGGGCTCGGTCATGGCGATCGCGCCGATGAGTTCGCCCCGGGCCATGCGCGGCAACCAGCGTTGCTTCTGCGCCCCAGTGCCATAGTTGTACACGTAGTGGGCACACATGCTGTGCACGCCCTGGCCAAACCCGGAAAGACCCCGGCGGGCAAGCTCCTCGTAGAGCACGGCCTCGTGCCGGAAGTCCCCGCCTCCGCAACCGTATTCAGCCGGCAGATCGAGGCACAGCAACCCCATGTCCCCTGCCTTGCGCCAGATGTCCTTGCCGACCCCGTGCTGCGCACGCCAACGCGCATCGTGGGGCACCATTTCGGCCTCCAGAAACCGCGCCACCGTCTCGCGAAAGGTACGCAGGTCATCATCCATCCAGGGTGATTCGTAGGGCAGCATGAGCAGGGAACTCCGGCAATCAGGATCGTTCGATCAAGACAAAAACGATAGCATTTGGCTCGCCTTCTTCCCATCGCTGCGGTCACAATTCGGTAGTCATGAGTCGTCGTTTTACCACTCTCGTTCTACTCGCCATGGGCTGCGCCACCTCGATCGCGGTGCCGGCGACCGACGGACTAGAGCCGGTTCAGTCCGCCTCAACCGCGGGTAAAACCTGTCTCGTGCTGAGCGGGGGCGGCGCCCGCGGTGTCGCCCACATCGGTGTACTGCGCGTCCTTGAGGAACTGCGCGTGCCGGTCGATTGCGTCGTCGGCACCAGCATGGGCTCGATCGTCGGTGCAGCCTGGGTGTCGGGGCGCAGCCCCGCGGAGATGGAATCGGTAGTTCGTAACGCCCGCTGGGATGTGGTGCTCGGCGATGAGCCCGAGCGGCCGCGGCGCTCCTGGCGCAGCAAGGATCGGGAGCGGGATCGAGTGGTCGGTGCCGAGATCGGCCTCGGTCGCAGCGGCGCCCTGCTGCCGGGCGGCGCGGTCATCGGTCAACAACTTGAGGGATTCCTGCAATCGCTCCTCGGCCCCCCGGTCACCCGGGAGTCGTTCGATGAGTTTGCGATCCCATTCCGCGCCATTGCCACCGACATCGAGTCGGGGCGGATGAAGGTGCTCGACGAGGGCATCCTCAATGCGGCCGTCCGGGCGAGCATGTCGGTCCCCGGCGTGTTCGCACCGCAGGAAATCGACGGTCGGCTGTACGTCGATGGCGGACTCGTCCGCAACCTCGGCATCGACGTCGCGCGCGACATGGGAGCCACACGAATCATTGCGGTGAATCTCGGCACGAGTCTCGCCTCGCGCGACGAGGTCAACTCGCTGTTCGGTGTAGCAGGCCAGATGATCAACATCCTGACCGACCAGAACGTGAACGTGTCGCTCGGCCAGCTGCGTCCGGGCGACGTACTCATCCAGCCTGCGCTCGGCAGTTTCAGCGCGGCCAATTTCGCCGAATCATGGACCACGATCGAACTCGGCGAACGCGCCGCGCGCGAGGCGATCCCACAACTGGCGCCGCTGCGTGTATCGGCCGAGCGCTGGGCCGCATGGCAGGCGGCGCGGCGTGAAGCGGCGAGCGCAACCCGCTCGATCGTCAGCGTGAACGTCAATACGGACGATCTGCGCACGGTCACACCCGCCTTCGTTAAGACCGTGGTGGAGGATGTGCGCCAGAGCGTACCACCGGAGCAGTTTGTCGATGCCGCGGTCGAGGCGCTGTTCGCGACCGATGACTTTCAACAGGTCACACTGCGCGCCGAAAGCCTGCCGCAGGGTGATGCCATCGTCATCGAACCGAAGGAAAAGTCCTGGGGCCCAAACTATCTGCGCTTTGGCACAACCCTCAGCACCAATCTCGAAGGTCAGAGCGGTTTCTCGATCTTCGGGAGCCTGCGCTCCACGTGGCTCAACGCTCGCGGACTCGAATGGCAAACGAGCTTCGCACTCGGTGACACCATGCGGCTGCGCTCCGAACTCTTCCAGCCGCTCGAGCAGCGCCAGCGCTGGCTGGCGGGAGTATTCATCGATTCGAAGAATCGCATCGATACGCTGTTCATCAACGAGGAGCCTTACGCCGAGTACGATAATGGCCTCTTCCGCGCAGGCTTCGAGTTGCGCAGTCGGCATGCCACCGATCAAGAACTGCGCCTCGGCGTACAGCGCAGCTGGTATCGGGTTCGTCGAGAGAGCGGCGTGCCCTTCGCCACCGTCAAACAGGATGCCAGCAGCGCGTTCTTCCGCTACGCCTACGATCGACTCGACGATTGGGATTTTCCGCGTTCGGGACTTTATTCGCTGCTCAGTTACGAACAGTCGTTCGACGCGCTGGGCGGAGAAACCATTTACCGCAAGGCCGAGTGGGAATTACAGCGAGCCTTCGGCGGCGACCGTCACAGCCTCTCCTTGCTCGGTCGCTACGGCAGCTCGCTCGGCACTGACTTGCCGCTCGTCGAGGGCTTCTCACTCGGCGGCTTCCAGAATCTCTCGGGCTACGCCGATCGACAGATCATCGCCAATCGTGCGGGCTTCGGGCGCGCCGTCTATGCCTGGCGACTCGGCGGCGCCGGGCCCGTGGCGAGCAGCTTCTATCTCGGCGGATCGTTCGAGGTCGGCCAAATTCGCGGTCGCATCAATTCAGTCGCCGCGCCCGCAAACCAGCGCCTCGGCAGTCGAACCGACGACGTGCTGTTGGCTTCTTCGGTGTTCTTCGCCGCCGATACGGCGCTCGGCCCGCTCTATCTGGCAGTGGGTTTGGGCGAAGGTGGCGAGCGCGCGGCCTACCTCTTTCTCGGCCGACCCTGAGCCGATCGCTTCGGCTGAGCCGCGGATCTCCCCTCACCCGCCGCGACAACTCGGCGTAAATGGGCCCGAAACTCGGACCCAAGCTGCGGGTGCGCGAGTGCGTAAGCGACGGTCGCTTGCAGGTACCCGAGTTTGCTGCCGCAATCGAAGCGCTGGCCGCTGAAGCGATGCGCGTACACGGCCTCCTCCTGCAGCAATCGAGCGATACCATCGGTGAGCTGGATCTCGCCACCCGCCCCTTTGCCGATGCGCTCGAGATGATCGAAGATCGCCGGCGAAAGCAGGTAGCGACCGACCACCGCGAGATTGGAAGGCGCCTCGGCAGGCTTGGGCTTCTCGACGATGCTGCGGATGCGCGCGGTCGTGCCACGGGCTTCGACCTCGACGATGCCGTATTTGTCCGTCTCGCTGCGGGGCACGACTTCGCAGCCGATGACGCTAGCGCGTTTGGCCGAATACACCTCCGCCATTTGGCTGAGGCAACCGGGCTCCGCGGTGATCAGATCGTCGGCCAGATGCACAAAGAAAGGTTCGTTGCCCACCGCCGGACGCGCGCAGAGCACCGCATGACCGAGACCGAGTGGCGCAGGCTGACGAATGTAAATGCAGGTGGCGTAACTCGGCAGCACGCTGTGCAGTTGCTTGACGAGTTCGGACTTGCCCTGCGACTTGAGCAGGTTTTCAAGTTCCTGATCGGAGTCGAAGTGATCTTCGATGGCGCGCTTCGATGCCCCCGTGATGAACACCAGACGCCGCGCGCCTGCTGCGAGGGCCTCCTCGACGGCGTACTGGATCAGCGGCTTGTCGACCACTGGCAGCATTTCTTTGGGGCTTGCCTTGGTGGCGGGCAAAAACCGCGTGCCGCGGCCGGCCACCGGAAAGACGGCCGTTTCGATAAGGGGGCGTTTGGTCATGTACGAATAATAAACCAAACGCCCCGGGACTCAGCGTGATCGACCT
>Ga0209770_10000038_pt1 | contig 77344 bp, 66 predicted proteins | sample LauGreSu1BDMLBDD_2_FD_187572 | JGI IMG/M metagenome (GOLD analysis project Ga0209770, IMG submission 187572) | Freshwater lake microbial communities from Lake Michigan, USA - Su13.BD.MLB.DD (SPAdes) (version 2) | ecosystem: Environmental > Aquatic > Freshwater > Lake | place: Lake Michigan, USA... | reverse complement strand
GAGACCTTTATGGCAGCCCTTCGGGGCTGTCTTTTTTGCTTCACTGATTTATAAGGATATTTTTAATTGTTTTTATGCAAATCCTCTTTTCAAAAGTGGAATTACACAACTATTAACTTATTCTTGCCAACTATAAAGTTATTACCGATAGGGCATAATGTATAGTATATTACACAAATACCGACAGAATGTTACTTATAGGTAATTACGACTCAAACATCTCTTTCTCGTGAGTTCTTCTCTTAACTAAGCCTGGCAATACTTTACCACCAGCTTTTGTCCATACTAAGAACTGTTCTGCTGCACCTTCAAATTCTTCTCTATTGACCTTCATACGAAGTGTGCTGTTCTGTAAGTTACCTAGACCGACATTGAAAGAGAACGACACCAAGGCATCAAACTGCCCCTGCGTTAGAGGGACTTTAATCAGCCGTAGGACTCCAGCTTCAAATCTAGCTAGGTCTTTACGAAGGATGTCGTCAATCTCTTCGCTACTCAGAACCCTATCCCAACCTGCAGGAATAGGTAGTGCCTTTCTATCAGCTATTGGTACTTTAGCGTGATTAGGGTCAATAACATGACCGACCCCAACCGTCCAAAGCAAGGCAGGGCATTGGTAAGGCTTGTTACGAACACCCTCATCTTGCTTAATCTGCTGTATGCACTTTTGACTTACTTTCATTTCTTCTGCCAACCTCTTGAACCGAACCAGTAGCCGATGATAGCACCAAGCATAGCCATTTCATCTTCACTGAATATCATGTCAGTTGCTGCTAGGAAGTCATCAATGTTTGTAATCAAAGTACCGTGAGTGAACAAGTACCAACCGATACCGATATTGATGATGAACAACTCAGCTACGAACAAGTAAGTAACTATAGGACGAACAGTAGCAACGAATGTTGAAGCCCAAGGAGCAGCTTTCTCAAGAACTTTAGCATCGTGAGCGTAAGCAGCCTTAGTCATATCAGCATCAGTTTGCATCATTACTTGGTCTGTACGGATTTCTTCTACCTTGGCTTGAGCAAGGAAGCCTTTTTCCATCATCTGTAGCTCTCTGTCAGTCTGCATCTGAGCTAGTTCTAACTCATGCTTCTTGTCAGACTTGTCTTGGAAGAACCCTAATAGACTAGGTAAACCTGATACTAGTAAACCACCTAGTGTTGAAATTAATGAAAACATACTTACTCCTTGTTAGCTAATGGGTTATCTAATGCTCGTTTAATCTTTGTGTCTACTTCTCTACGCATCTCTCGTAAGTCTTTATCAACATCACGAGACAGCTGCTTGCCATCTCGTTCTACTTGTTCGACAACCTTCTCAAGTCTACGAACATCGTTCTTGATGTCATTCTTAATATCTCTGGTGTAGTCATTGACTTTAGCTGTTGATTCTTCCATCAATGCAAGCTTCTTGTCGTACTCTGTAAAGTCAGGACTAACATAGTTCTTGATAGCACTACGCATAGACATATAGTCATTGTAGAACTCAAAAGCACCCCAGAATGCACCACCAACAACAGGTGCAATAGTGATAAGCATCACCATCAATTTGTTAGTTAGCTTAAAACTAAAACCAGCTACACTAATCTCTTTTTCTGTATTGCTCATTTATCATTTCCTCATGTTTTATTTGACTGTTCATTAGCAAGTGATACATTGCTTTATTATTATCTGTTATAGGCTTCTTAACCATCTGCTGATACGCTAAGTCCAGTATTATTGGAGCTTTGTACTCGTGTACAGGTTGCGGTATAGTCTGCGTAGGAATCGCACCTTTAGCAGTTGTAGTTTGTCTAGGAGCTTGCTTAGGCTCTGACTTCTTTTCTGTCTTTGGCTCTGCTTGAGGAGCGTTGGACTGTACGGTATTTGACTGCGTATTCGTGGCATGAGTTGTAGGTCTAGTAATTACTTCGTTGACAACTGGGTCAGACACGACAGGAGTTTCAATAGCAACTGTGCCTGTTGTACTGACTTGCAATACTGGTGCTGAAACAACTGTCCTTGGTGCTGGCACAATGTTAGCAAGTGCATAAGCTGCTTGGTATCCAGGACATCTTCTGTCATACAGCGAGTTAAGGCTGCATTGTTGATTGAAATAAGCTTCAGCATATCCTGTGCAACTTGTGGCATATAAAGCATTCTGTGTGCATTGATAGTTAAAGTAAGCTGTTTCGTATCCTGCACAGCCTGAGTTGTATAGCGTATTTAAACTACATTGCTGATTGAAATAGGCAGCTTCGTAGCCAGGACAAGAGACATCATATAGACTGTTAAGGCTACATTGTTGCTCATAATAGGCTACCTGATAGCCACTACAACTTGAGTCATACAATGGACTAAGCGTACACTGTTGAGCTAAGTAAGCCTGTGCATATCCTGGACAACTGATACTTGACAGAGGGTCTGAAAGACACCTATCTCCAGTATTTTGTGTAATATACGACACAATTTCATTGCTAGTAAACCCTGGACCATGATAGTATTGAGTAAACTCACCGACCGAGGTATCCCCAGTCATCCCAATGGTAATAGGTCTACCAGGACTGATGTTTACTTTCTCATAGTGCATACCGATGTAGCCACTAGGTTTAATCTCAACACCAAAGGTGTTTAAGTTCTGTGGAGCACCAAACTCACTGATGTTTTCCCACTTGTATCTCTGATACTGAGGTGTTCCTTCAGTTAAGAACCTGCCACTATAGTTAAGCAAGTCTGTCTGTAACGGCATGATAGCGAAATCAAACGGACTACCAGTAGAAGTTCTTAAGTCAAACCCTGTACAACACCAACTATTTGTCGGATTGAGGAAACCAACAACACCGTTACTGAACATAAAAGATTCAGTAAACACACGACCGTGATAAGGGAATGCAAACTGAAGTGGAACTCTAACATAGCCATCATCACTTATGTGGTGCTGTATTACCTGTGCGTTTATACCTATAGGCTGAAAAAGGCATAGGCAGATTATACCTATGAGTATCTTTTTCATTTTATCTTTGGTCTGTCAGGAATTAACTTAGGATTAGCTAACCAATATTCCTTAGCTTCCTTACCTACAAATCCTTCAATTGGACAGTATGTACCAGCGTCCCACATACCCCACCAGTTATTAGCATCCTGACACATTACAGACACAGCAGCAGTCTTCATCTGCATATTGAACAGTGACTCAGCCTTGATAATCATCTCACAGTTCTTGTCTGTGATTGTTGTACCCATTGAGATACCGAATATCTGTGTCTGCACTGCAGCAGCCACACCGCTACTACACATCTTGTTATTGATGGTTGTAATAGACGGTGAGATAGCTGACGGAGGAGGAGACTTTACTGTTGTCTCTGACTTACTGGTTGAATCAGTGATAATTGGTTGAGCCTGTACAGGTACATAGCTTAGACAAACAATCACCAACCCAACCCAAAGGTATAGTAGAGTCTTCATTACTGTTCCTGCTGTTGTTCTAGTTCTTGAATACGACGACGCACTGCATCTAAATCACCTGAAGGCTGTGTTGTCTCTGGAAGCTGCTCACGAGCTGTCGGAACTGCACCAGCAGCTGAGTACTTGCCTAAGAAATTTAAAGTGTCCGCATATGTCTGTGGTAAAGGCTTGTTTGTTACCTTTTGGTCAGCTAAGTATCGTAACATTGACTGTCCTTGCGGATTGGTCATCATCCAAGCTAACTTTTCAGCACTGTTAGCAGAACCAGACACCATGTTTAAACTGTCTTGAATAGCCGCTACAGCTTTACCAACTGTCCAGCCCCCACCTACAGCAGCTGCTTCAGTTGTAGTACCTTGTAATTGACTCTGTAAAGATTCTGAAGGACCAGCAGGTTTCTTAGTGATTGACTCTAAGTCACGAACCAATACTTTTACCTTAGCCTTTTCAGCTGGTGTTTTAAACAAGAAGTCATTTAACCCTAAAGCACCTATTTCTGACTTTTGATTTGTAATGTCTTTTAGGTTAGACAACAATTTATTTGTATCTCCTTTAGCGTCGTCTAATACTTGTTGCATTGTACGGTTACGCAACGAAGAAACAATATCTGGTCTGTTAGAATCTAGTAAGTTAAGCATTACAACACGCTCTGTTGGAGTTGCTTGTGTTAAATACTGAACTGTCTCAGTAGGGTCTAAAGCAGAAGGATTGTCTTTCATAAACTTCTTAATGAACGGAGTTTCTGCGTAGCTGTCTAACTGCTTAAGACCGTCTTTAAAATCATCACGAGCTTTTGCAAGTTCTTTAGCACCACGCACATTGCCTTGCACAGCTGTGTCTAGGTCATCTCTAAAACCATTTAGGACTTTACGAGCAATGCCCTTTACAGTGCCAGGAGCTACCCCTTTAAACACATTGTCTGTACCACCAGGCATTGAGAACTCGCCTGTTTTAGCAGCTTTACCCCATGACTCTAAGTTCTTTTGAAGTTCAGCAATTGTAAGTTTTTGTGCTTGTTCAGGAACAACATAAGCTGGTTTACCATCAGCACCAAGAACAAGAGAAGGCTCTGCTTGTTTAGACATTTGATTCTTTAAATCTTTTAGTTTATCAGCTACCTGTCTTAATTCAATAGGCATACCTTCTGCTGAATAGTAAGATATTTGGTCGTCTAGTGTTTTATTTAAACCATCAGTTCCAAATATTCTATCTTGACCAGCTGCTTTCTCTGCTGCTGAGAAGTTCACTCTGTTCTGTGCTCTAAACTTATTAACAATACGATTGTTCTGATAATTAACAGCGTCAATCACACCTTTGTTAATATCGGTTGCTGTTAGATTTGGATTGCTACTAAACTTTTGAATTCGTGATGCAAAGTCTTCAGCTGAACTAGCTTGAGCAAGCCCAAAGCGTTGAAATACAGGAGCACCGCCTTCTGATTTAGCGACATCAGCCTCTGTTCTTAGCAATCTTTCAGAGCCTGAGCGTTGTCCGCCAGTCATTGGAATACCTGTTTCTGTTGATACAGATGGTTTTGCTGTTGATGGTACATTTCTTCTGATTGCACCAGCAGCACCTGTAAATAAACCAGGAAGAACACCTACAAGCATTTGACCTGTTGATGATTCAGGAAACAAACCTTTAGCAGCTAAGTTTGATAAACCACCAATTAAACCAGCAGTACCAACAGCCACTGTACCGACTATAGGACCTCCAAAATAAGCTGGTGTTGCTAACGCTGCTGCAGGGGCTGCTCCTTCTGTAAAGCGATAAACCGCTTGTTCAATGCCTGACTTAGGTTCATTAGCTATTTGAAAAGCATCACGCATTCCTTGAGTAGGAGAACCCCCAAGTGAAATATCCGTTCCTGGTATTGTAGGAGCACCTGTACCTGCTGCTTGTAAAGGAATAGAAGCTACTTCAGGAACAAACCCAAGTAAATTGGTAGCACCGCTTGCTGCACCAGAAAAAGCAGCTTTACCACTATCTACGAGTGCATCAACTGTACTACGACCTTCACGACGAGCTATCTCAGCTCTTACTGCGTCTAAATCAGTTGCCATTTAGTTAGTCCTTATCTTTTCTTTTCTGTTAACTTCTTTTCAAGAGCTTTTAAGTCTTCAAGTGATAAATTAGCTAGGGGGTCTGACGCAACTGGTGACTGCGGTAATGGTCTATCGTAGCCAGCAAAAGAACCTTTATTCTTTCTATAATAGTCAATACCTGCTTTAGCATCATTAAGATTCTTTTTCTGAATCGTAAGCATATCATTAATAAAGGTTTCAGCAACTTGAGGCTGCATAGAACCTTTAGCAAACCTATCCAAAGAAGCTTGGAAGTCCCTGTCTGTTGGGTTGACACCTAGTTGTTTAGCCACAGCAGAGGCAAGTTCAATTCTGTTTGCATTAAATTTATCAGTATTTGATAATAAATCAATAGTGTTTTTATCTTTGATTCCTAGTGAAGCTAAGGAGTTAGAGAACACAGCTCTTGCATCGTTAAACTGACCTTGAATCATGCCTTGTTTAACTGATTTTAACTGCTCTTCTAGACGAGGAATTGTTTTCTCAGCAGAGTCTCTTAGTTTAACTAGATTCTTAGCATCTTCCTTATCAATATCCAAGACATTCTTATCTCCTGCATCAACTTTAATATTGGTTTTAGAACTAAACCGACTATAAGGCTCTCCAATGTAATTAATAATTCTGCCGTCTTTATCAACAGCAGCTTTAATAACAAGCTCTGGATTACCAGGAATACCAATCTCTTTAATCTCACGACCGAGAATACGAGTTTCTTCTGCTGTCTTATTTTGGTCTAATAATGCTTTAGCCATTTGGTCAGCTTTTGTTGCTGCTTGCATTGCAAAATCTGTATAACCTTTTTCAGCTAAACTACGAGCAAAAGCTCTTAATCCTGGTGCGGAACTGGTATCAAACTGACTACGCATAGCCTGTACATCACGAATCATTGCTAACTGAGGGTCTTCAACACCAAGTAAACCCTGTGTTGCACGACCTAAGCCAGTACCAGCTTCCATAGCATAATAACCTGCTAGTTGTCCTGGTGTTAGTTGAGCTGCTGTTAGATTATCAGCAGAGCTTTGACGAGCTACTCCTCGCTGATACATCTCAGGAGTCATTCCAAATAAAGAACCTACAATATCTTTTTCAGCCATCATTATTCCTTAATCATACCAACTTGTTGAACCAGCCGCAGGGTCGTAACTTCCGCTATAGTTTACAGCAGGGTTAAATGCTGAACTAGAACCAGCTAAATTACCTGTAGTACCATAGTTTGGACCGCCACCTAACATACTATTAAACCAACTAGAAGCTGTCGGTGTTCCTGAACCAATCTGTCTACCGAAAGAACCTAACAAAGCTGCTGTAGGGTCTGTAATACCAGCTAGTGTTTTACCAGCATAGATACTTCCTGTATTTAACAAGTTACCAGCAGCAGCACCTGCGGTGGCTTGACGACCACCTAAAGCAGAACCAAGCTCTAATGATTGCTGTCCTAAACCTTCTACAGTACCTGCAGTACCTAGTTGAGTTTGTAGTGGGCTGTAGTAGCTAGACAACAACTGAGGAACTGTTGCACCAAGCTGACCGCCAGTACCAAACAAACCAGCACCGAAAGTAATGTTTTGTTTAGAGGCTTGGTCTGCATTAGCAGCCAATGTTAAGTCTTGGTTAGCAATAGAGTTGTAGTAAGCAGCTAACTCAGGGTTTGTCTGAGCCATGTTACCTGACACAGTACCACCAGTAGCTAAACCTGTACGACCTGTACTAAATAGACGGTTACGAATACCAGCTAGTTGCTGTTCTCTTTGAGGACCTAATAGAGCTTGTTGTCCTGCAATATAGTTCTGAGAAGCTTCTTGCGGTGAAGCAGCTAAGTACTGAGAACCTAGACCAAATAAAGACTGTGCTGCACCTGTTAAAGGCTGTGTCAATGCTTGAGCAGTTGTAGGGTCATAAGTACCTGCTTGTGAGATAAGTCTATCCCTAATACTTTGTAGCTCAGGAGTTAGCTGATACCCAGCACCTGTAACATTGCCTTCAGCATCTGTAGTAAAATTAGATGAACCAAAGCCTGTAGTAATGCCTACAGGTCTAAAGCGAGCCATATCCGCTGCTTCACGAGCAGCTTGAGCTTGTATGTTTGCTGCGTCTGTGGTTGCTTGGGCTTGCTTTTTAGCCCCCATGTATCCAAGTACTGGACCTGCAATACTACTAACTAATCCACCCATTATTTACTCCAACTATAAATATAACCTAATTGACCGTTATTCAGCTTTAAAGGCTGTTCCATTTTAAATCCAATACTTTTTGCAAACTTCGCTAGTTTGGTGTTATCCTCTTCTATAAGGGCGACCAACGGAGTAGACACAAGATACTGCAATAAATTTAAATCTTCTAAATACTTCTTCTTGATTTCTGACGACCACTTAAACACATCAGTGTGAAACCAGTGCATACCTGCGTAGAACTCTAAGTACATCACATATTCCTTACGCTGTACGACTGGTGTCTTCATTAATATCCAATAGCCATCCAGTAAAAAGGCATCGTACCGTCTGTGCCGTTTTGTATTATAAAGCTTGAAGTTGACACATTCGATACAGTATGTACACCTTGACCACCTAGAATCATACCTGAAGGAGTACCAGTAATCTGAACTGAACCTACTGCTGATGGAAATGCTATTGGGTAAGTTACTGTTGTAGTGCTATCTTGACCTACTGATGATGAAGTACCCCATTGCATAATCAAGCCACCTGGTAACTTTTGATAACCGTTACTAGCTAAAGACTGATTAGAGCCTGTAAAGTCGTTTAAAAAAGCAATGTCTGTATCAGTGACAGCAGTATTAAACTGTGCTTTAGTGCCTGATACTGTATTTGAACCTAATGCAATAGTTTTATTTGTTAGTGTCTGTGTATCTGTTGTTCCTACAACAACTCCTGATGGTATGGCTTTTTGAGAAGCAGAGCCATCAATGTTCCCACTTGCATTAGATAATACAAAACTAGATGCAGCAATACCTGAAAGTGTATTATTATCAGCACTAATAGTTTTATTAGTAAGTGTTACTGCTTCAGCTCTTTCACCAATAACAAAAGCAGTAGTAGCTAACTGTGTTGTGTTAGTACCTGCCACTGCTGTCGGAGCTGCAGGAGTTCCTGTGAAGGTAGGAGATGCTGTATCTGCTTTAGAACTGATAGCAGAAGAAATAGCGTTGAATTCGCTATCAATCTCTGTGCCTTTAACAATCTTACCTGAGTCACCTGTAGGTAATGTGTCTTTAGTTGCGAAGTTAGTGGATTTTGTATAGTTTGACATGATTATCCTTAAATCAGTTTCTTACCAGCTTTTAATCCAAAGTCAATCTTTTGGATAGACAAAGGAGCATTGTTAATGTTTGCTTCAAATCCCAGTTGTACTACTTTACCTGAGCCACCCGCATTTACTTGAGCGTTGTCAAGAGCGATGCCGTTAGAGTATGTAGCAATGTTATACTCTGCTATACCATATTCATACACAGTCAAAGTATCTAAAATAACAGACTGTGACTTGTAGTTACTTGTGTAGTCAAACCCCCACTTAAACGACACAGCTTGTGCAGAACCGCCAATAGCAACAAGATTAACTTTCTTTAACATCTTAATAGTAGCTGGACTATCGAAGTCAAAGTAGTTAGTAAAGTAAGTCATACGGTATGTAACACCGTTATCTTGGTATCCGCTGTACTTACCAATGTATCCAGGTTTACCAATGTATAACTCTTTGTTCTGAGTTAAGTTAAATGCTGTAGGCTTGATGTCTTTCCAAATAGTAACCCTAGCTCCGCCGTTCTCTAAGATACCTCTTGTATCAAAGCAATAAGTAAATCCAGTACTTGGTAGTGCTAACAAGTAGTGAGCATCTGTTGGATAGTACACAGCCTTGATGTATTTTAATGTCTCACTATTGACATTCTGAAGTAAGCTATCACGGACATTCTTAGACACATCTCTAAACGGTAAAGACTTCTCTTGTACAACTCGCTGGAAAGACTGCACACCAGTTTGAGACAAGAACAAGATGTCTGAACCAATAGATGCTACAGAGTCTCTAGCAATACAACCAATACCGCTAATAATATCACTGAGTCTTAAAGCTGAAGGGTCTACAGGGTCAGAGTATATAACAACATGACGCTCACAGAATATCAACAAGAAACCATTGTGAGACGCTAAAGCAACAATTGGGTCATTGTTAGGTACAACTTCACTGATATTTAGATAACCTGAAGTACCTGTCTTCCACTCAGTAGGGTCTAACAAATCACTAAAGTACACAGTCTGTCTATCGCCAGCAATGTCTGCGACCCAGGTACGACCAAAAGCTGTCATTACACAGTTAGGAGTAAAGTTGGTTACTGTATAATTTCCTGGTAGGTTAGAAGCAATGTCACCTAATCTTTGTAGACCATAAGCACCAGTATGAGCATGAGCTGCAGTACCTAGTTTGTGATATACCAATACAGGTTGTCCAGCTTGAGCTAAAATAGCATGACCTGAAGGTGTAGCACCTGTGTCATACGGCATACCAGCAATCTGCCAGTTGTCATCAGCAATTGCGTAAGTTAAGTTAGCTGTGTTGTCGAAGTTACGCACAGCCATTTCTGTCAATGTTGTAGTGCCACTATAAAGCTTATTGTTAGCAGCAGACAACACTGTGTTACCGTCATCTTTTACAATCTCAAAGATAGCTCTGAAGTTACCTGTAGAGGCTGCAGCAGTGTTTACCTTAGTCCAACCTTTACGAGCACCGATACGACCATATTGGTCAATAACGCAATTAAAAGCCTCTAGTGCATATCCGCTAGACAACTGAATAGAAGAGTCTTGAGTATTTAACCCAAAGAATCCAGGAGCTGCAATAGAACCAGTTAGTAACTGTTCAGCCATTGATTATACCCAGTAGAATTGTGACTCTTCACCGTAACGACCACTCTCAAGAGCAATCGCATCAGCGAGTGATTGTCTATACATCTGTGCAGCTTCGTTAGAAGCCATGCCACCGTCTTCACCACGCTCTGATAGAGCCTTAGCATAAGCTAAAAAGATAACAGGCTCATGTGGTACTAAAAGCATATCAGCGTTACCTGATAGCTCTACTTGTGGTTTAACTATGTTGAAACGAATGTCATAAACACCGTTAGGAATAGGAAACAAATCAACCTGTGTATCACCGTTAACATTCACACCGTTGAAGTTATAATACTGTGGTGAACCCTTCTGAGGGGTTGTTAACAAGAACTGCTGGTCAAACCACTGAGTTGACTGCTCTTTTAAGAACCAGTTAGAAGTATCATTTAAAATGTCTACAACTCTAAATCGTTGACCAGAGCCATTTAATACATAGTTAAAGATGTCTGGAGTAGTCGTAGCAGACAGAGTATCGTATAATGCGTTCCAATTATAGCTATCTTCCACATTTCGTTTAGCGTCGTTGACAAAGTCACCGATTAGCTTAGAATAGGAATTATCAGTTACAGAGGACACTTCTGCCTCTCTGAGTCTACGTAGTACGGAGTTTACAAGTTGTAAATATGTCATATTAATCCTTAGTCTACCACACTTTTATCGTTCTGTCAACACTTATTTATCGTCCACGACCTGTTTTTTTCATCATTTTAGGCTTTGGCATCTTAGCTTCAGACATAGCAATTGCAATGGCTTGTTTACGGTTCTTTACTACAGGACCACCTTTGCCGCTATGTAAACCACCAGCTTTGTACTCTGACATCACTTTACCCACTTTAACCTGTTGTTTCTTAGTTGCTTTCATAATTAGGACCCATTCTGATAAGATGTTGATTGAAGAATTTCCATTGTCAGAATAACTGAGAATGTAGAACCAGCTGCTGGGGTTACTGTGACGTAATCATACTCATCCATCACCATGCGTCCTTGGTTGAATTGTAAGACTTCCCCTGCTCCTACTGATTTAGACCCTGAAATAATAATGGTAGCTGGTTGGCTAACATCGTGCCACCCTGCTGACACAGCTGCTGTAGAACCACCACCGTTAGAGATAAACAGTAATGTAGCAATGGCTTTACAGCCTTTAGGGACTGTATAGACAGTGTTAGCTGTTCCTGCAGTGAGGTTCTTTCCTACTGTAAGTTCTCTCATTTAATTGTCCAATGACTAGTAATGAATGTAATTACACCGCCCACCATAGAAGCGATGACCATGCCCATCCAGAAGCCTCCTTTAGACTTGTTAGCTAACTCAAGCAATTCATCCATGCCTGATTCTAACTTGTCTATCTTCTTCTCCATAGCCTCTACCTGAGCAACTAGCTTACCGTACTTGTAAAGGTCTACTCCGTTTTCTGTAGTCATAATGTTCCTGTAATAAATAATAATTGCCATGAAGCAGGTAACTCTAAAGTAGACACTTGTAAGCTGTTCAAATTAGCTTCTTGTAGTTGTTGCTCTACTTCTGAAACAGTAAAAGCAGCTTGCATAGAGTTATCAAAATCTGTTCTAAACTGTTGAAACTTATCTTCTGGTGAATATGTATTAAGAATATTTAGTCTAGTGTTTTGGTCTTCCACCCTCACCATATCCATAATTAATACTTTAGTTCCTGGTTTGCCTACTTGTTTTACAGTATCCCAAAGAACACCAGGGTCAGCTAATTGATGTAATAGCATACTGCTAATAATTCCATCATATTTCTGAGTAATAGTTAAATCAGGAATGGTTCTGTTTTCTAAAGTAACATTAGTTGTAATCTTGCTGTTAGCTTTTTCAAGCATATTTATAGAAGCATCAATACCTGTAAACAATACGTTAGGATATGCAATAGTTAGACTAGGGAAGTAGTCACCAGACCCACATCCAATATCTAAAACAGTACCTTCTGAGTTGATATTTAATTTCGACATATAAATATTTATAAGAGGTGTCTTATCAAACTCAGAGTAAGCTTCTACTTGTAGAGGCTCATTCATCACTTCTGTTTCAAGTATTCTTGGCATGACTATCCTCTTAATGAATTATGTACATTCATCCCAATGACAATACGTTCTTTATCACTTGGGTTTGGTTGAGTTTTATGATATAGCCATCCTGGAAATAGTACAAGCTTACCTGGCGCTGGCGGCTCTACATGGTCAAAAAAGTACCTGCCCTGCTTTGATTCAGCAGAGTCATATATAGGTAGCCTGCCTCTAACTACTTCAAGCGGGTCAACCATAGCAATACTACCCATGTCTGGCGTAGCGTTCACATAAAAAGAGCCAGCAATCTCAAAAGGGTTGTGGTTATGGTGGATAATATTCCCACCTTTTGGTGTTAAATTAGCCCACATGTGTTCTATGGTTGGGCGTGAACCCCTATAAAAACCAAGCTCTTTCCAATAGATTTGAATATGTTCTTGTATGAATGTAATTACTTCTTGATGTTTAATGCGCCTATGCAAATCCCTAATCTCATGCGGTAGCGTACCTTCCAAACTATAAGAACCATTAAACAAGCGATGCTTTCCAAATGCTTCGCGGTCAACATCAAAGTACGCGCGTATCTCTGCTTCTAAATCCGCTTGAATAAGCTCATAGTCTGGGAACTGAGCAATGTATATCTTAATGGGAAATATTTCTTTAATCATGACACATCCACTAATGCAGTATGTGCGTCACCACATGTATCCCCGTCCCAGCGAATAGTTACACTGGTCGGTTTAATACCATCATCCCATTTCTCAAGACTTAAAAACGCACCGCCTCTTTCGCCAACATGTAGAGCATGGGTATCACCGCTATTAATTGTTTGACCAAGAAGCCCAAATACATCCACACCAGGCGGTATTAAAGTTGCTACATTATTCTGCTTTGTGCCAATATCCCCGCCCAATAACATGATGATATTGTTAACTCCTGGATGGCTATGGTCTGGGGAACCAGTGTGAGGTCTTACTAAATACAGTTCCGCCTGATACTGGCCTTCTCGATAAAGAACATAGCTATAACTAATCTCTGTTACATAGACTGGGTCTTCTTTTGGTGGACGCATTGGCATGCCACTGGCTTTATACCAAGCTGCAAACTCTTCAACTGTTTTCCACATTTTTAAGCTCTTTCAAGTAATCCATTGTTTTTGTTACATCAGCATACCCATCAATAACAAGGGCGTTGGGGTGAAACCTTCTTATTAACTCTTCCTGCACAGGCCCAACAGTTTTACCCTTCCAAGCTGCGGCAACAGTTGTTGGTTTTTCATATTTCCAGTGCTGGATTGCAATCAATGGAAACCCGTTTCCTTCTTTTTCAAACCGAACTCCAGCACCATGCGCTTGACCTTTTCTTAATACATCTGATGCTTCTGCCAAATAAGTATTATCACTATTTTCTATTAACCTAAGTTTAATAACATCTACACCTGGATGCTCGTGAAACTGAACAAGAGGTTTTGGGTGGATTAAATAAAGCTCCACTTGAAACTGGCCATGCTTAAATAAACAAACCGATGTAGCATCATCTGATAAAAAAACCTCGGCATCTTTAGGAAAGCTTAAAGGTAAACCGTTTTCAATATACCAATCACAAAAAGTGCTTACATCGCTCCATGTTGTTGGTATGTTTAGTTTTGGTATCTTATAGGTTTTCATTTACTTTAGCCACAGCTTCAGCTAAAAGTTCAGCTGGAATTTCTGTCCCATTGTCGCCTAGTTTATTCTCATATTCATAACCGTTTTCATCAACACAAACACAACGGTAGTGAACCCCATGAGTTTGAGAAAAATAAAGTTCTAATGCGTTTTTTAATATACGGTCGGCAACTTCATCTTTTGATGTCAAGTATTCATATTGACCAGTTAAACAATTAAAAACAATGTGTTTTTCTTCTATCATCCTAAACCTCCATATCTGTTACCTGTGGCAGACCAAGTAATATAACCGTTTCCGCTTACAGCTAAACCACCCGCGCCACCAGCTCCACCGTTTGAAGGAGTTATAACGCTGCCATAGTAATAAGTACCTGTGCCGCCAGCTGCTGCTGTTGCACCCCAAGACCCACCATTACCGCCATTGCCACCATAATGAGTTGCATCTGCAACCTGGCCGCTGCCGCCACCACCTGCTCCTCCTGATGTTCCAGCGCCGCCAGCATTATATCCAGAACCTCCGCCTGAGTTTGCGAGCCCTGTTCTACCGCCGCCGCCGCCACCACCAGTTAAAACTGCATACGAACTGGCGGCTCCATTACCGCCACCACCGCCACCGCCACCACCGCCACCAATATTTGAATTATTTTGGATGGTTACATAAGAACTAACAGCAAGCCCTGTCCCTCCGCCAGCACCAGCAGCTCCTGGTGCGCCATTAGCCCCGCCATTACCACCCATTCCAATAACGTAACCGTTGTTAATAAATGTTACACCACCAGGCCATGAGCCATCAATAGTTAATGCAGCCACACCAGTGCTTGACGAGTAAATCCAATAGCCGGCTGCTAGTGTTGCAACTACAGCAGAAGAACCATTCCATCCAGCATTTAATGCAAGTGTTCTTAAGTTAGCTTGGTTTACGTTTGATGCAATAGTAAATGAGAACGTTGGGCTTGCTAATTGTTTACCATAGAAATCACTGAAACTAATAGCCCCAGTAGGGAATGTACCTGAACCACCAGCAGCTGTGTACCACTGAGTTCCACGATAAGAATTTAAGTCGTTTCCTCTACCAAACTCAGCATTAATCTGAGCCATTGTTAGAGTGCCTGATGATGGTAATGGCATTACTTAGCCTTTAACAGTTCGATTTCTTTTCTCAATTCTACTACTTGCTTTGCTAATTCAATAGCAGCTACAAGAGCAGCGTTACCGTATGCTAATGACAAAGTACCATCTTCACCTGTTTGTACTGTCTCAGCTAATAACTTTTGCATATCTTGTGCAGACACACCAGCCTGAGTAGATTCAATATCTGTACGGTCATAGATACCAGACTTAACTTGAGCAAGCTTTTCAACAAAGTTATCCTGTACTGGTCTCCAGTTTTTCTTTAAGCGTTCATCTGAGTAGGCTGTGACGTTGCCTATACAACTTAAATCACCACCAGTTGTGAGTGTCATTCTAGTGCCGCCAGCGTCCCAAATAATACTAGTGCTGCCAGTAGGTACATAGTTATACCACAGAGTACTGGCTGCGTTTTGGAATTGAATACCCATTTCACCAGAACCAGAAGAGTTTCTGTTTACATATAGATAAGCCTGAGCTGCATTAACTTTTGCAAATGAACTAAAATTACCTGTTGTTGCACTTACCGTACCACCTGATTGGTTTGTAGCCGTTGTGGCTGTTGCAGCATTACCAGTAGTATTCTGATTCCATGTTGGAACAGTACCTGATAAGTTAGCGTATGTGTATCCAGTACAGTTAGTTAGAGTACCGCTAGAAGGAGTACCTAACGCACCGCCTACAGTAACATAAGAACCTGCAGGTTGTTTATTATTAAATGTATTCCAGTCAGTAGAACTTAGGTAGCCATTGACTGATGTAGACGCAGCAGCCATGCTGATAACACCAGTCGAAGATGAATAAGACACAGGAGCAGTGCTTGAAATAGCAGCTCTTGCATCTGTATCTGTATAACCTGCTGGAATAGATTGCCAAGAAGTTGAAGTACCGTTTGTTGACAAGTATTTACCTGAGTTACTTGTTTGAACAGGAAGTACTTTAGTCTCAGCAAGGCTTGTTATCCAAGATGGATTTGCATAAGAACCACTAGAATAAACACCATTAGTAACTGTACCTGCATTGCCTGAGACATCCCCTGTTACGTTTCCTGTCACATTACCTGTTAATGCACCGTAGAAGTTCTCGGCTTGCATATCAGCTAAAGCAAAAGAAGCATGACTTGTGTCGATAAATGCTGAAGCATCTGGCTCTAAAGTGTAGTTCTTATAAATCTTCCAACGACCATCAGTAGCATCTCTAAAGATACCTGCATGACGATATGTACCATCGTTATAGTTACCAGCAATACCTAAGTCTGGGTTTGACACAGCAGAGCCATTGTTAAGATAAATCATATTATCTTCAATAGCTAAGTCTGTAGCGTTGATAGTTACAGTTGTACCTGAAACAGTTAAGTCTCCGTCAATCTGTACACCGTTATTAAATGTAGACAATCCAGTGAATGTTGGTGTTGTGAACATTGTTGCTTTGGATTCGTTTGTGACGTTACCTAAGCCAATGTTTGTTCGTGCTGTTGATGTATTTGTTAAATCAGATAAATTGTTAGATGCAATCAAAGCACCAGACAATGAAGCAAAGGCAGCTAACCAAGTAGTGCCTGTGTAAATCTTCATAATCTGAGCACCTGTATTGAAATACAAAGCACCTGTGATTAAAGCGTTACCATCATTGTCAACTGTAGGGTCTGATGTCTTTGCACCTAAGTAACGGTCATCAAAAGAATCATAAGAAGCAGCTGCACTAGCTGCTGAAGAAGCAGCGTTAGTTTCTGATGTAGCAGCATTGCTTGCACTTGTTGAAGCATTAGATGCTGAAGTAGAAGCATTAGAAGCTGATGTAGCCGCTAATTGAGCATTGTACTTAGCAGAGTATTCACCACCTGCTACAGTACCTGAAGTTTTAGTAGCCCAGTCTTGAGCTAATTCAGCAGAAGCAATAGCATTAGTCTCTGCAGTCTGTGCGTCAGTAGCACTAGAAGCTGCATTAGTAGCTTGAGTAGTAGCTATACCTGCTTGTGTTGTAGCAGTTGAGGCACTGTTACTTGCATTTGTTGCACTTGTAGCAGCATTAGATGCTGAAGTCGCAGCTGCTGAAGCAGAAGAGGAAGCGTTGCTTGCCTGTGTACTAGCTGTCGAAGCTGAAGAAGCGGAAGCAGTAGCAGAATTACTTGCGTTAGTAGCTGATGTAGCAGCAGCAGAGGCAGAACTAGCAGCGTTGGTCTCACTAGTTGCAGCATTAGTAGCTGATGTACTAGCAGCACTAGCAGAGCTAGAGGCATTAGAAGCATAAGTACCAGCAGTCGTAGCTGAACTAGCAGCGTTGGTAGCTTGAGTAATAGCAACAGCCTCAGCTGCAGTTGCAATAGAGGCTGCTGTTTCTGCATTAGTCTCAGCAAGTTCAGCGTTAGTCTCTGCAGTTTCAGCATTAGTCTCTGCAGTCTCTGCATTGGTTTCAGCTAATTCTGCAGCAGCTTGTGCGGCAAGAGCAGCGTTCCTAGCAGCAATTGCCTCATCTCTAGCCGTGACTGTTATAACTGCTTCGGAAGAAGAATCATTAACAGCATCACCTGCTCCACCTGCTCCACGATATATTGCCATGTTTTAATAGCTCCTTGTCTTGTTAAAGAACTCTTTAATAGAATCCTTTAAAAAGACCCCTGCCGAAGCAGGGAATCTTAATGCTTAATTAAGCGTTTACAGCCAATACGAAACCAGCTTCTGGACGTACAACTTTAGTACCGAACAATGTGTCGGCAGTGTAAAGTGTTGACAAGTAGTCTAGTTTGTACTGAGTCTGTGAGCGAACACCAACTTGCTCTGCAAGAACCATAGTATCAGTATGGAACAACATAGCAGCTTTAACAGCGTCGCCAGCTGAGTTATCAGAAGCAGTTTCGATAGTTGGCATATTGCTTGACACATAGATGTCGATGCCATACAACTTACCGATTTGACCGTTCTGAACACCACGACCATCAACGAAGTCGCTTGAGTTGTAGCGGTCCACGCCCATGATTGCATTACGCAATGATGGTGGGATTGCAAACTTACGACCGTCCATTGGTACGTCAGCGTCGTCCATCAACTGGATAAGCTTACGGAAACCAGCGTCAGTGAAAACGTCTGAAGTTGTTACTGTGTCAACAGCGTATGATGTCAAGCCAGTAGAAGCGTCGATGAAATAGCTGTTTGAGTGAACCCAATCAGCACCATCGCTGTCACCAAAAGCTTTACCTAAAGCGATTAGCTCGTCGTCAACTTGTTTAGCCAAAGCGTAACCAGCGTCTTCTGTGTAGAATGAACGCAAGCTAGATAAAGCTTGAACTTCTGTGATGTCCTCAATGAAGCGTGAGTACTCGAAGTGCTTGTTGATTAGAACTTGTACTTCTGTCTCTGCATCAGCTTGGATTGTTACAGCTGTGTTTGCTGCTTTAGCAGTTGCTGTACCACGAGTTGGCTTAGGAATATGCAATGTGTCGCCTTTTTTGCCTTTGAAAGACATCTTGCGAACTAGGTTTGCCAATACTAAGTTTTTCTTGTAGGCAGCGATGACCTCATCACTCCAAATTTCTGGAATAAATGTTGCTGCGTTTGCTGCTGTTACTACTGAGGTGCTTCCACCTGGATATGCTACTTTTGCCATGATTAATTTCCTTAAAAGTTAAATACTAAAATTACTTGACTCGCCCTTCAGAATATGCCGCCATAATTTCAGGTTGCATATCTTCATATCTTTGTGGGTCTGTCATCTTCAATTTAATTAGGTCTGCTCTACGATAGATTTTCCTGCTTGTCTCGCCAGTACCGCCAACATCCACAGTTGCAGCTTTCATTGCAGTCTTTTGTGCTTCAGCTTCAATTTGATTTGCTTGAGCTGTCTGTTGGACAACCTGTTGTGCCTTAATTTGTTTAATCTCCTTGTAGGTAGATAACAATTCATCAGCACTGTCAAAATCATATTCAGCATCTGCTTTAGCAAACAAGTTCAAACGAATTGCAGAAGCTTTAACCCAATCTTGGAAACCTGCATCAGATGCAATAGTTCCAAAGTCTGGATGTTTAGCAGCCAATTGCTGGGCTGTCTTCATCTTCTTCATTTCAAGTGCTGCTTGTCGTGCTTCAAGTACTGCAGGGTGCTTCTCAACTTGTCTGTTAACAGCCTGTTTAGGGTCTGCAAAAAAGTCGTCTTCGAGCGATTCTTCAATCGGCTGTTGCTGTACTTTCTTGTTGGCTTCGAGTTGTTGTTTTAACAGTTGGTCTGCAAGACTTCGTACTTCATGCACCTCATTAGCTTGACGACCGATTAGCTTCTCAGCTTCTTGGTGCATCTTAGCAATCTCAATAGCTGACTTACCTTTGTACTTCTCTGGTAATTCTTCTACTGGTTCAGGTGCTGTCTGTACTTCTTCTTGGGGTTGTTCTACTGCTGTAGAATCCACTTGAGGAGTAATCTCTTCTACTACTTCTTGCTCATTACCGTTAAACAGTTCGTCCTGTTCAATAAAGTTTGCTGCCATTTAAAGTCTCCTGTCACCGAATCAAGTGATTTTAGGATTTATGTTCTAAGGCTCTTGCGAGGTATCTTAGGCTAGGTTTTGTTTGCGTTCCTGCTTTGCTTTGTCTTCATGTCTTTTAGCCCACCTATCGTATGCGGAGACATACACTGGGTCTGTTCCATCAAGCTCTACTCTAGGTGCGGAGATAATCCGACTAGCATCAGTACCACAAACGGTACAAGGCACTTCTGTCATCTCATAATTGACATAGTGCTCTGTAATATGTCCTGCTGGACACATATGCTCATACATCCTACGCACCGCTGTCTCCCGACATGAGTTGTTCATAGGACTGTTCTGACACACTCTTGAGGCTTAGAATCCAGTTAAGAATGTCTAATTGACCTCGTTTTAGGTGTAATTCAGTTTCATTCTGAATCGGGAGAACTTGATTGAGTGCATCAAACATCTTCTGGGCATCGTCCATCAAGTCCTGCCAACCAGGTGTTGAAAACAGGCTAAACCTGTCCTCGTAATACTTTTGTAACTCTTTATCTACCATTCTTTGTCCTTTTGTTGGAGAATGTTGTATTAAAACCACATTATTTCGTCAGTCTACCACAACTAACAGAAAAAGTCAAGCTATTTCTTACATATTTGATTGTTTTTGCATCTGCATCTCAACAATCTTGCCTTTGTTGTTGATGTCTTTCTCTTTTAGCATCAAATCAGCAATTCTGGCTCTCTTTTCAAACTCATTGTCTTGTTGTTGCCCGTCAATGTTAGTAGAAAGTGAGCTGATTACCTTGGCTTTTAGCTCTTCAGGTAGCAATTGTGTCTCAACAACTGTCTTCTGGGCTTCTGCCTGGTCTCTTTGTGCTCTTGCTTGTAGAGAAGCAGTAGTTGCTTGTTGCTGTTCCATCTGCATTTGCTGTGCCATCTGAGCCATTTGTTGCTGCTCAGGGTTAGGTTGACTCATTTGGTCTAAAGTAGCCATCAATTCAGCACGATTAGCCAAGCTAGAGTTACCGATAATACCCTTCAACAACACTGGTAATACAGGTGTATCAGGTCCTAAAGTCTGTAACAAACCAATCATCTGTGACTGTTCGTACTCACGAGCCATGATACCTAATGAACCAGTTGGTAAGAACTTGAAGTCAGCAGAAGGATAACGCTCAGGGTCAAACTGCATATAGCGGAAAGCAGACTTCTTGACCAAAGGAATCATAAAGTCTTCTTGGAAGTTTGTTAGTGTACGCTTGTACTTCTTGATGATGCCAGCAACAGCCATAGACATACCAGCAGCTGAAGCATCACGAGAGGCTTGAGACACTACACCTTGGCTGTCCAAAGTACCAGTGGCTTGCAACAACATTCTTTCAAACTCTTTAGCAGTTGCAGCGTTGTTCTGACTTGTCTCACCGAACTTGAATGGGAATAGAATCTCTGAAGGAGCACCGTTGGTAAGAATAGCTTTACCAGGTTTAACTTCAAATTTAGCACCACGAGGTAAGCGAGTAGCGTCCATCGCAATCATCGGTGCTGTAGTCAATGCCAATGAGTCTAAGTGACTGCGTAGCTGTGCATCAATAGCTTTTTGCATATTGTATGCTTTCTCTACTGTACCACGACCCCAGAAACGGTTAGGCACTGTGTCATCTTGGTAAGCAACAACAGGACGGTCTTCCATCATGTACGGATTCTTCTCAGCTTTGAGCAACAAACCATCGTTAGCGATAACGACAATGGCTTCTACCAAACCTGAGTAGTTGTCAGCTGTAGAATCTTCAGGGAACAAGTCAACAACCTCATCACCTTCATTCTCTAACTGCTCTAAGTATTCACGAGGAACAAGACCATAGTAAGTCAATAGCTTTACTTTGTCGTCCTGGTACTGTGTAATCTCTTGTGTTGGCTCTAAGTCGTCATCCACACCGTATGGACCGATGTCTACCTTACGATAGATACCTTTCTCCATGCCTTCCACAATCTTGTGAATAGATACAAACTTCTCAACCGCAACACCCATTGCATCATCCACTGATGTAGCGTTAGGGTCAATCAAGAAGTTCTTAGGATTAACAGGCATATACTTCACACAGAAGTAGTCCTTCTCTGTTACACCGTAAGCAGCTTGCTGTGAGCCAGGAATAGGCATGGTTGATGGTACAAGTTCTTTCTCTTGCTTAACAACCATCTCACAGATACCAGTACCATAAATCTCAGCCATCAATTCAACTTGGTCAACAGCTTTCTTAATCTTACCTTTGTTGTCCATGTCTTCTTGTAGCTTTAACTTCATCTCTTCTACATCCATTGGATTACCGTTGTAGTCCATGATGTCGTCAGAGATGTCAAAGTATTCACCGTTACCAAAGATTGCTTCAACAATCTCAGCATGGCGAGTTTCTACAGCTTGTTGTGTAGCAGGGCTGATGATACGGCTACGCTCTGAGTCACGAGTCTTGTCTTCTGCAGCCCACTGACCACGGAAGATACGCTCATATTCCTTCCAGTCTTCTAGGTAGTTAGTGTCTCGATGGTCTCTCCATCTATCCGTATGAGAAACCACGAATTGAGTAAGTTCATTATCGGACTCTGTTGGAGCGTCCCATTGAACACTTGTTTGTTTTTCAGCCATTGTATCTATTTCCTTTACTTAAGTTATCTCTGGCATTTAAAATCTGTAAATTCCAAGGAACATGAAGACCACAAACATTGTCTCCTCGTAGTGGAATAATATGGTCTACATGATACTTAATAGACCCTAAACTCAACTCTTCCATAAACTTTGCAAACTTGTAAATATTCTCAATCTTAGTTCGTTGCTCTTTACTAAGCCAAAGCGGACACGCATTTAGTTTTCTTGTGTTGTAGTGCATCCAGTCAGCTAGTCTTCTTGCTTTGTGTTTCTGTCTTCCTTTTTTAGCACTAGCTAATACCTTTTGTGGATTATTCTTTTTCCACGCTTGACTCTTTTGTGTGTAATAGTCTTTTTTCTTAGAGTATGCTTCTTTTTTAGATTCTTTAGCACATTCTTTACAATAACAGTGGTAACCGTCTTTTCTTGTTTTATCTTTATTAAATAAAACCAAGTCTTTTGTAACTGAACATTTCTTACACTGTTTCATTAAAATCCTGATATTATGTCCAAAGGCTGCCAGTCATCATCTGAATCATCAAAACGAGGACTTACAATAGCTATCTGTTCAATATACGATAAAGCATCTACTGTGTCGTCATGCACTTGCGGAGTTGGAAACATTAAAAGCTCGTCCACAAATAAATCAAAATCACCTTCATCGTTAAGCGTTATTCTACCATGTTCAAAAGGACCTTGTAAAGCCCAAACAACCCTGTCTTGCTTTTTACGATTTCCATGAGTTAGGTCTTGAATATGTGCATAACAGTTATGTCTACGCATTGCATCCATTAACGGACCCATAACAGCTTGTTTAGCAATTCCTCTTTCAATACCAACAGCAAGAGGACGGTAGTGTTCAATGTTCTTTAAAATACGGTTTGCTGTTTCTTCCGTTGTCCACCTACCGTGTTCAATCTTATCAACAAACCACTCACCTTCGTCAGTAACCTTAACACAAGCAATAGCTGACTTGTCTAACCGTTTATTACCGTTCTTTTTACCTATCTCTTCAAAGCCTGATAAGTCCACTGCGATGTACCAAGAACCATGAGTAGGCTCTTCGCCAAACTTAATCCATTCTTCTTTGAACAACCCTGCACCAGCATTGTTGAATGAAGACATATATTCCTGATTGAACGCAAAGCTGGACAGAGTCCTCTTAGCAGCTTCAATCTCTTTCTTGTCTATCGTTTCGTTGTCAGCCGTGGTAAAGTGCCAAGACTTCCAATCTTCATCTTCTCCGCTTTGTCCTAACTGAAACCAGTCATAGAAGTGGTTTCTTCCCGACGGAGTAGAGATGAACATAGCTCTACCTTTTTTATCAGACAAAGCAGCACGAAGTACCTTCTCCCAAATCTCTGGCTTAATAAAAGCTACCTCGTCCATTACCAAGTATGTCAAAGACACACCACGGAGAGAGTCTTGGTTATCAGCACCACGAACTAATATCTTACGACCATTAACAAGAGTAATCTCTAAGTTGTTAATGTGTGCAGACTTGATAATAGGACGACCTAAGTCCATCAACAAGTCCCACATAATCGTTCTTGCTTGTCCGAGTGTCGGTGCAACATACATCACACTTGAACCCTCTGGACAATTCAAACCTTCAATCAACAGAGTGACTGCAGATAATCGTGACTTACCGCAACGACGACCAGCAGCAATAACCTTAAATCGTGTAGGGTCTTTGAAGACCTCTTGTTGCCACTTAAGTAACTGGAAGTTGAGTTCAGCCATTGCTGGTGTCCTCTACATCCGTGATGTTTGCTTCAATAATATTCTCTTCTGCAGACACCGTAGGGCTAGTGATACCACTAATATTAATACTGATGGTAGGAGTACCACCACCCGCTTTACTCTCAAAACTGGACAAGGGTAGTAACCTCTCGCCACAGAACTTTAACATCGCACCTTGACTTGGATGTCCATCAGTCAAAGCAGTTTCAATAATCTTTGTAATCACACTGTCGCCAGCAGTTGCTAATAGCCGTGCCTTAAACTCGGCTATACGACCAGCATCACCTACAGGACGACCAACAACTCCAGGCTTCTTCTTCTTTGCAATGTCTGCCTTCTTAGGACGACCTAACTTAGGCTTACCATCAACTACTTCACGACGCTTAATCTTTGGTCGTTGTTTCTTTTCGACAGAATCTTCTGTATCCGACATTGTATCCTTTTGTCCCTGGAAGGGAAAGACATTAAAACCATTGTTAAAAAAGACAAAGCCCTATATATCTATATAGACTCTATCGTTAGATTGTTTCTTGATATCGCTATCAACTTATTTATAAGAGGTTACTACTTCTTGTTGTTCGTAACCTAACCTACGGTAGTCTCTATATGGTGTCTCCCGACAGGGGGCTGTATAGATACTATATAGAGTGTTTCGTTGTTGTTTGTTCAATGGAGACGAGTGTAGCATACTTTTAAGGTTTTGTCAACAACTATTTTATACTATAGTAATCTATAGGGTCTTTATAGTCTATAGTGGACCTAAAGAGCACAGCGGGGCTTCATAGACATTATAGGTACTCCGCAAGACCTAAAGTGTGCAGTGTTGCCTATTATTTAAGCAATACTGAATCTATATTACTTTTCTTTATTGAAATCATAGTCTTAATAGGTGTTTGCTATTTCACTCTTTTGTGAATATTAGAGCCTACCACAACATTACAACAACACAGTCACCCCCACCCCCCTATGCTGCGAAGTAAGCACTCACTTACATCATAGACCATTATAGGTTAGTAAGCACTTACATCAGAGTTATCCACAGGCTATATAGTTATCCACAGGTTATCCACAGGCAGTCTGTGTAGGGCGATGATGCACGCTATCAAGCATACCTATATTGACCTACCTAGAATCTAGCTAGCCTATGTTAGCAGTCACTCACTTAAGACAATACAGGTCTTATATAAGACATAAGATATAAGACAAATGATATAAGACACAATAGTTATAAGCTATCACGAACAACAACACGATAGAAATAATTGTTTAAAAGATTGTCTAAATGTAAGGTTTTTGTAAGGTTCAGAGCCTAAACTGTTTACATGGATAAGCAATTAAGCTTACCAATACTGAAAGGGTTTAACAATGTTTACAATCGCATACAAGACCGACGACGACGCACAATGGAAAACAAACGGTGAAACTTATAAGACCAAAGAAAAAGCCTTGCAAGACGCTTTAGATTGGTTAGACGATGGATACATCATTCAAATAGTAGAGCTTTAATAAATAATTCACAACTGTAAGGCTCATGTAAGTAATGGGCTTTACAGTCTAACTAACAACACAGGAGAAACACAATGCAAGAGATACTTTTATATGGTCTAGCAAAAGGCGAAACAGAAAGATATACAGAAGAGCTACTAGCTACTAATTGCAAGAATGAACAAGATATTGAAAAGGTTATTGCGGTAGCTAAACAACATGGCTTTCATAGCTTTAGAGTAGCTTACTACAATGGCGAAAAACCTAACTTTATTCAAGCGTTAAACATTTAACAGAAAGGGCTACACAATGAAACAGAAACTAATCAACCTAGCAATCAACGCAGTAATTATGGTGTCATTGGCTTTAGCCTTTGGCTTCTTGTTCGCAGTAGCACTAACACAGACTAATTAACAGGAGAATCAACCATGCAAAGAATCACAAACAATCAATTAGAATCATTGGTAACTTATATCAACACGCTCACAGACTCACCTCAAACACCTTACACCAGGGACGAACAAGGTCACCTTAAAGCCAATGTAGGTAATTTTCACTTGTATTTTGCTTATGGCGGTGTGAATGTGCATCGTATGTCTAATGAATCAGGCGGTGTTAATACACCAATATGTAGCGGTTGCACTACCAAAAGAGAGCTATTTGAGAAAATGCACTCATTCATTAGAGGCTTAGAGTTTAACAAATATAATAAAGAGGCTTAATATGAACGCTACTAAATTTATAAACGAATGGATAGAACAAGATTGGCGATTGTCTGAGAATATCGCATTAAAAACCATTGACTATTTTGGTTCGCATGAAGATTTAGGTCAGATAGCTAGATACTTAGCCACAGACATTCGTAAAACATTCTCAAACTATATCCACGATAAGACAAAAGACAATCTATTCATGGTCGCATTGTCTGAAGAGTTCTTATCTCATGTGAACTGGTCAGAGATTGCCTCTGATTTCGTAATGGCTGAATATGAAGCAATGGAAAGGGAGTAATTATGTCTTACAAAGAACATGAGCTAGAACAAGCCTACGACAGGCTCGAGGATAACTATTGGGAGTTAATTGATTGGCTAAAGGTTCACGCACCGCTAACGCTTAACGCATTCAAACACAGAGAGAAAGAAGAGGCTACACAGTGAAATACCAATTCGTTCAAGCGGTTTATTATTATTACGAGGTAGAGGCTGAATCACTAGATGAGGCTTACCAAAAGACAGATGAGTTATCGCCTGGCGATGAATATGATGTCATTGTCGGTGATTGGGAAGAATGCACACCTGAAGGGGTTAATGTATGACATCAGTCACTCAAGAGGTTATATCACTATTAAAGCATCGCAACATGACAGGTAAAGAGCTAATTATAGAGCTAGGGGTAGAAGATGAACCCAATCTAGTGCATTGTGTCTTAACTGCTCTAAAGAAGAGAAAAGCGGTTGTTTGTGTCGGTAAGTCTATTGAGGTCACAGTCACAGGCAAAAGTAGGCTTGTATCGCTCTATGGCTATCAAGAACCGCCTAAACCTTACACACCTAGAAAGCAAGGCAAGAAAAAGCGATACTATCGGGTAGATTTAGACAAAGCAAGCAACAAAGACCGCTATTTAAGCCTATTATTGAAAAAGAACCCTCAATTCTTGTTATACACTAACGAATTGGGTATTAAACGAGGTCATTATGACAAAAACTGAGCTATTACAACGCAGTCTATACAACATCGCTAAATATGACCACGAAACTAAGGATTATATCCGCTATAATCAGCTCTTATGGTCTAATATACAGGGCTTAGATGAAGAGGCAATAAAAGAGGCATTGATACAACTAACAGAGGCTAACTTATGATTTCCGCTAAATATGTGAATTGGTATGATGAAGAGCTTGATTCATTCTATGGTGATGACAATCAAGGGCTTGTTCATGGTGTTTATGTCTATCATGAGCTTGAAGATTTCCCTAGTGATGTCTCATGGTTTAAGACTGAATCAGAGGCTAGAAAAGCATTATTAACAGTAGGGGATTGATATGATTGAAAGATACGAATTAAGAGATTCAGAGGGCGATTTAGTTAGAATCTTTATGAGCCATGAAGAGGCAGTCAAATACATGACAGAGGGTGACTATTTGGTGACAGTTAAGACACCGCCAAAGCCTAAAATCAGTGCTTATGAGCTTGCTATTAAGAAAGTAGGATACTCTTTGTTCTGATAATACCTATAAAACGCTCTATAACGCTCTGTATTGGGTGTAAATGGGTGTGTTAATGGGTGTGGCTAGGTAGTATAATTTAAATTGATTCTAGGAGGTTTTATGAGATGCACTTGTTGCAACGCAACATTGACTGATTATGAGGTGACTTTGCGTCATGCGGTATCAAAGCAATTCATTGAGATGTGTTCTGCTTGTCTTAAGGATACAAACATTCCTGTCGATGTTCGCTATGACTTGATGTCAGAGGTTGATACTGATTTAGTGGAAGACCTACTTGATGGCAACGATGATGACTTCTACGATGAACCTGAAGATGACCTATATAAGGATATGTGGGATGAGCGTTAATACACTAGGGTGTACACACCTCTATATAGACCTATATAGTACTATGATGACACTCTATAGAGAACAAGCTACATCAAGAAGCAATCTAAAGATAGGCTATGTAGGAAAAAGTATTATAACGATGTTTGTAAATGTTGTCAAGAACTTTATTTTGTCTAAATCTATTGACAAATGCAATTTATGTTTTAACATTGTCTTAACACAAAGGAGAAATGATGATTCACTTACACACAATGACCAAAGAAGAGTTTGACGAGTATTTTAGACACAATGTCTTAAACGATACGGCTGAACTAGTGCTAAAGTATGGCTATGATGATGTTATGTCGGATTTAGCTAGTATCGTAAACAATAAGCTAGATAACTTAGAGCCACTATGAGAGATGCTCTACTTGTTCTTGGCTTTGTCGTAACCTTCATGGGTGGCTTTGCTTACGGCTCATTGAACCACTATGTGGACAATATAGACCATTGCACCACTTACAGACAGGGTGCTACGACATGGGTAGGATACAGAGCCATTAGCGAGGACTATGACAGACGATGCTTTTGGTTGGAAGACAGATTCCCGAACAGGGTAAGACAAGGGGTAGAAAGATGAGTGATTTAGTTTATCGCTTACTAAAGCGAGCAGAGATTAGACGACAGATAGACACTCGTAAATCTGTGCAAAACAACGAACCAGACCGCATAGCGGATTTGCTTGAAGAAGCAGCAGAAGTGATAGAACATCTTGAGAAAGTTAAAGACTTACACAGAGATGCACATCATAGGTGTGTAGAATTATCAAGGGAAGAGTATAAAAAAGTATCAGAAATCATGGAAAAGTATAAAAAAGTGTTAATCGATATAGCTAACGATTATCATGAAGAAAGTTTTGACAAGGTTAAACAACAAAATATAGACCATATCAAGTGGGCTAAGGAGGTATTAAATGAAACTGTATGATTTAAAACGAGGTGATAAGTTTGTGATTGTTGATGACAATCCTAAAGTGCCAGTTGCTTCACCTAAAGCTGAGGCAGGTAAGGTATATTGGTTTGGTCATATTGATGGTATGTATTCATACTCTAAAGATGGTGATGATGTTGTACACTTTGCAGCTTGGACTGAAGTAGAACGTGTCGATGAAACGGAGAAATGAGAACATGAACGAAGCAACAAGATTGAAAATAGAACAAGCGGATAAAATTCTTGCTAAGATTAAAGATGATGGGCTTGATGCTCACTTCTTCCTGTGTTGGGAAGCCTTGGAATACTTCTTATACGATGTCTTGCAAGATGAAGACTTTGAAAGACTTAAAAGAAAGTTTAATGTTAAATGACTAAATCTAACTTTTTAAAACACACCGCTTGCGACAACTGTGGTTCGTCCAATGCCAATAGCTTGTATGACGACGGACACACCTATTGTTTTGTCTGTGAAACATACAAGAATGAAGATGGCTCTATTGAGCTTAACAAGAAGGAAACTAAACCAGTGAACAAGGACTTGAAATTCTATGACAATGCTTCTACTAATGCTATCTCTAATCGTGGTATTTCTCAGACTACTTGCTTAACCTATGGAGTAAAGCAAGACCCACAAGGTAGCAAGCACTATTACCCTTACTTTGATGCTGATGGTGTAATGGTGGCGATTAAGACCAGAGATGTGCCAACAAAGAACTTCTCTATCTCAGGCGAGTTCAAAGATGCTTCATTGTTTGGTCAGCAGTTGTTTGCTAAAGGTGGTAGAACTCTGACAATCTGTGAAGGTGAAGCAGATGCCTTAGCAAGCTATCAGATGCAAGGCTCTAAGTATGCGGTTGTTAGTATCCGCAACGGTGCAGCAGCAGCTCTAAAGGACTGCAAAGCTAACTTTGAATACATTGATAGTTTTGAAACTGTTGTTCTTGACTTTGATGCTGATGAAGCTGGACGCAAAGCCGCACAGTCTGTCGCTGAGTTGTTTGGCGGTAAAGTAAAGATACTAAAACACAGAAAGGATTTTAAAGATGCTTGCGATTACCTTAAGGCTGGTTCTGCTAAAGAATATGTTGATGCTTGGTGGGGTGCTGAGTGTTATATCCCTGATGGAATTATTCAAGGTAACAGTTTGTGGGAAGTTGTATCAACACCTATTGAGAAGGCTGATTGTGACTATCCATATGAAGCACTTAATAAACTCACCTATGGAATCAGAAAAGGCGAGTTGGTCATGGTCACTGCAGGAAGTGGTCTTGGGAAGTCGCAGTTTCTCCGTGAAATTGTTTGGCACATTCTTAACAAAACAAATGACAACATCGGACTTATGTTTCTTGAGGAAGGTGTCCGCAAGACAGCTCGTTCCCTTATGTCTTTGGCAGTTAATAAGCCGATTCATTTACCCGATGTCGAAATAACACCAGAGGAGTTGAAGAATGCTTTTGATAGAACACTTGGAACTGATAGGCTATATCTTTTCGACCATTTTGGTTCTAGTAGCCTTGATAATATCATCAATCGAGTGAGATACATGGCTAAGGGCTTGAACTGTGGCTATGTGTTCTTAGACCACATCTCTATCATCGTATCAGGCGGTGATGTTGGTGATGAGCGTAAGGCACTCGATGCGATTATGACTCGCTTGCGTATGCTAGTGCAAGAGACAGGGATTAGTCTAATCTGCGTATCACACCTCAAACGCCCCGAAAGCAAAGGGCATGAGGACGGGGCAGCGACATCATTGGCACAGTTGCGTGGCTCAGGCTCAATTGCACAGTTGTCAGACATTGTGATAGGATTAGAGCGTAACGGACAGGCAGAAGACCACATTGAGAGAAACACTACTCATGTCAGGGTTTTAAAGAATCGCTTTAGCGGATACACTGGCGGTGCAGGTCACTTGTTGTATAATGGAAACACTGGAAGAATGTTGGAGATAATTGATGAACTATAAAGACAAGCAAGACTTACTATCAGCAGCTAGAGAGTATGCGAAACACGATGAATACAGTGTTACAAGAAACTACATCTTGGCTCTGTGTCAAGAAGTCGAGCGTCTTAGAAACCTTAACAGAGATGTCCTAGCTCGTATTCAGGACAATCGTGAGATGTTTGAAGATGCCGAGAGATACCACTGGCTCAAGACTGCGTCATGGGATTTACCTGAAGAAGTAATTGCACCTACAGTCATCTCTTGTGATGGTCGTGGTAATAACTGGGAGTGGCTCACAGGAATCATGCTTGATGAAGCAATTGATAAACACCGAAAGGAAGAGAAATGATTAACGAACACGACATCGCTGATATGTGTCAGCTAGACAAGCTCCATGAAGGAGATAAGTTTATTGTCTCAGACGATGACAAGAAGCTAGTGTTCAAAGTAAGAAACACTTATAACGACTTTGTGTTCTGTTACGATGCACAAGGATTTGTCCACAAGTTTGCTAAATGGATTAAGGTGAAGAAGGTATGAACATCGTCACAATCAATAACAAGCATTACAACTTAAGTGCCATTGTTAAGATACAAGATAGACAAGTATTCTTTACTGATGGTAAGTCAGAGATATTCACAGAGCCTGAGCTGCAAGAGCTATTTGCTTGGCTATTTAACGAACCAAGGATAGAAGATGCTAAAGTGGACAGCAACGATACTGTGCCTACTAGGAATCGCACTAACAAGCCTAAACGAGTATCCAAGTAATCTTTGGTTTGGTTTAGTCGGTAGCGGTCTGTGGGCTTACGCAGGGATACGACAAAAGGATATGGCTTTGTTTGTCGTTGAAGCGGTAGCGGTTGGAATGTATTTTGGTGGTCTAATTAACTGGAGCTTAAAATGAAAAGAAGTAAACCAAAAAGATGTGATTTTATTTATAAAGGTGTTCGGTACTGGTTGTCAGACTGTACTTTTGTGGACATTAGTGATAGTGATGACACAATGGCATATATGACAGAACCAACAGTTTTGGAATACGAAACAGATAAAGAACCTCCATTAGAGCTTTTTGATGATATGGATTTCTGGGAGAAGATACAAAATGCTGAAGCTCGTATTTTTCCCAACATGGAATCACACGCTCCTTGGTATCAAGGATACTGATGAAGTTCAACAATGATAAACGATTTGATTTGGACTTAGCATATGGACAAGTGTTTGAACACAAAGTTGCAGAGATACTCGGACAGAGTAAGATTGAGGTTAAAACAGAGAAAGACAAGTGGAAGACGACAGGTAACATTGTCATCGAGTACGAGTCCCGAAATAAGCCCTCTGGAATTATTACTACTGACGCTGATTACTGGCTGCACAATCTCGCTATGGGTGACGATATTGTCTTATCTTTTCTTATCAAAGTAAGCACCTTGCGTAAGTATATTGCAACGCACAATCCACGGTCAGTTCGTGGCGGTGATGACATGACTTCTAAGTTGTACTTGATTAAATTAACAGACTTGGTTACACTAATCGCATGAAGATAGTATTAGACATTGAAACAGATAGTACAGCGTCCAAGATATGGTGTGTGTTCTGTCGTGACCTAGATACTGACATTGTGTCAATGTTCGTTAAACCGAACAATTTACAAGCATACCTAGACTCAGTCGAGAAAATCATTGCACATAACGGAATCTTCTTCGATTTCCCTGTATTAAAGAAAGTTTGGAATATACAGGTAAAAAAGTCACAGGTTGTAGACACACTAGTTCTTTCTAGGTTGTACGACCCTTCTATCGAAGGCGGACACAGCTTAGAAGCATGGGGTGAAAGACTAGGACACCACAAAGCACCTTACAAACAGATTTGGTCTTGGATGACAGGAACATTCCTAGACAAGGATAATGAGAACTTACCGTTTGATGAACCAGTAATACCTTTGCTTCACCACTACTGTGCTAGAGACACATTGGTCACTGCACAACTTTATAAATATTTAGAAAGGGAAATGAAAGATGACTACTCAGAAAAGAGTAAGGAACTCGAACACCAAGTCGCAATCATCATTGCAGAGCAAGAACGAAACGGTTTTAAGCTCGATGAGAGAGGAGCTTCACAACTTCTTTGTAGTCTTAAGGCTCAGTTGGAAGCTAACACAGTTGCGTTACAGAGCATATTTCCTCCGAAAGTCGAGTCCAATCGAGTCCATAAAACCACAGGAAAACCCCTCGCAGACATCGTCGAACAATTCAACCCAGGCAGTCGCAAGCAAATCGCAGAAAGACTCATCGAAAAAGGTTGGAAGCCCAAAAAGCTCACAGAAAAAGGTAGCGTCATCGTCGACGAAACCACGCTCGAAGGCAGCAATATCCCCGAAGCGAAAGCCATCGCAGAATACTTGATGCTTCAGAAACGCATATCACAGATTGAATCATGGGTCGAAGCAATCGGTCCAGGTGGTCGTGTATATGGTAAAGTAATTAGTAACGGAACTGTGACAGGTCGCATGACTCATCACAGTCCTAACATGGCTCAGATTCCTAATAGCGGTGCTATCTATGGACCTGAATGTAGAAACTTATGGACAGTAGAGAAAGGCAATAGTTTAGTCGGTATTGACGCTTCAGGTTTGGAGCTGAGGATGTTGGCTCACTATATGGGTGACGATGAATATACAAGTGAAGTTGTATCAGGCGATGTACACTGGACGAATACTCAATCCCTCGGTCTTGTCCCGAAAGCCACTATCAGAAACAAGAAAGACGAACATCACGAAGCACAGAGGAACAAAGCTAAGACATTTATCTATGCATTCCTCTATGGTGCGGGAAGTGCCAAAATCGGGACGATTGTTGGAGGCAGTGCGAAGGAAGGACAAAAGCTCATTGATAGTTTTCTTCGCAACACACCGAAACTCAAGGCACTTCGTGAGAAGATTAGTCGTATCTTGTCTAAAAAGGGTTGGTTACCAGGTCTTGACGGACGCAAGCTACTCATTCGCTCAGAGCACTCGGCGGTCAATTCGTTACTGCAAGGTGCTGGTGCGATAGTAATGAAAGAAGCTTTAGTTGTGTTAAAGAAATCACTACAGCAAGAGAAGATATGGCATGAGTTCAAAGCCAATGTACATGACGAGTGGCAAATAGAATGTCGAGCAGAAGATGCTGATAGAGTAGGACAACTAGGTAAAGATGCTATCAAGCAAGCAGGTATCAATTTCAATATGAAATGCCCGCTTGATGGTGAATATAAAGTCGGTACAACATGGAAGGACACCCATTGATTAAAGATGATGATTACGATTACGAAGATGAAGAGAATGTTCTTGGTGTTGTTTCTATAGTGGCTTACAAGAATGACACCTATGTGATTAAAACTGACCTTGGTGCAGAAGACATGGTTCAGCTAGTAGTAGAAGTAGGTGATGATTTATTGGATGGTTCTGTAGAAGGACTTGAATCTATTTCACATCATGGAATCACAAAGCACTAAACCGTAGTATAATGACCTTGCAGTATTTCATAAACGCAGTATCTAAGGAGAATCAAATGAGTGAAATTAAACCAGTAAAACTTAACGCTGAAATCAACTGGGCTTTCTTTGACAAAGTATCAGATATGTCAGGTAAGTACCAAGTAGACTTATGCAACCTCAGCGAACAAGCTGTTAAGGCTTTAGAAGCAATCGGTGTTGCAGTGCGTCAGCGTGAAGATAAGCCTGAGAAAGGTTGGTTTGTTACTGTTAAATCTAACAACCCTATCAAGCCTGTTGATGAGAAGGGTAATCACATTACCGCTATCGTTGCTAACGGCTCTAAAGCAACAGCACTAGTGTCTGCTTACGAGTGGACATGGAAGAACAAGTCAGGTGTTTCACCTAGCTTGATGAAGATTATTATTACAGACCTAAAGGAATACAATCCTGAAGGCGGTAGTTCAGCGAACGACTCTGACGACGACATTCTGTAATGATAACAGCTCTCATTGACGCTGATTCTTTGTGTTACGCTGTAGGGTTTTCGTCTAACGACTTAGATGAAGCACTAGCAGTGTCTCGCTTAGAAGCAACGATGGTTGAGCTTTGCATGGACATTCATTGTGATGACTATAAGGGATTCCTTACTGGTAAGGGTAACTTCCGAAATGACATTGCAAAGACTGTTCCATACAAAGGAACTCGACCAAGTGAGAAGCCTGTACACCTACAAGCCCTTAGAGACCACTTAGTGACCTCTTGGGGTTTTGTAGTTGTAGACGGTATAGAAGCTGATGATGCTGTAGGCATCGAAGCATACAAGTGGAATGAAGATGAGACCGTCATGGTTCACATCGACAAAGACTTAAATCAATTCCGAGGACACCATTACAACTACCGCAAGAAAGAGAAGTATTATGTCTCTGAGTTTGCAGGTTGGTATAGTTTCTATTTACAGATTCTAACTGGTGATAGAGTTGACAACATTGAAGGGCTGAAAGGTATTGGTCCTGCTAAAGGTGCTAAGATACTCAAGGACTGCACAACAGTAGAAGAACTCTATGATGCAGTGCTTAAAGCATACGACGGTAATGCTGAACGAGTGTTAGAGAATGGACAATTGTTATACTTACAACGGAAAGAAGGAGATGTATGGCAGCCTCCCCAAAGATAATCCAAGTATCCTGGATTGATGCGGTAGCTGATGTTGGTTGGGAATCAAAGACTAAAGCTGAGATTCACCACTGCATCACTGTAGGATATTTGATTGATGAAACAGACGAAGCACTGTGTCTAGCATCAACATGGTCTCTCGACCAAACCAATGCAAGAATGCACATTCCTAAAGCATGGATTAAACACAGAAAGGTATTAGCACATGAAAACCCAGTCAGCCAAAGCAAAGGGACGAAACCTACAAAAGTGGGTCGTAAAGCAACTGTTAGAAAGGTATCCACAGTTAACAGAGCTTGACCTTCGTAGCTGTCCAATGGGTTCTCACGGTGAAGATGTCGTGATGTCTCAAGCAGCTAAGGAAGCAATCCCTGCAGTGTTTGAGTGCAAGTCATTAGCTAAGGTAGCTGTGTACAACTACTACGAACAAGCTAAGTCTCACGGCAAGTACGAGCCTATTGTTATCATCAAGCAGAACGGCTGTAAGCCTTTAGCAGTGATTGACGCTGAGATTTTATTTGATATGATGGCAGGGTAAGATGAGTTACGCTAAAGATTTAATTGAGCAGTTTGACAGTTGGATTTCTATGGTAGAATTAGACTCTCGTAATCTTCGTGAAAAGAATGAACGCTTAGAAGCAGAGAATGAATACCTTAAGAAACAAGTTGATGTATTATTACAAGTGTTAGGAAGGGAAAATCGTGGAAATCAAGATTGATATAGATAACGACTTCTGTGATGAGATTGTTGCACACCGTCTCATTCAGACATCAAAGTCACTAAAGAAAGATATTAAACAAAAGAATTGGGGACAGGAAGATTTAGAGTCCTTTCAGAAAGTAGTTGATGCCCTAGAAGTTGTAGGTCCTTGGTTTGTGTACCAGTGGGAGAAAAAGACTAAATGAAGATTCTTCTGCTTGATATTGAAACATCGCCTAATATTGCTTATGTTTGGGGTTTGTACGACCAGAACATCGGCATTCATCAAATGATTGATTCGTCAAAAGTTCTTTGTTACGCTGCTAAGTGGCTAGGTGACAAAGAAGTTGTGTTCGATTCTATTCACAAAACAAATCGTAAGAAGATGTTGAAAGGTATTCATGGACTTATCAATGAAGCAGATGGTATTGTTACTTATAATGGCAATAAGTTCGACCTACCTATTCTTAACAAGGAATTCTTACTTTGTGGTCTTAATCCACCACAACCTGCTAAGAAGATTGACTTACTTCGTACTGTTAGGAGCAACTTTAAGTTTACTTCTAACAAGCTAGACTATGTCTCACAACAACTAGGACTAGGTAAGAAAGAAGAACATGAAGGCTTCGACCTTTGGGTTAAGTGCATGGACAAAGATAATGCAGCTTGGGGTCGTATGGAAAAGTACAACATCCAAGATGTGGTGTTGCTAGAGAAGTTATACTATCGCTTACTGCCTTGGATTAAGAACTTACCTAATCATAACCTTGAAGCAGATGCACCAGTGTGTCCTTCATGCGGTAGCCAGCATTTACATAGAAGCGGTACAAGAAAGACTGTAACAGCCTTGTATCAGCGTTATAAGTGTAGTGATTGTGGTAGCTGGAGTCAGAGTTCTAAAGCTTTGTCTTCTTCAGTAGAAGTGAAAGGAATTACAGGATGAGCAAGTTTAAAGGAAATCCAGTAGCCATGCCTACGTTGCATGATTACTACAAGTCTATTGGCTGTGAAGACCAAGGCGATATAATGTCTCGTCAAGTTGGTGGAGACCACTACAAACGAGCCTGTCAGCCCTGGGAAATTATTGATGAATGGGAGTTGTGCTACTATTCAGGAAATGTGTTAAAATACCTGTTGCGTTACAAATATAAGAACGGTGTTGAAGACTTAGAAAAGGCTAAACACTATTTAGAGTATTTAATCAAGAAAGAGAAAGATGCCCTTACTACTGCACGAGATTAAAGAGCGTTTGACCGAGCTTGATGAAGTAACTTTGTTGGAGCTGTTGAACATCACAAGCGAAGACTTAGTAGAGTTGTTCTCTGATAGAATTGAAGAGAATGTTGATAAACTAGAAAAGGAAGTTAGATAAGAATGACACAATACACAATGAGTCCGTATAACAACTTTATCGCTAAATCGAGATACAGCCGCTATCTTGACGATAAAGGTCGTAGAGAGCACTGGAACGAAACCGTAGCACGATACTTTGATTTCATGGAGCAACATCTTAAAGACAAACAATCGTATGTCTTAACAAAAGAGCTTCGTGCAGAGTTAGAACAAGCAGTAAACAATTTAGAAGTCATGCCGTCTATGAGAGCTATTATGACTGCAGGACCAGCACTAGAGCGTCAGAATGTGGCAGCATTTAACTGCTCATACTTGCCTATTGATGACCCTAAAGCTTTTGATGAAGCCATGTACATTCTCCTATGCGGTACTGGTGTAGGATTCTCAGTGGAGCAACAGTATGTTTCTAAATTACCTGAAGTCCCAGAGCAGTTGTTTAATAGTCAGACTACTATTGTTGTGTCGGATTCTAAAGAAGGATGGGCAAAATCGCTTAGACAGCTATTGGCTCTTTTATATTCTGGTGAGATTCCAAGGTACGATGTATCCAAAGTTAGAGCCGCTGGAACTAGACTTAAAACCTTTGGTGGAAGAGCGTCAGGACCTGGACCTTTGGAAGAGCTTTATAAGTTCTGTATCACCAAGTTCAAAGGGGCAACTGGTCGCCGCTTATCATCACTCGAATGCCATGATATTCTCTGCAAAATCGGGGAAGTTGTTGTTGTGGGTGGAGTACGACGCAGTGCTATGATTTCATTGTCTGACTTGTCTGATGACAAGATGGCTCATGCTAAAGCAGGTAACTGGTGGGATGGTCAAGGACAACGAGCATTGGCTAACAACTCTGCTGTCTACAAAGAGAAGCCATACATCGGTCAGTTCATGCGTGAATGGACATCAATCTATGAATCACATTCAGGTGAGAGAGGAATCTTTAGTCGTGATGCGTCACAGAGACAAGCAGCCAAGAACGGTCGTAGGGACGATACTTACGATTTTGGTACAAATCCTTGTAGTGAGATTATTCTTCGTCCTTATCAGTTCTGTAATCTATCTAGCTGTATTGTTCGCAGCGATGATGATATGGATACTTTGGAGCGTAAGATTCGTATTGCGGCTATTCTTGGGACTTTCCAAGCAACGCTAACGAACTTCCCATACTTGCGTAAGATTTGGCAGAAGAACACTGAAGAAGAAGCACTACTAGGTGTATCAATGACAGGTATCCTAGACAATGCACTGTTGAATAACCCTGATGATGCTGATTTACCAGCTAGATTAGAGAGGTTGAGAGATGTCGCAGTTAATATTAATGCTGAGTTCGCTGATGCTGTCGGCATCAATCGTTCTGTGGCTGTTACAGCAATCAAACCAGAAGGTACGGTCAGTCAGTTATGCTCTACTGCAAGCGGCATTCACCCTCAACATAGCCAGTATTATATTCGTCGTGTCCGTGCTGATAATAAAGACCCATTGACACAGTTTATGATTCAGTCAGGCTTTGTCGCTGAACCATGCGTAATGAAACCTGATTCAACAACAGTGTTCTCATTCCCTGTTAAGGTAGCTGATGGTGCGTTGTTGCGTGAAGAGTTATCTGCGTTGCAACACTTGAAGTTGTGGTTGTTGTTCCAAAGACACTACTGCGAGCATAAGCCTTCAGTGACTATCTCTGTTAAAGAGAACGAGTGGATGGATGTTGGAGCATGGACATACAAACACTTTGATGAAGTTACTGGTGTGTCTTTCTTGCCGTATGATGGCGGTACTTACAAGCAAGCACCTTATGAAGAATGCACTGAAGAGCAATACAACCAGTTGAAGATGTTAGTTCCTGATTCAGTAGACTGGGAGAACTTCAAAGAGTATGACGATAATGTTGAAGGTGCTCAGATGTTAAGCTGCACCGCTGGTGGATGTGCAATATAAGTTTCCTTGTGTAGTCTCCTTCCGAGACCTTTATGGCAGCCCTTCGGGGCTGTCTTTTTTGCTTCACTGATTTATAAGGATATTTTTAATTGTTTTTATGCAAATCCTCTTTTCAAAAGTGGAATTACACAACTATTAACTTATTCTTGTCAACTATAAAGTTATTACCGATAGGTCATAATGTATAGTATATTACACAAATACCGACAAAATGTTACTTATAGGTAATTACGACTCAAACATCTCTTTCTCGTGAGTTCTTCTCTTAACTAAGCCAGGCAATACTTTACCTCCAGCTTTGGTCCACACTAAGAACTGTTCTGCTGCACCTTCAAATTCTTCTCTGTTTACCTTCATGCGAAGTGTGCTGTTCTGTAAGTTACCTAAACCTACATTGAAAGAGAACGACACCAAGGCATCAAACTGCCCCTGCGTTAGAGGCACTTTAATCAGCCGTAGGACTCCAGCTTCAAACCTAGCTAGGTCTTTACGGAGGATGTCGTCAATCTCGTCAGCACTTAGAACCCTATCCCAACCTGCAGGAATAGGTAATTGTTTTCTATCAGCCAATGGAACTTTAGCGTGATTAGGGTCAATAACATGACCGACCCCAACCGTCCAAAGCAAGGCAGGGCATTGGTAAGGCTTGTTACGAACACCCTCATCTTGCTTAATCTGCTGTATGCACTTTTGACTTACTTTCATTTCTTCTGCCAACCTCTTGAACCGAACCAGTAGCCGATGATAGCACCAAGCATAGCCATTTCATCTTCACTGAATATCATGTCAGTTGCTGCTAGGAAGTCATCAATGTTTGTAATCAAAGTACCGTGAGTGAACAAGTACCAACCGATACCGATATTGATGATGAACAACTCAGCTACGAACAAGTAAGTAACTATAGGACGAACAGTAGCAACGAATGTTGAAGCCCAAGGAGCAGCTTTCTCAAGAACTTTAGCATCGTGAGCGTAAGCAGCCTTAGTCATATCAGCATCAGTTTGCATCATTACTTGGTCTGTACGGATTTCTTCTACCTTGGCTTGAGCAAGGAAGCCTTTTTCCATCATCTGTAGCTCTCTGTCAGTCTGCATCTGAGCTAGTTCTAACTCATGCTTCTTGTCAGACTTGTCTTGGAAGAACCCTAATAGACTAGGTAAACCTGATACTAGTAAACCACCTAGTGTTGAAATTAATGAAAACATACTTACTCCTTGTTAGCTAATGGGTTATCTAATGCTCGTTTAATCTTTGTGTCTACTTCTCTACGCATCTCTCGTAAGTCTTTATCAACATCACGAGACAGCTGCTTGCCATCTCGTTCTACTTGTTCGACAACCTTCTCAAGTCTACGAACATCGTTCTTGATGTCATTCTTAATATCTCTGGTGTAGTCATTGACTTTAGCTGTTGATTCTTCCATCAATGCAAGCTTCTTGTCGTACTCTGTAAAGTCAGGACTAACATAGTTCTTGATAGCACTACGCATAGACATATAGTCATTGTAGAACTCAAAAGCACCCCAGAATGCACCACCAACAACAGGTGCAATAGTGATAAGCATCACCATCAATTTGTTAGTTAGCTTAAAACTAAAACCAGCTACACTAATCTCTTTTTCTGTATTGCTCATTTATCATTTCCTCATGTTTTATTTGACTGTTCATTAGCAAGTGATACATTGCTTTATTATTATCTGTTATAGGCTTCTTAACCATCTGCTGATACGCTAAGTCCAGTATTATTGGAGCTTTGTACTCGTGTACAGGTTGCGGTATAGTCTGCGTAGGAATCGCACCTTTAGCAGTTGTAGTTTGTCTAGGAGCTTGCTTAGGCTCTGACTTCTTTTCTGTCTTTGGCTCTGCTTGAGGAGCGTTGGACTGTACGGTATTTGACTGCGTATTCGTGGCATGAGTTGTAGGTCTAGTAATTACTTCGTTGACAACTGGGTCAGACACGACAGGAGTTTCAATAGCAACTGTGCCTGTTGTACTGACTTGCAATACTGGTGCTGAAACAACTGTCCTTGGTGCTGGCACAATGTTAGCAAGTGCATAAGCTGCTTGGTATCCAGGACATCTTCTGTCATACAGCGAGTTAAGGCTGCATTGTTGATTGAAATAAGCTTCAGCATATCCTGTGCAACTTGTGGCATATAAAGCATTCTGTGTGCATTGATAGTTAAAGTAAGCTGTTTCGTATCCTGCACAGCCTGAGTTGTATAGCGTATTTAAACTACATTGCTGATTGAAATAGGCAGCTTCGTAGCCAGGACAAGAGACATCATATAGACTGTTAAGGCTACATTGTTGCTCATAATAGGCTACCTGATAGCCACTACAACTTGAGTCATACAATGGACTAAGCGTACACTGTTGAGCTAAGTAAGCCTGTGCATATCCTGGACAACTGATACTTGACAGAGGGTCTGAAAGACACCTATCTCCAGTATTTTGTGTAATATACGACACAATTTCATTGCTAGTAAACCCTGGACCATGATAGTATTGAGTAAACTCACCGACCGAGGTATCCCCAGTCATCCCAATGGTAATAGGTCTACCAGGACTGATGTTTACTTTCTCATAGTGCATACCGATGTAGCCACTAGGTTTAATCTCAACACCAAAGGTGTTTAAGTTCTGTGGAGCACCAAACTCACTGATGTTTTCCCACTTGTATCTCTGATACTGAGGTGTTCCTTCAGTTAAGAACCTGCCACTATAGTTAAGCAAGTCTGTCTGTAACGGCATGATAGCGAAATCAAACGGACTACCAGTAGAAGTTCTTAAGTCAAACCCTGTACAACACCAACTATTTGTCGGATTGAGGAAACCAACAACACCGTTACTGAACATAAAAGATTCAGTAAACACACGACCGTGATAAGGGAATGCAAACTGAAGTGGAACTCTAACATAGCCATCATCACTTATGTGGTGCTGTATTACCTGTGCGTTTATACCTATAGGCTGAAAAAGGCATAGGCAGATTATACCTATGAGTATCTTTTTCATTTTATCTTTGGTCTGTCAGGAATTAACTTAGGATTAGCTAACCAATATTCCTTAGCTTCCTTACCTACAAATCCTTCAATTGGACAGTATGTACCAGCGTCCCACATACCCCACCAGTTATTAGCATCCTGACACATTACAGACACAGCAGCAGTCTTCATCTGCATATTGAACAGTGACTCAGCCTTGATAATCATCTCACAGTTCTTGTCTGTGATTGTTGTACCCATTGAGATACCGAATATCTGTGTCTGCACTGCAGCAGCCACACCGCTACTACACATCTTGTTATTGATGGTTGTAATAGACGGTGAGATAGCTGACGGAGGAGGAGACTTTACTGTTGTCTCTGACTTACTGGTTGAATCAGTGATAATTGGTTGAGCCTGTACAGGTACATAGCTTAGACAAACAATCACCAACCCAACCCAAAGGTATAGTAGAGTCTTCATTACTGTTCCTGCTGTTGTTCTAGTTCTTGAATACGACGACGCACTGCATCTAAATCACCTGAAGGCTGTGTTGTCTCTGGAAGCTGCTCACGAGCTGTCGGAACTGCACCAGCAGCTGAGTACTTGCCTAAGAAATTTAAAGTGTCCGCATATGTCTGTGGTAAAGGCTTGTTTGTTACCTTTTGGTCAGCTAAGTATCGTAACATTGACTGTCCTTGCGGATTGGTCATCATCCAAGCTAACTTTTCAGCACTGTTAGCAGAACCAGACACCATGTTTAAACTGTCTTGAATAGCCGCTACAGCTTTACCAACTGTCCAGCCCCCACCTACAGCAGCTGCTTCAGTTGTAGTACCTTGTAATTGACTCTGTAAAGATTCTGAAGGACCAGCAGGTTTCTTAGTGATTGACTCTAAGTCACGAACCAATACTTTTACCTTAGCCTTTTCAGCTGGTGTTTTAAACAAGAAGTCATTTAACCCTAAAGCACCTATTTCTGACTTTTGATTTGTAATGTCTTTTAGGTTAGACAACAATTTATTTGTATCTCCTTTAGCGTCGTCTAATACTTGTTGCATTGTACGGTTACGCAACGAAGAAACAATATCTGGTCTGTTAGAATCTAGTAAGTTAAGCATTACAACACGCTCTGTTGGAGTTGCTTGTGTTAAATACTGAACTGTCTCAGTAGGGTCTAAAGCAGAAGGATTGTCTTTCATAAACTTCTTAATGAACGGAGTTTCTGCGTAGCTGTCTAACTGCTTAAGACCGTCTTTAAAATCATCACGAGCTTTTGCAAGTTCTTTAGCACCACGCACATTGCCTTGCACAGCTGTGTCTAGGTCATCTCTAAAACCATTTAGGACTTTACGAGCAATGCCCTTTACAGTGCCAGGAGCTACCCCTTTAAACACATTGTCTGTACCACCAGGCATTGAGAACTCGCCTGTTTTAGCAGCTTTACCCCATGACTCTAAGTTCTTTTGAAGTTCAGCAATTGTAAGTTTTTGTGCTTGTTCAGGAACAACATAAGCTGGTTTACCATCAGCACCAAGAACAAGAGAAGGCTCTGCTTGTTTAGACATTTGATTCTTTAAATCTTTTAGTTTATCAGCTACCTGTCTTAATTCAATAGGCATACCTTCTGCTGAATAGTAAGATATTTGGTCGTCTAGTGTTTTATTTAAACCATCAGTTCCAAATATTCTATCTTGACCAGCTGCTTTCTCTGCTGCTGAGAAGTTCACTCTGTTCTGTGCTCTAAACTTATTAACAATACGATTGTTCTGATAATTAACAGCGTCAATCACACCTTTGTTAATATCGGTTGCTGTTAGATTTGGATTGCTACTAAACTTTTGAATTCGTGATGCAAAGTCTTCAGCTGAACTAGCTTGAGCAAGCCCAAAGCGTTGAAATACAGGAGCACCGCCTTCTGATTTAGCGACATCAGCCTCTGTTCTTAGCAATCTTTCAGAGCCTGAGCGTTGTCCGCCAGTCATTGGAATACCTGTTTCTGTTGATACAGATGGTTTTGCTGTTGATGGTACATTTCTTCTGATTGCACCAGCAGCACCTGTAAATAAACCAGGAAGAACACCTACAAGCATTTGACCTGTTGATGATTCAGGAAACAAACCTTTAGCAGCTAAGTTTGATAAACCACCAATTAAACCAGCAGTACCAACAGCCACTGTACCGACTATAGGACCTCCAAAATAAGCTGGTGTTGCTAACGCTGCTGCAGGGGCTGCTCCTTCTGTAAAGCGATAAACCGCTTGTTCAATGCCTGACTTAGGTTCATTAGCTATTTGAAAAGCATCACGCATTCCTTGAGTAGGAGAACCCCCAAGTGAAATATCCGTTCCTGGTATTGTAGGAGCACCTGTACCTGCTGCTTGTAAAGGAATAGAAGCTACTTCAGGAACAAACCCAAGTAAATTGGTAGCACCGCTTGCTGCACCAGAAAAAGCAGCTTTACCACTATCTACGAGTGCATCAACTGTACTACGACCTTCACGACGAGCTATCTCAGCTCTTACTGCGTCTAAATCAGTTGCCATTTAGTTAGTCCTTATCTTTTCTTTTCTGTTAACTTCTTTTCAAGAGCTTTTAAGTCTTCAAGTGATAAATTAGCTAGGGGGTCTGACGCAACTGGTGACTGCGGTAATGGTCTATCGTAGCCAGCAAAAGAACCTTTATTCTTTCTATAATAGTCAATACCTGCTTTAGCATCATTAAGATTCTTTTTCTGAATCGTAAGCATATCATTAATAAAGGTTTCAGCAACTTGAGGCTGCATAGAACCTTTAGCAAACCTATCCAAAGAAGCTTGGAAGTCCCTGTCTGTTGGGTTGACACCTAGTTGTTTAGCCACAGCAGAGGCAAGTTCAATTCTGTTTGCATTAAATTTATCAGTATTTGATAATAAATCAATAGTGTTTTTATCTTTGATTCCTAGTGAAGCTAAGGAGTTAGAGAACACAGCTCTTGCATCGTTAAACTGACCTTGAATCATGCCTTGTTTAACTGATTTTAACTGCTCTTCTAGACGAGGAATTGTTTTCTCAGCAGAGTCTCTTAGTTTAACTAGATTCTTAGCATCTTCCTTATCAATATCCAAGACATTCTTATCTCCTGCATCAACTTTAATATTGGTTTTAGAACTAAACCGACTATAAGGCTCTCCAATGTAATTAATAATTCTGCCGTCTTTATCAACAGCAGCTTTAATAACAAGCTCTGGATTACCAGGAATACCAATCTCTTTAATCTCACGACCGAGAATACGAGTTTCTTCTGCTGTCTTATTTTGGTCTAATAATGCTTTAGCCATTTGGTCAGCTTTTGTTGCTGCTTGCATTGCAAAATCTGTATAACCTTTTTCAGCTAAACTACGAGCAAAAGCTCTTAATCCTGGTGCGGAACTGGTATCAAACTGACTACGCATAGCCTGTACATCACGAATCATTGCTAACTGAGGGTCTTCAACACCAAGTAAACCCTGTGTTGCACGACCTAAGCCAGTACCAGCTTCCATAGCATAATAACCTGCTAGTTGTCCTGGTGTTAGTTGAGCTGCTGTTAGATTATCAGCAGAGCTTTGACGAGCTACTCCTCGCTGATACATCTCAGGAGTCATTCCAAATAAAGAACCTACAATATCTTTTTCAGCCATCATTATTCCTTAATCATACCAACTTGTTGAACCAGCCGCAGGGTCGTAACTTCCGCTATAGTTTACAGCAGGGTTAAATGCTGAACTAGAACCAGCTAAATTACCTGTAGTACCATAGTTTGGACCGCCACCTAACATACTATTAAACCAACTAGAAGCTGTCGGTGTTCCTGAACCAATCTGTCTACCGAAAGAACCTAACAAAGCTGCTGTAGGGTCTGTAATACCAGCTAGTGTTTTACCAGCATAGATACTTCCTGTATTTAACAAGTTACCAGCAGCAGCACCTGCGGTGGCTTGACGACCACCTAAAGCAGAACCAAGCTCTAATGATTGCTGTCCTAAACCTTCTACAGTACCTGCAGTACCTAGTTGAGTTTGTAGTGGGCTGTAGTAGCTAGACAACAACTGAGGAACTGTTGCACCAAGCTGACCGCCAGTACCAAACAAACCAGCACCGAAAGTAATGTTTTGTTTAGAGGCTTGGTCTGCATTAGCAGCCAATGTTAAGTCTTGGTTAGCAATAGAGTTGTAGTAAGCAGCTAACTCAGGGTTTGTCTGAGCCATGTTACCTGACACAGTACCACCAGTAGCTAAACCTGTACGACCTGTACTAAATAGACGGTTACGAATACCAGCTAGTTGCTGTTCTCTTTGAGGACCTAATAGAGCTTGTTGTCCTGCAATATAGTTCTGAGAAGCTTCTTGCGGTGAAGCAGCTAAGTACTGAGAACCTAGACCAAATAAAGACTGTGCTGCACCTGTTAAAGGCTGTGTCAATGCTTGAGCAGTTGTAGGGTCATAAGTACCTGCTTGTGAGATAAGTCTATCCCTAATACTTTGTAGCTCAGGAGTTAGCTGATACCCAGCACCTGTAACATTGCCTTCAGCATCTGTAGTAAAATTAGATGAACCAAAGCCTGTAGTAATGCCTACAGGTCTAAAGCGAGCCATATCCGCTGCTTCACGAGCAGCTTGAGCTTGTATGTTTGCTGCGTCTGTGGTTGCTTGGGCTTGCTTTTTAGCCCCCATGTATCCAAGTACTGGACCTGCAATACTACTAACTAATCCACCCATTATTTACTCCAACTATAAATATAACCTAATTGACCGTTATTCAGCTTTAAAGGCTGTTCCATTTTAAATCCAATACTTTTTGCAAACTTCGCTAGTTTGGTGTTATCCTCTTCTATAAGGGCGACCAACGGAGTAGACACAAGATACTGCAATAAATTTAAATCTTCTAAATACTTCTTCTTGATTTCTGACGACCACTTAAACACATCAGTGTGAAACCAGTGCATACCTGCGTAGAACTCTAAGTACATCACATATTCCTTACGCTGTACGACTGGTGTCTTCATTAATATCCAATAGCCATCCAGTAAAAAGGCATCGTACCGTCTGTGCCGTTTTGTATTATAAAGCTTGAAGTTGACACATTCGATACAGTATGTACACCTTGACCACCTAGAATCATACCTGAAGGAGTACCAGTAATCTGAACTGAACCTACTGCTGATGGAAATGCTATTGGGTAAGTTACTGTTGTAGTGCTATCTTGACCTACTGATGATGAAGTACCCCATTGCATAATCAAGCCACCTGGTAACTTTTGATAACCGTTACTAGCTAAAGACTGATTAGAGCCTGTAAAGTCGTTTAAAAAAGCAATGTCTGTATCAGTGACAGCAGTATTAAACTGTGCTTTAGTGCCTGATACTGTATTTGAACCTAATGCAATAGTTTTATTTGTTAGTGTCTGTGTATCTGTTGTTCCTACAACAACTCCTGATGGTATGGCTTTTTGAGAAGCAGAGCCATCAATGTTCCCACTTGCATTAGATAATACAAAACTAGATGCAGCAATACCTGAAAGTGTATTATTATCAGCACTAATAGTTTTATTAGTAAGTGTTACTGCTTCAGCTCTTTCACCAATAACAAAAGCAGTAGTAGCTAACTGTGTTGTGTTAGTACCTGCCACTGCTGTCGGAGCTGCAGGAGTTCCTGTGAAGGTAGGAGATGCTGTATCTGCTTTAGAACTGATAGCAGAAGAAATAGCGTTGAATTCGCTATCAATCTCTGTGCCTTTAACAATCTTACCTGAGTCACCTGTAGGTAATGTGTCTTTAGTTGCGAAGTTAGTGGATTTTGTATAGTTTGACATGATTATCCTTAAATCAGTTTCTTACCAGCTTTTAATCCAAAGTCAATCTTTTGGATAGACAAAGGAGCATTGTTAATGTTTGCTTCAAATCCCAGTTGTACTACTTTACCTGAGCCACCCGCATTTACTTGAGCGTTGTCAAGAGCGATGCCGTTAGAGTATGTAGCAATGTTATACTCTGCTATACCATATTCATACACAGTCAAAGTATCTAAAATAACAGACTGTGACTTGTAGTTACTTGTGTAGTCAAACCCCCACTTAAACGACACAGCTTGTGCAGAACCGCCAATAGCAACAAGATTAACTTTCTTTAACATCTTAATAGTAGCTGGACTATCGAAGTCAAAGTAGTTAGTAAAGTAAGTCATACGGTATGTAACACCGTTATCTTGGTATCCGCTGTACTTACCAATGTATCCAGGTTTACCAATGTATAACTCTTTGTTCTGAGTTAAGTTAAATGCTGTAGGCTTGATGTCTTTCCAAATAGTAACCCTAGCTCCGCCGTTCTCTAAGATACCTCTTGTATCAAAGCAATAAGTAAATCCAGTACTTGGTAGTGCTAACAAGTAGTGAGCATCTGTTGGATAGTACACAGCCTTGATGTATTTTAATGTCTCACTATTGACATTCTGAAGTAAGCTATCACGGACATTCTTAGACACATCTCTAAACGGTAAAGACTTCTCTTGTACAACTCGCTGGAAAGACTGCACACCAGTTTGAGACAAGAACAAGATGTCTGAACCAATAGATGCTACAGAGTCTCTAGCAATACAACCAATACCGCTAATAATATCACTGAGTCTTAAAGCTGAAGGGTCTACAGGGTCAGAGTATATAACAACATGACGCTCACAGAATATCAACAAGAAACCATTGTGAGACGCTAAAGCAACAATTGGGTCATTGTTAGGTACAACTTCACTGATATTTAGATAACCTGAAGTACCTGTCTTCCACTCAGTAGGGTCTAACAAATCACTAAAGTACACAGTCTGTCTATCGCCAGCAATGTCTGCGACCCAGGTACGACCAAAAGCTGTCATTACACAGTTAGGAGTAAAGTTGGTTACTGTATAATTTCCTGGTAGGTTAGAAGCAATGTCACCTAATCTTTGTAGACCATAAGCACCAGTATGAGCATGAGCTGCAGTACCTAGTTTGTGATATACCAATACAGGTTGTCCAGCTTGAGCTAAAATAGCATGACCTGAAGGTGTAGCACCTGTGTCATACGGCATACCAGCAATCTGCCAGTTGTCATCAGCAATTGCGTAAGTTAAGTTAGCTGTGTTGTCGAAGTTACGCACAGCCATTTCTGTCAATGTTGTAGTGCCACTATAAAGCTTATTGTTAGCAGCAGACAACACTGTGTTACCGTCATCTTTTACAATCTCAAAGATAGCTCTGAAGTTACCTGTAGAGGCTGCAGCAGTGTTTACCTTAGTCCAACCTTTACGAGCACCGATACGACCATATTGGTCAATAACGCAATTAAAAGCCTCTAGTGCATATCCGCTAGACAACTGAATAGAAGAGTCTTGAGTATTTAACCCAAAGAATCCAGGAGCTGCAATAGAACCAGTTAGTAACTGTTCAGCCATTGATTATACCCAGTAGAATTGTGACTCTTCACCGTAACGACCACTCTCAAGAGCAATCGCATCAGCGAGTGATTGTCTATACATCTGTGCAGCTTCGTTAGAAGCCATGCCACCGTCTTCACCACGCTCTGATAGAGCCTTAGCATAAGCTAAAAAGATAACAGGCTCATGTGGTACTAAAAGCATATCAGCGTTACCTGATAGCTCTACTTGTGGTTTAACTATGTTGAAACGAATGTCATAAACACCGTTAGGAATAGGAAACAAATCAACCTGTGTATCACCGTTAACATTCACACCGTTGAAGTTATAATACTGTGGTGAACCCTTCTGAGGGGTTGTTAACAAGAACTGCTGGTCAAACCACTGAGTTGACTGCTCTTTTAAGAACCAGTTAGAAGTATCATTTAAAATGTCTACAACTCTAAATCGTTGACCAGAGCCATTTAATACATAGTTAAAGATGTCTGGAGTAGTCGTAGCAGACAGAGTATCGTATAATGCGTTCCAATTATAGCTATCTTCCACATTTCGTTTAGCGTCGTTGACAAAGTCACCGATTAGCTTAGAATAGGAATTATCAGTTACAGAGGACACTTCTGCCTCTCTGAGTCTACGTAGTACGGAGTTTACAAGTTGTAAATATGTCATATTAATCCTTAGTCTACCACACTTTTATCGTTCTGTCAACACTTATTTATCGTCCACGACCTGTTTTTTTCATCATTTTAGGCTTTGGCATCTTAGCTTCAGACATAGCAATTGCAATGGCTTGTTTACGGTTCTTTACTACAGGACCACCTTTGCCGCTATGTAAACCACCAGCTTTGTACTCTGACATCACTTTACCCACTTTAACCTGTTGTTTCTTAGTTGCTTTCATAATTAGGACCCATTCTGATAAGATGTTGATTGAAGAATTTCCATTGTCAGAATAACTGAGAATGTAGAACCAGCTGCTGGGGTTACTGTGACGTAATCATACTCATCCATCACCATGCGTCCTTGGTTGAATTGTAAGACTTCCCCTGCTCCTACTGATTTAGACCCTGAAATAATAATGGTAGCTGGTTGGCTAACATCGTGCCACCCTGCTGACACAGCTGCTGTAGAACCACCACCGTTAGAGATAAACAGTAATGTAGCAATGGCTTTACAGCCTTTAGGGACTGTATAGACAGTGTTAGCTGTTCCTGCAGTGAGGTTCTTTCCTACTGTAAGTTCTCTCATTTAATTGTCCAATGACTAGTAATGAATGTAATTACACCGCCCACCATAGAAGCGATGACCATGCCCATCCAGAAGCCTCCTTTAGACTTGTTAGCTAACTCAAGCAATTCATCCATGCCTGATTCTAACTTGTCTATCTTCTTCTCCATAGCCTCTACCTGAGCAACTAGCTTACCGTACTTGTAAAGGTCTACTCCGTTTTCTGTAGTCATAATGTTCCTGTAATAAATAATAATTGCCATGAAGCAGGTAACTCTAAAGTAGACACTTGTAAGCTGTTCAAATTAGCTTCTTGTAGTTGTTGCTCTACTTCTGAAACAGTAAAAGCAGCTTGCATAGAGTTATCAAAATCTGTTCTAAACTGTTGAAACTTATCTTCTGGTGAATATGTATTAAGAATATTTAGTCTAGTGTTTTGGTCTTCCACCCTCACCATATCCATAATTAATACTTTAGTTCCTGGTTTGCCTACTTGTTTTACAGTATCCCAAAGAACACCAGGGTCAGCTAATTGATGTAATAGCATACTGCTAATAATTCCATCATATTTCTGAGTAATAGTTAAATCAGGAATGGTTCTGTTTTCTAAAGTAACATTAGTTGTAATCTTGCTGTTAGCTTTTTCAAGCATATTTATAGAAGCATCAATACCTGTAAACAATACGTTAGGATATGCAATAGTTAGACTAGGGAAGTAGTCACCAGACCCACATCCAATATCTAAAACAGTACCTTCTGAGTTGATATTTAATTTCGACATATAAATATTTATAAGAGGTGTCTTATCAAACTCAGAGTAAGCTTCTACTTGTAGAGGCTCATTCATCACTTCTGTTTCAAGTATTCTTGGCATGACTATCCTCTTAATGAATTATGTACATTCATCCCAATGACAATACGTTCTTTATCACTTGGGTTTGGTTGAGTTTTATGATATAGCCATCCTGGAAATAGTACAAGCTTACCTGGCGCTGGCGGCTCTACATGGTCAAAAAAGTACCTGCCCTGCTTTGATTCAGCAGAGTCATATATAGGTAGCCTGCCTCTAACTACTTCAAGCGGGTCAACCATAGCAATACTACCCATGTCTGGCGTAGCGTTCACATAAAAAGAGCCAGCAATCTCAAAAGGGTTGTGGTTATGGTGGATAATATTCCCACCTTTTGGTGTTAAATTAGCCCACATGTGTTCTATGGTTGGGCGTGAACCCCTATAAAAACCAAGCTCTTTCCAATAGATTTGAATATGTTCTTGTATGAATGTAATTACTTCTTGATGTTTAATGCGCCTATGCAAATCCCTAATCTCATGCGGTAGCGTACCTTCCAAACTATAAGAACCATTAAACAAGCGATGCTTTCCAAATGCTTCGCGGTCAACATCAAAGTACGCGCGTATCTCTGCTTCTAAATCCGCTTGAATAAGCTCATAGTCTGGGAACTGAGCAATGTATATCTTAATGGGAAATATTTCTTTAATCATGACACATCCACTAATGCAGTATGTGCGTCACCACATGTATCCCCGTCCCAGCGAATAGTTACACTGGTCGGTTTAATACCATCATCCCATTTCTCAAGACTTAAAAACGCACCGCCTCTTTCGCCAACATGTAGAGCATGGGTATCACCGCTATTAATTGTTTGACCAAGAAGCCCAAATACATCCACACCAGGCGGTATTAAAGTTGCTACATTATTCTGCTTTGTGCCAATATCCCCGCCCAATAACATGATGATATTGTTAACTCCTGGATGGCTATGGTCTGGGGAACCAGTGTGAGGTCTTACTAAATACAGTTCCGCCTGATACTGGCCTTCTCGATAAAGAACATAGCTATAACTAATCTCTGTTACATAGACTGGGTCTTCTTTTGGTGGACGCATTGGCATGCCACTGGCTTTATACCAAGCTGCAAACTCTTCAACTGTTTTCCACATTTTTAAGCTCTTTCAAGTAATCCATTGTTTTTGTTACATCAGCATACCCATCAATAACAAGGGCGTTGGGGTGAAACCTTCTTATTAACTCTTCCTGCACAGGCCCAACAGTTTTACCCTTCCAAGCTGCGGCAACAGTTGTTGGTTTTTCATATTTCCAGTGCTGGATTGCAATCAATGGAAACCCGTTTCCTTCTTTTTCAAACCGAACTCCAGCACCATGCGCTTGACCTTTTCTTAATACATCTGATGCTTCTGCCAAATAAGTATTATCACTATTTTCTATTAACCTAAGTTTAATAACATCTACACCTGGATGCTCGTGAAACTGAACAAGAGGTTTTGGGTGGATTAAATAAAGCTCCACTTGAAACTGGCCATGCTTAAATAAACAAACCGATGTAGCATCATCTGATAAAAAAACCTCGGCATCTTTAGGAAAGCTTAAAGGTAAACCGTTTTCAATATACCAATCACAAAAAGTGCTTACATCGCTCCATGTTGTTGGTATGTTTAGTTTTGGTATCTTATAGGTTTTCATTTACTTTAGCCACAGCTTCAGCTAAAAGTTCAGCTGGAATTTCTGTCCCATTGTCGCCTAGTTTATTCTCATATTCATAACCGTTTTCATCAACACAAACACAACGGTAGTGAACCCCATGAGTTTGAGAAAAATAAAGTTCTAATGCGTTTTTTAATATACGGTCGGCAACTTCATCTTTTGATGTCAAGTATTCATATTGACCAGTTAAACAATTAAAAACAATGTGTTTTTCTTCTATCATCCTAAACCTCCATATCTGTTACCTGTGGCAGACCAAGTAATATAACCGTTTCCGCTTACAGCTAAACCACCCGCGCCACCAGCTCCACCGTTTGAAGGAGTTATAACGCTGCCATAGTAATAAGTACCTGTGCCGCCAGCTGCTGCTGTTGCACCCCAAGACCCACCATTACCGCCATTGCCACCATAATGAGTTGCATCTGCAACCTGGCCGCTGCCGCCACCACCTGCTCCTCCTGATGTTCCAGCGCCGCCAGCATTATATCCAGAACCTCCGCCTGAGTTTGCGAGCCCTGTTCTACCGCCGCCGCCGCCACCACCAGTTAAAACTGCATACGAACTGGCGGCTCCATTACCGCCACCACCGCCACCGCCACCACCGCCACCAATATTTGAATTATTTTGGATGGTTACATAAGAACTAACAGCAAGCCCTGTCCCTCCGCCAGCACCAGCAGCTCCTGGTGCGCCATTAGCCCCGCCATTACCACCCATTCCAATAACGTAACCGTTGTTAATAAATGTTACACCACCAGGCCATGAGCCATCAATAGTTAATGCAGCCACACCAGTGCTTGACGAGTAAATCCAATAGCCGGCTGCTAGTGTTGCAACTACAGCAGAAGAACCATTCCATCCAGCATTTAATGCAAGTGTTCTTAAGTTAGCTTGGTTTACGTTTGATGCAATAGTAAATGAGAACGTTGGGCTTGCTAATTGTTTACCATAGAAATCACTGAAACTAATAGCCCCAGTAGGGAATGTACCTGAACCACCAGCAGCTGTGTACCACTGAGTTCCACGATAAGAATTTAAGTCGTTTCCTCTACCAAACTCAGCATTAATCTGAGCCATTGTTAGAGTGCCTGATGATGGTAATGGCATTACTTAGCCTTTAACAGTTCGATTTCTTTTCTCAATTCTACTACTTGCTTTGCTAATTCAATAGCAGCTACAAGAGCAGCGTTACCGTATGCTAATGACAAAGTACCATCTTCACCTGTTTGTACTGTCTCAGCTAATAACTTTTGCATATCTTGTGCAGACACACCAGCCTGAGTAGATTCAATATCTGTACGGTCATAGATACCAGACTTAACTTGAGCAAGCTTTTCAACAAAGTTATCCTGTACTGGTCTCCAGTTTTTCTTTAAGCGTTCATCTGAGTAGGCTGTGACGTTGCCTATACAACTTAAATCACCACCAGTTGTGAGTGTCATTCTAGTGCCGCCAGCGTCCCAAATAATACTAGTGCTGCCAGTAGGTACATAGTTATACCACAGAGTACTGGCTGCGTTTTGGAATTGAATACCCATTTCACCAGAACCAGAAGAGTTTCTGTTTACATATAGATAAGCCTGAGCTGCATTAACTTTTGCAAATGAACTAAAATTACCTGTTGTTGCACTTACCGTACCACCTGATTGGTTTGTAGCCGTTGTGGCTGTTGCAGCATTACCAGTAGTATTCTGATTCCATGTTGGAACAGTACCTGATAAGTTAGCGTATGTGTATCCAGTACAGTTAGTTAGAGTACCGCTAGAAGGAGTACCTAACGCACCGCCTACAGTAACATAAGAACCTGCAGGTTGTTTATTATTAAATGTATTCCAGTCAGTAGAACTTAGGTAGCCATTGACTGATGTAGACGCAGCAGCCATGCTGATAACACCAGTCGAAGATGAATAAGACACAGGAGCAGTGCTTGAAATAGCAGCTCTTGCATCTGTATCTGTATAACCTGCTGGAATAGATTGCCAAGAAGTTGAAGTACCGTTTGTTGACAAGTATTTACCTGAGTTACTTGTTTGAACAGGAAGTACTTTAGTCTCAGCAAGGCTTGTTATCCAAGATGGATTTGCATAAGAACCACTAGAATAAACACCATTAGTAACTGTACCTGCATTGCCTGAGACATCCCCTGTTACGTTTCCTGTCACATTACCTGTTAATGCACCGTAGAAGTTCTCGGCTTGCATATCAGCTAAAGCAAAAGAAGCATGACTTGTGTCGATAAATGCTGAAGCATCTGGCTCTAAAGTGTAGTTCTTATAAATCTTCCAACGACCATCAGTAGCATCTCTAAAGATACCTGCATGACGATATGTACCATCGTTATAGTTACCAGCAATACCTAAGTCTGGGTTTGACACAGCAGAGCCATTGTTAAGATAAATCATATTATCTTCAATAGCTAAGTCTGTAGCGTTGATAGTTACAGTTGTACCTGAAACAGTTAAGTCTCCGTCAATCTGTACACCGTTATTAAATGTAGACAATCCAGTGAATGTTGGTGTTGTGAACATTGTTGCTTTGGATTCGTTTGTGACGTTACCTAAGCCAATGTTTGTTCGTGCTGTTGATGTATTTGTTAAATCAGATAAATTGTTAGATGCAATCAAAGCACCAGACAATGAAGCAAAGGCAGCTAACCAAGTAGTGCCTGTGTAAATCTTCATAATCTGAGCACCTGTATTGAAATACAAAGCACCTGTGATTAAAGCGTTACCATCATTGTCAACTGTAGGGTCTGATGTCTTTGCACCTAAGTAACGGTCATCAAAAGAATCATAAGAAGCAGCTGCACTAGCTGCTGAAGAAGCAGCGTTAGTTTCTGATGTAGCAGCATTGCTTGCACTTGTTGAAGCATTAGATGCTGAAGTAGAAGCATTAGAAGCTGATGTAGCCGCTAATTGAGCATTGTACTTAGCAGAGTATTCACCACCTGCTACAGTACCTGAAGTTTTAGTAGCCCAGTCTTGAGCTAATTCAGCAGAAGCAATAGCATTAGTCTCTGCAGTCTGTGCGTCAGTAGCACTAGAAGCTGCATTAGTAGCTTGAGTAGTAGCTATACCTGCTTGTGTTGTAGCAGTTGAGGCACTGTTACTTGCATTTGTTGCACTTGTAGCAGCATTAGATGCTGAAGTCGCAGCTGCTGAAGCAGAAGAGGAAGCGTTGCTTGCCTGTGTACTAGCTGTCGAAGCTGAAGAAGCGGAAGCAGTAGCAGAATTACTTGCGTTAGTAGCTGATGTAGCAGCAGCAGAGGCAGAACTAGCAGCGTTGGTCTCACTAGTTGCAGCATTAGTAGCTGATGTACTAGCAGCACTAGCAGAGCTAGAGGCATTAGAAGCATAAGTACCAGCAGTCGTAGCTGAACTAGCAGCGTTGGTAGCTTGAGTAATAGCAACAGCCTCAGCTGCAGTTGCAATAGAGGCTGCTGTTTCTGCATTAGTCTCAGCAAGTTCAGCGTTAGTCTCTGCAGTTTCAGCATTAGTCTCTGCAGTCTCTGCATTGGTTTCAGCTAATTCTGCAGCAGCTTGTGCGGCAAGAGCAGCGTTCCTAGCAGCAATTGCCTCATCTCTAGCCGTGACTGTTATAACTGCTTCGGAAGAAGAATCATTAACAGCATCACCTGCTCCACCTGCTCCACGATATATTGCCATGTTTTAATAGCTCCTTGTCTTGTTAAAGAACTCTTTAATAGAATCCTTTAAAAAGACCCCTGCCGAAGCAGGGAATCTTAATGCTTAATTAAGCGTTTACAGCCAATACGAAACCAGCTTCTGGACGTACAACTTTAGTACCGAACAATGTGTCGGCAGTGTAAAGTGTTGACAAGTAGTCTAGTTTGTACTGAGTCTGTGAGCGAACACCAACTTGCTCTGCAAGAACCATAGTATCAGTATGGAACAACATAGCAGCTTTAACAGCGTCGCCAGCTGAGTTATCAGAAGCAGTTTCGATAGTTGGCATATTGCTTGACACATAGATGTCGATGCCATACAACTTACCGATTTGACCGTTCTGAACACCACGACCATCAACGAAGTCGCTTGAGTTGTAGCGGTCCACGCCCATGATTGCATTACGCAATGATGGTGGGATTGCAAACTTACGACCGTCCATTGGTACGTCAGCGTCGTCCATCAACTGGATAAGCTTACGGAAACCAGCGTCAGTGAAAACGTCTGAAGTTGTTACTGTGTCAACAGCGTATGATGTCAAGCCAGTAGAAGCGTCGATGAAATAGCTGTTTGAGTGAACCCAATCAGCACCATCGCTGTCACCAAAAGCTTTACCTAAAGCGATTAGCTCGTCGTCAACTTGTTTAGCCAAAGCGTAACCAGCGTCTTCTGTGTAGAATGAACGCAAGCTAGATAAAGCTTGAACTTCTGTGATGTCCTCAATGAAGCGTGAGTACTCGAAGTGCTTGTTGATTAGAACTTGTACTTCTGTCTCTGCATCAGCTTGGATTGTTACAGCTGTGTTTGCTGCTTTAGCAGTTGCTGTACCACGAGTTGGCTTAGGAATATGCAATGTGTCGCCTTTTTTGCCTTTGAAAGACATCTTGCGAACTAGGTTTGCCAATACTAAGTTTTTCTTGTAGGCAGCGATGACCTCATCACTCCAAATTTCTGGAATAAATGTTGCTGCGTTTGCTGCTGTTACTACTGAGGTGCTTCCACCTGGATATGCTACTTTTGCCATGATTAATTTCCTTAAAAGTTAAATACTAAAATTACTTGACTCGCCCTTCAGAATATGCCGCCATAATTTCAGGTTGCATATCTTCATATCTTTGTGGGTCTGTCATCTTCAATTTAATTAGGTCTGCTCTACGATAGATTTTCCTGCTTGTCTCGCCAGTACCGCCAACATCCACAGTTGCAGCTTTCATTGCAGTCTTTTGTGCTTCAGCTTCAATTTGATTTGCTTGAGCTGTCTGTTGGACAACCTGTTGTGCCTTAATTTGTTTAATCTCCTTGTAGGTAGATAACAATTCATCAGCACTGTCAAAATCATATTCAGCATCTGCTTTAGCAAACAAGTTCAAACGAATTGCAGAAGCTTTAACCCAATCTTGGAAACCTGCATCAGATGCAATAGTTCCAAAGTCTGGATGTTTAGCAGCCAATTGCTGGGCTGTCTTCATCTTCTTCATTTCAAGTGCTGCTTGTCGTGCTTCAAGTACTGCAGGGTGCTTCTCAACTTGTCTGTTAACAGCCTGTTTAGGGTCTGCAAAAAAGTCGTCTTCGAGCGATTCTTCAATCGGCTGTTGCTGTACTTTCTTGTTGGCTTCGAGTTGTTGTTTTAACAGTTGGTCTGCAAGACTTCGTACTTCATGCACCTCATTAGCTTGACGACCGATTAGCTTCTCAGCTTCTTGGTGCATCTTAGCAATCTCAATAGCTGACTTACCTTTGTACTTCTCTGGTAATTCTTCTACTGGTTCAGGTGCTGTCTGTACTTCTTCTTGGGGTTGTTCTACTGCTGTAGAATCCACTTGAGGAGTAATCTCTTCTACTACTTCTTGCTCATTACCGTTAAACAGTTCGTCCTGTTCAATAAAGTTTGCTGCCATTTAAAGTCTCCTGTCACCGAATCAAGTGATTTTAGGATTTATGTTCTAAGGCTCTTGCGAGGTATCTTAGGCTAGGTTTTGTTTGCGTTCCTGCTTTGCTTTGTCTTCATGTCTTTTAGCCCACCTATCGTATGCGGAGACATACACTGGGTCTGTTCCATCAAGCTCTACTCTAGGTGCGGAGATAATCCGACTAGCATCAGTACCACAAACGGTACAAGGCACTTCTGTCATCTCATAATTGACATAGTGCTCTGTAATATGTCCTGCTGGACACATATGCTCATACATCCTACGCACCGCTGTCTCCCGACATGAGTTGTTCATAGGACTGTTCTGACACACTCTTGAGGCTTAGAATCCAGTTAAGAATGTCTAATTGACCTCGTTTTAGGTGTAATTCAGTTTCATTCTGAATCGGGAGAACTTGATTGAGTGCATCAAACATCTTCTGGGCATCGTCCATCAAGTCCTGCCAACCAGGTGTTGAAAACAGGCTAAACCTGTCCTCGTAATACTTTTGTAACTCTTTATCTACCATTCTTTGTCCTTTTGTTGGAGAATGTTGTATTAAAACCACATTATTTCGTCAGTCTACCACAACTAACAGAAAAAGTCAAGCTATTTCTTACATATTTGATTGTTTTTGCATCTGCATCTCAACAATCTTGCCTTTGTTGTTGATGTCTTTCTCTTTTAGCATCAAATCAGCAATTCTGGCTCTCTTTTCAAACTCATTGTCTTGTTGTTGCCCGTCAATGTTAGTAGAAAGTGAGCTGATTACCTTGGCTTTTAGCTCTTCAGGTAGCAATTGTGTCTCAACAACTGTCTTCTGGGCTTCTGCCTGGTCTCTTTGTGCTCTTGCTTGTAGAGAAGCAGTAGTTGCTTGTTGCTGTTCCATCTGCATTTGCTGTGCCATCTGAGCCATTTGTTGCTGCTCAGGGTTAGGTTGACTCATTTGGTCTAAAGTAGCCATCAATTCAGCACGATTAGCCAAGCTAGAGTTACCGATAATACCCTTCAACAACACTGGTAATACAGGTGTATCAGGTCCTAAAGTCTGTAACAAACCAATCATCTGTGACTGTTCGTACTCACGAGCCATGATACCTAATGAACCAGTTGGTAAGAACTTGAAGTCAGCAGAAGGATAACGCTCAGGGTCAAACTGCATATAGCGGAAAGCAGACTTCTTGACCAAAGGAATCATAAAGTCTTCTTGGAAGTTTGTTAGTGTACGCTTGTACTTCTTGATGATGCCAGCAACAGCCATAGACATACCAGCAGCTGAAGCATCACGAGAGGCTTGAGACACTACACCTTGGCTGTCCAAAGTACCAGTGGCTTGCAACAACATTCTTTCAAACTCTTTAGCAGTTGCAGCGTTGTTCTGACTTGTCTCACCGAACTTGAATGGGAATAGAATCTCTGAAGGAGCACCGTTGGTAAGAATAGCTTTACCAGGTTTAACTTCAAATTTAGCACCACGAGGTAAGCGAGTAGCGTCCATCGCAATCATCGGTGCTGTAGTCAATGCCAATGAGTCTAAGTGACTGCGTAGCTGTGCATCAATAGCTTTTTGCATATTGTATGCTTTCTCTACTGTACCACGACCCCAGAAACGGTTAGGCACTGTGTCATCTTGGTAAGCAACAACAGGACGGTCTTCCATCATGTACGGATTCTTCTCAGCTTTGAGCAACAAACCATCGTTAGCGATAACGACAATGGCTTCTACCAAACCTGAGTAGTTGTCAGCTGTAGAATCTTCAGGGAACAAGTCAACAACCTCATCACCTTCATTCTCTAACTGCTCTAAGTATTCACGAGGAACAAGACCATAGTAAGTCAATAGCTTTACTTTGTCGTCCTGGTACTGTGTAATCTCTTGTGTTGGCTCTAAGTCGTCATCCACACCGTATGGACCGATGTCTACCTTACGATAGATACCTTTCTCCATGCCTTCCACAATCTTGTGAATAGATACAAACTTCTCAACCGCAACACCCATTGCATCATCCACTGATGTAGCGTTAGGGTCAATCAAGAAGTTCTTAGGATTAACAGGCATATACTTCACACAGAAGTAGTCCTTCTCTGTTACACCGTAAGCAGCTTGCTGTGAGCCAGGAATAGGCATGGTTGATGGTACAAGTTCTTTCTCTTGCTTAACAACCATCTCACAGATACCAGTACCATAAATCTCAGCCATCAATTCAACTTGGTCAACAGCTTTCTTAATCTTACCTTTGTTGTCCATGTCTTCTTGTAGCTTTAACTTCATCTCTTCTACATCCATTGGATTACCGTTGTAGTCCATGATGTCGTCAGAGATGTCAAAGTATTCACCGTTACCAAAGATTGCTTCAACAATCTCAGCATGGCGAGTTTCTACAGCTTGTTGTGTAGCAGGGCTGATGATACGGCTACGCTCTGAGTCACGAGTCTTGTCTTCTGCAGCCCACTGACCACGGAAGATACGCTCATATTCCTTCCAGTCTTCTAGGTAGTTAGTGTCTCGATGGTCTCTCCATCTATCCGTATGAGAAACCACGAATTGAGTAAGTTCATTATCGGACTCTGTTGGAGCGTCCCATTGAACACTTGTTTGTTTTTCAGCCATTGTATCTATTTCCTTTACTTAAGTTATCTCTGGCATTTAAAATCTGTAAATTCCAAGGAACATGAAGACCACAAACATTGTCTCCTCGTAGTGGAATAATATGGTCTACATGATACTTAATAGACCCTAAACTCAACTCTTCCATAAACTTTGCAAACTTGTAAATATTCTCAATCTTAGTTCGTTGCTCTTTACTAAGCCAAAGCGGACACGCATTTAGTTTTCTTGTGTTGTAGTGCATCCAGTCAGCTAGTCTTCTTGCTTTGTGTTTCTGTCTTCCTTTTTTAGCACTAGCTAATACCTTTTGTGGATTATTCTTTTTCCACGCTTGACTCTTTTGTGTGTAATAGTCTTTTTTCTTAGAGTATGCTTCTTTTTTAGATTCTTTAGCACATTCTTTACAATAACAGTGGTAACCGTCTTTTCTTGTTTTATCTTTATTAAATAAAACCAAGTCTTTTGTAACTGAACATTTCTTACACTGTTTCATTAAAATCCTGATATTATGTCCAAAGGCTGCCAGTCATCATCTGAATCATCAAAACGAGGACTTACAATAGCTATCTGTTCAATATACGATAAAGCATCTACTGTGTCGTCATGCACTTGCGGAGTTGGAAACATTAAAAGCTCGTCCACAAATAAATCAAAATCACCTTCATCGTTAAGCGTTATTCTACCATGTTCAAAAGGACCTTGTAAAGCCCAAACAACCCTGTCTTGCTTTTTACGATTTCCATGAGTTAGGTCTTGAATATGTGCATAACAGTTATGTCTACGCATTGCATCCATTAACGGACCCATAACAGCTTGTTTAGCAATTCCTCTTTCAATACCAACAGCAAGAGGACGGTAGTGTTCAATGTTCTTTAAAATACGGTTTGCTGTTTCTTCCGTTGTCCACCTACCGTGTTCAATCTTATCAACAAACCACTCACCTTCGTCAGTAACCTTAACACAAGCAATAGCTGACTTGTCTAACCGTTTATTACCGTTCTTTTTACCTATCTCTTCAAAGCCTGATAAGTCCACTGCGATGTACCAAGAACCATGAGTAGGCTCTTCGCCAAACTTAATCCATTCTTCTTTGAACAACCCTGCACCAGCATTGTTGAATGAAGACATATATTCCTGATTGAACGCAAAGCTGGACAGAGTCCTCTTAGCAGCTTCAATCTCTTTCTTGTCTATCGTTTCGTTGTCAGCCGTGGTAAAGTGCCAAGACTTCCAATCTTCATCTTCTCCGCTTTGTCCTAACTGAAACCAGTCATAGAAGTGGTTTCTTCCCGACGGAGTAGAGATGAACATAGCTCTACCTTTTTTATCAGACAAAGCAGCACGAAGTACCTTCTCCCAAATCTCTGGCTTAATAAAAGCTACCTCGTCCATTACCAAGTATGTCAAAGACACACCACGGAGAGAGTCTTGGTTATCAGCACCACGAACTAATATCTTACGACCATTAACAAGAGTAATCTCTAAGTTGTTAATGTGTGCAGACTTGATAATAGGACGACCTAAGTCCATCAACAAGTCCCACATAATCGTTCTTGCTTGTCCGAGTGTCGGTGCAACATACATCACACTTGAACCCTCTGGACAATTCAAACCTTCAATCAACAGAGTGACTGCAGATAATCGTGACTTACCGCAACGACGACCAGCAGCAATAACCTTAAATCGTGTAGGGTCTTTGAAGACCTCTTGTTGCCACTTAAGTAACTGGAAGTTGAGTTCAGCCATTGCTGGTGTCCTCTACATCCGTGATGTTTGCTTCAATAATATTCTCTTCTGCAGACACCGTAGGGCTAGTGATACCACTAATATTAATACTGATGGTAGGAGTACCACCACCCGCTTTACTCTCAAAACTGGACAAGGGTAGTAACCTCTCGCCACAGAACTTTAACATCGCACCTTGACTTGGATGTCCATCAGTCAAAGCAGTTTCAATAATCTTTGTAATCACACTGTCGCCAGCAGTTGCTAATAGCCGTGCCTTAAACTCGGCTATACGACCAGCATCACCTACAGGACGACCAACAACTCCAGGCTTCTTCTTCTTTGCAATGTCTGCCTTCTTAGGACGACCTAACTTAGGCTTACCATCAACTACTTCACGACGCTTAATCTTTGGTCGTTGTTTCTTTTCGACAGAATCTTCTGTATCCGACATTGTATCCTTTTGTCCCTGGAAGGGAAAGACATTAAAACCATTGTTAAAAAAGACAAAGCCCTATATATCTATATAGACTCTATCGTTAGATTGTTTCTTGATATCGCTATCAACTTATTTATAAGAGGTTACTACTTCTTGTTGTTCGTAACCTAACCTACGGTAGTCTCTATATGGTGTCTCCCGACAGGGGGCTGTATAGATACTATATAGAGTGTTTCGTTGTTGTTTGTTCAATGGAGACGAGTGTAGCATACTTTTAAGGTTTTGTCAACAACTATTTTATACTATAGTAATCTATAGGGTCTTTATAGTCTATAGTGGACCTAAAGAGCACAGCGGGGCTTCATAGACATTATAGGTACTCCGCAAGACCTAAAGTGTGCAGTGTTGCCTATTATTTAAGCAATACTGAATCTATATTACTTTTCTTTATTGAAATCATAGTCTTAATAGGTGTTTGCTATTTCACTCTTTTGTGAATATTAGAGCCTACCACAACATTACAACAACACAGTCACCCCCACCCCCCTATGCTGCGAAGTAAGCACTCACTTACATCATAGACCATTATAGGTTAGTAAGCACTTACATCAGAGTTATCCACAGGCTATATAGTTATCCACAGGTTATCCACAGGCAGTCTGTGTAGGGCGATGATGCACGCTATCAAGCATACCTATATTGACCTACCTAGAATCTAGCTAGCCTATGTTAGCAGTCACTCACTTAAGACAATACAGGTCTTATATAAGACATAAGATATAAGACAAATGATATAAGACACAATAGTTATAAGCTATCACGAACAACAACACGATAGAAATAATTGTTTAAAAGATTGTCTAAATGTAAGGTTTTTGTAAGGTTCAGAGCCTAAACTGTTTACATGGATAAGCAATTAAGCTTACCAATACTGAAAGGGTTTAACAATGTTTACAATCGCATACAAGACCGACGACGACGCACAATGGAAAACAAACGGTGAAACTTATAAGACCAAAGAAAAAGCCTTGCAAGACGCTTTAGATTGGTTAGACGATGGATACATCATTCAAATAGTAGAGCTTTAATAAATAATTCACAACTGTAAGGCTCATGTAAGTAATGGGCTTTACAGTCTAACTAACAACACAGGAGAAACACAATGCAAGAGATACTTTTATATGGTCTAGCAAAAGGCGAAACAGAAAGATATACAGAAGAGCTACTAGCTACTAATTGCAAGAATGAACAAGATATTGAAAAGGTTATTGCGGTAGCTAAACAACATGGCTTTCATAGCTTTAGAGTAGCTTACTACAATGGCGAAAAACCTAACTTTATTCAAGCGTTAAACATTTAACAGAAAGGGCTACACAATGAAACAGAAACTAATCAACCTAGCAATCAACGCAGTAATTATGGTGTCATTGGCTTTAGCCTTTGGCTTCTTGTTCGCAGTAGCACTAACACAGACTAATTAACAGGAGAATCAACCATGCAAAGAATCACAAACAATCAATTAGAATCATTGGTAACTTATATCAACACGCTCACAGACTCACCTCAAACACCTTACACCAGGGACGAACAAGGTCACCTTAAAGCCAATGTAGGTAATTTTCACTTGTATTTTGCTTATGGCGGTGTGAATGTGCATCGTATGTCTAATGAATCAGGCGGTGTTAATACACCAATATGTAGCGGTTGCACTACCAAAAGAGAGCTATTTGAGAAAATGCACTCATTCATTAGAGGCTTAGAGTTTAACAAATATAATAAAGAGGCTTAATATGAACGCTACTAAATTTATAAACGAATGGATAGAACAAGATTGGCGATTGTCTGAGAATATCGCATTAAAAACCATTGACTATTTTGGTTCGCATGAAGATTTAGGTCAGATAGCTAGATACTTAGCCACAGACATTCGTAAAACATTCTCAAACTATATCCACGATAAGACAAAAGACAATCTATTCATGGTCGCATTGTCTGAAGAGTTCTTATCTCATGTGAACTGGTCAGAGATTGCCTCTGATTTCGTAATGGCTGAATATGAAGCAATGGAAAGGGAGTAATTATGTCTTACAAAGAACATGAGCTAGAACAAGCCTACGACAGGCTCGAGGATAACTATTGGGAGTTAATTGATTGGCTAAAGGTTCACGCACCGCTAACGCTTAACGCATTCAAACACAGAGAGAAAGAAGAGGCTACACAGTGAAATACCAATTCGTTCAAGCGGTTTATTATTATTACGAGGTAGAGGCTGAATCACTAGATGAGGCTTACCAAAAGACAGATGAGTTATCGCCTGGCGATGAATATGATGTCATTGTCGGTGATTGGGAAGAATGCACACCTGAAGGGGTTAATGTATGACATCAGTCACTCAAGAGGTTATATCACTATTAAAGCATCGCAACATGACAGGTAAAGAGCTAATTATAGAGCTAGGGGTAGAAGATGAACCCAATCTAGTGCATTGTGTCTTAACTGCTCTAAAGAAGAGAAAAGCGGTTGTTTGTGTCGGTAAGTCTATTGAGGTCACAGTCACAGGCAAAAGTAGGCTTGTATCGCTCTATGGCTATCAAGAACCGCCTAAACCTTACACACCTAGAAAGCAAGGCAAGAAAAAGCGATACTATCGGGTAGATTTAGACAAAGCAAGCAACAAAGACCGCTATTTAAGCCTATTATTGAAAAAGAACCCTCAATTCTTGTTATACACTAACGAATTGGGTATTAAACGAGGTCATTATGACAAAAACTGAGCTATTACAACGCAGTCTATACAACATCGCTAAATATGACCACGAAACTAAGGATTATATCCGCTATAATCAGCTCTTATGGTCTAATATACAGGGCTTAGATGAAGAGGCAATAAAAGAGGCATTGATACAACTAACAGAGGCTAACTTATGATTTCCGCTAAATATGTGAATTGGTATGATGAAGAGCTTGATTCATTCTATGGTGATGACAATCAAGGGCTTGTTCATGGTGTTTATGTCTATCATGAGCTTGAAGATTTCCCTAGTGATGTCTCATGGTTTAAGACTGAATCAGAGGCTAGAAAAGCATTATTAACAGTAGGGGATTGATATGATTGAAAGATACGAATTAAGAGATTCAGAGGGCGATTTAGTTAGAATCTTTATGAGCCATGAAGAGGCAGTCAAATACATGACAGAGGGTGACTATTTGGTGACAGTTAAGACACCGCCAAAGCCTAAAATCAGTGCTTATGAGCTTGCTATTAAGAAAGTAGGATACTCTTTGTTCTGATAATACCTATAAAACGCTCTATAACGCTCTGTATTGGGTGTAAATGGGTGTGTTAATGGGTGTGGCTAGGTAGTATAATTTAAATTGATTCTAGGAGGTTTTATGAGATGCACTTGTTGCAACGCAACATTGACTGATTATGAGGTGACTTTGCGTCATGCGGTATCAAAGCAATTCATTGAGATGTGTTCTGCTTGTCTTAAGGATACAAACATTCCTGTCGATGTTCGCTATGACTTGATGTCAGAGGTTGATACTGATTTAGTGGAAGACCTACTTGATGGCAACGATGATGACTTCTACGATGAACCTGAAGATGACCTATATAAGGATATGTGGGATGAGCGTTAATACACTAGGGTGTACACACCTCTATATAGACCTATATAGTACTATGATGACACTCTATAGAGAACAAGCTACATCAAGAAGCAATCTAAAGATAGGCTATGTAGGAAAAAGTATTATAACGATGTTTGTAAATGTTGTCAAGAACTTTATTTTGTCTAAATCTATTGACAAATGCAATTTATGTTTTAACATTGTCTTAACACAAAGGAGAAATGATGATTCACTTACACACAATGACCAAAGAAGAGTTTGACGAGTATTTTAGACACAATGTCTTAAACGATACGGCTGAACTAGTGCTAAAGTATGGCTATGATGATGTTATGTCGGATTTAGCTAGTATCGTAAACAATAAGCTAGATAACTTAGAGCCACTATGAGAGATGCTCTACTTGTTCTTGGCTTTGTCGTAACCTTCATGGGTGGCTTTGCTTACGGCTCATTGAACCACTATGTGGACAATATAGACCATTGCACCACTTACAGACAGGGTGCTACGACATGGGTAGGATACAGAGCCATTAGCGAGGACTATGACAGACGATGCTTTTGGTTGGAAGACAGATTCCCGAACAGGGTAAGACAAGGGGTAGAAAGATGAGTGATTTAGTTTATCGCTTACTAAAGCGAGCAGAGATTAGACGACAGATAGACACTCGTAAATCTGTGCAAAACAACGAACCAGACCGCATAGCGGATTTGCTTGAAGAAGCAGCAGAAGTGATAGAACATCTTGAGAAAGTTAAAGACTTACACAGAGATGCACATCATAGGTGTGTAGAATTATCAAGGGAAGAGTATAAAAAAGTATCAGAAATCATGGAAAAGTATAAAAAAGTGTTAATCGATATAGCTAACGATTATCATGAAGAAAGTTTTGACAAGGTTAAACAACAAAATATAGACCATATCAAGTGGGCTAAGGAGGTATTAAATGAAACTGTATGATTTAAAACGAGGTGATAAGTTTGTGATTGTTGATGACAATCCTAAAGTGCCAGTTGCTTCACCTAAAGCTGAGGCAGGTAAGGTATATTGGTTTGGTCATATTGATGGTATGTATTCATACTCTAAAGATGGTGATGATGTTGTACACTTTGCAGCTTGGACTGAAGTAGAACGTGTCGATGAAACGGAGAAATGAGAACATGAACGAAGCAACAAGATTGAAAATAGAACAAGCGGATAAAATTCTTGCTAAGATTAAAGATGATGGGCTTGATGCTCACTTCTTCCTGTGTTGGGAAGCCTTGGAATACTTCTTATACGATGTCTTGCAAGATGAAGACTTTGAAAGACTTAAAAGAAAGTTTAATGTTAAATGACTAAATCTAACTTTTTAAAACACACCGCTTGCGACAACTGTGGTTCGTCCAATGCCAATAGCTTGTATGACGACGGACACACCTATTGTTTTGTCTGTGAAACATACAAGAATGAAGATGGCTCTATTGAGCTTAACAAGAAGGAAACTAAACCAGTGAACAAGGACTTGAAATTCTATGACAATGCTTCTACTAATGCTATCTCTAATCGTGGTATTTCTCAGACTACTTGCTTAACCTATGGAGTAAAGCAAGACCCACAAGGTAGCAAGCACTATTACCCTTACTTTGATGCTGATGGTGTAATGGTGGCGATTAAGACCAGAGATGTGCCAACAAAGAACTTCTCTATCTCAGGCGAGTTCAAAGATGCTTCATTGTTTGGTCAGCAGTTGTTTGCTAAAGGTGGTAGAACTCTGACAATCTGTGAAGGTGAAGCAGATGCCTTAGCAAGCTATCAGATGCAAGGCTCTAAGTATGCGGTTGTTAGTATCCGCAACGGTGCAGCAGCAGCTCTAAAGGACTGCAAAGCTAACTTTGAATACATTGATAGTTTTGAAACTGTTGTTCTTGACTTTGATGCTGATGAAGCTGGACGCAAAGCCGCACAGTCTGTCGCTGAGTTGTTTGGCGGTAAAGTAAAGATACTAAAACACAGAAAGGATTTTAAAGATGCTTGCGATTACCTTAAGGCTGGTTCTGCTAAAGAATATGTTGATGCTTGGTGGGGTGCTGAGTGTTATATCCCTGATGGAATTATTCAAGGTAACAGTTTGTGGGAAGTTGTATCAACACCTATTGAGAAGGCTGATTGTGACTATCCATATGAAGCACTTAATAAACTCACCTATGGAATCAGAAAAGGCGAGTTGGTCATGGTCACTGCAGGAAGTGGTCTTGGGAAGTCGCAGTTTCTCCGTGAAATTGTTTGGCACATTCTTAACAAAACAAATGACAACATCGGACTTATGTTTCTTGAGGAAGGTGTCCGCAAGACAGCTCGTTCCCTTATGTCTTTGGCAGTTAATAAGCCGATTCATTTACCCGATGTCGAAATAACACCAGAGGAGTTGAAGAATGCTTTTGATAGAACACTTGGAACTGATAGGCTATATCTTTTCGACCATTTTGGTTCTAGTAGCCTTGATAATATCATCAATCGAGTGAGATACATGGCTAAGGGCTTGAACTGTGGCTATGTGTTCTTAGACCACATCTCTATCATCGTATCAGGCGGTGATGTTGGTGATGAGCGTAAGGCACTCGATGCGATTATGACTCGCTTGCGTATGCTAGTGCAAGAGACAGGGATTAGTCTAATCTGCGTATCACACCTCAAACGCCCCGAAAGCAAAGGGCATGAGGACGGGGCAGCGACATCATTGGCACAGTTGCGTGGCTCAGGCTCAATTGCACAGTTGTCAGACATTGTGATAGGATTAGAGCGTAACGGACAGGCAGAAGACCACATTGAGAGAAACACTACTCATGTCAGGGTTTTAAAGAATCGCTTTAGCGGATACACTGGCGGTGCAGGTCACTTGTTGTATAATGGAAACACTGGAAGAATGTTGGAGATAATTGATGAACTATAAAGACAAGCAAGACTTACTATCAGCAGCTAGAGAGTATGCGAAACACGATGAATACAGTGTTACAAGAAACTACATCTTGGCTCTGTGTCAAGAAGTCGAGCGTCTTAGAAACCTTAACAGAGATGTCCTAGCTCGTATTCAGGACAATCGTGAGATGTTTGAAGATGCCGAGAGATACCACTGGCTCAAGACTGCGTCATGGGATTTACCTGAAGAAGTAATTGCACCTACAGTCATCTCTTGTGATGGTCGTGGTAATAACTGGGAGTGGCTCACAGGAATCATGCTTGATGAAGCAATTGATAAACACCGAAAGGAAGAGAAATGATTAACGAACACGACATCGCTGATATGTGTCAGCTAGACAAGCTCCATGAAGGAGATAAGTTTATTGTCTCAGACGATGACAAGAAGCTAGTGTTCAAAGTAAGAAACACTTATAACGACTTTGTGTTCTGTTACGATGCACAAGGATTTGTCCACAAGTTTGCTAAATGGATTAAGGTGAAGAAGGTATGAACATCGTCACAATCAATAACAAGCATTACAACTTAAGTGCCATTGTTAAGATACAAGATAGACAAGTATTCTTTACTGATGGTAAGTCAGAGATATTCACAGAGCCTGAGCTGCAAGAGCTATTTGCTTGGCTATTTAACGAACCAAGGATAGAAGATGCTAAAGTGGACAGCAACGATACTGTGCCTACTAGGAATCGCACTAACAAGCCTAAACGAGTATCCAAGTAATCTTTGGTTTGGTTTAGTCGGTAGCGGTCTGTGGGCTTACGCAGGGATACGACAAAAGGATATGGCTTTGTTTGTCGTTGAAGCGGTAGCGGTTGGAATGTATTTTGGTGGTCTAATTAACTGGAGCTTAAAATGAAAAGAAGTAAACCAAAAAGATGTGATTTTATTTATAAAGGTGTTCGGTACTGGTTGTCAGACTGTACTTTTGTGGACATTAGTGATAGTGATGACACAATGGCATATATGACAGAACCAACAGTTTTGGAATACGAAACAGATAAAGAACCTCCATTAGAGCTTTTTGATGATATGGATTTCTGGGAGAAGATACAAAATGCTGAAGCTCGTATTTTTCCCAACATGGAATCACACGCTCCTTGGTATCAAGGATACTGATGAAGTTCAACAATGATAAACGATTTGATTTGGACTTAGCATATGGACAAGTGTTTGAACACAAAGTTGCAGAGATACTCGGACAGAGTAAGATTGAGGTTAAAACAGAGAAAGACAAGTGGAAGACGACAGGTAACATTGTCATCGAGTACGAGTCCCGAAATAAGCCCTCTGGAATTATTACTACTGACGCTGATTACTGGCTGCACAATCTCGCTATGGGTGACGATATTGTCTTATCTTTTCTTATCAAAGTAAGCACCTTGCGTAAGTATATTGCAACGCACAATCCACGGTCAGTTCGTGGCGGTGATGACATGACTTCTAAGTTGTACTTGATTAAATTAACAGACTTGGTTACACTAATCGCATGAAGATAGTATTAGACATTGAAACAGATAGTACAGCGTCCAAGATATGGTGTGTGTTCTGTCGTGACCTAGATACTGACATTGTGTCAATGTTCGTTAAACCGAACAATTTACAAGCATACCTAGACTCAGTCGAGAAAATCATTGCACATAACGGAATCTTCTTCGATTTCCCTGTATTAAAGAAAGTTTGGAATATACAGGTAAAAAAGTCACAGGTTGTAGACACACTAGTTCTTTCTAGGTTGTACGACCCTTCTATCGAAGGCGGACACAGCTTAGAAGCATGGGGTGAAAGACTAGGACACCACAAAGCACCTTACAAACAGATTTGGTCTTGGATGACAGGAACATTCCTAGACAAGGATAATGAGAACTTACCGTTTGATGAACCAGTAATACCTTTGCTTCACCACTACTGTGCTAGAGACACATTGGTCACTGCACAACTTTATAAATATTTAGAAAGGGAAATGAAAGATGACTACTCAGAAAAGAGTAAGGAACTCGAACACCAAGTCGCAATCATCATTGCAGAGCAAGAACGAAACGGTTTTAAGCTCGATGAGAGAGGAGCTTCACAACTTCTTTGTAGTCTTAAGGCTCAGTTGGAAGCTAACACAGTTGCGTTACAGAGCATATTTCCTCCGAAAGTCGAGTCCAATCGAGTCCATAAAACCACAGGAAAACCCCTCGCAGACATCGTCGAACAATTCAACCCAGGCAGTCGCAAGCAAATCGCAGAAAGACTCATCGAAAAAGGTTGGAAGCCCAAAAAGCTCACAGAAAAAGGTAGCGTCATCGTCGACGAAACCACGCTCGAAGGCAGCAATATCCCCGAAGCGAAAGCCATCGCAGAATACTTGATGCTTCAGAAACGCATATCACAGATTGAATCATGGGTCGAAGCAATCGGTCCAGGTGGTCGTGTATATGGTAAAGTAATTAGTAACGGAACTGTGACAGGTCGCATGACTCATCACAGTCCTAACATGGCTCAGATTCCTAATAGCGGTGCTATCTATGGACCTGAATGTAGAAACTTATGGACAGTAGAGAAAGGCAATAGTTTAGTCGGTATTGACGCTTCAGGTTTGGAGCTGAGGATGTTGGCTCACTATATGGGTGACGATGAATATACAAGTGAAGTTGTATCAGGCGATGTACACTGGACGAATACTCAATCCCTCGGTCTTGTCCCGAAAGCCACTATCAGAAACAAGAAAGACGAACATCACGAAGCACAGAGGAACAAAGCTAAGACATTTATCTATGCATTCCTCTATGGTGCGGGAAGTGCCAAAATCGGGACGATTGTTGGAGGCAGTGCGAAGGAAGGACAAAAGCTCATTGATAGTTTTCTTCGCAACACACCGAAACTCAAGGCACTTCGTGAGAAGATTAGTCGTATCTTGTCTAAAAAGGGTTGGTTACCAGGTCTTGACGGACGCAAGCTACTCATTCGCTCAGAGCACTCGGCGGTCAATTCGTTACTGCAAGGTGCTGGTGCGATAGTAATGAAAGAAGCTTTAGTTGTGTTAAAGAAATCACTACAGCAAGAGAAGATATGGCATGAGTTCAAAGCCAATGTACATGACGAGTGGCAAATAGAATGTCGAGCAGAAGATGCTGATAGAGTAGGACAACTAGGTAAAGATGCTATCAAGCAAGCAGGTATCAATTTCAATATGAAATGCCCGCTTGATGGTGAATATAAAGTCGGTACAACATGGAAGGACACCCATTGATTAAAGATGATGATTACGATTACGAAGATGAAGAGAATGTTCTTGGTGTTGTTTCTATAGTGGCTTACAAGAATGACACCTATGTGATTAAAACTGACCTTGGTGCAGAAGACATGGTTCAGCTAGTAGTAGAAGTAGGTGATGATTTATTGGATGGTTCTGTAGAAGGACTTGAATCTATTTCACATCATGGAATCACAAAGCACTAAACCGTAGTATAATGACCTTGCAGTATTTCATAAACGCAGTATCTAAGGAGAATCAAATGAGTGAAATTAAACCAGTAAAACTTAACGCTGAAATCAACTGGGCTTTCTTTGACAAAGTATCAGATATGTCAGGTAAGTACCAAGTAGACTTATGCAACCTCAGCGAACAAGCTGTTAAGGCTTTAGAAGCAATCGGTGTTGCAGTGCGTCAGCGTGAAGATAAGCCTGAGAAAGGTTGGTTTGTTACTGTTAAATCTAACAACCCTATCAAGCCTGTTGATGAGAAGGGTAATCACATTACCGCTATCGTTGCTAACGGCTCTAAAGCAACAGCACTAGTGTCTGCTTACGAGTGGACATGGAAGAACAAGTCAGGTGTTTCACCTAGCTTGATGAAGATTATTATTACAGACCTAAAGGAATACAATCCTGAAGGCGGTAGTTCAGCGAACGACTCTGACGACGACATTCTGTAATGATAACAGCTCTCATTGACGCTGATTCTTTGTGTTACGCTGTAGGGTTTTCGTCTAACGACTTAGATGAAGCACTAGCAGTGTCTCGCTTAGAAGCAACGATGGTTGAGCTTTGCATGGACATTCATTGTGATGACTATAAGGGATTCCTTACTGGTAAGGGTAACTTCCGAAATGACATTGCAAAGACTGTTCCATACAAAGGAACTCGACCAAGTGAGAAGCCTGTACACCTACAAGCCCTTAGAGACCACTTAGTGACCTCTTGGGGTTTTGTAGTTGTAGACGGTATAGAAGCTGATGATGCTGTAGGCATCGAAGCATACAAGTGGAATGAAGATGAGACCGTCATGGTTCACATCGACAAAGACTTAAATCAATTCCGAGGACACCATTACAACTACCGCAAGAAAGAGAAGTATTATGTCTCTGAGTTTGCAGGTTGGTATAGTTTCTATTTACAGATTCTAACTGGTGATAGAGTTGACAACATTGAAGGGCTGAAAGGTATTGGTCCTGCTAAAGGTGCTAAGATACTCAAGGACTGCACAACAGTAGAAGAACTCTATGATGCAGTGCTTAAAGCATACGACGGTAATGCTGAACGAGTGTTAGAGAATGGACAATTGTTATACTTACAACGGAAAGAAGGAGATGTATGGCAGCCTCCCCAAAGATAATCCAAGTATCCTGGATTGATGCGGTAGCTGATGTTGGTTGGGAATCAAAGACTAAAGCTGAGATTCACCACTGCATCACTGTAGGATATTTGATTGATGAAACAGACGAAGCACTGTGTCTAGCATCAACATGGTCTCTCGACCAAACCAATGCAAGAATGCACATTCCTAAAGCATGGATTAAACACAGAAAGGTATTAGCACATGAAAACCCAGTCAGCCAAAGCAAAGGGACGAAACCTACAAAAGTGGGTCGTAAAGCAACTGTTAGAAAGGTATCCACAGTTAACAGAGCTTGACCTTCGTAGCTGTCCAATGGGTTCTCACGGTGAAGATGTCGTGATGTCTCAAGCAGCTAAGGAAGCAATCCCTGCAGTGTTTGAGTGCAAGTCATTAGCTAAGGTAGCTGTGTACAACTACTACGAACAAGCTAAGTCTCACGGCAAGTACGAGCCTATTGTTATCATCAAGCAGAACGGCTGTAAGCCTTTAGCAGTGATTGACGCTGAGATTTTATTTGATATGATGGCAGGGTAAGATGAGTTACGCTAAAGATTTAATTGAGCAGTTTGACAGTTGGATTTCTATGGTAGAATTAGACTCTCGTAATCTTCGTGAAAAGAATGAACGCTTAGAAGCAGAGAATGAATACCTTAAGAAACAAGTTGATGTATTATTACAAGTGTTAGGAAGGGAAAATCGTGGAAATCAAGATTGATATAGATAACGACTTCTGTGATGAGATTGTTGCACACCGTCTCATTCAGACATCAAAGTCACTAAAGAAAGATATTAAACAAAAGAATTGGGGACAGGAAGATTTAGAGTCCTTTCAGAAAGTAGTTGATGCCCTAGAAGTTGTAGGTCCTTGGTTTGTGTACCAGTGGGAGAAAAAGACTAAATGAAGATTCTTCTGCTTGATATTGAAACATCGCCTAATATTGCTTATGTTTGGGGTTTGTACGACCAGAACATCGGCATTCATCAAATGATTGATTCGTCAAAAGTTCTTTGTTACGCTGCTAAGTGGCTAGGTGACAAAGAAGTTGTGTTCGATTCTATTCACAAAACAAATCGTAAGAAGATGTTGAAAGGTATTCATGGACTTATCAATGAAGCAGATGGTATTGTTACTTATAATGGCAATAAGTTCGACCTACCTATTCTTAACAAGGAATTCTTACTTTGTGGTCTTAATCCACCACAACCTGCTAAGAAGATTGACTTACTTCGTACTGTTAGGAGCAACTTTAAGTTTACTTCTAACAAGCTAGACTATGTCTCACAACAACTAGGACTAGGTAAGAAAGAAGAACATGAAGGCTTTGACCTTTGGGTTAAGTGCATGGATAAAGATAATGCAGCTTGGGGTCGTATGGAAAAGTACAACATCCAAGATGTGGTGTTACTAGAGAAGTTATACTATCGCTTACTGCCTTGGATTAAGAACTTACCTAATCATAACCTTGAAGCAGATGCACCAGTGTGTCCTTCATGCGGTAGCAAGCATTTACATAGAAGCGGTACAAGAAAGACTGTAACAGCCTTGTATCAGCGTTATAAGTGTAGTGATTGTGGTAGCTGGAGTCAAAGCAGCAAAGCTTTGTCTTCTTCAGTAGAAGTGAAAGGAATAACAGGATGAGCGAGTTTAAAGGAAACCCAGTAGCAATGCCAACATTGCATGATTATTACAAGTCCATTGGCTGTGAAGACCAAGGTGATATTATGTCTCGTCAAGTTGGTGGAGACCACTACAAACGAGCCTGTCAACCCTGGGAAATCATTGAAGAATGGGAACTTAATTACTGGGCTGGCAATATTATTAAATATGTGTTAAGATACCCACATAAGAACGGTGTTGAAGACTTAGAAAAGGCTAAACACTATTTAGAGTATTTAATCAAGAAAGAGAAAGATGCCCTTACTACTGCACGAGATTAAAGAGCGTTT
>Ga0209770_10000037_pt1 | contig 79428 bp, 128 predicted proteins | sample LauGreSu1BDMLBDD_2_FD_187572 | JGI IMG/M metagenome (GOLD analysis project Ga0209770, IMG submission 187572) | Freshwater lake microbial communities from Lake Michigan, USA - Su13.BD.MLB.DD (SPAdes) (version 2) | ecosystem: Environmental > Aquatic > Freshwater > Lake | place: Lake Michigan... | reverse complement strand
ATTTAGATGTCCCTGATACACATGTTCCTGGATTGGAATGGTGGGATGGCGCTCACCACCATTGGAATTGTCATGAGTCAAGAGTTGAGAAATTGTTAAATTCATTGGAGTTTAACAATGTTGTCAATTTATTTGATGTGATACCTAATAACCCAGCAGGAAAATCATGGTTTGATGCAGAGAGTCAAATTGAATGGCCTGTTGTTGGTAAGTACTACTGGCAATTCTGCCTAAAGGTTAATAACAAACTATAATTGGTGCATGGCTAGAGCACGAGGTTTAGGAAACGCAGGTAGGGCAAGAATCAAGGACTCTTTGCAGGCGTTTGCCCTTTCTGACGAGCAAACAAAGCAAGCCTTGTTTAACGAGGAAGAATGCTTTGACCCCTGGGTTGCTAGTACAGGTGGCGTGGACAATGCAACGCCAGACATGTTAGGTGAAAGAACAAACGGACAAGACAGCACTCGCTTTACTTTTGTCCAATATTTCTTTAACCCAGAAACTATGGTTGGTGATATCTACATGGACTTTCGTGGAAAGAAGGGTAGAAAAAACCCAACTAAGTACGTGTTTAACAATGTCCCTGTTTACCAAGCCAAGCGCTTCTATGAGGCTCTTTCAAAAGGTAAAACATTTAACACTGGTGGTATGAGTGGTGGTTATGTTGACTTTGACCCAGACCATTTCAACAGACCACCAGCAACACCATTGGGTAGGAAGTTACAGTACGGAGCATTTAGCCAACAGCAAGCAGACCAAGGGTTCCCTGATGTTGAACAGCAAGACACCAGGCAATACCAACTCCCACTTGATTGGCGATAACGACTAGTATCTACCCCCATGAATATAGTTCGTGGAATTTGGTTTGTCTATTGGATTGTCCGTGATACTGGTACACCTAATATCCCACATATCGCAATGGGTACATGTCAAGAACTCGGTGGGTACTGGCGTAAAGGTAAGGGACCGCAATTACGGTTTGGTAAGTACTTGTTTCAATTTGGGTTGTGTAGACGTAACGAAATCAAGAGTGAAAAAGAAGGACTATTATTTGCGTTAGGTGGTCGTGAGATGGACACAACAATAGAGGAGATTAAACAGTGGCACTAGGGATATTTAAAAAGGAAGAAAAATCGCATGATAAACTTCCACCAAGTAAGGCGCAACAACGAGCCGCTAAGTTAGATAACTCTTCTTTGTACGGTTGGATGGATAACTCAATCATGGCTTTGGGTGCTTCTTTTGATGCGTGGAGATTTAGAGATGCCCCAGCAAGTGAAGTAAATGATTGTGTAGAAGCCTTACAAGTTATTTGGTCAGAGATAGAAAAGAGAAAACAATGAGAGCACCAGAAGAACTTAAAATGGACAGAACTATTGGGCTAGCAAATGACCTAGCAGTTCGTGTTCAAGCGTTCCCACACAACGGGTTGCTAAAACGAATTGACTACCGACTGGTTGCGGACACGGAAGATATGCACGATTTCCTACTTCAGATAGAAAAGATGGTGGATGAGGTAGAGGCTAACCGCCGTATGTACGCCCCGAATAATCCAGACCAGTTATCACTTTTCTAAATTAGGGTAGGCTTGTAGGGTATGTCGGATTCCCTATTGGACCAAGAACAAGAGTTACTAGCCGAAGAGATTGTTGAAGAACTTGACGAAACCTCGGCTGAATTTGTTGACCAGTTAGTTACAAAACTGGTTCTTTTTACTGAGCAGTTTTGCGATGTTGAGTTGTTCCCGTACCAAATTCCTATTGCGTACAGAATTATTGAGTCCATTGTTTTGGGTGACGGTGAAGAAATAACTCTTATCGCAACTCGTCAGTCTGGTAAGTCAGAAGTTCTTTCTAACGTACTTGCATCAATGATGGTCATTCTTCCAAAACTTTCAAACATCTACCCAACCTGGCTGTCTAAGTTTGAGAAAGGTTTTTGGGTGGGAGTGTTTGCGCCAACTGAAGACCAAGCAGACACCGTGTTTAGTCGTATCGTAAGTCGTTTGACTAGCGAACACGCCCTTGGTTTTCTTCTTGACCCTGAACTGGATGACAAGGCTACCTCTGGTGGTACTCGTGGTAAGGGAAAAATCATCACCATGAAGCGCTCTGGTTCTATCTGCCGAATGCAGACCTGTAACCCAAAGGCAAAGATTGAATCAAAAACCTACCACTTTGTGCTTATTGACGAGGCTCAGGAAGCCGATGAGTTTATGATTACCAAATCAATCAAGCCGATGTTGGCGTTTAACAACGGAAGTATCATGCTTACTGGAACGGCTTCCCGTAACAAGTCCTACTTCTACAAGATGATTCAATACAACAAACGGCGTGTTAATCAAAGTAGAAAAGTGATAAGAGATTGCCATTTTGAGTACGACCACAAGGTCGCATCAAAGTACAACAACAACTACGCAAAGTTTATCGCTAAAGAAAAACTACGCATCGGAGAAGACTCTGACGAATTCCAGATGTCGTATTGCAACCGATGGATGCTGGAAAAGGGAATGTTCGTTACTGAAGAAAGAATGGAAAGACTTTATGACCCGTCTATGCCACTGGTCAAACAATGGTGGAGAACCCCTGTAGTGGTTGGTATTGACGTTGCTCGTTCCAATGACTCCACAGTAGTGACTGTCTGCTGGGTTGACTGGGACCATCCAGACCCATTCGGGTTCTACGAACACCGTATTCTCAACTGGTTGGAGATTAACGACCAAGAGTGGGAACAGCAGTATTTTCAGATTATTGACTTTTTACGTAACTACGATGTTCTTCGTATTGGCGTAGACTCTCAAGGTGTGGGTGGGGCAGTAGCCGAACGTCTTAAAATTTTGATGCCAAACATAGAAGTAATTGCAATGACTTCTGATGCTAAAAATCAAAACGAACGATGGGTACACCTAACAGAACTGATTCAGCGTGAGCAGTTGGTAATCCCTGGACACTCTAAGGCTCGCCGTACCCGTTCATGGAAACGGTTTAATCAACAAATGAATGACCTTGAAAAGGTTTACCGTGGTCCATATATGTTGGCTGAAGCCCCTAATGAAAAGGGTGCATTTGACGACTACCCAGACTCATTGGCCCTTGCCTGTGCAATGACTGTGTATGACGCAATGCCTACTATTCAAGTTGGCGAGAATCCCTTTTTCAATTAGTGGTATTCTTGTGGAAACCTTATTTTCCAAGGAGTAACACATGACAGTAGCACCAGCGCCAATGTTCCCAGAACGTGACCTTACCGTTTTTGAGCGAAACATGGCTCCAAGCATTCCAGGCAACAAGGGACCTCTTCGCTTTGAAGAAGGTGTCGCAACCGACACTGACGTTCCAAACGACTTTGGTCGTGGAGCATACGAAGACACCGCACCATCGCCATTGCGAATGAATCAGAACAACCCAGAGATGTTCTACAAGCATGCAGCAGACACCATGCGTGAACGTGCTCATGTTGGTTCAGCATCGTGGATTGAAGCCCCAGCAGTTCTTTCAGAGTTTGTTGAAGGTGCAATGGCAGGCGATGACATGCCTAAGTTTGAGTACTCATACAACTCAGGCGGACACATGAACCGACCAAACGTGACGGTTGTTAACGACTAATCATGTCAGATGTCGGCGGCGACTCAGGTGTTGACGCTGGTGCAATCGGTGGTGAACCACTTGGTTTTGATTCACCTGCTTTAACTACAACTGATGACTTAAGGGCAGGCATTGCCCAAACATACGGACTAGGCCCTACGGGTGCGTTTAGTCCTAGTTTGTACATGAGTAGAACTGGTCAGTTCTACTCTTCTTTTCAGGCCGCCCCACCACCTAAAACTCGTGAACGCCGACACCCATTTGTTCTTAACACTTATCTTAAACAAGACTTAGGTGTCAAGGTTTACCAACCAACAGGTTATGCAGTTCCTCGTGACTTGCAAGCAGCAGACACATTACAGGAATCTCAGTTCAAACAGCGTGACCCAATGGCTGACCCGATTGACTCTGCATTTGGTGACGGTAAACCAATGCTTGACCGCAAACTTAAAGATACAGTTCGCCCAGAAGACGAAGGCCGTTTGGTTAAAGAAACTGACCTTCGCCGTAGGGCTATCCACGTAAGTAAAGGTCGTAAAGACCAGTACGACTACGAGCAGAGGTAACAACATGGCACGGCGCTGGCTTGACGAACAATTAGCAGCAATCTCATATGCAGATGTAGAAAAGGTTCATAAAGATGACCGCAAACTACAAATGGCTCAAAAGAAATTTCAAAGTATTGCTGACGCAACTGAAAACCCTATGCGTGTTGACAAGAAGACAGGTAAACCAACAGGGGCAAGTAAGGATATTAAATTTTTAAGTAGCAGTATTAAGTTTGATAAAGCAAGTGGTGCTTCAGACCCTATGGTGAAGCGCACCTCTACTAAAGGTTTGTATTTAACACCAGCAGGTAAGTTTGGTACTGCTGACTGTTGCCGACATAAGACTGGACCGTGCGGTGCGGCATGTTTGCATGACACTGGGTTCCAAGATTTGGCTAACCAAATAGCACGAACAAACGCTCTTGAGCAAATGGGTCCAGATGCTGTTGCTCTTCTTGCTAATGAAATTGATAACCATGTTAGAGACTCGGCAAGGTACGACAGAGCAAGAGGTCACCACGGAAGTCTTCCTGCGGTTCGTTTAGACGCAACTAGTGAACTTTTAATGGATGAGATGGATATTGGTGACTTCCTAGTTGGTAGACACTCAGGTATTCAACAAGAAGGCGCATTTAAAGGCTACCCACACCTACTTGTTTCAGAGTATGGAAAAGGATTAGCAAAGGATGTACTCCCAGGACCAGAGCCTACTTGGAGACAATCTAACGTAGTACGAGTACCTAGTTGGAGTGAACAAACAACTATTGGTCGTGGCGAGCAACTACAAAGCCGTGGTATTGATATCGCTGTTCCTGCAACAAACTATGGAACATCCACGCATCCTAAAGACATCCCATCTCATGTCAGTGTTCAGTTTAAAGGTGGAAGAATGGTACTTCCTGCTGTTGACTATGACGAACACGATGTTATTGCAATGCGCCCATTCACTGGTAGTGCTGGGATACTTCGTGCTAAGAATCCTGCATTCTCAAAGCGTGACCCTGAACGCCAAAAGAAGGCAAGTAAGTTTTTAACTGACCAACACACACCTTATGAACCAGGTGTTGGTTTTGAAGGTGGAGAGTCACCAGTATCTCCAGCACAAACATTCAATATCCCAATGCACGATATTGTTCGTAGGAAAATTAATGGCCCTCAATTCTGGAACCCTGAAGAGTGACCTATGAGCGATGCGTGGGCAATCATCGTTGCGGCTGCTATACCCGTAATAGGAACTGGAGTCGGTTTTCTTCTGAAGTCCTTCAAAGAATTCAGAACGGAAAATCGTCAAGACCACGCAAACGTAATGGCAGAACTTCGTAAAGTTCGTAGCGGTATTGACGTAGTTGCTGGTCGTTTAAACCAACACATTGACTGGCATATGGATAAGGAAAAGAAATGAAAAAGTTATTCTTTATTTCAGCAATACTTTTAGCAAGTTGTGGCTATGACGGTAAATACCGTTATGAATGCCAGGACCCAGCAAACTGGGAAAAGCCTGAATGCCAACGCCCTGCATGTCAAGTAGACGGGGCATGCCCAGACACATTACTAGGTTTTGACCCAACCTTAGAAGGTTTAGTAAACCCAGTATTAGAAGAACTAATCCCAACACAGGAGACAACAGCACCATGAAACCACGGTTAACCTCAGCAGAACTAGATGCCCGTTTGAAGTTTGTAATCGGATGCATGCTTGGTTTTGTCCTACTCATCACCACAGTCGGAGTACTTTGGGCGCTTGTGTTTGTTACACAGCCTATCGGCGCTCAAGCAGAGAATGATAAAATGTTCTTTGGCGTTCTTTCTTCAGTAGCGACATTCATTACTGGAACACTTGCTGGTTTAATGATTTCAACTGGCAGGAACGCAGAAGATAAAAATGGTAATGGTATTCCTGACGATGAGGAGATTGTATGAGTAAGAAAGTTGCTTGGGACTACATTGTTCCCGTAGTATTACCAAAGGACCTTAAGGGTGTTACACCTGGAAAGTTGCCAGCAAACCTACTTGTTCCAGCAGTTGGTGGCGGTAAACTGCACCACATTGCAGCAAAAGCATGGGCTGCGATGGTCGCTGCTGCAAAGGCTGACGGTATTGAACTCAAGCCGACTTCCGCAGGCGACACATATAGAGAATACGAGTTGCAAAAAAAAGGATTCCTCCAACGCTACAGCCTTGAGGATACGGGAACTGGTAAGACCAAGACCTTTGAAGGCAAGACGTGGTATTTGAAGAAGGGCATGGCGACCTTGGCTACCCCTGGTAAGTCCCAGCATAACCTCGGAATTGCCGTTGACGTTGCTAACGCAGGTGAGCCAAAGCGTTTGAACTGGCTCATTGCCAACGTGAAGAAGTTTGGTTTCTCATGGGAAGTTGTTCCTGAAGAGCCTTGGCATCTTCGTTATGTATGTGGGGATAATATTCCAGAGGCTGTCGCTTCCTTTCAGGGGTAGTTGACACACCTACTTAGGTAGGATACGCTACACAACCTAAACCAAAAGGGTGGTAGCATGAAGGTACATGATATTGACCGTATCCTCTATTATCTCAGTAAGGTCTTTGTTGGGCCTTCTGATGCTGATGAATTATTCAGGGTAATAGAGGTGCTTCAAAAAGAACGTCACAAGTTGGAGAAGAAACATGTCAAAAAATAGTTTATTAGACGAACTTAAAGCAGGTTCTGCTCCGTTAAAAGTTTGCGGTATTGGAAAAGTACGCAACGAAATGTCTGCTGAAGAGCAGGCAGCCTTAGACGATGCATTCGTTAAGATACGAGAAAAGAATGCTTCTCCTCGCTCAATTCAAGTTAGTGGCTACACATATAAGTGGCTTTCTGATTTGCTCAAGAAACATGGGCATGATGTAACAATCCGAATGGTAGAAAAACATAGTAGAAAGATGTGTAGTTGCGATGTCCATTAAAGAAGAACTAACTGCTGGACCACAGAGTCCTAAAGAAGTGCTTGGAAAACTTGCTGACCTATTTGCTCGTCAAGGAATTGATGTAGACGAAATTGGTCAAATACAACGAGTATCTCTCTATCAATCACTTACCAAAAACGAAGAAGGTGAAGCAGAGATTCACGACCTTGCTGGTGTGCAATTTAAGTTCTCACCTAAATGGGAGTCTGGTCCTGAATGGCCTGTTGTACAACAAGGTCCTGCTATCAAGTTACCAACACCAAAAGTAACTAAGAAAAAAGCAACAGGGTTTAAGACCTGTGTAGTTCCTCCAGATATTCAGATTGGTTATTACCGCAACCGTGAAGGAAACTTGGAAGCAACACATGACGAAAAGGCTCTTGACATCTGCATTAAGGTTATAGAAGATTTACAACCTGAAGTTATTGCTCTTGTTGGTGACAACCTTGACCTTCCTGAGATGGGCAAGTATGTGACATACCCTGCGTATGCACAAACTACACAAGCATCAATTGACCGTGCAACTTTGTTCTGCGCTCAACTTCGTGCTGCTGCTCCAAATGCAAAAATCATTTGGCTTGCAGGAAATCACGAAGAACGTATGCCTAAGTACCTTGTACAAAATGCAGGCGCTGCTTATGGTCTTCGCAAAGGAAACACACCAGACTCGTGGCCTGTTCTTTCAGTCCCATACCTGTGTCGTATGGATGAATTTGGTATTGAGTACCGACCAGGTTATCCAGCATCTGACTATTGGGTTAATGAAAAACTTCGCATCATCCACGGTGACCGTGTGAAATCATCAGGTTCTACTGCACACGTATACCTTAACCAAGAGAAGACGAGTGTTATCTATGGGCATATTCATCGCATTGAAACAGCGTTTAAAACACGTGAAGACTTTGATGGTCCAAGAACCATTATGGCTGCTTCTCCTGGTTGCCTTGCTAGAATTGATGGTGCTATTCCTTCTACACGTGGTGGTGTAGACCTTGATGGTCGCCCTCTAACTCGTCACGAGAATTGGCAACAAGGTATCGGTGTTGTCACTTACGAGGATGACGGAAATCACAGGTTCGCATACGATGTTATTCCCATTTACAACGGTTGGGCGTTGTATCATGGGAAGGAATTCATCGCTGAATAGCCATGACTACTATTGTCGCTGTCCAAGGTGATGGGTTCGCAGTCGTCTGCGTGGACTCTCGCATCTCGTCTATTGATGGGGGCATTGCCACGCAAATAGGAACTCTTCGTGAAGGAAGTAGCAAGGTATCAACTAATGGAAAATATTTACTTGGTGCTGCTGGAGATGTACGGGCCATCAACATTCTCCATCATGTATTCCAACCGCCGACCCCACCGCCAAACCTTAAAGGGAAGAAACTTGACCAGTTCTTTACGGCGAAGTTTATACCAGCACTCCGTGAATGCTTTGATGCACAAGGATACTCAATCCCCGACCTTAACGAAAACAAGCAACACATTGCAGAGCAAGGGTCATTAATTCTTGTAGCCATTAACGGCACTATCTATATTGTTGATGGTGATTACGCTTGGGCTTCTGAAGCCAGTGGGTTATATGTAATTGGGTCTGGCGGAGAGTACGCATTAGGGGCTATGCATGTACTTACGCACAATAAGAAGCAAACTGTGCAACAGGCTAAAAACCATGCGCTGAAGGCTCTCGCCGTTAGTGCTAAGTTTGACCCTCATACGGGACCTCCGTATCACACGTACATTCAGGAGTACGAACAAAGCAAAACCCGTAAGCCTGTATAATCGGGTATCCCCTATTAAGGAGTTAATATGAATCAAGCAAAAGTAGAAACAACAGACGCAGCAATTAAGGGCGCAGTTTTGGGCGCACTTACCTATGCAGGAGCCAAGTTGGACTTGACCCCAGAAGTAATCGCAATCGCATTGCCTGCGGTAGCAGCACTTGTCTCGGTTGTGTCAACCAAAATTGGTCCAAAAAACACTGCTCTTCTTTTGAGCGTAGCAACCAAGGCTATGGAAGCAGCACCTGTTGCTAAGAAAGCACCAGCCAAAAAAGCCGCCCCTGCAAAAAAGAAGTAATATCTTAGTATTCTTCTTTTCAGAAAAGGTGTAACGAATGCCTGTTGATTTTTGGTCACCGTCTTATAGGGCGGCATCTAGTGACTTAACCGTAGCGATTAGTCCACTTGGATTGGTTGAACTTGCTGACGAAGAGTTTGAAGTTCATGGACCAAGACTCAACAGGTATTCTGCTGCTTGGGCTTGGTATCTAGGTCATCACTGGTCACACCGCCGTGAGATGGGTGACAACAACGTCACCATGAATTATGTGAAAACCATGTCGGATTTCATTACAAACTTCTGCTTTGGTAAAGGTATTCAATTTAAAGTACCTGAGCAAAACGAAGCAATCATTCCACAACTGCTTCACGAAGTGTGGGACAACCACAACAACAAACATTATTTGTTGTGGCAAATGGGGCAACTTGCAAGTATCACTGGAGACTGCTTTGTAAAGGTTGCATATGATGAACCTTACGTTGATGGTGTTGGGCTACAGCACCCAGGTCGTGTCCGCATTCTTCCATTGAACCCAGCGCATTGTTTCCCTGAGTATCACCCACACGACCGTGAGCGCTTAATCAGATTTAAACTTAAGTATCGTTTCTGGGGAACTTCACCAGAAGGAACTCGTCAGGTTTACACATTTACTGAAATTCTTACGGACAATACCGTACAACAATTTATCAATGATGAATTGATTGACGAGTATGAAAACCCAATTGGTGTTGTTCCAATCGTTCACATTCCGAACATTACAATAACTTCATCACCTTGGGGTCAGTCAGACATTTGGGACATTATCCAACTGAACCGTGAACTCAACGAGAAGATGACTGAAATCTCAGACATCATCAACTACCACGCTGCCCCAGTAACTATCATCACTGGTGCTAAGGCTTCACAACTAGAGCGTGGTCCTAAGAAGGTTTGGGCTGGTCTTCCTAAAGAAGCACAAGTGTTTAACCTTGAGTCACGTGGCGAAATGTCTGGTGCTATTGAATACGTGCAAATGATTAAACGAGCAATGCATGAAATCACTGGCGTACCTGAAACTGCTCTTGGGCAATTCCAGCCAGTATCTAATACTTCAGGTGTTGCTTTGGCTATTCAGTACCAGCCTTTGATGAACCGTTACCAGATGAAGAAGATTCACTTTACACAGGGTCTTGAACGTCTGAACGAAATCATTATCAAAACTTGTGCTGTGTTTGTTCCTGAACTGTTGATTTATAACCCGTCACAGTCTGCAATGCCTGAGCCAGACATGCTCACACAGTTAGACCCTAATGACCCAAATACATACAAGACAACCATTCACTGGCCCGACCCACTTCCTGTTGATGCTCTTATCAAACTCAACGAAGTACAGGCAAAGATGGCTTTGGGTATTGAATCTAAAAAGGGCGCACTACGAGCCCTAGGCGAAGAGTTCCCGAACGAGAAGATGATTGAAGTCTTTGAGGAACTACGAGATGACGCTATTGACCAAGGAGCACTGGACATGATTCGTGCTCAAATTGGTCAGGCGGTAATGATTGCTACAGGACTGCTTCCTAATGGAGGAGGTCTTGAACCTACTCCTTCAGGAGATGGTAATGTAACAAGTGCAGGAAGTCCCCAAGGGGGCGGAGTGCTTCCAGGCGCTGGTATCCCACCAGTTGAAATGGAATTGATGAACCAAATGACTAGCAGGGCATATGGTGCGAGGTTCGCCCAACGCCGTATCCCTGATGAAGACAAATAACACGTATTAATAACACAAGTCAATATTTGCTAAACAACACTTAGGAGAAAATCATGGCAAAAGGTAATGACGAAATTGTCATCCCTGTGGAGGCTACAGAAGCCTTTCATGCGGAGGCAAACACAGTTGCCCCAAAGGGCAAAGTCTTCACTGAAGACGAAGTAGAAAACATCCGTAAGCAAGAGAAAGACAAACTCTACAAGCGCATTGAAGAGGCTGAAAGCCGCTACAAGAGCATGGAAGAGCAAGTTACATCTCTTGCTCAAGACCGTGAGAAGGCTATCCGTGAGGCGCAAGAAATTGCCCGTAAGGAAGAAGAAATTCGCCGTCAGCGTGAGTTTGATGAACTCAGTGCAAAAGAACTTCTCAAGCGAACTGAAGATGAATTTAACGTCAAGATTAAAAATGTTGACGCTGAATGGCAAAACCGCTTTGCCCAAATTGAAGCAGAGCGTTCTGCACAACAAGCATTGCTAGATAAAGAGCGCCAGTTGCGTGAGGTTGAAACCTACCGCCAGCGCCGTGTACACGAGTCTCAAGATGAAATCATTCCTGAACTGATTGATTTGGTCGCAGGCAACACCCCAGAAGAGGTTGAAGCATCAGTGGAAATCCTTCGTCAACGGAGTGCTGCTATTATTGAGAGTATCCAACAAGCGACTCAACCAAGTCGTGTTAAGGGTGTGGCGGTAACGTCACCATCCGTTGGGCCAATGGAAACTCAAACGGAATACCAAACATTGAATGCGGATGATATCCGTAATATGACAATGGACCAGTATGTTAAAATGCGAGACAGGCTTTTAAGTTCACGACCTAAAGGTCGTTTTTAAATAATCTATCCATAGTCACTTAAGGAGACATCATGGCATTTCCAGCACCAACAGGCGGTGCGATTACTGCAACAGCGAACATTAGTTCAACTGGTTACAGTAGCGACTCCGCTTTATCCCCAGCAATTCAAACTATCTGGTCCAAGGAAATCTTGTTCCAGGCAATGCCTGTTCTTCGTTTTGAACAGTTTGCAGTGAAGAAGACCGAACTTGGTGTACAACCTGGTTTGACCATCAACTTCATGCGCTACAGCAACCTTGCTGTAGACGAAGCAGAAGGAGCAACCCTTGATGAAGGTGTGCGTATGGAGCCAGTTGCTCTGTCAGCATCACAGATTCAAATCACCGTAGGTGAACAAGGTCAGGCTCTTGCAGTTACCGAATTGCTCCTTAACGCATCGTTTGATGACGTTATGGCATCGTCAAGCCGTTTGCTTGGTCGTCACATGGCACAAAGCATGGACATTCAGGCTCGCAACACCCTCTACCAGACCGCAATTCCATTTGGTGGCGGCGCAGCAGTTCCTCCAAACCTAGTGTTTGGTCGCAAGACTCTCGGTTCAACCCGTGGTTCAATTGCTCCTTACGATGCAGGCACTTTGGGTGACGCAAGTAACCCAGGTTACCTCTCACCTGCAACCATCAAGGATGCTGTTGAAATCCTCGCTGGTCAGAACATCCCACGCCTTGGCGACACTTACGTTTGCTTCGTTCACCCATCACAGAGCCGTGCGCTCCGTGACTGGCCTGAATTCATTGAAGTATCCAAGTACGCTGCACCTGGCAACTTCATGCTTGGTGAAATTGGTCGTCTGTATGACGTTGTGTTCATTGAAACCACTCAGGTTAAGAAGAACGTAGGTCCAGCAGACATTGACTCGTCAGCATCGGGTACGCAAGCAATGAACGCAGAGTCGTACAACGCAATCATGATTGGAGACAACGCATTTGGACATGCAATCGCATTGCCAGTTGAACTCCGTGACGGTGGCGTAATTGACTTTGGTCGTGAGCATGGACTCGCTTGGTACGCCATTTGGGGCTTCGGCATGATTACACACGAATCACGTGTGTTGCTGAACACCAAGGGTGGAGCAATCGCTTCCTCGTAATTAAGTCAACTAGTATTGGGGGGTCGGGGTAAAACCCGACTCCCCCAACCCTTTCACAATTGGAGAATAATGTGGCAGTAAAAAAGAAATCAGTTATCAAAGAATTTGTAGAGCAAGAAGATGAAATTCTTTTTGTATCAGAAATTCCTCAAGCAGAAGAACTTGAATCTGAAGTAAAGAGCGACACTGTTAGTGCTCGTGTAAAAGGTTCATGGACAATGTTTTGGGGTCAAGACACATGGTTGTTTAATGACGGTAAGCGTTACAAACTTCCACGTGGTTTGTTTGAATATTTGAAGAAGAACGGCAACATCTACGACACCCTCTGAGGTTTAAATGGCTGGATTTACAGTACCTAATGCAAGCGAGTACGGAGTAACAATCCAGAGCCTTGACCAAGCGGAACCAGATTCGCTTGATTTTAAAATCCTAGGTAATCACAACTATGGTGTTCTTTCGGGAGCAGACATTACTGTTTACTCAGCAGGTGACGGTTCTGCTGCGCTGACAGCATCCTATGTTTATGTAAATAACCACTATGGTTATGTATCTGCAAGTACTGTTCTTTTTGATGCGCCAGATACAGACGCTCGCTTTGACCTCCTTGTTGTAACACGTGTTGATGAGTCAACGTATCAATACGGTGTAGTAAAGGGAACGACTAGTGCAACTAACCCTATCTTCCCAACTCCTACCAGTAGCCAACTTCCACTTTATGCAATTTATAGAAAATCTGGGGTGGCATTTAATGCATTAAGTGTTGTTGATAAGCGTATGTTCTTAAACATGGCGCACAGAACTGGTACTGCTATCCCATCTGAAGCAGCAGACCAAGGTGACTTATACATCCGTACAGGGACAGTTCCTGCTACTGAGCAATCATCGTTATACGTATACGTAGATAGCGCTTGGCAAAACCTTGCTAAGTATGAAGGAGCACGTGAAGAAGCACTTCACCCATTTTTGTTTGCTGGTATTTAATGGCTGAAACAACACCCTACGCAGTACGGTTAACTAAACCAACTGGTTCAGTAGCAGACATTACAAGAATTCGTAGAGTTCATATTCCACGTTTTCGTGAACAACAACCTGCTATTGGTCAAGATTTACAAGACACAGTTCCTGGCTCTGGTTCTGGCGACCAATAGTAAAGTAAACTATATCTATGCATGCTAACCACTCACACGCAATAGTTGAAAAGATTGTGGAGATTGCTCGCACATATCTTCGTGATTACCCTAAATTCTTTCAGGTATCTTTTGACGCTGTGGGTAGAACCTATGAATTAGGTAACCCTAATATTGAACAAAGTTCTTTGTGGATAGCCTCATACCCAACAGGCGGCAGCCCAACTGAGATTACATCCGACACATCTGCGTCTACATACTATTCACTGGATGATAGAAATGGGATTATAAGATTTAATCGTTCTTTTTCTTCTACTACAAAGATAATGGTAGAAGGTTATTATTACGAATGGGTTCTTCCAAAAGACTTAGAGTACTTTGCTGGTCACTCTATTGAGCAACATACATACAACTTAGACACCCCACTAGAACTTGTTGCCCCAATTGTTTTAGACACAATTGGCATGGGTACAGTGGTTGAAACCTTGTGGGGTCTATTAACTGAGTACAGTCGTGACATTGACGTAACGACATCAGAGTCTGTGCATATCCCTGCCAGTCAGCGTTTCCGAATGGTTCAATCCATGTTGGATTACTGGACTCGCAACTACCAAGCACAGGCTCGTGCTCTAAACATCGGTGTTGAGCGAATTGAAATCATGAACCTTCGCCGTGTTTCTAGAACAACTGGATACCTTGTTCCGATTTATAAAGCACGTGAATTGGGTGATTACGGTCCAATAGAAAGACAATTCCCTGAAATTAACCCAGGCGACATTAAAATTGAAGACCACGATGAACCACTTCGTGAAGATGTGTACCTTGACCTTGAGCCTCAACAAGGGTATTCAACCGCACCGATTACTGGTTGGTAACCCGTGGACCCCCGTAGAGAATTAGCACAAATACGGAAGCAGTATCGTAAGCACCATCGCAGCGTAGGTGAACATATTACGTGGTTTGAGTTTCTACCATTTGGCGCTGGCAGCGTGGTAGATGATGTTTACGATGAAGCGCCATACGGTTCTGGTGGTAAAGCATATAAATCAGGGGTAACTCTACCTGTGTTGATGATTACTGAGACTGAAGATACCAAGCGAGCAATTCCAGAAGGTCGTCAACCAGTGCAGGTTGTCAACGCTGTTTTGTCAATTGAAGACTGTCGTGATGCTGGTATGACTGAACCGTTTGAGTATCAGAGGCATTTAAATGACATGTTCTTTTATGATGCTCGTTACTACGCTGTATCTATGTACCGTGTTCGTGGTCGTGCAAAAGATGATGTGCTCATCGTTGTTGAAGGTATTGAAGTTTATGTTGACCAAGAAATGCCAAACGACCCAGGTCCAGAACAAATGGAAATCCATGATTTGCCTTGGCCTTCTACGCTTCCAACATTCCTGGTAAACTAAATATGTATGCCGTGCGGCATGCAAACATCGCCTAGAACTAAGGAGTGCCAATGGTTGGCAAACGTGCATCTGCGCCTATTTCTGTCTCCAGTTCTAGAAAGATTATTGAAGGTGTCCCTTCCCCAATTCTTTTCTTTGGTGATTTAATAATGAACCTTCAGGAGTACCTTGAAGACGCTGTTAATGACAGCCTAGCCAAAGAACATAAGGTTGCCAAAGAGGGTCTTGTGTTAAGTGACCCAAAGTATAAGGCACTAGTAAAAGACTTTAAAATTAATTACAACGCTTCAGATGAAACTATCTCCTACTTGGTTGATGGGGCTTCTGGTCCAAAAGCAGTCCAAATGGAATATGGTCCTCCAGCACAATCTCTTCTTCGTAAGGAATGTATGAAGGGGGCTAAACGCCTAGAGTTAAGCATCAACCAACGGCTTGACAAACTCACTGGAAAAGGTGGGCTGAACTAATGCGGACTGGGTTTCTCCTTGCCGAAGACGAGGCTATTAAAGCACGTTTTAGTGGGCTGTATGTCACCGATGACCGTAATGAACGCCGCCCAGTAAAGGTCTTTTTCCGTTACCCAGAAGGAGAAACAGAGCGAGACTACCCATTTATTACGGTAGAACTTATTGACGTTCTTCATGCTACAGAACGCCAGTTGTCTGACCAAGGTGCGTACATAGACACCACAGGTAGTGGGCTATATGAAGACCGCCCTGCGTTTGTTAACTACTGGCCTAGCGAAAGCGCCAGTGTTTCAGCAAGCACCAGCATCCTTAGTTTTGACGACTTTATCCCAGTAGACCTGCTTTATCAGGTATCTATTTACACACGGTCTGCCCTACATGACAGACAATTGACTTCTGGGATTATTAGAAAAGTCGCCCCATTTCGTTGGAACTCCATAGACATACCAGCAGACGGAACGGTACGCCGTTTTGACATGCTGGACTGGACCAACGCAGACTTGCTGGATATGGAATCGGGTTACCGAAAGCGCATATTCCGTAAGGTATTAACTCTCAAAATGTCCGCAGAAATCACAGGTCAAGACCTTGATGCTCTGCAAGGCACAGAACCCGTTACTCAAATTAATAGTACAATTACATCTCAACTGCATGTCTTCAATGAGTAAGTTTTTTCCAATCCCCTTTACACTTTAGGAGTAATAATGGCATACGAACGCCCAGGAGTTTACGTACAGGAAGGTACGTTTGCGACCAACTTGACAACTGCAAATGGACCTACTTCTGCTGCATTTATTGGCACAGCAGAACGTGGACCAACAGAACCAACCCTTGTGACTACATGGTCACAGTACACCAGTTTGTTTGGTGCATTAGACATCAACTACGACCTTGGTTATGCTGTCTACCACTACTTTGCAAACGGTGGTCAAGCAGCCTATGTTACCCGTGTAATTGATGCAACGTCAACATACGCTTACAGCGCCTTGACAGCAACGCCAACTGGTGGAAGTAGTGCAAACCTTATCCTCTTGATTACCAAATCACCTGGAACCTGGGGTAACGACTTGTCTGTTGATTACACCTTTGACACAGAAACATTGACAGACCTGTCATCAGCACCGAAGATTACCAAGGATTCGCTGTTTACCTTGACAGTTAAACTTGATGGTAGCGAAGTAGAACGCTGGTCAAATCTTTCTGTTGACCCTGCTAACTACCGTTATGTTTCAACCGTTCTTGACCTTTACTCGTCATATGTTAGTGCTTCAACTGTAGCAACTGTGGCTAGCAATGCAACACTTACCGTAACTGGTATTGGTGTTGATGACTACGTAACAACCACTACATTCTCCAACGGTTCTGAGGGAGTAGGCGCAATTGATTCCGTTGATTGGGCTACTGCTCTTACCCGTCACGAAACCATTACATCGGGACTCTTGTTTAACCTTGTTGGGCAAACCTCATCAACAATTATTAACAATGCCATTACGGTGATGTCAACTCGTGGAAACTCGTTGTTGATTGTTGATACCCCACTAAACGCAACAAACAAGCAAGCACTTGCTGACGCAGTACAGCCTTACACCAAGTCTGGTTACGCAGCAGTTTACGGTCCAGCAATGAAAATGTTTGACCCAACAAAAACTGGTGCTGCCGCTATCCGCAATACCTACCCAGGTGGTGCGGTTCTTGGTGCAATGGTTCGTTCAGAAGTAACCCGTGGTGTTGCTAAAGCACCTGCTGGCTATAGTTTGGACATCCGAAACGTATATGGTTTGGTAGCAAACCTTACAGAAACCGAACAAGGTAACTTGTACAAGGATAGCCAACTGAACCTCTTTAACGTAGTTCCAGGCGTTGGAGTAGTTATCAATGGTTCTCGCACCTTGGCACGTAATACTTCTGAGAAGTACATCACAGTTCGCCGTTCACTTAACTACCTTAAGGACCTTCTTAAGGAAAGCACTCAAAGCGCTTTGTTTGAACCAAACGATGAGCGTTTGTGGGCAGACCTTACGGTGCGTGTTTCTTCACTCCTGAACACCTTCTGGGCTTCAGGTGGTTTGAAGGGCCGTACTTCAACGGAAGCATTCTTTGTCCGTTGTAACTCATCTAACAACACGCAAAACGATATTGAAAACGGAACAGTAAACATTGAGGTTGGAGTTGCATTGCAGTCACCAGCCGAATTCATCGTAATCACCATCAGTCAATGGACTGGTGGAAGCACCGTCACCACGAATATCTAGGAGATATCAATGGCAACAAGAACACAGAGGACCGACCCTCTACGCAACTTTAAATTCACAGTACGCTTTACACCTATTGGTACAGCCTTGACTAACTACCTAACTGGTATTGGTGACCTTGGCTTTGCTCAAGTAGGTGGACTTTCAGTTCAGAACGAACTGATTGCTTACCGTGAAGGTGGGATGAACACTCACCCACATAAGATGGTTGGGCAGTCAGACTTCCCAGCAGTGTCATTTGCTCGTGGTGCTTTTGCATCACAAGACCAACTTTGGAAATGGACCAAGTTCATGCATGCATGGGTTGGTGGAACAGGTACAGAGGGTTTTGACCAAGGTGCTAAGGGTGACGAAACTAACTATCGTTGTGACGTAACCGTTAAGGTTTACGACCACCCATACACAGCAACTGGTGTTCAATACCAGTACGACAACACAGCAGATTCAAACGTAAAGCCAGGAAACGTAAAGTTGGCATTTAGGTTGTACAACTGCTGGCCTGGTGCATACGGTCTAAGTGACTTGAACGCTGGAGACAACGGAATTATGATTCAGCAAATGAACCTTCACCACGAAGGTTTCCAGATTGCATGGTCAGATTCGGAGATTGCTGCACTGACTGGCGAGAACGCACTGCTATCGTAATTAAACTTAAGTAATTAAAAAAAAATACAAGTAGGAGAAAACATGGATAACAACGCACAAGCAATGTCGCTTAACGCTGCAATTGCTGACCCAACACCCCGTATGGAGATAGTTCCATACGGAAAAATTGAACTGTTTCGTGGACTTAAAAACCAGGAAACAGGGGAGTGGGAAACAACTGCATTTGTAAAAGAGTTAAATGGTGAAGACGAAGAAGCACTTGCTGCGCTTGAGTCTGATGACGACCTTTTGTACGCACAGTACATGTCCCATCTGCTCAAGCGCAGTGTTGTTTCCATTGGAAATATAGACATTACAAAGAATCCAGGGTTGGTTGACAACCTAATTATTGGTGACCGAGATGCTTTATTTTTGGAAACAGTTCGTGCTACTTACGGAATCTTTCGTGAGTACCAAATTATTTGCCCACATTGCGTTAAATCAAACGATGTACAAATTGACTTGAATGACTTCCCAGTAAAGAAGTCAGATAAAGACCCAAAGGAACCGCTTAAGGTAACTCTAAAAGATGGAACAATTATGCAGTTCAATCTTGTTACCGCAAGTGACAGTCAGTTTGTAGGACTAAAAGCAAGAAGCATTCCTGAGCAAAATACGTTTTTAATTGCTCGTTGTGCTGTTTGGGAAGAAGGTAAAAAGCCTGCTGACCCTGTTGCATGGGCTAAAAAATTGGGTATGAAAGACCGAGCAAAGATTGTTGAAGCGCTATCTGAAGCACAACCAGGGCCAGAAATCAAGGAGGTGGAAGCCCTCTGCGCCCATTGCGAGCAACCATTCCCAATCATGCTCAACTGGGCCGCACTTTTATTCGGCTGATTTAGTAGTACTATATTGGGAGTACGATACGATTGCCACGGTTTACAAGGGCTTCACGCTCAAGGATATTAAGACGATGACAGTACGCCAAAGGGCGTATTGGTCAGCAATGAGCAAATGGCGTAAACAGGAGTAATCATGGCTAAGAACGAACCTGACCTCTCAGGCAACGGTAAAGGTATCCCTAAAGGCAGTGCTACTGCTGACGTTCGTGCTCGCTTCAAATTAGATACAACTGAGTTTAATAAAATAAGTGCTGGTATCAAGGAGATGAAAGCCTCCTTCCAGTATCTTAACCAACAACTCCCAAACATTAATACCAAGTTAGAGAAGACACTAAAACTTCTTCAAGGTATTTCTAAGATTAATCCTGGGGCTCTTGGCGCTGGTGGAGGCGCAAACCCAGCAACTGGTGCTATCCCAGACAACCCAGTACCTGCATTAACTGGCTCAGTAGTCAATGACGCTTCAGCAAACAACGCAATCCAAAGCGTTAAGGGTCATACCATAAACATCATAGGTGGTGGTTTTGGTCGTGGCGGTGACGGTGATGGGGGAGGACTAACACCAGTTAAAGGTCTTAGGACAGCACAAGCATTAACTGCTGTTAGTGCTGCTATTCAAGCATTAGATAGCCGAATCAGTTCTAACTATGACCGTTCATTAAGCGCTGACAAACTGGCTGTGTCCTACCAACAGCGCATGGGTATTACTCAAAACCAGTACTACCATCAAATGCGTAAACCTCTACAAGGTGAGCGTTTAGGATACGGCGGTATTAACGAACTTCTTGCGTTGCAGGCAAGCACTGGTATTGATGCCCAAAAGAATGCCGCAGGTATGGCAGGTCTTCGTGCAGTATCTGGCTACTCATTGAGCACAGGTGATATGGCATCAATGGCTCAAACACTTGGTTCTGCTCAAGTAAACAACCGAATGACCATGATGCTTGGTACTGGTCTTTATGGCCCTGGTGGGCAACAACGGTCAATGGACCAAGTAATCAAGGACATTACACAACGTACTGGTCTTACTAACGAAAAGATGTTGGCAGGTGCTCGTCAACAAGGTTCTGCCACACGTGCTCGTTTGTTGGCATCTGGTGTTCCTGAAGACATGGTTGACCTTGTTCTTGATTACGCAGAATCAAATGTGCAGTATCAGAAAAAGGGTGGGAAGGGAATGTATGACCCTTCCAAAAAGTCACAACGAAAGATGATGGGAATTGAAGACAACTTTGCTACACAGGCTGAAGAAACTGCCCGAACAAAAGAAGGAAGGGATGAAGACTTCTATAAGCGTCAGTCTGACAACTTTGCACAAATGGAAAAGAACACCCAAGCCGTAACCAAAGCACTTGGAAAACTTGAAGAAGTTCTGTCACCGCTTATTGGTAAGCGAATGGACTTTAAAGGTGGTTTAGTAGAAAAAGGTATTGGCGGAGCACTGATGGGTATTGGTGCTATGTCTTTAAGCAACCCTGCTACTGCCCCACTTGGTATGGCAATGACCATGCTTGGTGGTTCATTATTCCGAGGTGACCCTGCCGTTGAACCAGGCTCTGCTGGAAACCAAGCAGCCTCTAATGGTAAGAGTGTTCCTGTTGGTTACGGAAAAGGAAACCGTGTACCTCTTTCATCATTAGGTAACGTGCCTACGTTTGGAAAACTTAACTCAACATTTAAAGACCGACTGCTTCGCATGTTTGCAGAAAACCCTAACGTAGGTATTGGGGAAGGTTTCCGTAGCCAAGAAACACAAAGCCAATTGTTTAACTCTCGCTACAGAGAAGTAACAGATGGAAGCAAGGGCGATGTTACTTGGAACGGTAAAGAATACAAACTTATGACAGGTGCTCCAGCAGCACCTCCAGGTCGTTCTATGCACGAACTTGGTTTGGCTGCCGACCTTATTGGAGATGTTGATTGGGTTGTTGCTAACGCAGAACGCTTTGGTCTTAAAACATTTAAAGATGTAAACGGAGAAAAGTGGCACGTACAACCTAACGACATCCCTAACTCACGTTACGAGTATGAGAAGCAAGGCTCACCGTGGGGTACTCCTGCTGGCGTACAAAAAGGTAGTTGGGATGGAATTGGTCCTGACTTTGTTGGTGACAAATATGTTTCTGCTGGAGGAGTAGAAGGAAGTAATTATGTAAACCTTCAAGGAATGTCTTTATCTGAACAAGTTTCTGCTATGGGCGTAAACCACACTATGTATGACACTTCTACTGGTTCTTCATCATCCCCAAGTGTCAATGGTGTGTCACAAACACGTGTGTCAAGTACACCGCCACCAAAGGGTACTAGGAGCATGAAGGCAATGGACCCACGAACAATTGCTCAGATGATGTACAAGCGTGGGTTTAAAGGACAAGACTTAGTAAACATGCTTGCTATTGCTGGTCGTGAATCTAACTGGATTCCTGGAGTGTTCAACGGTAAACCACCAGATAAGTCATATGGCCTTTTCCAAATCAATATGCTTGATACACCAACAAACCCTATGGGTACTGTTCGTAGAAAGCGTTATGGTATTTCTAACGATGAAGAACTTTGGGACCCACTAACAAATATCAAGGCTGCACGTTTGGAGTTTGGTGGTGGCAATTACACACCTTGGAACACAGAAGGTGGACCAATGGCAAGAACATCGGAGTGGATGCCAAAGGCTCAAGCAGCCGTAGCAGAACTTGGGCTTAATCGTGGTGACCCACAATTTAGTTCACCTACTCGTGGTGGAACCAACTTGACCGTTAGTGGTGGAACTAATGTGACTATTGCGCCAACTATTCACGTGACATCTACTGGTAACAATGTTCAAGATGCACGAGCAATGGCTCATCAAATTGCCCAAATGCTAGACAAAGAATTACGTAGAGAATTGTTGAGGAGTAAATAATGGCTGGAGAAAATAGCCCAGAAGCACGAGCAAAGGCTGATGCTTATGCTTCTAAAAAAGCGCAACAAGTTCGTTTGCAAACTTTGAATGCAAATGTTAATACTCCAATAGTAAAAGTCAATACTAAAAAACAGGCATCGGCTGGTGCTATTAAACGTACTGACGCTAACGGTAGAAGTGGTTTTGGTGTTACATCTAGTACTGGTACTACTGCTGACGGACCTGACTCGTCATTAAAAGGTGCTTATGACTATGACCCAAACAGTGCTTTAAACAAATCATGGAATACCCCTAATGGTGGTATCCAAAACCCTAGATTTATTTATCCAGGTTACACAAATCGTGATGCGGTAAACAATAAAACAGTAACAGTAGAACGTGGTTATATTCGTAGACTTACTGAGTTTTACGATAAAGAAAATAAACAAGCGCAGACTACTAGTAAGTCAACTGCTTCAACAATTAGAAATATGAAATGTAACTTTCAATTTAACCCTGACAACATTACAAGAATGGTTACTGCTGAAAGCGATATGCAGTTCTTCTTTAACCAAGACCCATCTCAGTTAGCCCAACCAATTCCTGGTAAGGCTGGTTTTGCTTTTGAACTTTTGTTTAACCGAGAAGCAGAGGTTGCCTCACAAAGATACCTTGTTGGGGATAAAACAGTAAAAGCAAACTTTAGAGAAAACATAACAAATACAATAGATTATTTAGACCCATCAAAACCATATGACCCTTCATGGGTAACACGTATTGGTGTACTCGCTGACATTTTAATTTTGGATGACGTTATTGGTCAAGGTCTTGCAAAAGATATTTATAATGCCATAAAAAATAAACAAGAGGCTGATGCTGCTGGCAACAAGTGGGGATTTTCTAAAGACTCACCTAGTTCTCCAACTAACCCAACGGGTGAAGACACTAAGAAGATTGACCAAACTAGGTATGACGCATACTCAATGAACATTGGTAACAAAGCATTCCTTACACCTACACCTGTTCGTATCCTATTTACTAAATGGATGATGGTTGAGGGTTTTGTTCAATCAATCCAAGTTACGTTTAACAAGTTTTCTTCTGACATGATTCCAACACAAGCAACTGTAATGATTCAAATGCAGGCTTTGTACATGGGGTTTGCTCAACAGAACACGTTCCTTACTCAGTTGCCAGACATTGATGTTGGTGATAATAATGCACCAGTACAGACGACCCCATCTCCAAACACCCCTGAGTTTGATAGGTATAAAGAATACGATGACCTGTTAAAGAAAAAAGACTTCTTTAACAGAATTTATTCTATAAACCACGTACCTAGAAAAGGTAAAACAACATTTAGCCCAGGTCCAGAAAATACTGGACCTGAACAGCCTGCTCTCCTGTTTAAACATTTGTTTGAGCAAACAGATGAATCATCAGTAATGTTTTGGATAAGTGAAGAAACACGTATTGGTAAAAATGGTGAGGATTGGATAAACCAATGGAAGAGTGAAGGAAAGAACTTTAGTTTTTATTGGGATGGAGTGTTAAAAGTTTATTGGGATTCACACGTAGTAAACACAAATGGAACTGCAAAGTCTCGTCAAACATTTGTTGCCAACGCACCTGGAAGTTACATCTATAAACCAGGAGCACCACCAAAACAATCTTCAACCGATTTTGCCCAATGGGGAACTGAAAAAGACCCGTGGGTGTTTAAAGTAGAAGGCCAGTTAGCCACAGCAGATACTGGAAGGTTTGGTCAAGACTTGATGCACACAAATAAAGGTGGGCAGACAACAGACAGGTGGTTTACCACCAAAGGTGAGGGTACTGACTGGGCATTTGATACTACAAATAGACCAGATATCACGTCAGGAACACTGCTTAAACCGTTTGCACAAGACAAGTTTACTGTTGAACTAGGTATTCGTTGGAGAATTGAAGATGATGTGATGCCAGGAACAACAATCTTTTTGTATGACTGGCATTATAAAAAACAAACTTTTGAAGTTCATAATGCTTTTATGGATAACAATGAATGGTTTTACGCATGGAATAACGGTGGCTATCGTGATATAACTGGTGCAGGTGCAAACGTATCTGGTGAAGGTGTTCGCTTTTTTAAGTCAGTAGGTATGTAATGATTAACGGTTTATCTAGGTATGCTGTGAGTTCTGAGATTGGTGCAGACGGAAAAATTATTGCTACACGTAAAGACTCAGACCCAGTAAGAGTTTCTCGTTACTTAGTCACATCGGGAGACACTATTGAAAACATGGCGTTTAAGTTATTTGGAGATGCATCACAATGGTGGCGTATTGCTGATGTAAACCCACAGATTTCTTTTCCATTAGACCTTGCTCCTGGAATGGAAATACGTATACCACAATGATTAGAAAAGACTTTTTTAATGAAGGGGTACTCCTTGATGTATCTGTTTTCGGTGGAAACGTAAGTGACTCAAGTATTGTTGCTGTAGAAGTTTCATATGCCGAAGACAAGCACGACATGGCAATAATTACTTATGCAGGTTTTCCAGCCTCTTCAATCACTGGCTATGTTGGTTTACCCGTATACATTTCTCTTGGTAATAATTCAGCAAATAAAAAAGCATTCTATGGGTATGTGGCTTATGTAGATGCTGGTGCTTATAGCAGAATGGGTTCTGTAAACAACTCATTAATACAAGAAGCAAAGATTGTGTGTATGGGTACTAGTTACGAAATGAAAACAATTGGTAACACTATATATAAAAACACAACAATATCTAAGTTGGTAAAAACTCTGGCAAAAAAATACAACGCCTCGTACTCAGTTCCTAATAATGACTTTGTTATTCCAGTTATTTCACAACAGAATCAATCTGATTGGGAACTACTTGTAACTGAGGTAAACAAGTTTGGATACCGTGTTACCGCTACTAGTTCACACATTAATGTGTATGACCCATTCTCTGGATATTTTCATAACCAACCTATTACGGAGTTGGAGTCTCCAGGGAGAGCAGCAGGTAAGAATAGAAAACCTGGAAGCATCTTAGAGTTTAAAGGAACATTTGGAGATGTCACACCATACGGCAATAGCCATAACTATGACATCAACACGCTTGATAAAAGAGGAAAAACCATTACAAGTTCTACCTCTGCTTTGGCAGGAACACGTTTAGGAAAAAAAGTAAAGAACAGATTTACGCATAGCATATCTACTCAATCTCAATCTAAAGCGCATTTAAACCAGATGACAAAAGGTTATAAATTAAACAGTTTTCCTTATTATGCAGAAGTAACAGTTGCTGGTATTTCAACCCCAGTTCCTGGTTCTTTAGTTCTGGTTAAAAACTATGATTCAAGGTTTGATGGTTACTGGATTGTAGAAAGTGTTGAACACTCTATTAACACAGACCACTACATTACAAAACTTTGTATTAAAACAGATTCAACAATTGATGTTGCTGGAACATTTATAAACGAGCCGCAGTATAAGAAACCTCCCAAATCAAATTTAATCCAAGCACGATGGGTAACAGAAAAAGAGATGGCTTATGTTTACTAATATTTACAGAGCAATTGTTTCTTATACCAACTCAGAGACTGGGGAGATACGGGTTCGTATTCCTACCAAGTTTGGTAATGATAAATCAATAACAATTTCTAAAATTGGTAGAAAGAAAATTGATGGAGTTTGGCCTATGCCACAAAATGGAGAACAAGTAGTTGTAACTGCTGATGATGAATCTTTTACTAATGTTTTTATTCTTAATGTAAACCCACAAGGATGACTGTCTTATGATTCTTAAATACCCATTCCAAATTAATCAGTACGGAAAGACAGAAGCCGTACTAGATGTTGAGACTAATGTTGAACAGCAGATAGGAGAATATCTACTTTCTCAACAGGGTCAGCGCCCGATGAGTCAGTTATTTGGCTCAAACTCCTACAGCCTTCTCTTTGAGTCGTTTGACCCACTTGTTTTTGAAGAGTTTAAGATGGAGTCTCTTGCTGAACTACGCACCTTAATACCATCAATAACCATTATTTCTATAGATGTTCAGGAAATAGAACAGGGAGACATATCCACTGGTCTTCCAAACAGTCTTGGGATTAGGGTTACTTACCAGTTTCCATATACAAACATGGTAAAGACCACTACATATACAATTAATAATCCACTCCAGTTAACTGAGGATGCCCCATTATGATGAAATTTGACTATACCAATAGGGACTATGCGTCTATTCGTGAAGACCTGCTTTCACGTGCTTCAGAAACTATCCCCGAATGGACATCTCGTGAAGCAACGGACTTTGGCATGGTGTTTGTTGACCTATGGGCATACCTTGGCGACACACTCCACTACTACCTTGACAGGGTTGCACAGGAAGCATTTTTGGAAACTGCTACACAACGGTCAAGCGTTTTGGCTTTAGCAAGCCTCTTAGACTACAAAGCACAAGGAGTAAGTAACGCAACTGCGATTATATTCATTAATCCTTCTGATTCTATCTGCACAGATGAAGCGCCAGTTCTTATTCCTAGAAATACTAGGTTTGTTGGTAAATCTCCATATGATAATTCTGACGTTATCTTTTTAAGTCAAGCACCAATTGCTATAAACGTAAGTGGAACAAGTGTTCCTAACTATGTTACGTACTCAAAATCAGGCGGAAACATCCGAGTCCCACTTACTGAGGGTGAAGTTTATACTGAGTCCTACACAAGCATTAATGGTTCAAATCAACAGATTATTCTTAACCAACCAAACGTAGTAGGTAGGTCAATTACAGTTACTGTGAATGAAGGACCTGGTGGCTCTTCTGTTTCTTATTCTCAAATTGAACGATTGATTGATGCTACTGGAACAGACCTTGTATATTCAACACGCATTACATCGGATGACTACACGATTCTTACTTTTGGTAACAACGCAAACGGGAAAGTGCCAACCACTAACTCTGTCATTACTGTTACTTACAGGACTTCACGAGGCGCTGAAGGAAACGTATCCGCTAATACCATTACTGATTTTGAATCACTAGATTCAAGTATTGGTGCAGGGTATGACGGTCTTGTTATTATCCCAAACACAGTTAAAGCATTTGGTGGTGCAAATCCTGAAAGCATTGAAATCTTACGTAAAAACATTACATCTTCATTTAGGTCGCAAGACCGTGCTGTGTCATTGACGGACTACCAAGACCTTACACTTCGTACCTCTGGTGTTGTTAAAGCAAAAGCGGTATTAAATAATGTTGCTGCTAAACAAGTAAGCATTACAAACAAACAATTGTCAGCAAGTGTTGCACAACTAACTACCGATTCTTCACACACTTTTTCTGTGGGAGAAACAATCGCAGTGTTCAATATTGACGACACATTTAATGGCACTTACGTAGTAAAAACAGGTAGCAGTGGAACCACACTTCTCTATGATTTAGCATCAGCAAGTGTTGCTTCAGCATCTGTTTCTGATGGTTATGTTAGAAACGCTCAAGTAAAAATCTATGCGTTGGGAAACATTAACGATTATGACGGAACCGTGTCTGTTGACCCTACTACTGGGCCACTTGCATTAGATACAGAAGTGCGAGACACAATTTACGATTACATTGACCCACGAAGCATGGTGGGGGTAAACATGGTCGTAATGCCTGAAGTTGAACTTGACGAAGTTTCTATTAAATTTACTTTAAGTGTGTTGCCTAACTATGTTCGTGATGCAATTGAAGAAGATGTTGCTCTTGCGGTTAAAGACATGTTCTCATTTGAAAATGTTGATTTCAACCAAACGATAACACTTGGAGAGTTGTACCAAACAATTCTTGCCGTAGATGGAGTTCAGTACACAACTGTACAAGAATTTACAACTGGTTTAGTTGACGATGTTATTGACGTAGTTGGCTCGGACCCTGTTGTATCTGGAGTGCGTTCTGGAGAAGCATCTCTTCTTTTGTTAAAGAACATTGTTATTACTTCTAGCGGAGGAATCACCGTTTAATTATGGCAAGAGTATCCTTTAGAGTACGAAGGACTGACTTAGAGTTAAGTCCAGATGCAAACCCGTTTGGTTCTTATGTTCGTGGTATTAGTACCACAACACCTACTGGTCTTACCAGACTAGACAGTGACTCAGCAATACGTTCCGATGGAATTGTTTTTGTTACAGAAAACTTAACAACAACTGCTTCATTTACAGCAATTGCTAACTCCTACTCTTCGGTACTTCTTGAGTGGACAAACTTTACAATCACACCAGCAGAAGAAAACTTAAGTGAGAGTTCGGTAGTTACTGACATTGTTATTGTGTATTCGCCAACTGGACCACCAGAAACAGTTCGTGACGGTGCAATAATCAAAACGCAGTATTCATACGACTCAGTTTATTCAGTTGAACATAATGGTGTTCCTACAGGTCAATGGGCGTACTACTCAATGTTCTTACATTGGAACCAGGGTGGTACTGGAATCAGTGCAGTCAACTGGTACGAACGTGTGGCTTACCTACAAGAACTTGTTCCATATGATTATGGTTCCGAAGAGCAAATTTGGTCACGCATACCTACTCATCACCGTGTAAATGACACGTATGGGCGCAACCTAGACCCACAAGGGCTAGACCGTGGTCAGTTGGAAAGATACCTCAGCACATTTGGTTTTGAGTTAAACAGAACACGAACTTTGTTTGATTCTGTAATGCAACACTATGACCCAAACGTAACTGAATCACAATCACTTACGCTACTTGCAGACATGTTTGGGCTGGAAGTAACACCAGATGACATTGGTATTTCTCGCATCCGACAAATAATTCAAGACATTGGATACTACCGACAGCGTAAAGGAACATTGTCTGCAATCAAACAATATTTAATTGCTGTTACTGGTTGTCAAGTAGAAATTATTGAGAACTACTCTTCACCACGGTATACATTTCGTGTGTATGCAGAAAAAGTAAACCTCATTGCTGACTCTGAGTTTGTTGTTACATCTGGAACTAAAAAATGGGATTTCAGTTCGTCAAGTGCATCTTGTACTTACGCATCTGTTGAAGGTGGTTTGTTTGTAACAAATGCAAGTTCTGCTTCTGCACAATTTGCCCTTGTCTCAAAAACTGCTGTACCAGTAGACAATGAAATTGACTACTGGAACTCAATAATGGTTGATGGTGATGGAGATATCTGGGGTTCATATTGGTCAGCATCAGCCGCTTGGACTGAGTGGAACACAGATGAACAAACAGACAATTTAATCCCTGTTGAAATAGCACCAAGTGAACGCCGTGTAATTCTGATGCCAGATAGTGCTAGTGCTATGGCATACCCAGTACTCATTTACGCACTTGATGCAAATGACTCTGTATTGGTAAACCAGTGGATGGTTGAACCAAAAACTTATGGAACATTCTTTAATGGTGATTCAGACTTTGGTGGATTTATTTACCAAGATAACTTTTCGGATTCCCAGTGGGATGGAGCACAATATGCTTCTTACTCTACATACTCAACTAACAAAGGCAAGACAGAACTTGCTATAGAAAAGTTGATTCCGCAATTGTTACCCGTTACCATGCTGCTTGACACAAACATTGACTACGAGATTGTTTACGATTGGATTCCAGGACTTACATGAACTACATAATCTGTGCATTAGCCGTTTACAAAGCGTTACAAATTATTGAATCATTATTACCAAAAGAAGTAATGCCTTGGGTTAAAGTGACTACAGGAACAATATTGTCTTACATTACAATCTTTATTGTTCCTTTTGATGAACGATGGTTGTCAGGTTTAGTGGTAGCGACACTTGCAGGAGCAGTACACACCCTGCTACGCTTACTCACCCTAACTGGAGATATGGCACATAAAAAATCAATCAAATAAGGAAACAACATGGAATACTTAATCGGTGGAACAGGAAACGCTTCCGCAAACGTAATTGAAACTGGGCTGAACGACACACAAGGAACTTGCTTCCATGTCATTTGGACAGGTAAACCAACCGCAGGTCAAGCACGAGTCCTTGACTGGCTTATTACTCGCAATGAAAAATTCATTGTGTACTCAACAGGGAAAGTACACCCATCAGTTGTTGATGCTTCTATGCTTGTGTACAAAGTAGAATACCTTGTACACGATGCATTTACGCTTGCTGAATCTATTGCTGAAGGCAACCTTAAGACTCTTGTGTTATTTGATACAGATGAATCTGGAGAGCCTACGGAATTGACCAAGGAACTGGTTTTTGGGGCAAGTGACCGAAACCTTGAATGCTTGGAACTGACCAATGGGCTTGCTCCATTAGCGGTAGACCCTGGTCATACCCCCTCAGAGGCCACTAGGAAGCCCCAGGATGAGCCAAAACCTGAAGTAGTGTCTACCCCACGCATGGAGAAGGTTTTGACCGTTGTAAAGCCTGTAATGCAGATTACAGTCTATTCTGACGGGTCTATTCAGACCAAAGAGTTATAGGAGAGAGTGGCAGGTCAAAGAAGGAAACCCTGCCACCCTCAATCCTAAAAGCCAACCCTGTAGAAAGGGGAAACCAGGGATGGCAGAGAAGGAAGAAGTCCTTCTCATAACCAAATGTTAACACACAAAGAGGAGAAATTCAAACATGGCAAAGTTCAGTGGAACCTTTATCCCGATTCCAAGTTGGGTCATGGAGTACATCGGAAACGACCCAGTAGCCCTATGCGTACTAGTAAACGCTTTGAAGTACATGGACAACGACACACAGCAATTCACTACGTCTTATGACCACCTTGCTGAAAAGACAGGTCTGGGTAGGAGCACGATTATCCGTGCCATGAAGCGGATTGAGTCTGCTGGGGTACTACGAAAAACTATCCGTAAAGCCTCGGCTGGAAACAACAAAACAAACCTGTACACCGTGGACTTCAACAACCCGAAATCCAGGGAGGGTGTCACCCCTGACACCCCCCATAGTGTCACCCGTGACACCCCCCTAGTGTCACCAGCGACACCCTCGGAGGGTGTCACCCCTGACACCCAATCTATAGAGACTAATCATTCCCTAGAGGGAGCCAAAAAGAAAGATAGAAAAATTCCTACTTTTATGCTTCAAGACCCTAGGTGGATGCGCCAGATTAAAAACTTGGAGGCGGAGTGAAAAAGAAACACGATGACTGGGATGTCAAAGTAATCGGCGCTGATGAAGACAAGCCGAAGGCTGAACCAACAAAGAAGAAGAACCTTAAAGATTTAGTTGCATACCTTCACGATAGGACTTCTGGTATGTCTATGTCTTTAAACGCCCCTGTTAACGGTCCAGCCATGATGAAAATCTTTAGCACAATGGTTGCAGACTCGGTAACACATGAACAGATTTACCAAATGATTGACTTGTTTGCTGATGATATTAAACGAACACCATTAAAAGAACAAGAAACTCCGTGGCGAGCATTTGCTGCAAGAAGAGGTGAGTTGTTCGCACGTGTTCAGGGCAGTACAGTGCAGACCGCACAAGACCAGATGAAGTTTGACCCACGATTGGAGAAGTACCTTAATGACTGATTGGCATGGTCCTCGTTACTGGCGCAACCGCCAACCAAAAGAGCGTGTATCCAACGCACACATTCCTCGTAGGTATGCAGATAAGACTTTAGAAAACTACAACGAAGAAGTTGGTAGTTGGGGTGTTGTCAAGGCCATTCGTGGATGGATGGGGAACTTTGATGACAACCGTACAAACGGAGAAGGTTTGTATTTATGCGGAACAACTGGCACAGGAAAAACTCACCTTGCTTCTGCAATGTTGACAGAGTTACTGGCAACTAAACAAGTTGGTGGTTTCTTTATCACTACCGAAAAGTTTGTTGAAGCCTCTTACGATGAGATTCGTAATGACGGGGAGTTGCCAGAAGAGTACGGCGATGAGTACATGCTTAAGTACCTCAATTCGGTTTATGACATTGTGGTGCTTGACGGTCTTGGTGCTGAGAAGAAAACTGATTTTACAAAAGGTGCTCTTGTATCATTGTTGAACAGTCGGTATGAACAGAAGTTGATTACTATCGTTACTTCCGAATACACCATTGCATCTTTAGCAAAAGTTTATGGACCACGCTTGTCATCAATTCTTCAAGACTCAACGCTTCAGATTCCGTTTGAAGGAAAGGATTACAGGACTAGTCAACATGCAAGGTAATGACCTGTCTTCGTTTACTGCTCGCTCTCAAGCAACCATGTTTGAGGGTGTGCTTGCTAATCCTCCAGAAGGTTTGGCAAAAGTTAAGGCATCTTATTATTTACGCAATGAGAAATGGGATTCGTACCTCCGTCTGTGGGAACCAAACACTCTTCCAATAAAATCGCTGAGTGACTCCGTAAACAGGTTGGGTATCGGTACAGAGGTTTATACACTGCTTCCACCTCAAGTCGCTGATGCGATAGACAGGTGGTTAATCAAGAAGGGGATTTCAACAAACGTGGTTGCATATCAAGACATCAAAGAACTTGCTTATGACCTCAGCATCAATCGTGGTATCACTCAGATTTATGTTGCAGACCAAGAGCATTACAAATTAATTGGACTCAGGGCAACCGTAGTCTCATCAAAGACTGCGTGGAATAACTGATGGCTAGTGCAGAACAACTCTTAATCAGCAAAGTAATCAATGAACAAGACGTTTCATACCCATTAAAGCACGGTGTAAAAGCCGACCACTTCACTAAAGAGTGGGGCCAGATTTGGTCATGGGTAATTACCTACTGGCGTAATCATGGTTCAGTTCCAACTGAACGTGCGCTCAGTTTGGAGTTTGGTGAAGTAAAAGTAGTTGATGCCAAACAAGAACCATTCACTGCATTGGTTGATGAACTCTACGCTGGCTACCGACAACGCAACCTTGTTGAAGCCATGTCAGCAGCGATGCCTGCACTTAACGCTGGTGATACAAGTGAAGCATTTAAGTTGCTTGCCGCAGGCGTTCAAAAGGCTGGAGCAGATGTTGCTCGCCTACGAGATGTAAACCTTATTGAGACTTGGGAAGCACGATTAGAAAAGTATGACGAACTTCGCAAGATGCCAAACTCTCTGCGTGGTATCCCCACTGGGATTAACGGACTTGACCGCATTACTTCAGGTCTTCGCCCTCAACAGTTAATTACATTCGTTGGTGAAGCAAAGAAGGGTAAATCATTGATGACCTTGATGATGGCTAACGCTGCCCACATTCACGGTAAGCGACCACTGTTTGTTTCATTTGAAATGTCGGCTGAAGAACAAGCCGCACGTTACGATGCGATTGTTGCCAAAGTTCCATACAGCAATATCTTGAGAGCAAGTCTTTCTGACCAGGAGTTTGAAAAAGTGCGTGAGTCATTGCGACTACGCAAGAACATGCACCCATTTATCATTACTGAAGACACCTCGTCACTTACTACAGTAAGTTCACTAGCGGCAAAAGTTCAGGAATACAAACCAGACATTTTGTTTGTTGACGGTGTGTACCTCATGGATGACGAGCAGGGAGAACCAAAAGGTTCGCCACAAGCCTTGACTAACATCACTCGTTCGTTAAAGCGACTTGCTCAAAATGCTGACATTCCAATTGTTGGTACTACACAGGTTCTTTCGTGGAAGTTAGGTAACAAGAAGTCACGCAGAGTAACTGTTGACTCAATCGGTTACACCTCATCGTTTGCTCAAGACTCTGACTTGGTACTTGCTGTTGAGTCTGACCCAGACATTGAGAACCAAGGAATCATTCGTGTAGTTATTGCTCGTTCTGCCCCATCTGGAGAAATCCGAATTAACTGGGACTGGAACAACATGGACTTTACAGAAGTAGGAGAAGAGGGAGAGAATGATGACAGCGACAGGGACAACTGGTATTACTGACATTGCTGATGTCTTGTCACGTTTAGGTGTCAAGGTAAAGCGTGTAGGTGAGAAAGAGATTTCTGCGTGTTGCCCTGTGCATGAAAAGACCACAGGTAAAGCAGACAACTCACCATCATGGTCCATGAACGCACGTAGCGGTTTGTGGATTTGTTACTCATGCGGTGCTAAAGGAACCTTGTCCACGCTTGTTTCTGAATTGACAGGTGAACCTGACAGCATTATTGCAGTACATTCTTTTCTCATTGAGACTGGGCTAGAGAGGCTCACAGCAGAACCAGTTGAGGTAGTAAAGCCAGAAGTTGATTGGAAGATGTTTAGTGCATTCTCTGCACCATCTGACGATTGGTTATGGACTCGTGGCATTGACCGAGAGTCTGCACGAAAGTATGGCATTAGGTTTGACGAAAAGAAGCAGGCTTGGATTTTGCCAATCGTTTCTCCAATGGGAGAGTTGCTTGGCTGGCAAGAGAAAGAACCATCAAAGGTTCGCAACTATCCAATTGGTGTAAAGAAATCTGCGACATTGTTCGGTATTGACAAACTGGACAAGAAGACTGCGGTTCTTGTTGAGTCCCCGTTAGACGTTGCTCGTATTCACACAGTTGCTAACGGTGTTCGTGGTTTGGCTACCTTTGGTGCTGCGGTTAGTAAAGAACAGATTAGGATTCTTTCAGACCATGTGGACACTCTTATCATTGCAATGGACAATGACGATGCAGGTATTGACTCCGCAAAAAGGCTTAAAAAGCAACTACCATCCTTCAGGAATGGTATAAAATATATACACTACGCACACACGAACGCAAAAGACATCGGTGACATGACTCAAGACGAAATTATCACAGCACTTAAAAACGCCTCAGTATTTCCCTGGTGGTTAAGTGTTTAAGGGTAAGTTGTATCCGTTTCAAGAAGAGGCCACCGAGTTGATGATTGACCGTGGTCAAATGCTTCTTGCTCTTGTGATGGGTGCTGGTAAAACAGTAACCACCATCTCCGCACTAGAAACATTGTTGGCATCCAAAGAAGTGACCAAAGTTCTTGTTGTTGTTCCGTCATCTCTTAAATATCAATGGGACCGTGAAATTAAAAAGTTTACTGATTCATCTTCTATTGTGATTGATGGGACTGTTGCTGCTCGCAAGAAACTGTGGCGTACAGCATTGAGTTCTCAATATGTAATTGTGAACCCAGAGTCACTGGCTAACGACCTTGCAGATTTTGAAAAGCATAAGTTTGATGCCATTGTGGTTGACGAAGCAACAATGATTAAAACACCAAGAACCAAGCGCTCAAGGTTAATCAAGCGCATAGGTAAAAAGTACCATTACAGATTTGCACTTACGGGTCAACCAATTGAGAACAGACCAGAAGAGTTGTTTTCAATTATGGAGTTTGTTGACCCAGCAGTGCTGGGTAAGTACGAAGTGTTTGACCGAACCTTTATTGTCCGTGACCACTTTGGCAAGCCAAGCAGATACCGAAACCTCAAATCATTACATGAGAGCATGAAAGATGTAATGGTTCGTAAAACCCGTGAGGACATTCAAGACCAGTTACCCCAGGTTATTAACCACTTCATTCCTGTTCCATTTGATTCAGCAGGTGCAGCAACATACAAGGTAATTGCTGAAGAGTTGTTACAAGCAATTCAGAAAGCAGTTACACAACATGGTCGTAGTTTTGATTTGTGGGCTAACTACTACGGTAATGCTGGTGCAGGTGATGCACAAGGTGACATTATGTCCAAACTTACAACTCTTCGCATGTTCTGCGATAACCCACAATTAGTACATATATCTGCTTGTTTGTTTATGGATGATAAGACTGCTGGAGGAAGTCGCTATTCCGCAGACATTATTTCTCGTGGAATGCTTTCAGGTAAGTACAACACTCCTAAGTTAGATGCTGTACTTCAGTACATTGAAGATGTTCTTAATGAAGACCCTAAAAACAAAATTGTATTGTTTTCATTTTTTAAGAACAATCTTAAACTTATTCAAGAAGCAACTAAACACCTTACTAACAGCGTATTGTTTATGGGTGGAATGGATACTTTATCTAGAGATAAAGCCAAGCAACAATTTGCTACAGACCAGAACACAAGGCTGTTCTTGTCATCTGATGCTGGTGGTTACGGCGTAGACTTACCCGTGGCTAACTACTTGATTTCCTATGACCTTCCTTGGAGCGCTGGAAAATTGGACCAAAGAGAAGCCAGAATTATCAGGTTGTCATCTGAGTTTCCACACGTTAATATCGTGTCATTCGTTATGAAGGGCAGTATTGAAGAAAGACAATACGAAATGTTGCAAGAGAAGAGAAACATCAATAAAGCCTTTGTTGACGGTGGGTACGACAGTAAGGGAAACTTTCAACTGAACTTAGGCGCACTGTCTTCGTTCTTAACAAACAGCGAGGTATAACATGGCAAAGATTGTACGAGAAACACCAGCATCAGAATTTGATGAAGCGCATGCACGGCGAGTAGTTGAAGACTATAAAAACCACAAGTCGCTACTTGACCAAACCCAAAAGCGAACAGATGCTATCAAAGCACAATTGACGGACATGCTGGTCGCACATGGTAAACCAGACGAAAAAGGAAACATCTGGATTGACCTTGGTGATGTAGAACTTAAGCGTGAACGCCGTATCTCCAAGTCATTCAATACCAGTGCTGCTGAAGCATGGGCTAAAGAGAATGGTCACTGGGATACAGTTAAAGAAGTGATTGAAGTTCTTAGTGAGGACAAGTTGCTTGGTCTTGCTTGGAATGACGAAGACATTCAAGAAAAAGTTAAAACCTTTTATGTTGAGAAAGAAACTTGGGCATTAAAGGCATAGACGATTTCCTTGGGGACTTGCCTAACTACCCTGGTAAGAAGCCGCCCAAAAACAGGGCAGGCAGTAAACCAGCAGTTAACGATGACCCATTTGTTTTTCTTCACGCAACCTATTACACGGTTCGTGGAGAGAAGACAGCCTTCTACACCGTAGGTGAGGTGGCTAAAGCCCTAGATAGGAAACCAGGAACCATCAGGAAGTGGGAAGAACGTGGGTTTATACCTACTCCTTCATTTAGAACCGCTACCCCAGATGGGGAACAAATTCCTGGAAAACCTTTGAAAGGGCGTAGGTTATACAGCAAGAAGCAGGTAGAGTTATTGCTCTACTCAGTTGAACACTTTGGACTCAACAATCCACGAGGAAAAGGTGCAGATTGGGTAGGCTTTAAAAAACACATAAAAGAACACTGGTCAAATTAACACTGAAAGAGCAAGGTACATCATGTCAAATTATGACGATTACGAAGATGACGAGCAAGAAATCACACCGAAGAAAACAGAGGCTGTTAGCGCACCTACTGCATCTAAAACCATTAAGCGTGGTTGGGGTGCAGCAGACCGTGTACAAGAAGCAGCATCTCCATACGCACAACGATTCAAGGTAACTGAAGACACACAAGTCATTAAGTTCTTGGAAGACGAGCCGTATGCATCGTTTCGCACACACTGGATTGATGGTCGCCAAGGCCAGAAGTCATTTGTTTGTCTGCACGATGACCCAAACGGTTGCCCACTTTGTGATGCAGGCAATCGCCCAAGCACCAAGTTTGCATTCAACATTGCTGTACTCAGCAACGAAGAAGAAGCAATTGTTAAGTCGTTTGAAGTTGGCGTTCGTTTGATTGACCAACTTAAGAACTTCCACCTTGACCCACGCCAAGGACCTTTGTCCAAGAACTACTGGGCAGTATCCAAGACTGGTAAGGGAGCACAGACACAAACCATTTTGCAGATGGTGCGTGAGCGTGACCTTGAAGAGTGGAACCTCAAAGCATTTGACGAAGACACTATGAAGGTGTTGAAGAATAATGCTTACGACCCAAGCATTATCAAGATTCCTACTCGCACAGAACTGTTGGAAGTAGCAACAGACATTCTTGACGCTCAGTAGGATTCATGCAACAAACGGTACACACCGTTGAAGAGTTGCATGAACTTGTTGAGGTAGTTACAAAGGCAGGGGAGTTCGCCTTTGACATTGAGTCCCGTGGGGTGATTGAGCGCCATGATGATATCAATGCACTTTTTACAAAAGAGTGCAAAGACCACATCGCAACACTCAAGAACCCTACGGACTCTATTGTCGCTTCATCAACAGAAGCAATTCGCCAGCGTTACCTCAAAGATTTGGCATTAGACCCGTTACGCAACGAAGTCTTTTGGATTGGGATTGCTACGTATGGTCGCTCATGGGCTATTCCAATGGGTCACCTTCTTGGCGAGATTATTGTTCCAGAAGAGCGTGGTGATGGTACAACCATTCCACCACCTGGATATCGCAAGGTAACTGTAAGCGGTAAGGAGTCAATGGCTAAAGCCAAGTATGTGATTCCTGGCGTGTACTCAGAACCACCACAACAGTTATCTAAATACGAAGTGTTTGAAGCGCTTCGCCCTATATTCTTTAGTGAACTTACAAAGGTAGGACACAACGTAAAGTTTGACGCTCGTTCTATAAAGAAGTATTACGGAGAGTTACCTCCAGGCCCATATGTTGACACAATGATTCTCCAACATCTGGAAGATGAGAACTCTCAATCATTTTCGTTAACCAACTTAATTGCTCAAAACTTTGGTGGGCATGACGCTTACGCCAAAGAAGGAAAACTTGGTGCTGTCATTAACACAGTACCCTTTAGTTCTGCGGCTAAGTACGTTCACTTAGATGCTCGTTGGACATGGATGCTGTACTCAAAGTTACGAGCAAAACTTAATATGCATGAAGAACTCCAGCCTGCAATTAAACAGGATATGGAAGTGCTTCGTGTACTCATGCTGATGGAAGATGAGGGCATTACAGTAAACACAGCCTCACTTAAACTGCTTCGCAAAGAGTTAGACAACAAGATTAGAGAGTGTCTCTTAGACATTGTGGACAACTCTTATGCTGGGTTTAACCCAGACTCTAACAAGGACAAACAAACCTATTTGTTTACGGGTAAACGAGCAGGTGGGCTTGGTCTTAAACCAACTAAGAAAACTAACAAGGGTGCTCCGTCTGTAGACAACGAGGCTTTGGAGAAGTTAAAAGATAAGCATCCACTAATCCCACTGTTGTTGAACTATGCGGAAATCCAAAAGATGAAGTCAACATATGTTGATGGTCTTTTGCCTAAGTTGAATAACGGTAAGTTGCACCCATCGTTTAACTTGCACCGAGCAGCAACTGGTCGCTTGTCTTCGTCTAATCCAAACTTGCAGAACATCCCACGAGACTCAACCATTCGTAGTCTCTTTGTTCCACCAAGTGGATATACCATGTTGGTTGCTGACTATGACCAGATTGAATTACGAGTCATGGCTATGTTTAGCCAAGACCAACAGTTGCTTCGCATTTTTAGAAACAATGAAGACATTCACGCTGCAACTGCGGCTGCTGTGTTTAAAAAGCCAGTTGAAGAAGTTAGTTCAGAGGAACGCCAGATTGGTAAGGGTGTGAACTTTCTTACCGCATACGGTGGGGGTTACGCAAAACTTGCTCGCACTACAGGGATTGATGACGAACACGCCATGACAATTCTTGATAACTATTACAAGAGTTTTGCGGAACTTACTCGTTGGAAACAACTTGCTATTACTAAAGCCGCACGGGTTGGGTATGTGACTACCTTGACTGGTCGTAGGCGCAGACTTCCAGACCTTTTGTCCAAAGACTCGTTCACACAGTCACGAGCACAACGGCAGGCTATTAACGCCATCATTCAGGGAAGTGCCGCAGATATTTGTAAGCAAGCCATGATTGACGTAAACAAAGCCTTTGTAGGAACTAATGCCAAGATGCTGGTACAAGTACATGACGAACTTGTTGCAGTTGCCCCAGAAGAAGATGAAAACTCTGCAATGTCCACCCTAGTTACTGCTATGGGCCACGATAGGAGTATTATGGGAGTCACACTTAAGGTGTCTTGTCATGCAGCAACGAACTGGTCGGAGGCAAAAGGAAAATGAACGATATTGCAGAAAAGAGAAACTTTTGCCTGATGCTTTCCTTTCCTGGTGGACAACAGATTGCTCAAAGTGTTGGGATGACTCCACCTTCTCAAGAAGTACAGGAATTAGAAGAACAACTTATTGACGACCAATGGGAATTACTACATGACTTTGGTATCTATGATGAGATTGAAGAGTCAGTAGAATGGTTTACTGAGGTGTTGTCCAAAACAATGGATGATGAAGAATTACCACCCCCTGCTATGCTTGAAGGCTCCAAGGGGGTACTAGTAGCATTTGGTATGGCTCTCGTACAAAAGATGTTAGAAAACCAAGTTATTGCGTTAATATCACCTGTAGAATAAGGAAGAACAATGAGTAGTTGGTGGGATAGAAAACTAAGCAACGCACCCCAAGAAGAGCGTAGGTCATTGCCTACAGAACGTGTGGTGCTTCCAGCATTACAACAGCAAGCACAACAGCGTGTGATGCAGTCACCGTTACAGCACCAAACTAATGTGGCACAGCAGGTTGACCCCAATGGTCAAACAGATATGGGCAGTGCTATTAGGAATTGGAAGGGTGGAGAAGCACATCGTGTAGACGGAAATCAAACTTGTCCACGTTGTGGAGGTAATAAAGTTTTTAGTCGCTCAAATGCATCAGCAGGTGGTAAAGTACCTGCACCAAGATGTTTTGAATGTGGGTGGAACTCACTTTACGACCAAGGTGAACAATCTAACTGGGTATAGGAGAACAAGTGGAAAACAATTGGGACAGTCTGTCTTCAATCATTAATTCAGTAAACAAACAATACGGTGCAGGAACAATTGTTAAGGGTAGTGAAACCCGTGGCAAATTAGACCGTATTTCTACAGGCATTTTGTCTTATGACCTGATGCTTGGAGGTGGATGGCCTGTAAACCAATGGAGTGAAATCATTGGTGAAGAATCTTCTGGTAAGACTGCGCTTGCATTTAAAACCATTGCAACTAACCAAGCAATTAACCCAGACTTTATTTGTCTGTGGATTGCTGCTGAAGAGTTTGTTCCAGACTATGCAGAGTCAATTGGTGTTGACCTAGAGCGTTTATGGATTGTTGAAACCAACATTATGGAACAGGCGTATAACTTGGTTATCAACGTCATGGCTAACCGTGCTGTTGACATGATTGTTATTGACTCACTACCTGCGCTTGTTCCAGATGATGAGTCCGAGAAGATGATGGAAGAGTTCACCGTAGGTCTTGGTGCTCGTCTTACATCTAAGTTTTTCCGTAAGTCATCAGAGGCTCAGAAGCGTTCACTTATTACGGAGGAACGCAACTGCACTGGCTTGATGATTAACCAGTGGAGACAAAAGATTGGTGTTATGTGGGGTGACCCACGTACTACCCCAGGTGGTCTTGCAAAGAACTTTGCATACTTCTGCCGTGTTGAAGTAAAGCGTGACGAGTGGTTGAAAGAGAAAGATGAAGTAGTAGGGCAGACCATTAAGGCTCGTACACTCAAGAACAAGACATATCGCCCTAACCAAAGCGCTGTCATTGATTTCTATTTTGCCCAGACACAAGGGTTTGAGAAGGGTGATTACGATACTCTCAAGGACATGTTGAACATTGGTATTGCGGTAGACATCATTACTCGTGCTGGTGCGTACTACTCATTTGGGGAAGGTCGCTGGCAAGGTAAAGACAAGATGCTTGACGCATTCCGTGAAGACCTTGATATGCAGAAGGATTTAATTGCCAAAGTTGAAGCACACTACGGTGTGGCACGGTGAGGATTATAGGAAAGGACCCAGCAGATGACAGAAGGAACATTAATAAAGCGTCTGTTAAACAAGAGAAGCGAACCGCTAATTCGTACAAGGGAAGCCGTAATGCTCGCTCTGGTGCTGGTTGGCTTCGCAAGAATGATGTTCGTGCGGAAAGTTTCCTCATTGAAAACAAACTCACGACAGGATTAACACAAATAACTATCAAGGCTCTTGACCTTGTTGAGTTGCGAGAACGAGCCATCATTGAGAGCAGGCTTCCAGTATTGCAATTTGACATTGGTGGAAGACGGTATGTTGTTATTCCTGAAGACGATTTCCTGGAGATGATTGATGAGTGAACTAAGTAGTTACAAAAAGTTACTCACTATGGATGGTCGTATTCTTCCAACTGTGGCTATGCAAATTCTTAAAGACCGTGATGTTAGAGAATCAACACGGGATACTGACCACATTCACCCAAGTGATTTAGCCAAACGAGATTGGTGTCCACGGGCTAATTGGTACACAATTAAAAAGCATCCTAAAGACCCAGAAGACTTCTCGTTCCAACGACTGAACGTGTTTGCTGAGGGACATTACATTCATGCCAAGTGGCAGGACTGGCTAAATAATGCAGGTGTTCTTGAGGGGCTGTGGCAATGTAAGAGCGACATCTGTAACCATAAATGGGAAGCAGTAAGCCCAGAGAAATGTCCGTCATGTGGCACTCCTAAACCTATTTATCGTGAAGTACCAATTAGAAATGAAGAGCACCACATTCTTGGTCACGCTGACGGTATCGTCAACGACAAGAAGGGCCGAACACTTATTGAGATTAAATCAATTGGTATGGGGACTCTTAGGTTTGAAGCGATTGACTTATATAAGCAATACCAAAAAGGTGAGTTAACACTTGATGGTATGTGGAAGAAAGTGCGCCAGCCTTTCCCAAGCCACATTAGGCAAGGTTTGTTGTACATGTATTGCACTGGCATTCACCAGATGACTTTCTTGTACGAATGGAAACCAACACAAGAAGTTAAAGAGTTTGTAGTTGGGTTTACCCCAGAATTAGTGCAACCAATGCTTGACAATTGCAAGCGTCTTATGTCAGCATTGAACGGAGACATTCCACCAATGCGACCAATGTGGGCAGAAGAACCCACATGCAATGGTTGCAAATACTGTCCTTATAAAAACACATGTTGGAGACTAGACGATGAATCCAGAGATGGAACTGTTCAAACAAAACTTCCCGTTACCAGAAAAGCCAAAAGGACTACTCCCAGAACTTCCTCGTAACATTGGAGACATCGGTGACCATGACTTGATGGAGTTGTACACCGACTTCATGGCTTGGTTGGTTTACGCCAAAGCACAACTTGTTCAGGCTGAGATTGCTGAGGAACGCACCCGTAACGAGTTTGAATACCTCCAGTCATCCATCTTGATTGAGCAGTGGGGAAACAAGACCAAGGGTGACTTGGTTACCGTGGCTAAAGCCAAGCGTGACATTGACCCAAAGATTACCGAGCAGTTGGAAATCTACACACAGAAACGTGCTTACCGAAAACTGGTAGACACAGTGTTTGACCGTTGCGAGCGTGGTGCTCAGGTAGTTTCTCGTGAGTTGTCACGCCGTATCGGTATGTCAGGTAAAGAACTTCGCCAACACAGGTTCACCCCTTAATGAAAGATATTGTTGAGAGGCTTCGTGGGAATTTTCCCAAGAAGGCAGATTGCGTAGAAGCGGCTGAAGAAATTGTCCGTCTTCGTAACCTACTTGACACAGGTGGAGTAGCCCACAAACAAACAAAGAAACAAACAATTGGAACGCTTACTGAAAGTTCCCCTTATTACCCTGTCTTGCGTTGTTTCTATGACCACAAGGATTTAACAGCAGATGAAGTTGGGGAACTTACAGGCATGAATGATGAAGGTAGTAAGTACAACCATCGCCGTTATGTGAGTGCTTTGGCTGGCTCAGATTTCTTGTTTGCCACTAAAGAAACCAGGTTAAGCATGGTAGGTCACCCTAACGGTGTCTACGCTATTACGGAAAAAGGTAAAAGGATTATGGAAGAGTTAGGTTATGGGAAATAAACACAAAGCCAAAGGCACTTCGTTTGAAACCTTAATTGTCAACTACCTCAAGGAGCAAGATTTCTGTAATGCTCGCCGTACTGCCCTCGCTGGTGAGAACGATGCTGGGGATATTCACGGAGTAGTTCAGGCTCGTGACATTCCTCCTAAAGAGATTGCCATCCAATGCAAGAACCAGAAGTCTTTTAAACTAAGCGAATGGCTCAATGCCACTGTGGAGCAGGCTTCCAAGTTAAAGCGTGGAGTACCTTTGCTGGTGGTAAAGCGACCAGGAAAAGGTGCTGCTGCAATTGGTGAATCCTATGCAATTATGCCGTTAGAAGAGATGCTCAAACTGCTCAAGGATGCTGGTTACGTATAAATGATATTATTGGGACAACTGTTTACCTAACTAGGAGTCAATATGTCCCAAGAACTGAATACAAAAGTTGAAGATGTCCTGAAAGTATCAGGCTCAAGTAACCCCCAGAGTGTGGGTTCTATCCTTGCCCGTTCAATCGTGGCTGGTCAATTGCCTAAGATTCGTGCCATTGGCGCAAGCGCTGTGAACCAAGCCGCTAAAGCATCAGCCATTGCACGGGGCTTTGTTGCCCCACGTGGTATTGACCTATCTTTTGTTATTGGCTTTGATGATATTATTGGAGAGAATGGAGAGAATATCTCCGCTATATCCTTCAAACCCGTAGTGAGGTAAAACATGGGCTGGTTTAATCGTGACAAGGTGAACAGTATCACCCCGTTTGCAAACAGTGGCGCACACCGCCCACGAGTTGGCGCAAAGCCAGATACCCACACGGTTCGTGACGATAGTGGCAACACCACACAGGCAATGACCCAGCGCCGAGCAGACCGTGATGCTGCTTCTACAGGTAATGGTGGTCCAAGCATCCTTCAGTCTGATACAGACCGTAAGCGTGTAAAGATTGGTGCTGAATACACCACTTACCATGAGCCAGGTTCTCCAGAAGGTAAGGCAATTCTTAAGGACAAGAAAAAGACTGCTAAGGCTTTGAAGAAAGTAAATAGTCCTAAAGTAATGAATGAATCACGAGCAGCCGCAGGTTCATTTGAAGTTGCTAAAAAGCAAGAAACAGACCGCATGAAGACTAACGAATCAGTTGCTCGTAGTCAAACAGGCCCATTTGCCATTCAACCAGAAAGAAGTGAGAAGGCATACCTTGAAGGTGGTGCTAAAGGTGAACAAGCCTACCGTCAAAAGGAAAATAAAATGCGGGCTGACATGGATAAGGATATGCCTTACTGATTATGGGATACATTCGCAAATCTTCTAAAGTCTACAGTGAACCAGTATATGGTGGTCGTGCAAACCGCAAACAAGTAGATGCTATGCATAACCCATCGTCTTCACGGTTTGTTCCAAATGGTGAGGATAGTGTTGCTATTATTCGCCCACCACGCCCAACTGGTGCTGGAAAAATCAAAGTTTGGCTTGACCAACGCTGGAGTTAGTTATGAACGAATTCCAATTTGGAAAGTTTTCATACAAACGAGACAAAAGCAAATCTGCTGGAGGTAACCCTCTTTACGGGACCATTACTTACGATGGCGATGGTTATGACGTTGGTGTTTCTCGTAAAAAGAGTGGCGTAAAAGTAAGAGTTAAGCAAGATAGGAAGTAATCATGCCTAAAGGACAAGATACTCGTCACGACCCTGCTCGCAAAGTAGGTGTTCGTGAAATAAACGAAAAGTTTTACCCACCTGCCCCACAAACAAGCACAGGTGGTGGTGGCGCTGGACAAAAACCACCTAAAAAGAAGATTGCTGGCGCTGGTGGTGGTAGCGGTCCTAATGGTCCTGGTGGTCCAAACGACCCGTATGGTCCACAGAAGAAGAGGGATGACTACAACAGTTACCCTCCAAAGCCTGCCCCTAATAAAGAAAAGTCAAAGCCTGCCCCTAAAAAAGAAAAACCAATGCCGCCAAGAGAAGAGCGTGACGAGAGATACAGGAACGGTTGGTATAACTAGTGGCTGCTAAAAAGAAGAAAAAAGCAACTAAAAAGGCTAAACCACGCCCAATCACATCTGTGGCTGGCGCACAAGGTGGCTTTCTCACGGGTATGAATGCAGGCATGGCTGGTAATGGCTGATGGCTGGTTCTTCTCAAACCGCATTTACACATTGGAATAGTCCTTCCGACCCTCCAGGCGCTGCTACGCAGGCGCAATTTGGCCCTGCTCCTGTTTTCCGTAACAACAAGGATTACCAACTTGCTGGTTACAGGACATTACAAGACACCACGTATCCAGATGGATACCTTGGCACAATGTCGTCTAATCGTAGACAGGACAAGATTCTTGGCTCACTAAGCCGAATGAATGCTCGTCAATACTCTCGTGGAGTACACAAAGGTGAGCGAATCAATCCAGGTGATTACATTTGGCCTGATGAGTTCAATATGTGGACTGGTATCGCATATGAATCAAAAGGTAGGAAGTTCGCACCTCCAGGCGCAGTTCCTGTACAATTGACGAATGACGGTAAAGTTGGACCTAAAGGCATTCCTCGTGTCATGGACCAACCTAACCAAGATTATATTGACGCAGAGCGCCGTGCATCCTTGCAAACGCTTCGCCCTACTTGGAGATAACGATGGCTTCTAAAAAAGATAAGAACTACTACTCAAAAGGTGGTCGTGGTGGTCGTGCTGAGGTAGTTAGCGGTCCTCTTGCTGGCGAATACAAATTGCCAGAAGAAGAGAAAGAAATGCGTGATGCTGTCTCTGCTGCCCGTAAAGCAGTAAGCGCAGAAGACCAAGCGTCAGGACTTAGGGGTCGCAGACTTGCTGACCGTAAAGAAAAGCGTGAAGCGGCTGGTCCAACAGAAGCCCTTGCTTCTAATGAAGAGCGCAAGAAAAAACTAGTTTCAGAAGGCGCATGGCGCACATCACCACTACTTTCGTCAGGAGAAGACACCGTGGCAACTAAAAAAGATACTAAGAAGCCTACTGCTAAGAAAAAGAATGCAACTGATGCCGCAGTAGAGCGCATGAACGAGACTGCTGAAAAGGAAAAGGCAAAGCCTAAGAGCAAGAAGCCAGGTGCTAATAAAAACACCCCTGCACCAAAGAACTCAACAGGAAAAGTAGTACTTGATGATGGTGGTATTCCAAAGGGTGGAGAAATTCAAGCAGGTGGTTCTGTAACACTTGATGACAGCGCACTTGCTGGTAAAGGTTCTACTGTTCCTAAGCAAGTTCCTCGTTCAGATAGTTCTGGCAACACTGTTGACCTTAACCGCTTCACCAAGAAGCCAAAGAAGAAAGATGAGGGTGCAAAGGATGAAGCAGCACCAGCACCAGCAACTGGAAACAGCAAGTACGACAGTTTAACTCCAGAACAAAAAGCAGAGTATGACGATTTACGTGCTCAGGGATACAGCGAAATTAGCCCAAGAAAATCAGAAGATTCTGGTGAGTCTGCACCTGCATCACAGCCACGAGGTGATGGTCGGCGTTTTATTTTGAACACTGACAAGTCTGGTAAGAGTGAGCCTGTTTACGGAACTGCTGAGGAGGCTAAGGCTAACGCTGAACGCATTCGCAAACTTCGTGACATGAAAGAGACAGGTAGCCGAGACACGACTCCAAAACCACAGTCTGCGCCTGCAAGTGAACCTGCTTCTGCTCCTGAAGCAGAACCAACTAAACCAAGTTTTGGTTCACGCATTCGTGGATGGATTGCAGGTTCTGGCGGTAAAGGTGGCGCACCAACTGCTGGCGCTGGAGCACCTCCAAGTCCTCCACGCCCAACATCTGGTTCTGGCGGTGGAACACCCCCACCTCCACCTCCTGGTGGTGGTTATGTAACTCCTGGTGCAGGTTTCCCTCCTCCAACACCTCCAACTGGTGGTGGTTCAGGTGGAAGTACTCCTCCAAGCGGTGGTTCAGGCGGTGGTGGCGGTAACACATACGCACCACAAAACACCAGTAAGAACTACAACAGAAGCATGAATGGTGCGGTCATTAACGACACATCAAGCAACAACGCTTTCCAAGGTAACAACAACACCTTTGGTAACAACTCTTTCAACGCTGGCAACATTGGTGGTGGCGGTATGGCTATCTCAACTGGTGGAAACGCAACTACTGATGGTCCTGGTATGGCTGTTTCAACTGGTGGAAATGCACATGTTCGTGGACATAACGCAACACGCCAAGGTCGCCCAACAACTAACAATCCAAGAACTCAGCAACCATAATGTCTAAAGGCGAAGACACCCGTCATCACGAGAACCGTAGGGTTGACAAAGAAGCCATTCTTGACCGTATTATCCAACAACAAACAGCAGTGTGGGGAAGTATCAATCCAGCAGATATTGCCGAGCATGTTTCCGAACTAGACGAACCTTCAGTTAAGCGTTCACTTGTTGGTAAAGTTCTTGGACCAGAAAGTAGATATCAGTAATGCCTAGAGGTGAAGACACCCGTCATCATGGTGCTCGCATTGTAAGTCTTGATGCACATCGTGCTAAGAAAGCAAAGCCTTCAATGATGTCACGCATTAAAGACGCATTAGTTGGCCCTCCAGGAAATCCTGACTTGGATGACCCAAACACGCCTGAGTACACGGGTCAAGAAGCCCGTCTGTCTGACATTGCCCCTCGTAACCTCATTGATAAGGCTAAAGGCGGTACTGGAAGAGTAGAAAAGAAACCGCTATTCTCATGGGATGAAAACAACAACCCATCATTTAGAGGAAAGCCGATTAAGTAATGCCTAGAGGACAAGATACTCGTCATCACATGGGTCGCCGTGTTGGTCGTGATGTTATGGACATGCACAACGAAATGCGTGAAAAGCAGATGGAACAGGAAGACCGTGATGCTTACGAAGCGATGGAAGATGCTCGTGGCAATGATGGTTTGAAACCAGATTCTGGATTCAGCGAACGAGAAATGAGAGACTAGTGGCTAACGGAGAAGACACCCGACATCACCCAAACCGTAAAGTTAGTAAAAAACTAGAAAAAGACCTTCGTGATAAAGCGTACTTTAAGTGGCAAGTGGAAGGTCCTAGAACAGGCGATATGAATGAAAACATTGAAACGCATTATCAATCATTGTTAAATGAACATTTTGGTGAATAGTGCCTGTAGATAATCAACGCACTCGCAGACCTTGGCAATCTCGTGAAGAGATGCTGGTGGATATTGCATTGCAAAATGCTATTTCTGACCCAGAAACTATTCGTGCTACTCGCCCTGTTGTTCCTCAGCAGTTAATGCCAGAGAGTCGTGGGTTCTTAAAACAAGAACTTGGTGTTATGGATGTTCTATCTGTAGACCGTTACGCCCCAACATACCGTTCATGGGTTTCTGGTGCTCCTGTAATGTTCCGCCGAGCACAAATGAATGACGATACTTACGGTGGTAGCGGTAGATACTCAATGCAAAGTCTGTGGGTATAATAGAACATGCCTACAAACCGCTTTGGTGAAGTAAATACAACTCCTTTGTATAACGCTACAGGGCGTATCAACCGAGGCGAAGCCCCACAGGTAGCACCTTTTAGCCCTGCCAACGCTGGTACTCAGCGTGACTGGTCTGCTATGAGAAGACCAAGACAAGCACAAAGCCCATTTCCAGATGCCTTTGAAAGCATCAGTCAGATGAACCGCAGATATGGTGACCGCAATACTGGCGGTGGTGGTTCAGGCGGAGGTGGCGGTGGCGGTGGTTTTAACGCCGATGACATTACCAAGATTGTTGGCGCTCTCCCTCCTGTAAACGCTACTTTTGCTCCACAAGACACAGGTAAGTATTATGGTGACTCTGCGGTCAGTAGACCACGAGTTACCGATAACTGGCAACCACCACAAAACGCACAGGGTACTGTTTTTGCTCCACAAACCACCGCTAAAAATTATGGTGACAGTGTTATGGGTGGTGGTGAGCAACCAGAAAAAGCACCAAAAGCCCCAAGAGCACCACGCACTGAAGAACAAAAGAAAGCAACAGCAGAAAAACGAGCACAGAAAAAGGCTGAAAACCCTGCCTATGGAACTCGTAACCCAAACAGAACTCCTAAACCTGTAAAGCCAAAGCCTGCTGCTAAACCTCCTGCAAAGCCTTCAAAGACTGGTGCAGTAATCAATGACGCTTCAACTAACAATGCATTCCAAGGTAACGACAACACTTTTGGTGGCGGTGGTGATGGTTCTCCAGCACCTGGTTTTATGAACGCTGGAAACATTGAAGGAATGGCTATTTCTACAGCAGGAAATGCACAAAACCGTAGATGATAAAATGGGTGCATCTGCCCACAACCGATAAGGATTGATATGCAAAATACTTCACGCTCACAGAACCAAGACCTCCGCTTGGGAATCATGGATGGTACATACAAGTCGCTGACCCCAAGTCGTGGTGGTGAGGTAGACGAAAGTACATCAATCAAGCGCAGTCTTGTTGCTCCACCTCAGTACGGCATTACCCCAAAGAGCCCAATGGCTGAGGCAACTGAACCAGTAATTAGCCTCTAAAGGTTGTAATGTGGGCGAAATCATTGACATGGCGGAGTTTCGCCGTAAGAAAATGGCGAAACGTGGGGAACAGCAACAGTTCCATCCATCTGTAGCGAAAAAAGGATTGTTTGCTGACGCTAATGATGAGATGACTAAGCGCACCGCCAACAAGCCTGTTTTTGATGTCTTGAAGAAAATACCAGACCAAAAACTGCACGGGCTTGCTGTTTCTTTTGGTCACCTTCCAAGACAGATTGACATCTTTGACCTGAAAGATGTAAACTACGATGAAGTTCGTTGGAAACTAGCCAATGATACAGATTTTCATTCTTCACTAAAAGACGCAATGGATAAACCAGAGGAATAATGGCTGATAAAAAAGGTGCTAAAAAAGTAGCAAAAGTAATGAGAGAGTACGCTCACGGTGAACTCCGTTCAGGCTCTAAGAACGGCCCAACTGTTGTAGATAAGAAACAAGCAATAGCAATTGCTTTGTCCGAAGCAGGGCAATCTAAAGAAAAGAAGAAGAAGAAATAATGGCATCTAAAAAAGAAGTTTGGGATAAACCAAACCCTAAAAAGAAATCAACTAAATTGACTCCTGACCAAAAAGCAGAGGCAAAGGCTCGTGCTAAGTCTGCTGGTCGCCCCTACCCAAACCTTGTGGACAATATGGCTGTGTCTAAAAAAGGTAAGAAGTAATGGCAACTAAGAAATCAGAAGCGTGGCAACGCAAAGAGGGTAAAAACGAAAAAGGTGGACTTAACGAAAAAGGTCGTAAGTCTTACGAAAGAGCAAATCCAGGCTCTGACCTCAAACCACCTGTCAAAAAAGAACAAGCCGCTAAATCTAAGAAGTCTGCGGCTCGCCGTGATTCTTTTTGCGCCCGTATGGAAGGGATGAAGAAGAAAAACACTTCATCTAAAACCGCTAATGACCCAGACAGCAGGATTAACAAGTCACTAAGGGCTTGGGACTGCTAGACTACAGCAAATAACAAGTTCATAGAAAGTAGTACAACATGCCAAGACTTCTAGTTTGCAATTCCTGTGGAACAATGCACAAAATGCGTGATTATGACGGTAACGCTGATAATGACATGGAGTTGCAGGAAATCATTAAGATGCACCTTGCTCGTGCTCAAAATCCTGCCCCTGAAGCACACATGTCTCAAATCTTCCGTTGTGACCAAGCCACCTATGATGCCCTTGATGGTGAGACTGGAATCAAAAAAGAGTTGATGAAGAACGAGATTGAGGTTCGTGAAGTTCGTGATGACCTCAAAGTAGAGGCACTTAAGTGTTTTCAGCGACATGGTGCGCCCAAAGGAAGTTGCATTGACTGGGAAGACGAGTCTAAAACAATTGGTCGCAAAGTCGGTGTACCTAAAGAACAATGGCAGTACCTTTGTCATTTCTGCCCAGTAGGTTCTGGCTATGTAGCAACACAAGAGCGTAAAGCGTTGGGCATGTACGACTGATGCTTATCGTTACTTTTGATGTCGTAGCATATGCACAGACTGACAAAGCACAAGTTCCAGGCGCACGACAACCCATTCCAGATGGTCAAAAGTTGTATGAGGCGTTATTTGCCCGATACCACGGAAGAGTTATTCTTCTTGCCGATAATGGTATTTCAGCAGAAATGTTGGAATCGTGGGCAAAGCGTGAAGGGTATAAGTTTGCTCATGTTGATGTCGCAAGTGGTACAGGGGCTAAGGCTCTTTGTGACCGTGTAAAGGCTCTTCACGCCGCCTATGGAAAGATTGATTGGTATGTAGATACCAATCCAGAAGCAGTAACCCTCGTTATGAAAGAAGCAATCCCATGTCTTCTCGTTGGGTTGCCTAACTTTGTTCGCCCAGAATGGCGTGAGGATAAACCTCGTGAAAAACAGATGTGGACAGACCTGACTCGTGAAATTGAAGTACAGTCGCTGTATAGGACTACGAAAGAGCCAGAATGAAGATTTACTTTGCTAATGCCGAAAAGTCATCCCACAGGTCGCTTCTCCAGAATGCTGGTGTAACTCGCTTTGCTATAAATCTGACTCATTTGGCTGTTCCCAAGAAAAAAGAACTTGATTTATCTGTAATGTTCGGTGGGAACGAGGTAATTCTTTACACTTCCGAGAATGATGAAGATGTTACTCGCTATGACGATTTCATTCGCCAGCATTACGAAAGCCTAACTGCAATCATAGGAAGACCTGATTATGACGGTGCATGGCTAAATGAGAGGTACATCCCAGTATGGAATGACCCAGATGACATGGAAAGGCTTGCCTACCTGTGCCAGCGATATGGTCGGGCTGCGATTAGTGACAAGGCTGTAAACGGTAAAACTATCTCCAGAATACGAAACCTCATTCAGAGGTGGGATGCCAAACTCATTGGTTTGTCGTCAAAGCCAGAGATTATTGAATCCCTTCCTTGGGATTCTGTTCTTGTTGGTTCATGGACATCGGCAGTTCGCTACGGGGAAACACAAGTATGGGATGGTCACGGTTTACGCCGTTACCCAGCACAGCAAAAAGATTCCGCCCGAAAGAAACACCGAGCCGACATTATTCGTTTAGGAATTGACTATGAACAGATAGTTCAAGACGATAACGCTGAAGTTGCGAAGTTGGCAATCAAGTCTTGGCAAGCATGGGAGCAGGGTGCTTTTGGGGTCTATGACCCATCAGAAGACAATGATGAAGAAGAAATAGGTCTATCGGAAAATGAAGATAATAGTAACTATTTGAGTAATTTGCCTACTTCACCAAATGTGGTTTCAGGGGGTACAAGTATTACTATTAGGGGGTCTGAGAAGAGGCACGAGGGTGACAAAGTATTGCTACCAGTAATGGGTATTGAGCAGTACACTCCTCCATTAGCGCAAACCCTTGCAGGAGAAGGAGAATCTGAAGAAATAGGTGTTGAAAAAGTACCTGTAATTCAGTACCAAAGTAGTCTTTTCAGACAATGTAATAGTTGCTATTTGAGTGCCAGATGTCCTGCATTCAAGGAGAACTCAGAATGTGGATTTAAGTTGCCTGTAGAAATCAAAACTAAAGACCAGTTACAGGCTGCGATGAGGGCTCTTCTGGAGATGCAAGTGAGCCGTGTATTGTTCGCTCGCTTTGCCGAAGAACTAGAAGGTCAAGGTCTTGACCCAGCGTTGTCCAATGAGGTAGAACGCCTGTTCAACTTGGTAGAGAAGTTCAAAGACATATCGGATACTCGTGATGTCATGCGCTTAGAGGTAGAAGCCAGAGGAAGCAGTGGGGTGCTTAGTCGTATATTTGGTCAAGCAGTCGGGGAATCTACGAGGCAACTGTCTGGAGGTGGGTTGAATGCCCAGCAGACTGACCGTATGTATCAGGATGTCATTGACCTATCGGATGAGGCTTGACAAGACCATTCATAGGTTGTACGCTTGTGTATAACCTAAAAAGAGAGGTTTTATGGAGTCATTTGAGTTTGCAGTAATTCAAGACCTACAGGTATCACTTGCTCGTGCATACGATGACAAGCAAGCCCTTCGCCAAATGATTGAATCAATGGCTAAGAAGTTGGAAAAAGCAGAAAGTGTTGCTAAGTCCGCTTCCACCTATTGCCAGTCTTTGGTCAATGAAGATGAAAACCCTGACGATGTTTTGGGTGTTCTGATTCAATCAGTTCACGCTTGGAGCACAGAGAAGTAAATCTGTACTAATGTATTCCTAATACGGATATTAGGAGTACAAAATGAGTGGACAAATATGGTCGTGGGTGCTTGCCATCTTCGGCGTTACAGGGATGTGGTATGTTGGCAAAAAACACGCCCACGCATTCTTTTTTCTTTCAGTCAATGAATTGCTTTGGATTATTTTTGCCATCCAAACCAAACAATACGGATTTATATTCATGGCGTTCTGTTATGCCACCGTATATCTTCGTAATGGTCTGAAGTGGTTGCAGGAAAAGTGATGACAAAGGTATTCATTGTTCTCGCACTTGCTTGCTACTACATGGCTATTCGTTCTAATATGAACAGGCATTCGTAATGGGGGATTTCGTTCTAAGAAACTACTCCGAAGACATCATGGCAGAAGGAGTAAACAAAGAGTTTATGAGAACCTTGGCTCACATTCTTCTTCCTCATGTGTATGTTGTTGGGCCATATCACCGTGACAACATAGAAGAAAATTATGAAGATGCTATTGACCTAGCAGAAGAATTGTACACATCTGGAATATGTTTACCAGTAATTCCTGTGCTGACCTGTGGTTTCTGGAATCAAAAGTACCCCAACACTACAGAGTTTTGGAATGAGTATTGCTTTCAAGTAATGAAGCGTTGTGACGCTGTTCTGGTGTTTGAAGCCTACGAAGCGATTGAAGAAATAAAAGAAGCAGAGAGGTTGGAAATGCCGATTTTTTACGGTATGGACAGTCTTGAAGAGTGGACAGAAAACGGAGCAGAATAATCGTGGACAGAACAGGACACCCAGAGTTTTATCGCATACTCCAAGAGTTGGGAGAGATGCATGAAAAAAAAGGTAGTGATTACGGAACAGGTGAAGACCCTCTTGCAAATGTTCGTGCATCAACTGACTGGGGAGTACCTGCTTGGGTTGGAACACTCATTCGTGCAAACGACAAAGTGATTCGTCTGCAATCCGCAGCGAAAGGTAGCAAACTTCGCAACGAAGGAATTGAAGATTCTCTTATTGACCTAGCGTCATACGCAATCATTGCTCTTGTTTTGTACCGAGAGAAACACTAGTGATAGAAACTCCCGAATGGATGTCGGATGCTCTGTGCAGAAAAATGCATGGAGATATTTTCTTTCCACCATTTGACGCACAAACTCCAGAAATAAATTATCTCATTGCAAAACAAGTTTGTAATGTCTGCCCTGTTTGGGATGAGTGTCTCTCAATAGGAAGAAAAGAAACATATGGAGTGTGGGGTGGACTAACACCACAAGAGCGTGTACCACTACAGAAGGACACAACAAACAATCTTGCTGAACATGGAACAGTTGTACGCTTTCGTCAAGGCTGTGCTTGTGATGATTGTGATTGGGCTCACACAACACGCCCATTACGCAATGAAATAGATGTAGATGTTATTCCCCTTATAGGAGAAGAACTTCCTGACCTAAAAATACTGCTCCAGAGGTTGCTAGAAGGCTAATTTGGTGTAAACTTGTAGTGCTCCCCATACCGAGCCTTGCGCCCCATACTTCAATGGATGGGGCTTTTTTATTACCCGAACAAAGGATAATGAATGCTTAGATTGTCGGAAATACTCAAAACGGTTGCGCTGACAGGGAATCTTGTTCTCGCCTCCATCTTTTCTGTAATGTCCCCAAGCACAGCAAATACACCAGAATCTGTTTACCCAAAAACCCCAATACAGGTTGAGCCTTACTTGATTGTGCCACCTACAACTACAACTACAACAATTCCAGAACCTGAAGATAAGCGCATCCCTTCAGATAAAACCAGGCGATGCCCCCAGTTTGAGCAAACCTTCCGAGACTACGGTTTAGTCCCTGTGCAAGTGTTTTCATACATTGCATGGCGTGAAAGCGGATGCAACCCCGATGCCGTAAATGCCAAATGGGATGCCAATGGCAAAATCATCTGGACATTGAATAAGAACGGCTCATACGATAGCGGACTCCTACAGGTCAATTCCTCATGGCAGACCGTAACGAAGAACATTTGTGGTGGTGGAATCAAACTTTTGAGAACACTTGACTGTAACCTCAAAGTGAGCAAGTATTTACTTGATAACGGTGGATTGAGGCATTGGAGTTTATAGTGAATAAAGGTACGACATATCTTTGTCCGTGGTGTGACCACAAAGTAATTTTGTATGTGCGAACCAATTACCCACCCATGCACCAATGCGGTGGAAGCACACTTCCTGAAAAGTATTTGCCCATGATTGAACACGGCAAAAAAGACTCAGAATAGAGTTGCCACTTCCGTTCTGAACCTGTAATGTGATGCTCCTACAGAAGGAGCAAGTATGTCTTACGAAAACATCAAGCCTTTGGGAGATGTGTGGGTAAACTCCATCGTTTCTGAAGGAACACTCCGTACCGAGGATTTGGCAAAAGCCTTCCTTGCAGTCATCGGGGAACACGACCCAAAAATCAAAGAAGCAATCCTTGACGATTGGACTGATGTCCTGTTCGCAATGATTGACCCCAAAGCAGTCCGTGACGAGGAACAAGAAATGTTTCTCGTAGACCATCTCTTCAATGTGATGGATGCAATCGCACCAGAAGGATGCACCTTTGGAACATTAGATTCCGATGGTGCTTGCTTTGGCTTTTGGGAAATGGAGGAAGCAGTTTGAGTTCAGCACAGAGCATTTACATCAATCAACAAGAAGAGATTCGCAAACCACTCATTCTTCGTGAACCAATGACATGGATGGAGCAAGGTGCTTGCAGAGGAGTTGATGCAGACCAATTCTTCCCAGAAAAAGGTTCTGCTGGTGGTCACCACAAAGTTGTTATTGAACAGTTTTGTAATGTCTGCTCTGTCAAACAAAGTTGTCTCAACTTTGCATTAGATAATTACGAATTAGGTATCTGGGGAGGTACTACATCACGAAAGCGAAAAGACCTTCGCAGTAAGAGGAACAAACAATGAACTCAGAAATGTTTACATGGACTGACCCAGTTACTAAACAGCAATTTGATGTCAGCATCAAGTTCACAAAAATTGGAGGAATGCTTCGCTTCACAGGTGTCGGCATTACATCAGTTGATAACAACACCATTACGGTGGAGATTTACAGACGAGTACCAATCGTGCAATTAGCAAAAGATGCTCTCGCAAGTATTCTTCCTAAGCCAGATTTCAAAGCAACACTCAAAGGCGCACAGCGTGGCGCAACATTGCCAGATGACCTTCTGGAAGAAGTTGCCCGAATCTACAAAGATGCGTTGAACTACGGAGTGTCACCTATTGAGGCTGTATCGGAAGCATTCAGTATTTCCAAGTCCACATCAGCCAAGCGAGTAATGCTTGCCAGAGCAAACGGGTTTCTTGGAAAAGCCACACGGGGTAAGGCTGGATAAAAAGTTTGAAATGGTAGTTGCTATTCCATTCAGATGTCTGTAGTGTTCCATACACCTACAACAAAGGAGAAGACATGAAGGTAAGCAAGGTGATTGAGTTACTCAGCGAACTCAACCCAGACGAAGAGATTGCGTGTTCATGGTGGGAATCAAATCTTTTTACGGATGACGATGATGAACCATTGAAAGCAGATTCAAAAGAGTGGGTAAAAGCAGTCGCTGAGTTTGACTATAACGGTGGTTACGAAACCATAAACGAGCAAGTGTGGAACTTTCTTTATTTCTCAATCACAGGGGAAGGTGAGTTCTAATGAAACTCCAGAAGTACCGTGTGTATTACACATACATTCGCACAGATGTATATGAGATTGAAGCAGATAGCCCACACACAGCAGAAGAACACGCATCTGACAAAGGTAAGTTCATTCTTGAACACGCCGAATTACAGAGCGTGGAAGCAGTTGAAGAAGGAGAAACTTTGTAATGTCAATTCTTGCAGATGTAACAGTCACATTCAAAACAGAAACACTTTATATGTGGATGGGTATCGCATACGGAGTAATTCAAACAACTTTTTATTTCAAAGCAAAGGAGAAGCGCAATGGCAAGTGAAGTTGTAGTCAAGTGGTCTTGGGAAGATGCGAAAGCAATGTACCCACATTGGTCAAAAGCCGAGTGCATTGAAGCAATGGAAGAAGTTGAAGGTTATGTTCACGAACGGGTTGTGGAATTGGGTAACGAGGTGCTACAACAAGTGTTGTACGAAATGGTTGAACTCTTGAAGGAGGAGGAGTAATGGCTGAAGTAACAGCAGAAATGGAAAAGGATTTGGAGTTGTGGGAAACAACATTCAAACCAATTCAAAACCCAAATGGTGACATGGGCTGGAATGGCACGATGTTTGAAACCTATGGAGAAGATTTGGCTTTCATTGCCAAACAACCAGATGCAAACATTTGGACATGGGTAGATGGTGATGAAGGCACATGGATTATGAGTGGCTTTCATTACATCAATCGCATCGGATACTTTGTTACCGAAAACCCATGCACACAGGAGTACATGGAAATCCAAGTAGATATTTACGAAGAAGAAGAAGAAGAAGAGGAAGAGGAAAATGCCTAATTACTGCAACAACACAATCAATGTGGTTGGAGATGCAACCGAACTTTCGGACTTTTTGCAATGGGTCAGAATTGATGGATGCAATACGGATGATGAATCAATCTACGATTTCACCAGACTGCACCCAACACCAGATGCATTGGCAAACACAGTCTCAGGATGGTACGCCGAAGGTAGCCCAGAAAAAGAAGCGCACGAGAAGAAACAAGCAGAAAACATTGTAATGTACGGTTACAAAGATTGGTACGACTGGAACATTGCCAACTGGGGAACTAAGTGGTCACCATCAGAGATTTACCAGAACCTCATTACACAAAACTATGCAGAGTTTAGTTATCAAACTGCATGGTCACCATGTTCACCATTGTGGCAATACATCAGCACTCTTTATCCAACACTCGCATTCATTGAAACCTACGAAGAGATGGGCATGGGTTTTTACGGATTGACTGCTCACTACCGTGGTGGTCAATTCTTTGAATCATTTATTGACATTGCAAACTCAGAAGATGAAAAGTGGATTGACATTTTCAAGAAAATGTCAAATGACGATACTGGAGAAGTTCATTACGAGATGGATGAACTCGTTCAGGAAGAGATTGGAAAAATGTTGGAAGAAGCGTTGCTTTCTCTCCCAGCACCTGTAAAGTTGTCTAGGCAAACCCAAACCCAATAAAGGAGACATCATGCATATCGGACACATTTTGTTAGTTGAGGCAGAAAGTACAGAAGAAGCCAAAGACAAAGCCTCAGCATTCGTTGAATCATACGCTCAGGATGCTTGGTCAGACTGGAGTGAAATCGGTGGAAGATGGGATGGAGAGTTTGATGGTTCAAACATTCTCTGTTACAAAGGCAACGAAGAACTCTTTGAGAAGAAAATCAAACTGTGGCAAGATTCAATGGAATCAGACCTTGAACGATTCATTGAACAAGTTGGTAGTTACACCATTTCCGAACTTGTATCCATCGGTAAGAAAAACGAGTCAGACGATAAGAACTACTTTGGTGATGATTATCTGGCGGTGTACCGAGCAAAGAAAGCACTTGAACTTGCTGAACCACAAGGGTACGACTATCAAACACAAGTGTTTGATACTGAGTACCACAGCGCAAACTTGAAAGCATTTCGCACTCGTGTTGCTGACAAGCCAGAAAACCAGTACGCCGTGATTTGGGATTTCCACTTCTAATGCCACACATTATTCGCCCCGATTTAGTTGCACAAGATTTGTTGATTCCAGCACTCAACACCAACCAGTTTTATGGTGATGAAGATGTTGCGAAACTCAAATATGTCTGTAATGTAAATGAAGACATGGAAGAAGATTTAGACGGAGCGTATGTAAAGTTCTACGCTCCAGAAGGTCACACGGTCATTTTATTCAACATTGATTTGGAATACTTGGAGGAAGTATGTTCATGACAAAAAGCGAAGAGTTAGTTCACTATCTCACAGAAGAAGCATTGCATTTGGCAGAGAAAGCGATTCGTGAACAGAAGGTGTTTTACGATGACTTTGATGAGTGGCAAGGTGTCACCATTCCAGAAGCACTTGGCGGTGGAGAATGGGACATCAACATCTCGGTGTATGGAGAACCATTCATGCGAGCAACTGCGTACCCATATCGCAATGTTGAATGGAATGGACAAACGATTCAAGAAATGGATACTGATGGAAGTGTCGCATTGCTTTGTCTTGATGTAGCAAAAGGAGAAGAAGAATGAGCACAGGAAACATCATTGTCACAGGTGGGAATGTTCGTAATGTCCCACAAGTCATCTGGAATGTTCCACCAAACTTGTCTCGTGCTGGTGCGGAGTGGTATGTCGGAAATACAAACAAGACAGTTGTGTTTGCACAAAGTCCGACCCTGCAACTTGCAGTATGTGTTCAAGGTGAATTGAAGATTGACATTGTGTCTAAAAATCACGACCATTACGGAGCGATTTACAACGCAACTGATTTGGAGCAATGGGGAATCACTAACGATGAAACGCTTGATGAGTTTGTAACAGAACGAAAGCGATTTGTTTATGTGAACAATCCGTGGTTTGAAGTGTTTGATGCAAACAACAGTTCTGGTGAAGAAGGGTTGTATGTAACACACGATTTGTTTGATGCAGTTCAATTCACTATTGAGTACTTGATGGGAGCGCAATGAAAGATAAACTTTCATACGAAGAGTTCATGGAGCGTGTTGAGAAGTACTACCACCAGTTCAAACCATCGTGGAGATACGGTCAGGCGTACTTCAATGTTTTGTCCAATGTGCGTTCTGATGTTGCCGAAACACTTCGCTCATCAATGCACGACCCATTTCACAAAGATGCTGTTGCAGAAGAGACACACAAGTATGTGAAAGCACTTTGGTAAAGGATTGGTTGCCTGTTTTCTTTCCTCCTTTCGTTAGACAGGTAACCAAGCGAGCCTCTGAGTAATAGCAGAGGTAATGCCACACCAATTTGGGTTTTGGTGTGGATTGAGCCCCAGATAATGCCTTCCCTGTGAGTGGCATCTGGGGCTTTCGCATTTCTATGGAAAAAGGTTGTAATGTCCGTTCCAATCTGATTGAATGAGAGTCCCAACAAACAGAGGAGCGAAAGTGAAACCAGAAGGTGCGAATGCAACCATCCGATACTGGGATGATGAAGCAAAGACAGACCACTATGTTTACATTTCATTTGGTGATGAAGTCACAAATGAAAAGGGAGATGTAGTTGGCGATGTGTTTGGACATCCAGATGAAGAAATCTTCTTCTATGCAACTGGTGGTGTTCAAGAGTTGAAGGGATTGATGAACGGACATATGTCAGTCAGTCACGAAGACTTTTATGTAACTGAATACGATGTGGTGGTGCGCTGATGTCAAAGATTATTATTTGTGAACAATCTGGAACAATTCTCTATGTTGAGCATTGTGTCATCGTTGATACAGATGAACTCTCAGAGCAAGACCAAGAAGAAATCTTTCAAGGTGGCGATGGTGATGTTCTGGAACTTGCAGACCAGATGGGCAAACCATTGCGACCAATGCTTGAAGGATGCGGTTACGGAGATTTGAACTATTCAAATTGCATCGCATTTAGTCCAGATGCAATTCAACAAGAGTTGCAAGAAAACTCAGAGTTCTATTTCAGTAAAGATGAAACAGAAAAAGCAAAGTATTTCACCGCATTACCAAAAGAAGATTTGGAATGGTTCGCTGGATGTTTGAACTCGGACTATATGTGGGATACATTTACCACCGCAATCAAAGATGAAATTGAAACCCAATGGACAACGAAAGAAGGAAAGTGAACATGAATAATCAAAACGATTGGAACATCGCAGATGACCTTCCAGAAAATGAGCGACTCTATGTACGAGTCATTCATTGGACAGGTGACAGCGACTTACTCATTCCAGCAACAACAACAGGAACGAACACACTTCTTCCAGCAAACTGGATTGATGGTGCTTACACACTTGCTGATGCAGGTGACGCTGTTGAAGGTTGGGAGATGTTGAGACTGCCAAATGGGATGCGAGTTTCTGTAATGTCTTCGTACTTGGAGTACTACACCAAAGTGAATCCAGAAAAGATTTACAAAACTCATCTGGAACTTGACCACATGAATCCATTCCAATTCAAAGACACATCGTCTGCATTACCACAAGATGAAGAGATTGTTCCAGAAGCACCAGAGTGGCTCAACAATCTTTGCAACAGAATTGATGCACTTGAAGCAGAAGTTGAGAAACTTAGTGCATGGACAATCAATGCACATGAAGTCATTGAAGAAGCATTGGAAGACTACGACCTCAATGCAGTAATTGAGAACGCAACTAAGTCTCGTTTCGCAGACTTAGAAGAAAAGATTGAAGAGTTAGACGATGACAGAAGGTTGAAGTACGAAGTAACAGCAATCGTCAATGATGTAATTGATGACCACGACTTCAGCGATGCAGTACAAAGTGAAATTGATGAGATGGATTTCAAAGAGATGGTTCAAGATGAAATCAAGAACTTTGATTTCAAAAACATTGTCATGTCCTTGTTGTCAGAAACAGAGTTCACACAAGCACTTGCCCAAGCGATGAACACGATGATTCGCCAGCAGGTGATGCGACAACTTCACGCAATCAAATCAGAGACACCAGAGCCATCCAGTATCTGGAAGAACGCCCGTGACCTCGGCAAAGGATGGCGATAATCCCTTGCAATAAAAAGAAAATAAGAAGATGTTGCAAAAAGACAAAACATCTGATTGAATCATTGTCCTAAACCCAAACACCGCCAGAGTGCGGAGAAAGAAGCAATATCATGTCAGCAGAAACAAGCGGTTGGTTGAACCGCATGACCCTGATTGGAAACACGCTGAAGCGTGGAATGGCTTGGCATTGGCGAGCCGAAGAGCAAGGTGAAGAGTCCAATCACTACGAGGGATTCGTTCCAGTAGAAGATGTCAAACGCCGACTCTTCAACTTTGAAGCAGTATCAAAGCCTGTGTACGCAAAGAACAGCGATGGTTCATTCAAAGTGATTGATGGCAAGCAAGCGATTACCCACAGCAACAACGGAGAAGTTTTTGGTGTTGTTTCTAATCGCTACCAGATTCACCAATACGAAGATGTGTTGTTGAAGAACTTGGAAGCGATTCTTGACAGCAACGAACTCGGAATTGACTCAGCAGGATTGCTCCAGAAGGGCAGTCGTGCATGGGTACAAATCTCAGTACCAGAGAATCTCTCCAGCACTTCTGGATTTGAGTTTCGCCCAACACTCATTGCGACAACATCGCATGACGGAATGCGACAGACTCAATACTTGCGTTGTCTCCAAGCAGTTGTTTGCGACAACACTTTGCAGTTGGCACTCAATGAGAATGCAGACCACAAGGTGAAGATTCGCCACAATCGTTCAGCACAGTTGAATGACCTCGGCAACTTGCGTGAGGCTCTTGAAATTGTCTACAGCGCAGGAAGCGACATGATGGAAGAGTTGGAGAAGTTGTCATCATGGTCAGTAACTGACAATCAGTTTGATGCTCTGGTGAAAGACTTGTTCCCAATCAACATGGTTGAACTCACCATGAAGGATGAGTCTGGAAAGACACTCATTGTTCCATCCAACACACAAGACACTCGCTCTGCTGGCAAGCAGAATCCAAAGCGTGACTTGTTGAATGGCTTGTGGCGCACAGACCCACGAGTGTTGCCGTGGAAGAACACAGCACTCGGAGTAATCCAAGCAACAACAACATTCCATCAGCACTTGTCAGGCTCTGACAAGAACCGTTACAACCGTAACTACACTCGCTTGGTTTCAAACCAGCAAGCAGAGTACGACAAGATGGTTCTCGCCAAACTTGAATTGGTGACTGCTTAGTCCTAACAACCCAGAAGGGCTCAGAAAAGTCTGTAATGTTCCCCCAACATTGCGACTCTCTGAGCCCTTCACGATTGAAAGCCCGAATATGTTCAATTACGCCACAGTTGGCTGGTGCATCTTCTACACATTGCTAGTGATTTACTTGCTCTGGGAATGATGTTTGAAATGTGTCCTACGAGCAGATACCCTGATTATCCCAAACCAAACGAAGGAGCAGAAATGCAAGAGCAAGTATTCAAAGAGATTGTTGATTCAATCTTGGACACCACTCCGAAAGACAGGAGCAACGACCAGTTACAACGAGGTGACCTTGTTGGTACAACTGGTGGAATTGTTCTGGAATGCGAAAAGCGAGGAGAGCGTGTTGTTGGTGAAACATACGCATCGTGGAAAGCGTTGTGCTTTCTTCCACAGAACAACTTCACACCATTCGTAGTGTGGACAGTCATTGCTCGCCCAAAAGGATTCGTTGCTGAGTCTGGTGAGTACAGGCGCAACTTGCCAGAAGCATTACACGCATACTTGTGAGTCCGATGCGAAGCCTCCGCTAAGTGTCGGAATCCGCCTCACAGGTGAAGAGCCTCAGACCCAAGTGGTCTGGGGCTCTTTTCTGTTATGTCCCCAGAAACCGCCTCATAGGAAGCGTTCTAAGGCTCTGGAAATTAGATGTTGGACATTGATACACCCCTGACATATGCTGTCAGTACCCAAACACAAAGGAGCAGTCATGAGACTTGCAAAAGTAGAAATCCCAGATACCAAAAAAGATGCTTGCGTAATTGATGCGTACACACTTGTTCGCATTCTTGGTTACGCATCAGAGAAGTACCGTGAAGATGCAAAGACAATGAACACTTCTGACAACTTCAAATGGGTTGAAGAACATTTCATTGCAATGGCAAAGCAAGCACAAGCGATTGGTGAGTTCTTTGCAGACATCACCAACATCTCTGTTGAAACAGAATCATTTGAAAACTCAATCACAATCACAAAGGAGACATACTGAAATGTCAATTCAAAATGAAATCAAAGATTGCCCACGATGCGATTCACCAATTCCGAATCGTGAACACGCAGGAATGTATGCAGGTGCAATCTCACGAGTAGACAACATGACCGAGATTTGCTCTGAGTGTGGAGTCATTGAAGCGATGAATGACTTCGCAGGAGAACCACAGCGATTCTGTGACCCACTCGTGAAGGCTGTGTTGTCATCACGCTTCAACACTCTGCCTACTAATGTTCCTCATTTCCACAATCAAGAACTGTTCACTTATGTGTCGTTCACAGATGTGTTCAAGTACGCAGAAGATTCGCATCCAGTTTCGTTCTGGGAAGATTTCGTGAGACTTTGGGTAGGTGAACCAATGGCTGGTCACACAGTTGGTACGACCTGCACTATGGCTGAATTGTCACGCCGTGACATCGTTGGTGCTGTGAAGATGCTGTCACTCACCGATGACTCAGTACTTCGCCAATGGAGGCTGGGAATGCAGACCAACCATTTCTTCTTCTCTCCAGAGGCTGGGAATCGCATCATGCAGGTAGCCATGTGGGATGAGGTGCGATACCAGTAGCCCGAAGCGAAGCCGAGCCCAGAGCCCTGACTCCAGAACCCCTGTGGAGTCGGGGCTTCTGGCATTCTGGGGCTCTAAAAAAAGTCTGTAATGTCCTGCCGAATCCATTCCAAACTGGCTACGCTGAACCCAACCGATTCCATAGGAGGAAATATGAAAACCCAGTCAGATGCACTTCAAGGCTTCATGTCAATTTTGAATGATGCACCAAGCAAGTTGAACTTCGCTGTTCAAGAAACTGCATTGCCATTGATGCCACATCAAGTTGAAGCAACCAAGTTTGCATTGGAGCGTCAGCGAGTGTTGCTTGCGATGGAGATGGGAACTGGCAAGTCACCAACTGCTGTTGCGATTTCGCAATCAAGTGTTGAAGCAGGAATGCGACCAGTATTGATTGTTTGCCCACCGACAATGCGATTGCAATTCAAGCGTGAGTTCGCACGATTCGCTCCGCAGTTGAGTGTGCATACCATCACGGGTACTAACCCTGTGAAGCAGGGAATCAAGTCATTGCCAGATGTTGATGTACTCATCATGGGTGACACATCGGCAGATGGTTACAAGAATCTGTTGAAGGGTCATGTGAAGGGAATCATCGTGGATGAATGCCAGCGCATCAAGGGTGGCAAGCGAGCAAAGCGTTCGCAAGCCGTGATTGATATTTCGCAATCAATTCCATTGTCTGGAATCCGAGTGATGATGTCGGGAACGCCACTCATCAATCGCCCGATGGAGTTGTTGCCAGTCATCAATGGTCTGGAGCAACAAGGTGCATTTGAAGGTGGCATTCGTGGATACATGGCTCGTTATGCACCACGCATTGACAACTATGGCACTCGTGGTGCTCAACGCTTGAATGAACTGCACGATGTTCTCGTGGGCTCATTCATGCTTCGCATGAAGCGTTCCGATGTTCTGGAATTGCCGAACAAAGGTCGGATTGAAGTTGCGATGGAGATGGAAGCGAAGTACGAGAAGTTGTACCGCTACGCCGAAGCGAATCTCTACGAGTGGATTCGCATGACCAAAGGTCAGGAGAAGGCAAACAATGTTGAGCGAGCAGAAGCATTGATTCGCATCAATGAACTTCGCAAGTTGTCAGCACTTGGCAAGGTGAATGGTGTTGTTGATTATGTGCGTGAACTTCTGGACAACGATGAGCAAGTGTTCATCACTTGTGCATTCAAGGAAGAAGCGAAGCGTTACATGGATGCATTTGCAGATGTGAATGCAGTACAAGTTGTTGGGGGCATGAATGACTCAGCGAAGATGGCAAGTGTTGATGCATTCCAGAACGGAACAGCACGAGTGTTGGTTGGCAACATCATTGCATCGGGAACAGGACTCACACTCACATCAGCACGACATCATGTGAGCGCATCGTTGCCTTGGACTAGCGCAGACCTTTTGCAATGCGAAGACCGACTCCAAAGAATCGGACAGAAGCGTGATGTCGTTTCGCACATCATGTTGAGTGCGATTGAGGAGCATTCAACGATTGATGAGCGCATGATTCAAATCATCATGATGAAGAACCGAATCTTGTCCAGCGTTCTGGATGGCGAGGCAGATGACCTGCTGGATGATGAGCGCAAAGCCGTTGCCATGCTGGTTCTGGAGTCCTACGGATGGGAGGGCTAAGACCCAGCACCAATTCCGCCCCAAATGTCTGTAATGTTCAAGTAACCCAAACGACCAGAGGAGGTCACCATGTCAGTAAGTACCGAACCAATCACTCCAGCGCAGATGAAGTTTCTGCTCACACTCATGTCACAGCGAGCATCGTTGTTCGGCATTGAGCCAACGATTGAATCTGCGAAGTCGTGGATTGAATCCAAGAATGCAAACATCACCAAGTCACAAGCAAGCAAGTTGATTGATGAATTGAAGAGCAAGCCTGTTGATGTAATCGCTCCAGAGAAGTGGACACCGAAGGCTGGTGAAGTGTTCTACTCATTTGATTGCTCACACATTGTTGATGCAGGCATTGTTGGTATGACACGCATCATTGAAAACAAGTTTGCGAAGCCATGCGAACTCTGCGGACATGATGTCGCTTACATGAGTGGACTCGCCGTGTTCAGCCAGAGTGGATGGAGCACTTGGCATCATGTTGGCAAGTGCATTGAGCCTGCGAAGCCTTCATCAATTCTTGCGAAGCGTGTTGAGAAGTTCATCGCTGAAGCGTGTGCAGATTTGGATGGTGATGCTTACTTCGCATTGCCATCGCACACGGGCAACAACGATTTGGATTTCTATGGATTCGTGCAGAGCAGGCGGAAGTCGGGAACGATTTATGTTCTGAAGCGAATCATTGGTGGAGCATTCAGCCACGAGGACACCAGCAATTCGCCAGTCATGTCACTCACCGAAGCGAAGCGTGTGATGAATGCGATTGAAGCGATGTCTGGAGCAGAGTGGGATGAAGCCCAGATGCAATTCGCCCAGAATCTCGGCAGGTGTTTTCATTGCAATCGCATTCTCACCGATGATGAATCACGCAAGCGTGGGATGGGTGCGAAGTGCGCTGAAGGATGAGCGAACGCTCGGCACGAGCCCCGATACCCAGATTGATGGGTATCGGGGTTTTTTGCATTTATGCCCAGATTTACAGGCGATATGAGCCCTTCTAAGCCTCTGGAATGAATGCAGATGGATGATGAGTGCGGGCAATTCATACTGGATTCATTGACTATCGGAGGTCGAATGCTCGTGACAGGTGCATTCCGATGTCATGCGAATTGAGCCCAATTTCATTGATGATTTCATCTCGCCGCTAAAGCCGATTTTTTCGCCCAGGCTCTTTACATCCAGACACCGAAGAATCCTCGTACATGACATGGACACACATAGACAACAATTCACTCTGGAGCAACAATCCGATGCACAGCAGGTGCTGGTGAGGCTTGCCGAGTACTCACGCAGAATCGCCCGACATTCACCATCTGAGGTCATGGACATCATCCTCATCACGGAAGGATTACTGGAGCATCTGGAGGAATTGGAATACGCCGTAGGAATGCGTGAGCGTGTTCTGGAGTCGGTAACGCTCAATGGTGAGCCTGTAGCAGTCTGGAGCGTGTAGGAGCATCTGGAGCGTTCTGGTGCTGTGCCAGCGAATAGTTGCTACCAGCAGGCGTGACATGGGGTAAAGCCTCCACCTAGTCCCCGATACCGATTCATGCCCCAGCCATAGACCCAGAAGTAGGCATGGATTGCCCACTGTGAGCCTCGTAGAGCGATGCAGACGGGGTAGTGCTGTATCTGGGCTATTCCAGCCTCCCAGACGCTCCTAGAGCCTCCTATTGCGTGATTGAGTGTTGCTCCATACCCAGTAAGGATTCGCCCAAACACTAAACCATCTGGCATAACCCTCTACTGTAGGTAGAGACTATGGGGTATACACGGTAGATGAACCCTCTAGTAGTGGTTGAGGCTTGGGCAAACTCTAACCCTAACTCTCTACTTGAGGGTTAGACCCCCCCACCCTTAAGTGAAGGTTGAGGGTTGTGAGGGGTGGAGCCCCCATTAGCCAATAACCACCCACCCACTAGATAGACCCACCCCAAAAAATTGGGGGTACACACCCATTTTCGCCCTAAATAGACCTAATTTCGCTCTAAATTTGGCTCTAACTCTCCGATGACCACCCATCAACGTCATCTGTGAGTCTTGGTACATGCCCACCAACGGCTTTTGCCCAAGCGTCACCTGCTTTAGTGCGTTGTGACGAGTGTACTGGTGGTGTAATTCCCCTAGTTTCAGCCTCTTCATGCGCTGTATCCCACATTGAGGTGGCAATACCCCTTCTGCGAGCGCTTTCACCTACGTGAAGGTGTGATATTTCACCATCTTCAGAGTTCCATACCAGTCGGCCCACCTGCCCAGAGTCTGCAACAGCAGTAATTTCGTGTTCAGGAGTAAACGAAGGATGTGACATCAGCCTGTAATTGAACTGTAAGTTACTTAAATTCTCATGTGCAGCCATTATTTAGCCTTAAATGGTGGTTTACCACCGACCATAGTAGACATAGCGTTTACACCAATTTCATGCCCATAGTCCCCACCTTGAGAGAAATGCTGGAATTGTATTCCTAGGTGTTTTACGTGGTTTCCTACAAATTTTGAAGGAATAACGTATGAAGTTGAGTCTTTGTCTTCATATTCGTTTTTGTATGGGTAGATTCGTTTCTGATTAAACTCAGGTACAGGGTTTGGACCGTGGTCAAAGAAATCACCTGGGTCATCCCAGGTCTTACGGGAAGTGGGAGCATTATCAGAGATTTCATATTTATGAATTTTATAAGTTGGTTCATATTGTCCACCAGCGCCATTGTTATCCATTTCATCGTCTATGCGGTCATATGCAGCAGACATAGTACCTGTATGAAAAGGGTTACCATAAACATGAGGTGGTTCATCACTAAACGTGCCGTGATAGACGATTTTACCCATTATTTCTTCCTTTTGGCTTGTTTGGCTTTATGCTTCTCTAAAAGATATGCAGGGTCACGCTTGGTAAAACCTGCTGCTTTGTGTATTTCCTCACGTGCGACAGGCTCACCCTCTACCCATACATAGTCATTGAACTGACCACCAAGGTTATTTTGAGCAGGCATCGTCATTTACCACGGTATGTTTCAACTTTTAGACCAGCAGAGCCTGGTAGATGCCTCCAATGGGGGTCACTATCCCATTGCATTGGCTTGGTAGGGTCGCCAGTGTCCACTATCATGCTGTGCATTGTCACCTGCGTAGGTACTGTTGGGTGGTATTCACCAAGTGTGGCTCCTTGACCTTCATATTGACCGTTCCAGGTGTTATCGGTCATTTGGTCGTTGTGATGGGCGACCATAACTACGGTGGCAGGGGCATGGCTTGTTGCACCATGCATGCGACTACTGTATAAACTGTGGGGGCTACCGCCAGTCCAGTGCATTCCTACTCCTCTAGACGAATCTAGGTGGTTGAGCACCTCTTTGGCAGTAATGTTGCCTGAGTGGATTCTTTCGCTGATTTCAGGTTCGTTGATGGTAACGGCACGAAATAGCAGGTCATTACGGTATGTGGACTCTGGGAACTGTCCTTTGTTGACGTATTCGTGTGCTGGCATTAGGAACCAAATTTCTTACTCATGTAGTTTTGGTAAACATCACGCTCTTCTTCGGTATCTACTTGACCTGTTGTCAAAGCCTTGGCAGGGAATGAGCCAGTCACACGAGCACCACGAGCATAGCGAGTACCTGAAACAACGGTATCCCTGCTTGCTTTCTCTAACAATGGTCTTCCAATTGGCTCTACTACGTGGATGTAGCCAGATGGGTGTTCACTCTTGTTTTCGTAGTCTTCCTTAGTCCACGTGTACTGTAGAGCAGTTATTGGGTTTGGAGCCATGTAAACACGGTCTGGGTTGTACCCAGGGTGGGTTTTTCGTTGATGTTCCATATGTTCTGGGGTGCTTACCTTGCTTGCAGGGATAACCTCGGAGCCTGTGGGAATGCGTGTAGGCGAACCATGCAAGAACTGCTGAGGGTGTAGTGAGTCTTTAGCAGCCATTTACTAATTATACGCTAAGTAAAAAATTTGCCGTTGAAAGGGCGGATTATTCGTCAGGTAGCACTCTTCGTACTACACGAAGACCTTTTGCACGAATACCAGCAGGGTGTCTTGGGTCTGTCATTGCTTCCCCTACAGGTTCTACCTGAAACACATGAGGTTTATAGTTTTCGTATTCAGCAGCATTTGGGTGGTCACCATCAGCATTCCATTCGGCGTACCCACGGGCGGAATCTAACTTTGAGGTGGCATGAGCCCAATGTTTTGCTTCAGGGTATTCTCTTGGGTCATGGTGTGGTTCTGCACCAATTTCTATTCCTGGCTTAATAATGTCACCTGCTTTGATGTGACCATAACGAAAAGTAGTCCCATGAAAGAATTGCTTATCACTTAAACTTTCATGTGCTGCCATTACTCTGTCTCCCATGTATGGGTTGTACCCATGTGTTGACGTTTAGGTACTCGTTTTCCTGTACTTTTAGCCCAAGCATCGCCTTCGTCAGTCCGATCTGGTGAATGCTTAGGTGGTTGTACTCCACGAGTAGTTTTTGCCACATCATGTGCATAGTTAAACATGTCAGTTGCTACACCCTGTCTACGGTGGTTTGGTTCCACAAAAATGTTTGATATGTGGTTGTTACCCTTTGAGTACCACTCCAACTCGCCAACATAGTCAGTATCTTCTTCCGCCACCACCCGATGCCTAGTTTCTTTACCTATAGGTGATTTAGGGTTACCCTTTTCAAACCTAAATTGGTATCCACTTAGACTCTCATGTGCTGCCATTATCTAGTCTTTCGTTCTTTAGATTAAACATGTCGTTTCTAAATTGGGTTAGCCCTCGTCTACCCAATCCAGATTTAGGAGGCGGTGTGTACATATTGTGAATAACTTCATTAAAGTGATGCTGATGGTAGGTATGGAATCTACCTGCGTAATCCCCACCATGACGGTGACCTCTGATGTAAGGAAGGGTGCGGTCATAATCGCTAGGAACACGCAACATTGCTCCTTCACCCTTTTCAACCCGTTGACCACACGCTTTGCAGTTGGCTGAGTATTTAGTGTTTGTCAAAACTTCAGGCATCTTCTTTTTATTGTATTTATACGGGTTTACACCTGGAAACTGTGGAGCACCATTCCTTGCGTACATTACAGGGATTTTTTGGTCTGGGTTTAGTTCATACGAAGCATGAAGGCGATGATGCCCATCTACAATGGTTGGCTCTATTTTTGGTTTACGCTCATGTTGGTAATCCTCAGAAAGAACTACAGGCCATTGCTTGTCATAGCCTTTTTCCTTAATACTTTTTACCATGTATTGTGCGCTGTTGTTACTATCTATGTGCCAAGCGGTTCCGCCCTCTTCCATACCTTTAGCGTCTTGTTCTGCTTTGGTAGGAGCACTAAGGTCGCCAGAACGGTGTGTTTCAATAATTTCTCTAGGGGTAAGCGACTTTGACCTTGTAATGAACCTATTACCCCCTGCATAGTACGGGGGGTGCGTTAAATCAAACTGCGGTCCAATAGGTCTTGGCATTTATAAAGTATAGACGGTTGTATCGTTGTTACCTTTTCCAAGGCTTTCTATTGAACCTTCCCAGGATAACTACCTTGTTTTCTTCTAATTCATCAAGTATTTCAAAATGCAGTTTTCGCAAATATGAAGACGGGACCGAAGGGTATAGGTGGTGTTCTGTGTGAAAGTCCACTAGTTTGATAAACGAAACCCTATTTATCAATGGAGTTATCAAACTACGAGTGTTTTTATACCTGTCCGAACTTCCAGACACATGCGGTAACCACATAAAAAGCACCATCAAAACATACCGTTGCAAAAGAAACGGAAAGTAAATCAACCATAAACCGTAAGCACCATAACCTGTAACCACAGTAGTCAAAACAACAAGAAGGGTTATTCCTAACTGTCTGTCAATAGTCTTATTCTTACGGAACTCCAGCCTTTGTCTAACAAACTTGGGAAGTCTCTTAATCATGTACTTGTTAAAAATTGGAATAATTGAACCAACTTGAATTAGATACGACAAAAAGTAATACCTATTCATCAATCTAAACGATGGGAACGGTATAAAATCTGGGTCTGAGCCAAATGTTCCAGTGTTCTTGTGGTGTTCAATATGCAGGTTTGCAAATGGTTTATATGGTATTTGGGTTAGTACTCCAGATGTTTTCCCAATAGTTTTATCTACCCATAGGTACTTACTCAAACCACCAGAAAAGTGTCGGTGTGCTGCTGCATGCATTGAGTTAAACAAAATAAAATAAGATAAACAGATAGTTATTGAACCAATTGCTAGTGGTATTGAACCACCAATGGTTAGCGCTACTGCAAGGAAGTAAAACAATAATCCAGCAAACCACTCAACTAACAGTGGTTTGCAAAACTTATTGGTGTACTTTTTGGTGGTGTTTGTGTGTGGGTAGTCCATGTGGTGATTATACCTAACTATAAGGAAGTGTCTGGGGAAATAACTGTATCAAAAGGGTCAGACACATCTAAACCCTCTGGATACCAAATCTTAGTGTTTGTAATGTATTTGGGGCGTTCATCAGACAGTTTGACAAAAGACTCATCAAACACGAGCATACGGTTTCCAGGCCAAGCACCTACACGCCCACAATCTAAACGCACAAAGTTAAAGTGTTTGTGCTGGTCAGGGGTTGATGAATACATATCACCGTAAGGGGCGGCAGTGAACATATATCTACCTGTTTCCCACACCCCTTCTTTCATGTACACCTTTACGGCTAACTCAGATAGGGCGCTGTACTCATGGGTAGTAAAATCTTGCCCATAGCAACTCCATACCTGCAAATGGTCTAAAGGATGGTGGTGTACAGCAGGTGTATGGAAAGTTAAAGCGTGAAGTGGTACATGTTGTACTAATGCACCATTTTCTAGAAGTAGAGACACACCCCATGCCCTATTAGGAATTGCGGATAGTCCATAAACTAAACAAGCGGTGTATTCGCCAAACCCTTTTTCAAAGTTGTACAAAAACTCATTTTGGACATTACAATAAAATGGCTTGGGGATATCGGTAATGTGCGTTGCCATACGGCGATAGTATAGTGTCTCCATGCCAACATATGCTTATAAATGCCCAAACGACCATCGTCACGAGGAAACTCGCAGTATCTACGATGAGCAGAAAACAATCCTATGTCCAGACTGTAATGAGAAGTTGCGCCCTGTTTACTTTTCTCCAGCAGTAAATCTTGTAGGTAGAGGCTTTTATTCCAACGGAGGATAATGGTTTATAATTAACCATGCCTTTAGGACCGCAATTTAGCAACACATACTGGGAAGACCCCACTTCAAAGTCTGTTATGTCTTCTACAGAGTTGCCTACTCCAAAAGGTGACCTGCCTACAATGGAACAACGAAAACCACAGATTGCTGAAGGTTTTGGTACATCTGACAGCCCACAAGGTATGTTGTTTAGCCCATACGCTTATACGGGCTTAAAAGACGACCCAACTGTTCCTACTGAACAACGAATGGGCGCTATTAACAAAGCACTGCATTTACAGAGTATGGATGAATTGCAAAAGTTCAAAGACTCCAGAATACAAACTAACAAAGATAGAGATGCATTTAACCGTGACCCTGCTCGTCTTGTAGATAAAAAACCTTATAGAAAACCATTGTCCGTACCTGGTGACATCACAATTTCTTATGGAAAAAATAAAGCACTCGGAGAAGCAGCAAACAACTTAGATATACCAACACGACAATATGAGACAGGTATAGATGCTGCTACTCACCCCACTGATTGGCATTCTGGTTGGGCAAGTTGGGGAGACATACATGTTGGCGTTCGTAAAAATGAAGAAACTGGGTATGAAGCCAACGAGCGTACTCTTGCTCACGAAATTGGTCACACACTAGAACCTCCTGGGGATGAACCACAAAAAGAACATATCCGTAGAGATAAGCGTAAAAATTCTCAAATGAGGACCGACCCAGTTAGTGAAGGGTACGCCGATTCACTAATGGACAGAGCACACCATTATTCTGGTCAATTTGAAAAACATTTGACTAACCCACAGTTACGTGCAAAAGATATCAGTTTGACTGGGTATTCATCTAAGTATCATCTGTGGAATGCGGAAGAACGGGCTCTATATTCTGCCGTGCGTTTTCATGTAGCAGCACACCCTGAACGCATAGAAGGAATGAAGAACCGCCAAGAATTGGGAAAAAATCTTTATGGTCGTTTTCATTTTAATAATGACCTTGAAGTACCTACAACCAAACTTATGCTTGGACATATGTACGAAAATATGCCACATGTTCGCCCACTGTTGCATGAACTTGGGTTTGGTAGGACTTCTAAAAAAGCACACGAAACTTTTATGTCACGAACAGAAACCCCATCTGCTATGCGAGGAAACACGTGGAGAGGTAAACAACGGGAAGTTTACGAACAACCAAAATTACCTGGTCTATAATTAATCATGCCTAGATTTGGTTCACAGTTCAATAACACCTATTTCAACCCTGAAGATGGTGGGGAGACACAAGAATTTCGTCACCCTTATCAAGAAGGGCATCTTCAAGGAGTGTTGTTTCATCCTGCAACAGGAACTATGACTTCAGAAGACCCAACGTATCCTGAGAAAAAACGCCTTAATGACTTTTCTAAAATACTAAAAACTGATGATTCAAACCTAATACATCAGGCTGGAAAAACAGATTTGCCAATAGCAGAAATGGACCCAAGTGTTGTTGGGCTACACCCACGTGAAGGTATCTTTAATGGTGTACGAATAAATAATAAATTAAAAACGTACAGTGGAACCTGGTCAAGTACGAACCGCCAAATCAATATGTCAGGTAACAGTATCAGCATGGATACTACCCTTGCCCATGAGTGGGGTCACAGGGAAGATTCGCCAGATGGTAAAGGTGAGGACCATTCACACACTCGTTTAGAAGGTGCAATGTATGACAAAGGCCGTATGCATATATCTCCGTACATGGAAGGAACTGCCGATGGTTACATGGAAAGATATTCTGAACCATACTCTAACATAAAATGGGAAGGTGACCCCAAGGGTATGCGTAAGGCTGTGGGTTATAACAGAAGACACGAAGCAGTATTAGACCCAGCACAAAGAGAAGATAGACACTTAGATTTATGGAGAAAAACTGGGGAACTATCTGGGTATGGGGTTGATAACAAGAGGTGGAAAGATAAAAGGGAAATGGCTTTATATGCGGCTGCACGATTGCACGTAGCCTCTGGCGGTAAGTCTGCAATTGATTCATTACCTAATATGACTGAACTTGCAGAAACTCATTTAAGCGATTATGGTCAGACTTTGTATAAAAAAGACAGAGACAGAGTAATGAAATCAGGAAAAGGATTTGCTAGATTGCCCCATGATATTCCTGAATATCAAAATGCGGCTAAACACCTTTATTTAGGGAAATTAGTTCACGAAAACCCATCACTGCACGGTCAACTAGACAAAATGGGGCTAGGAGAAATCTCTACCTACTCGCAAGACTTTTACAAACACCATGTTGCAAATACTGCGCTTGTGGATAGAGAAAATACTGAAAGAGCAATGGACCTGTACGATAATAGGCAGGCTGATTCAGAACGACCTTACAATAACCCTATGACAAATAAAATTGAACATGGGCGTGACCCATATGTTCGTATGATTCGCCCAGGGGAACCATACACAGATATGGGAATGAAGTACAGGGGTAAAAGAAACCAGTATGTTGACGGAAAATACTTAAGTGTTCAACACACTCTTCCAGGAATGGAACAATATGATGAACTTACAGTTAATGCCGCAGCAAACCCAATGCCTAAGCCTTTGGCTAAAAAACAACTTGCACGTACTGATGACCTTCATCTTCAAAGAAACATAAAGATACCACGACTTAAATGATATGGTAGGGGACATGACAGACTTTCAAAATGGTTTAGGAGAATACGGTAAGCAACGCTTCCGTGAATTGGTTACAACCCGTGAAGAGCGTGTGGAACAAAGACTTTCCGAGTTGTTCCGTAAAACCGATGATTCCAAAAAATAATAATCTAAGTTCTCAATTTCCCGATGAAGAGGAAGAGTTGTACGAGGATTACCACATTCATAAAGAAAACCGTAAATCTTCAAATGACCGCAAGGAAAAAAAGAAGATAAAGAAGTTTTCAAAATACGATTACTGACGATAGGATTTAGACATGGTAATCACCTACACAATTCATACGCCTCAAATGCTTGACGCAAAGGAACAGGCTGTTATACTCGCACATAACCAAGGATTCAGTTCGGTCATGGTTACAGCGATTGACCAGCCAGAATACGGTGAATACCAAGTAACACTGTCCGTAATGAAATAAAGGAACAAAGATGGCAAATAAAGAAGAACTTGACTTTGACACATGGTTGGCAATGGGGATTGACAACAAATGGTGTTTGTACCCAACCTGTTACATGCATGATGGGATTCCAACTACCGATGAAGAAGAAGACGAAATGGAAGATGGTGCTGACCCTTGTATGCACGTAATTCGTGTATTCAGCACCCCAGAAGAGTTTGATGAAGCCCTCAAGCGCATGGAGGCGACTCTTCCGTACCGTATGCCTAGGGAGTAGTACAATCTATGCATGGGTACAGAGGAACATCTCAATTGGGACCAACACGCTCTTAATGAGGAGCGTGTCCGTGGTTTGACCACTGACAAGCCTTTTCGTGAGATGTTGTCCCGTGTAGGGCAAGGAAGCACCCCTGTAATGGGTCACAAGACTCAAAGCGGTCACATCCAACTTCGCATCAAAGGTGATGGGGTTGTCCACATGGCTAGTACCCCTTCAGACCATCGTGCAGTAAAAAACATGGAAAGTCTTGTTCGCAGAAAGATGTCTGAGATTGGTCACGACTTTCCTAAGAAGAGTGGTGGCAAGGGTAAGGGTAAAAAGTAATTGGGGTACAATAGGTAAATGGTCGCCCGTACAGTAAATTATGTTGCCACTCAAGGCATTCCTCTTAAGCGTATACTTGTAATTAAGAGTAAAAGCAAACACCGTTTGATGGTTCCAACTGCTGTCAAAGCACAAATCCAATCAACAGCGACATCTAAACGAAAACTTAATGCTGAAATCACAGGGTCTGGGGAAATCCTATTGTCCCTTACTGGGGCTGAGACTTCTGAACTACCAATTGGTGACTTGGAGTATGATGTTTTAGCCAAGTTTAATGACACGTACTACAGAGTTAGTGCTGGAGTTATTTCGGTAGAAGCCAACGAAACTGTAACAGATGGAAATGAGGCGCAAGCAATGGAACTGCGTATGTCCGAACACGAAGACTTCCGTAAGACATTTACGTGGAAGGACAAGAACGGCGTACTTCAGGCTGTATCCAACGCTTACCTACAGGCAGTAGATTCTGATGAAACTACAACTCTTGACTTGCGTTGGTACTCAACAGTACCTAACGAAGCAACGATTATTGCTCTTGCAGGTAATCGCCGTGGCTACCTGGCTCCGAAGGCTGGGGCTACCTTGGAAATGCATATTTCCGATAAAAACACTATTCCAGCAGGTAATCATACTTTTGACCTTTTTGTCCAAGATAGCGCTGGAGACTGGGAGAGAATCTCTTCAGGAACCATTGTTGTAGATGCTTCTGTAGCGACAAATCCGTATGCCTGAGTACACCTTAATTCTTGATGACAACGACAGTATTGTCTATATTGACGAATCTGCTGATGGCAATTTAAGCGCCGACTCTTCAACTTACGAGATTATTGTCAGTGATGCAGGTGTTGCTGGCCCACCAAACACTCTAACCATCGGAACGGTCACTACTGGGGAAACTGCTAGTGCCAGCATTACTGGTATTTCTCCTAACCAAATTCTCAACCTTGTTTTCCAAAAGGCATCACGCCACGTACATACTCAAGGAACAGCGTCAGCAACATGGACAATAAACCACTCTTTAGGTGGTTACCCGTCTGTTTCTGTTGTTGACAGTGCAAAAACGGTTGTATTCGGAGAAGTCACATATACCAGCACCACACAAGTTG
>Ga0209770_10000035_pt1 | contig 81366 bp, 67 predicted proteins | sample LauGreSu1BDMLBDD_2_FD_187572 | JGI IMG/M metagenome (GOLD analysis project Ga0209770, IMG submission 187572) | Freshwater lake microbial communities from Lake Michigan, USA - Su13.BD.MLB.DD (SPAdes) (version 2) | ecosystem: Environmental > Aquatic > Freshwater > Lake | place: Lake Michigan, USA... | reverse complement strand
AGGAATTAGTACAGCAAAAATATAAGGAACCTGGTTGGTTGCTTTATATGTTGCGATGTTATCATCTATGAACTGTTTTATTTTTGTCATTCTTCGTCTGGCTCCATTCGTTCTCTACGTTTTACATACCTCCGCAGATTAACGTCAAAATTGTGTATAGCATATCCTAGCATACTATGGTAAACCGGCCAAGGACTGCGTGTGCCTGCCGGAATAGTTGTCTCTACCCATGTTATATATCTCTCGCGCAAAAATCGCATAATTTTGCGGTAGCTTTCTTCTCGGCCACCAGGGCTGGAAACATACCATTCGTTGATGCCAATGCTTTCGTGATAGTCGCACAGTGCCATGATCATGTCTCGAAAAGTACGAACCATGGCCATGTTCTTTTGATTGCTCAATACAAAACTTAGCAACCATACAGGTTGGTACTGCATGCGACGAATACCAGCCACCATGATCAAATTTCCGTCTGCGTCATATACTCCCAGCGTCTTGCGCCATTCGTGTCCGCCTATGCTTTCTGGAACCAGGAACAGTTCAAACATACGCGAGTCTGGCTGTAATGCAACAGGGTATGTGTCTTTAGGATTCGCATAAGTTTGTTGTGCTAATGTCTGGATCTCGTCCAGACTAGACATGTCTAGCCATTTCATATTGTCTTGCATACGCTCACCTTGCCTTGTTTCATGTTTTTTATCAAATCCTGCACACCAAACTCATATATCCTGGGTTCAGTAGCAAATAACAGGTTCGCACATCGATGCTCCACATCTGTCCAAATATGAAATAACTTTTCTACACCAGTACGTTTTGGTCTTGGCTTAAAAGGATATCTGGTCAAGGTTCCATAAATTTCATTTTTGCTAGATGTCCATCCTAGCTTACCTGGCATCTGATCTGTTATTAGTTTGTTTACAACATAGCCTTCCAGGAAAGAAAGCATGGTCTCAGGATTATAAGTATAGAAGTTGTTATAAGCCGGTATGCCAGTCTTTGCAACAAACCTGCGCCACACACCATCTTGATCTTCTTTCTTTAAGAATACCCAATGCATGCGATGTTCACCTGTTTTCAGCAAGTGATCCATGTCTGGTGTTTTTTCAATTTCTACTTCGTCTATGGTAATCATTGGATTGGCAAAATCTTCAGCTATCTTGCACAACACCTGCTGATAAAATGTATAGCTCTGATACTCTTTTGACACACGTTGCCAGTCCCCGCTTTCGTAAAAGCGCACTGGATCAAAGTCAATGTAAATTGGGTCAAGCCCTGCTGTGTTACAAAACTCCGTGGCCTGAGAAACGTCTGCTATGTTTAGTTCATTTTTGAATCTAACAATCACGGGTCTAAAAGGTACTCGGCTTTCCATCCAGGCTTGCAATGCAATTTCACTGTCTAAGCCACCAGAGAAAAAAACTGCCATTGGTTCTTTGTGCTTGCGAGAAATAATTTTAGTCGTGCGTATGAGTTCACCGCGAAAGGTCAATCGAGGACGTTGGCAGTGTCCCACGGTGCCCACTGTGGTTTGCCAGTCGTCTTGTCTGAACATATTGTCTGGGTCATCGTCATACCAATACTTGATATGATTGTTTTCGGTAAATTCAAATTTCTCATAAAGATTATTCTGAGATAGCATCTAACCCCTCCGTGATTGCTTTGAGTATTTCAGCGGATTGTCTGCCTGTTGGTTTAATAACACACCATTGATTAACATATCGAACTTTAATTGGGCGAGCGATAACGATGCAATCATCCCACCAGTTGCTCCAGATTTTGTCAAGCCCAGGTGCACTACCAGAAACCTTGCGCTTGATGCCATCATAGATCCACTTGTTGTAGTCGTTGAAGGTGAGCATCATGCCTGCCATGTCATGCTGTGCTGACCACTCTAGGTTAGATCCCAACAGCATGTTGGATACTACGTTTTTACCTCTGTAGGGTTTTAGTACCCAAGTACGTATGCCACCAACAGAAAGCAATTCCTGATCGGTCTTTTCCACACAGCTTACACCCACCACTTCGTCTTGATCATTGATCAGCATGGCTATTTCGCCGCGGTCGCTGGTCCAGCGTTTCTTATTTTCAATGTTCCAAAGCAAGCCGGCTTCAGAATCAAGACCCATGTTCTTGCTTGCTGGAATTTTTGGATTGTCGACAATGATCTGTTGAACAAATCGAACCAGCAAATTATAAAGTGCCGGATCGATTGTATCACTTGATGCAGTAACTATTTTCATACAGCTATTTATGTTGGTACATAATGACTTAGTCATCCACACGCATCATTAGGTGCAGTCTTGATTCATCTCCGCCGTTGAATGCAGTATGTACTCGTTTGGTATCCACATACCAAATATGACTGTCGTCTGCTATATGAACTAGCCTTTGTTCATTCACAAAAAGAAAGTAAGATTTTGGATTGGTGTGTATGGCAACATGCAGTGTGCGATGGAAATCATGATGTACACTGTAACATTTACGAGGAGTCAGCCTCGCAATGCGAGTTCTACTAACTTTGTATGGCAGGCCCTTTATAAATGATTCCCACCAGGTGCCTTTCAACTTTGGGTGCATCTCATCAAATTTTGAAAGGTCTTCGCCACCGGGCATGGCGCCTGCTCCATTGTACCAATCATCAACACCGCCTGTTTGTATGCACACTTGATTGCGCTCATCAAATGGAACATCGGCCAGCAGGCTCCATGTTTCAGCACGAAGCCTTTCAAGGTCCACAGTTTGATCTAGTGGACGAAACAAAAATATAGCGTCATTTTTTAGGCTCAAATAAGACATTGGTTATCCTAAAATCTCTGTTGGTTTCATTCAATGTCCACGCTATTACTTCAGCAACACTGGCCGGAGACATTTTGGCAGCTTCGACATTTGCACCCATTGCAGTTCCTTCTACCCAGCCAGGACGCAACAGCATAATGTTGGGGTAAGGCGAGCTTGCCTGTAACTGTTTGACTCCTGCATCCAGTGCAATTTTGTGTATTTGATATAGATTAGAAAAGTTTCTGTACATTTCAGTGATATGGCTTCCCAGTACCACTATGGTTTTGTCTTTCCTGCCTCGCCATTTTGACCAAATTCGATATAGCATTTCCACGTTGGCGAATCCAGCATTTGCCACGATCATCACTGTGTCGTACTGATCTAGAGCATTTACCACACGCTCTCTGGCATTGGCCTGCTCCATGTCAAAATTTCCATCTGTGCGACTGAGTCCCGATACTTGATGTCCATCTGCTTTCATTTTTTCAAATATAGCTTTGCCTAATATGCCGCCATGCCCTAGTATCAATATTTTTCTCATTGTTTTTTTCCTATCAACATGAATCTTGTGTAGCCACTCCCGGCATCTGTTTTGTAAGCACCTGCATACAGTATGTCACTGAGTCTTGATTGTTGTTCAAACTCTTCTAAATTTTTACTGCATCTGATGTGTTCTTCACATGAAAAGAAATCATTTCCTTGTAATACAACCAGTGTTCCTGCAGGAACACGATCAAACCATGTATCGTATGTATCTTGATCAACATGTTCACAGCTGGTGTTGATAACCATGCTAGGAGCATGATCATACTGCCATTCGTCCATGCTGGAAGTAAATGCTTTGAATCTCCACTGATTCATCTCATGATACTTGTTCATGTGATCTGCTATGGGCTCACACGCTGGATCAATGTCAATGCTACGTATGAACTTGATGGGAAATGTAGCTGAATCAAACAGCATCACAGCGAGAGAGCCATACCATCCGCCAAAGATATGTATCACTTGTGGATCTGGGCCTTTAAGCAATAGATCATTGAGCTGATCAACCAGCCAGGACTTGCTTTCAATCTGACCGCGCCAGAAGCAATCTAGTATGCGCTGTGTTTTATCTGGAAATTGCCTAAGTGTATCAGCAATCCACAGTATGCTTTCATTGCTGAAATGTTTGTTCATATCGTTCTCGTAGCCATGCATAATCATTGATCATTTCAATCGGACTATTGCTTAGTCCGTATTCTTTTCCTGCATTGGCGCCTGCAAGTATTGCCTTGCTGTATTCGCCTGTAGCAGTTGTGGTCCAGGTGTTTAGTTTTTCTTCCGATATTGTGACACTGCCATGCGATAGCTTTGCACATTCTCTAAAGGCACCTCTCCATGCGGTCCAGTTACTGGTAGCAAATCTGTTTTCACATGCTACCCAATCAAGAGGCATGATACAAGAAGATACACCTGTGGTCACATCCACAGAACCTAGGTGAGCCAAAGTCAACTGTTTGGGCAATAGCTTGAGACCGCCGTTGCCGTACCTTAATCCGTTGTAGGGATTGACGCTACTCCAAACAAACACACAGTCAGCGACTGTTTTGTTACTGTAAGGATAAGGAAAATACACATCGTCAAACCACTCAGCGGTAAAATTCCAATCGTCATGAATCCAAGCATCACCATCTACCACAAAGAAAGAACTGGTCGAGCTTTGTGTTGCTGCCACTTGATGTGCTTGCAGTATACCTGTAATTCCATGTATTCTTCTTGCGGCAGGTGCAAATTTCAGTAGACGTTGCCAATTCTCATCGGCATTGGGTTCATCGTAGCTGATGAAGAATACATCATACATTAGAAACCGTCCACACCCTGGATCACTTGATCTTCCTTGATCATTGGACCAAGCCTATTGGGATTGATATAGCTTTCCTTGAAGAACCTTGATCCATTTTCGTCAAGTTCAGCAATGGACAGATTGGCCTTGGTGCGCAGTTCGGTACCCAGCTTGCGAATTTCGCTACGCAATAATTCGTTATTGTATGTCCATCCTGTTGCTTTACACATGTCTCTGCTGTCAGCATCAAACATGGGTTGTACTACTTCAGTCCAATGTTTGTCATGCCAATCAAAGTCTCGAACGTCAACGTAATTGAATGACCGGTCAAACAAGGTACGCATGGTACCAAGTCGGGCACCGTACATGGCCCACAGACCATTTTCAGCATCGGCCCCCACGCTTTGCCATACTAGTAGCCTGCGTAGATTCTTTGGATGCACACGCTGTCTTAGTTCACCTGAGCTCACCGGTATTCCGCCAGCCAGGCACATTTTTACACCTTCTCGAAAACCCGCACGGAAGGCCTGATATGCGCTGCCATTGTTGTAGGTCCAGCAGTACACATTGTTCATTTGATGATAGTGTATGTCCCAACAAAAGTCCACTTGTGCACTAGCGGCTTCGGCAGCTTCGTGTGTTTTCATGCTCATGACCACACTCTTTGGCCAAAGTTTAATTCCGCCATTGCCATAGATAAGACCATTGACTGCATTCTTACCAGCCCAACTGATCACATCAGTCGGACCAACCCTGCTCATGTCTAGTTCGATATTGAAAAAGTCATCCCAGACCACATTGTCTGCATCCACTGTGACAAAGCGATCGGTTTCACTCAGTGCGGCTGCGGCCTTGTGGCATGCATCACTGCCTTTGACACCATGACTGCGCTTGGCCCAGGGGGCCTTGGTCAATAGGTCTGCGTAGTTGGCATCAGCATTAGGTTCGTCATAGCTGATAAACACAATGTCAAATTCGTTAATAGGTGTTGGCATACTCAGAATCCTTCATGTATATTGTAATATACTGGTTATTTGACAAAAAGTCAAGATTATCAAAGTCTAATCCTTTTAGATGACCGGTATCAATCCTGAAAGACTTTTTATTTGCAATCATATTGATTGGAATATCAATGTTTCCAACCAATGCATCTGGGTGCTCGCGTTGGGTGATCCAAATTTTTATGTTTGATTGTATGTTGTAGTTGGCAGGATCACTTATGGTGCTGTCACATATTAGCACTTGATCTTGCATGCGAAAGTTGAGATGCGCATAGTCTTCGGATCTTGACGCAGGAATTACACGAGTGCGATTTACACGTACCACGCGATCAATTTGATTTTCTTGCCAGGTCCATGAGTAGGTGCAGAAATTTTTGTGGCTTATGACTTCTATTTCATCTAGATTATAGTCTGACAACCACTCGGCTTCTTCTTCCATGATTTTGTCATTTGTAATATCAAACTCAAATAAATGCTTGGCCAACAAGTAGCCTGTGTTTTTGTCTCTAACAAAAAAGTTAATCTGTTGTCGCTGGCTGTGTGCAATCTGATCTTCGTTGCCTCTGCGAAACATGTTGATAAAGGCATCGTGATTCACTATCAACTCGCATTTCTTTTGATTCTTATAAAAGCTGATTGCAAACTGGCTGGAGATGTCGTGTTCTGTTACAAAGTCAATGGTTTGAAGTTCGTGCTTTTCACCTAGCAGGTTACCCCATTCGGTAATGTGCATAAGGCGCTTGGTTTCTTGTTCTGGATCATATCCAACTAGGTATTCCTTGAGCGCAACCTCACCGCTTAGAAGTTCAATGCACACAGCAGATTCAGACACAATGAAATTGCCAGTGTCGCTGGACAAGTGCGGAGCAATTCCTGTTATCTTGCCGGTGACACTGTCGTACCACACACTGAACTGTTCAACTTGGCGCCGCGGTTGAAATAGAAAAGAAATATCTATGTCCTCGTTTACGGACTTATTTTTTCTAGCCATGCTTCTACCTTTTCTATGTAATTGCCCGACAGGTAAACTAGCCCTTGTTGCCTGAAATTTTCAATGCGCAGATGTGGTATGCCTTTTGATACCCACCATACATCTAACCAATCATGCCAGTCCTTGTGCACCCAGTTGTTGTCTCTTGCAAAATCTCTTTTGCCAAAATCACGATAGTCCAACGCACTGGCACGAACACATTCGTCGTCATTGGTTTGACAAACAAAACTAATCACGTTGTCTAGCGTTAGTTCTTTCATCGCGCCGTCGCTGATATTTTCACCAATGCTGGTCCAGGCTAAAGAATACTGCTCTAGTGCTCTGAAAAAAGATTTTGATTTTTGATCTTTGTTGAGAAATATACATTTGGTACTAACAATCGGCCAACCGTGCCTTGACATCAACTGCTGTGCAGTCCATGTTGTTGCTGGATCAATGATGTTTCCTCTAAAATCCAAAACTTGTTTAGAAACATAAACGCCAGATGTCATGTTTCGAATCAGCGCCACATGCATGGGACTGAAAGAGAAAAGATTTTCATCAAGGTACAGTAGATTGTTGCCTTGTATCAATGGTAATGTTTTGGCCAGAAAGCTAACATGATTGTCTTGTTCATCCGGCTTGGCTTCATATATGTGATCAAACAATTTTATGTTGACGCCAAGTTCTTTTGCTGATCCACCTAGTACCAGGTTAATAACACACTGATCATTTAACAAACGCAACAGTCGTGTGTTGGCTTCAACTGCTCGATACCGCTGTTTAATTTCTTCCCCACTGATAACAAAGGCAATGTTCAACATACCGACTCCATGGCCTTTTCCCAATGTCTTAATAATCCTCGCTTGTTCATGAAGTGAACATTTTCATCTTGTATTCTCACAGCAAGGTTTTTCCAATTCTCGTGACGGTCATTGCTCAAGAACAACCATCCGTTTTTATCAGCGGCTGAAAGATCATCCTTGCCATCCATGTAACGCATTGGCTGATTGGAAATACGTGTGGCCCATTCCTCGCCTGTTTGCCCAGCAAGTAAATGACAAGCAATACTTACAGCATAGTCTGTGCGGAATAACGCACCAGGAAACTTGTAGGTGAACTTGTAGAATTCATAGTTCTCTTTCACATGTTCCCACAGATCAAAGAATAATTGTGCGTGGTCATCTTGTTGCCAATATACTGCTGTGCTCCACCACATCTTGATACCAAGCGGATGTAAGTGCTGTTCATAATGATGCGGAGGAAGTCCTCGCAAATCCATTGCTTCGCCAAACATTGCAACGCTAGCGTCAGTTCCAAAAATATGGTCAAGGTTGTTGTTACCAATGATGTAGTCAACATCTATCAGCAGACTTCTCTTGAACGGGGTTTTGTGGAACACCGAATGCTTATTGGTATTGGAGAATTGTGCTTGAAATTGATTCCAAGGACTATCGTAGTGAGTACGAATATTCTTTTCGTGCGCAACATCTTCTACAATGATGTGATCAAATGCTCGCAAGACAAGATCACGCGGCAGACTCTGTTGCATCCAATCCAGCGTGCCTTTATCGGTCATCAGTGCCACCTGGTTATTCACCATGTGCTTCTTTGCACTCAATGCTGCCAATAAAGCCAAACGTATGTAGTCTATTTGCTCATTGTTGTAGGCAAACATGAGGATACCAGTATCCTCATGCGTCTGTGCTTGAGGATTCTGATTGGTCATTGATTGTCTCTGTTTTTTCTACTTCTTGTGGAATGTCTACTACTTTTTCAATAGTTCGAGCACGTTTGATTTTTTCGTTTTCAGCATGTAGCAAATTCATTGCTTTGGCATGGCTATCTGCTAGCTTCTTGTGTAGTGCTGGAATATCTTTGACAAGTATAGGTTGATCGTTGGAATCGTTGAGAACGTATTGCTCTGTTCCGTTTCTAATAAGATAATCCAACCAGAGTATCAGCTGTTCTGATGAACGGAACATGCCGCCGCTGTCGCTCACAAGCTGTATTGCTTCAGCTCGCAGGCGTATGTTTTTCTTATGTGTAGAGAGTGTTAGCCGGTAGTTGCTATACTCAATGGCTTCTTTGAGTCTTTGGTCCATGTGTCCTCACGATGATTTATATACGCAGTTATTTATCGCTACGTAATCACCGTGTGAGTATCATGTTCCTACAAATTCACCAATCAAGTTAAGGTCTGGCTCTGGGATAATCAGTGTAGTGCTTGGTCGCGAATTATCAACTGGCTTGCGTCTGCTGATAAAGCATTGGGTGGTTCCATTTACAACTTTTTCACCAACTGCATTGCTTGTGTTATCCAACACAGCACGAAATCGTACTATATTTTTCTGGGTTCCAACTAGCTTGCTGTATATGCGTATGTAAAGTGGGTCGCCGTAGCCACCGTATCCGCCATAGCCACCGTATCCGCCATAGCCACCGTAACACCCGTATCCGCCATAGCCGCCATAGCCGCCATAGCATCCGCCTGTTTGTATTGTTCCAACCAGCTGATAAGAGTCGCTGGTTAATTGTACAAACGGAACATTGCCATTGGTGTAGTGTGCAACACCAGTGATACTCAACCCGTTGACGCCATATGATACAATACCGGCCCTGTAGAACATGTATTGCCAGTCTCTATAGCCTTGGCCGGCGCCGTTTCCTGCCATTTCAAAGTCCATACGTATAGTAGAACCTGAATTGAAAAAGTGTCTAGCTTCATCGTAACTAGGAAAAACAGAATCAAATGTCAACACGACTTGATTACGCCAGTTAGCAGTTCTTTCTGCCGCACCTAACTGCTGTATAGACGCACGTGCTGGGCTTAATGTGTTTGGAACCGTGAGCACATTGCTGGCATAATCATTGATAGCATTATAGTATGCTGTGAGGATCTTTTGATTAGCAGGCAACTGCCTATCTAATTCAACATTGGCTAATCCTGTGTTTTCTACAGCAATGTTTAGACGATCAATTAACTGGTTGAAAGATCCTGCGGTGATTTTGTCACCCACGTCTTTGTTTGTTGTGTTGCCGCCACCCCAGCCATATCGTAGATTATTTTGTACAGCCGGGCTCGTGCTGGGACCTTGATTGCGAAAAAGGTCCGCGTAAACCTTGTCTACTTTTAGCCTAGCGTCATCGTGTAACTGAGCTAGGATTTTGTCGCCTTTTAGCGCCATAATTACCTAACTCCAATAGTTGCTTCAACCGTACCTTCTCCAGATGATTCTTTGTTTCCTAATGCTCTACCAAATACAGCATACGGATCATCACCTTTTTTCATTGAACGTGCAACGCCTGCAAGTTCGCTAGATACCAGCTTGTCACCTTTTTTAACTTCACCAATCACACGCACAGGTACACGACCTTTTAGTGCAACAGGTACTCTGGTTTCGTCATGACCAATCCTGCTACCAATCAAAAGTGCTGGATTAGTAGATACAACACCAAACACATCAGCATCAGCGTCTGTGCTTACTACTGTTACTTCTGACTCTCCGCCAATCTTGATCAGTGTGCCTGCCATGTAATTTTTATCACTGCGATACATTTCTGCCAAGTCAGCAAACTCTGCTTCAACAGCAATACCACGGAATTTGAAGCCTGAGCGATTTGTTAGTTGTAGACCTTTTCCAATTTGTGGAAATTCGCTAGTCAACAGGCCAACACCGTCTTCTAACTTTTCATCTGGATGAGGAGTATATGGTCCTTCGCCTGAAAAGATAGCCATCAATTCGCTGCTCATGATCACCTTGATAGCATCATGCAGTATGGAATCTATATCTTTGATGCGTACAAATTTAATTGTTGTAGCGCCGCTTGGAAATCCTACTGGCTGATGTTTCTGACCGTCCCAGATCCACAGTTGCTTGATATCAGTTTGATACCAAAAATCACCAACTCTACGTGTATTTCCAGTCGGCTGGGTGAGTTGTGCAACCAGTTGGGCCAATTCTTTCCAGTTACCTTGAGAATCGTAAACAGAAATTCTATTGGTTGATGGATTAAACCATAGCTGTCCAGCAATTGGATTTCCGGGTGCTGATGCAGAGCTAAAATTTTCCAGCATGTGCACCAAGTCTTCAGCAACAATTTCACCGTAGCCGGCAAAATTCTTACCTAGTAGCTTGATAGACGTACTAGTGTCTAGATCTCCGTCTGGAATAGTTACTAGTAGAGTGCCATCGCTTTTGTTTATGTCGTAAGCCATATGTTATTTCCTCGTTCTCTTATTTAATCAACCTGCACGTATACGCAAGGTGTATATAACTTGCAACAAGCGGTTAGCACTCTTTTGCACAGGGTGAAAAATCACATGAGTAAGTAAAAGCCCTGAGCCTAGTGTACCTGTTGTGCTTTTTATTTTTAGTCCTAGTTCGTCAAAAACAAAAGAACCTTCCATATTTGTAGCAGTATCTTGCACATCTTGTGATGTACCGGCTAGATTAAATGTAGTGTCTTCTGCAATTGGTTCGTCGTAGTCTATTGTGCAGGTTACCACCAAGTCAGTGTAATTCAGCCCATTTATATGTGTTACGCCGGTTTTGTTTAGATTAGGATCGGTGTTGTTGATCAAATCATCTTCATCAACTACTTTGAAAAATGTAGCATTATAGAGCTGTTCTGCTTGCCCGTTTACGTTGGGCGGGCGATAGCTCACTGCACCAGTACTGTCAATCACCGTTCCGCCGTTACCAAAATGCATTTCACTTACGTAAAAACCCTGCGTAAAATTACCAGCCAGCAGGTTAGCGATAGCAATAGAAATGTTTTCAAAGTTAACGGCATTGCGCTTGTTGACAAAGATCTCACCAGATTCTGGATCCCAGATCTTGATATGACCTTCAATAAGTGCATCTAATGTGTCTTTTATCATGCTAAATCCTCTATCTCATATTTATGTGTTGATTACCGTTGTACTTAATCATTTTTATGCTGGAACAAAATAGCCACGGCCTGCTTTCAAAAACAGAGCTTCTCTTGTGGTGCTATTCAACAAAGTCAGGGTTTCTTCGTTCCACTGTGGATACAGCACATCATGCCAGTTTTTTAGCTCACTCGGAGTTGGCACTTGATTTTGCTGTCCACCATCATATGCTTTACGTCCCACCGTCTGTGCTAGTACCGGTGTACCGAGTGTGCCACGCACCAGACGCTTGATGGTGTTTCCATCAATTTCCCAGAATTCAATGCGTTCTCTGGCCATCCACACAACTCCTGGCTTGCCATTAACTGGATCTGGGCGTGTTAGCACAGAAGCATCTGCTAGCTGTATTTCTGTGGCAGTTTCATCCACTGATGCTGCCACCGTTGTTTCGGCTGCGCTGTTGTATCTGTAAACTGTGGTTCCGCCTAAGATATCCATATGATATCTCCATGCCACTGTGTTGCTGTTTACGATCCTGCCACTGGCATTGTTGATCACACGTATTTCTATGCTTTCGCCTGGGCTCAGTGCTACCATTTCTTCTGGCCAACGATCCCATTCGGGTTGATAGAAAGCATTGCCATCCACGATTGCCTGTAGTGCTTCAGGTTGTACACCAAAACTATGTCCGGCAATAATTGTGTCTATCAAAGCTTCGTATCCTGGCTGCTCCATGTCCCACAAATACTGCTTCATGCGACTCACACGTTCACCAGTAGCAGGCAATAGTCCTTCAACGGTGAAATCAAATTCCCAAGGATTGCGATCCCATCCCTCTTGTAGGTGATTAAATGGATGGCCATCAATATAATACCCCTGCCATGTTTGATCACCGTGACGACCATAACGCATGACAATTTTTCCTGTGTGCAGATCTTCAAATGTTATATTTGCATTGTCTTTGATCTGATCCACTTCAGTTTGGTTCAATATCTTTGTATGATATGGTTTAACCTCGTTGATGAAGTCAGTTAATACACCGTCATCATTGCGCAGATATTCTTTGCGGAAGTATGGAGTTGCACTCAATGCATCAATACTGACACGCTCAACATCGATATAGCTGGACTTTCTGATCCAATGGCATGTTGGATTTTGTCTCAACACTTCTTTGACCAGCGCAAAGAACACAACATTGTAATGCACCTGGAAAGAATCAACAAACACATCTTCTCTAAGAGCTGTAATGATCTCAAAAAGTTCTACAAATGGGTACTGATCCCAACGCAGGCTATCCCAAGGAACAGCGTCCCAGAGATCCTGTTGCTTGGCCAAATCAAACAGCCTCTTACTCAGCTGTATTGTTCCGTTTTGCTGAAATACTATATTCCATCCGTCGGCAATCTTTTCCCAGATGTTGACAATTTCTTCATCGCCTGTTAGTACTTTTACATAGTCACCTGGTGAAGCAACATAGTTGTAGAGTTCGGTTCCAGATGTAAGAGTTGCCACAGGAACACGAGCCGGATCAAATGTCGAATCAACAAAGTCCACATAGTCCCAGTAGAGAGAAACATCATATGAGAAAGTGGGATCGTTTGTGGGAATAATTTTATTCAATCGATCATCCCATCCAATGATAGAGGTCACATTGACTTTGGCTAACTCTCTATTGGCTGCATTTACAAATATACGAATGGCTTCAATGCGATCATTCAACCAGCTTTGCTGTGTTGGCCGTATTTCATTGCCATAGCGATCATACTTGTGACGATTGTAATCCGGAACACTCTTTCCTTGTATTTCGCTTATCTTGTTGACTTCAATTTGGCGGAAATCCCAAATTCGTTGCCATGGCTGCGACACAAAAGAAACAGGACTACTGTCACCAAATGCAACATCTGTGCCTAGGAAATCTCTAAATGCACGATAGTAGTTGTTGTTTTTTCTCACCACAGATCCACGTGCGTAGGCTACACCTTCTTGGTATTCGCTAACACTGTATATTGTTTCTGTTTGGTCTGACCCAATGATACTGTCTCTCATTCTGATATGCAACCAATCAGACACAGTTGATGTAATGTCATTTTCTTTCATCAACAGCCATTGGTCGTGCGCATCTGTGTCGTTGTCCACTTCGATTCGCAGTACTGCTCCCTTTTGTCCAAGCAGTTTACCAACACCACTTAACAATATTGCATTTTTTTGCAATCCAGCAAACCACATGGCTCCGCTGACTCTGGGATTGCCAACAACTGATGCAATCTGTGTCACATTAAATTTGTTTACTGTTGACGGAATGCCAGCAGTGGCGCGAGTGTATACCTGTGCCGACGAACTTCCTGGTGACTTAGACGACACTGACTGGATGCTTGTTTTTGAGCTGTATGTACGATCCATGCCAGCCACCCAGAAATAGTAGAATGTGCGTATTACACCATTCTTGTCTTTTTCTTCTCGCTCACTCCAGAAATATTTAGGTTCTCCGTTTACTATTTTATTATAAGGAGTTCCAGTCACTGATTCAAAATCAACCAAGAAACCTGTACGTGCTGATTCAACCCACTGCACCGGCGGAACCACACTCTTGACCCATTCATAGATTTGTACTGTGCTACCGGGGAACTGTTTGCCCCATTGAAATGCTTTTTCTCTCACACTGCCTTGGTAGTAGTCATAGTAGCGTACTGCACTTAGATCCCACCATACTTGTCCTTGATGCTCATCAAACCATGCAAATCTTGGGCGCACACTGTATCCTTCTTGATCGTCAAGGTCTGATGCAGTATAACTAGCAGGATCGTCATGTTGTTTCCAATCAATAAAAGATTCAACATAGGCTGGCAATATGCCAGCGGCTGGATCATATGGATTTAACGTGGCCAGTACACGGTTGTTTTCGTAGTCAACAATTTCAACCTTGGTGATTCTGCTGTGGTCAACAATGTCGCCCAGTGCTCGATCAAACACGAAGGGAATTTGATTAAATGTTCCTGATCCGCTACCAAATGATTCCACAGTATCCAACAATGCAATAGCGTCTGAATCTCTCTTTGTTCTTGATGAATATCCCATTGACACCATCATCAATTCTCTAGAAGCGTAAGATTTAATTCCAATCATGTGAAATTCATCAAGCAGGAAGTCACCATTGGAATCTTCAACTGGGTTTTGTAATGCTATTAGTCCAGCGCCGTTGTAGTCTATCAACACGTTGTTATTAGCATATATCCTGCCCCGGAAGAACCAAATCTGTTGTGCAAACAAATACTGATAGTCAACGTAGGACCAAATAGTTTTTGCTATCCTGGCCAAATCCGTCGTGGTACCAGATCCCAATGTGGTTGGTTCGACTGCGGCAACAAATGCTATGCAATCCTCAACAAAAATAGTGTTGATGGCAGCAGCAGCGGCAGTGACTGATGTGTACATTTTTTCAGCCAGTACCCATGCACAATCATTGAACTGTCTGAAAATAATTCCATTCAATGCATCTTGCACTGTGATTGATGCCACTGTGTTGGGCAACACATTGGGCCCTGGTGCTCCTAGTGCCGCTAAACTAACAGCACAGGGATCGGTTAATTCCAATGTACCAGCATCCAATTGTTTAATTGCGGCCAGCAACACTCCTATTGCAAACAGCCACGGCATGTTTTCTTCGTTGTTGGCTTCCCATTGATGCAAGAAATTGTCATCCTGCAGATCATAAAATGCCAATCCGCGATTGTCATAAAATCCATTGTTCCTAAACAATGAATAGTTTCCTCTATAGGAATATACCAGCGGTTGATTGATACGATCGTCAACATAGGCCATCATGCCATTGTTCCACTCATACGAGGAATCAAGTATGCTGGCATTCATTTCTTCTACGGTGTAGAAATGTGTATGTTTGACAACAAACAATTTTCCGCCTGCTGAAGTGTTGCCAGGTGGAAATTCTGGAACAACAAAATCAAATGGGTTGAATTTTAGTTCAATAAAGAAAGATTCTGTATCTCTAATAGAAGATACTTTGTAGTACCCATTGAGTCCTGATCTTTCTGTGCTCAATATCAACACCCAATCGTTGACAGAAACATTGTGTTTGACACCTGTTTCCATTTCAACCAAAGGATGATAAGGATCTTCAAATGTACCAGCACACAACTCTCTTATGGCTAGTCCCCTGTCCATGGTTTGCAACACAGTCCAATCTCTTACATCATTGGACTCTGGAGTTTTGTTTGCCAGCCAAATGCTAGGAAGACGCAGTTCTTCGATGGCAGTCCATGCGTCGGGGTCGAACAGACTCTGTGCCAACTGTGAATAATTTGCGCGGTAGAGCTGACCCTTGTATCTAACAAGATCACCTTCGTCGTACGGCAACTTTGTTGACCATGTGTTGACTGCTGACATCTCCCCTAGTATGTCATCTGCTATGTCTATGTCATACAACTGCTCAATATCCATGAACTTGTAGTCGGTTTCAATTCGATCAGCGATGCCTGCCTGTGGCAAATCTGTTACCTGTACTGACTTGGTTCTCAGCGGTAACTCAAAATTTCTTGGATATTTTACCCAGCGTTGATCCTTTGGACCCAGCAGGTCGATAATGTTGTCGGCGGCCCTGTCTGTGGTTCCTTCATAGTAGGTGTTTTCAACAAAGGGAGGAATCACTCGCAAGGTCACTTGATCCAACAATGTTTCTCTGGTTTCTGACGGTATTTTTATTTCCCAAACAGACTTGGTTCCAACATTGCCAATGTCCTCGCCCATGCGGAACATCCAGTTTTCTCTAACTGTGATGCCTGGTGCCACTGCAAGATCGGAACTTGTTTGATCGCCCAGTACTCCTTTGGTAAACTTCTCAATGATGTTGGATGTGCCTTTTCTACGCAAACTACCTGCTTGGAACTGATCCGCAGTATCTTTGCTAAAACCAGCTGCCAACAATGTATCATCGGGTCTTGATATACCCAACTGATTTTTCTTAAGGTTACGTATCCAAGGATTTGAACTGCGGTTTTCAATGGTGATATAATCGTCGCCGAGTTCTCTAGATATGGTATCTAGGTTTTGTTCAACAGTTGATTCGCGCACCAGATAACCAAATCCCAATGGACGGCCATCCCAGTTACTTGTGCGCTTGCCTTGTGCACGTAGGCGTCTTATAGAGAGACCAAACAAGTAATCATTGATCTGATCATTGAATATTGTCACGTCCTTGAACACAACGGTATGTGTATATTCTTCAAGACCGCAACGTACAAAGTATATGCCAATACCTGGACGACTCTTGATGGTTGTTTGCTCTTGTTCTCTAACTACTTCGGTATCCTTGAAGTCAATACGGCGGCCGTTGTCGTCCAACAAATATGTTCTACTTAAAAACGTCGTATCCAGTCGACCAAAGAATCGTGTGTCATGCGACAGCACAAGATTTTGCGCGGCTGGACTTAGCGAAATCTGGGTGTTTTCCTGCCAGCGTGTCTGGCTCCAGGTAACAAACTCACGTGCACTGTAACTCCAATCCAAGATGTCGTCCTGTGTAGGAGCAGTGTCTTCAAACTTCCAGCCTTGAGATTCCAGATATCGACCGTAGCCTAACAAGAAGTTGATGACTTCTTGTCGTGTCATTAAAACAGTGCCATAATCAAGATATGATATCGTGGTTTCAAACGTGGTATACTTTTTGTAGGTAATGGAGCCCACTTCAACTGGTATGCTTGGGCCGGCAATTTTTACCGAGTAGTAAGGGAAAAATGTCGATATGTTATCAAACCCTTGTATTTTGTACCCGCCAGTGCTGTCAACAATTACCTTGACGCCGCTGTAAGTTAGAACAAGACTTGGACTTGTTGTTTTCAAACTTATAGCATAGTCTTCTTGTGGAATTCGATTGCCTTTTTCTTGTTCGATCAAAATATCAGCCACAAAATCCAAGCTGTTGGATTCTAGGAAACCGTTGGCAGTCCATTGCAATCTAGTTTTGATGTTGCGTGTTTCATTGATAACATCTGCTAATTTTTGTGGACTCAAGCTGGCTGCCAGTTCATTGATCAACATACCATACCCCGGCACAACATCTGATCCGGTTTCTCTGTGTTGATTTGCCGTGGCCCAAGGAACTATTTTTAGTTTTGTTCTGTCAACATTGATAGCATTGTCCAATGAGCTGACAACCAATTTAGGTCCTTCCCAAACTGATTCTAAATACTCTGGGCCACCGGCCAATAATAGCCAGTTTGCACAAGAGAACACAAACTCACTGCTTCTACGCCATGCTAGTTCTTGTGTACCAATGTTACCAAATGTCCAGTCATTGATCGTATCTTCACTGGCGTTTACAGTAGTGGCATCGTACCAACCTGCCGTCAGTGGATTACGAAGAAGGCCGCTTTCGTCCACAGGCAAGAATGGTGCATCTGGTCCAGACAAATATTCAACATCATGTTTGATAAAACTACTGGTATCCACAGCCGGAAATGGCTCGTTGCTTCTGTTGCCAATGGTGAGTGCTTGTATCAAATTGTTACGTTTTACAAGGTCAGTCCAGCTGTACATAGAATCCCAGTTGGAAGGTTTGCGAGCAAAGCCAAGCATTTCCCAAGGGTGCGTATCTGGACGATCGGTACCATACACATGTCGGTATATGTCTCTCCAGCTGCCATAAGTGTTGCCGTCTGCCGCTTCAAATGCAGAATAGTTGTATGTTAGCGGGCGATTGATAACATGGCTCAAATTGGGTGTTTCAACAATGTTGTTTTCATTGGACCATGTTAGCCATGCATCCTCAAGATAATTGTTAAGTTCAACACGATTATACCAAGTCTGTCGCATCTTTCTTGGCCAGTGTTTTGTAAACAACAGTTCAGCACGATTGCCTCGATCTTTGCCAATACTGCTGGCAACTCGGCGTTCAAATTCCAACAACATGTCATCGCGGAAGTCTCCCCAAGCAGGCGTCAAACTGCCGTCATGACCTTGTATGAACAATACGTCTGCACCCTGGTATGTTGTATCTGTATAGTACTCCGGATGATACCAAGGTGTGATGCCTAGTTTGGCTGGTGTGGGTGGAACATAACTTACACGTGTTTTCTTGAATACACAAATCTTAAACTGGCATGGAGTATCAAACTCAGCAGAAATATGCACAGTCCTTGCTGTTTGATCAATGTCATAATCTTTTGTGTATGTCAGTATGCGCCAAGCGGTGTCATTATAATTCTTGTAGTACACATACACATGATCCGTTGATATTTCCCCAAGTTCTGCGATGCTTGGAATTTCACATTCATAATCAACAAAAGAGGCAGCTAATCCACCATCGAGTAAAATAACTGGCGGTGTAGGGTCTGCGTCTTCGCCGTCAATGGTTTCAGTAAAAGTTGGATCAGCATCGTCGCCGTCAATCTCTAACTGCGCAGTTGAATCCGCAAAGGTGTAGATTTTTTCTGCGTCTGGCGTGCCCCACATGACCATATGGCTGTGTGCGTATCTAAACGATTCGTTACGACCAACAAATATATCTGAAAGTGCTTTATCAACCGCAGCCTGTACGTCTGAAATGTCCTGATCTAGATACAGTCTTTCAATTTTCTGCAGGAATTTCAATTTGAAGTTGCTGTAGGCTTTACGTGCATCTTCCATGAGCGGAAATACTGAGCCAGTTTCGGCTGAGCGCATGGTCCAGAAGTACCTATTGGCAGGAGAGTCGTGTAACAGTATGTTGTTGCCTGGCGATCTTGTAGGCATAGTAAACGCCCAGTCGTTGTCACCAAATGAACTATTATATCCTTCAACTTGATCAAATCTAGGATGTTGCGTACCTTGATGATATGTGTCATCAAGAAAACGAGGCATGATATTCTTAGCTATCGCAGAACGAAAGTGATCAAAGAATTGTCCGTATGCTCCGCGTGAAACAATTTCATTGTAGGGGTTATTGCTTAGATTTGAAATATCTGCATTTCTGTTAACAGAAGTTATCATGCTTCCGTTGACCACAATATCAACTGTATCTTTGTCTTTTAGTCCCAACACTCGTAGTCCTAACACAGGTGTGGTATATTCATCTGGGCCTCCGGCGTAGATGATTCTCCATTCGCTGGTATCTTTGAGTTGTCCGTTAACCAAAACAGAAGGGCGGCGTATGTCATCGCGTCGACGGCCAATGACCTTGGCCACAGTCCAATTTTGTTCACCTATTTTCCATTTAATGATGTAATCTCCTGGACGGCAGTCTGTTGGCAAATATGTTGTTTTGACATCAAACAAACTGGCTGGAAGATCAACTTCAACATCAAATGTGTCAATGAATACTATGCCTCTTTGGTTTGCAATTTGCAATCTACGGCCAGTATAATTGTAGATCTTTCCGTCTTTGATCTTGGAAAAAATCAGCGAATCGTGCCATTCTCTTGCTGGCATAGCAGAAGAAACTTCTTCAATCAAAAAGTCCTTGTGTTCGTCCAGGCCCTGTATAGGAGGCATTGATATATTCCACGCATAGGAAGGATCATGCACCCACTGCGAACCTACTAGAGAAAAATCTCCATCTTGTTGTACGTTAAACGAATATTCTTTTTTGACTGAAAAACATTCGCTGATTGGTTTCCAGCCTGAACTGTATGTCCATATTGGATTGACCAGAACATTGTCAATGTTCCATTCTCTAAAGTAGTTGAAAGATGTAATATCTTTCAACTGGTTGACAGTGATACCATCTGATCGCTGATATGTTGTAGAAATGTAATTGGTGAAAGAAATTGCACCAATATTGGTGCTTAGGCTATTTTTATAACTGCTGTCATATGCAATCGAAAGATTTAATTCTCTGTCATATGTTGGCCCAGAACTATAACCAAAAATTTGACTACCACTAAATGCGGCAACATCGTAATTTTCAATTGGTATGCCTTCGCCGTCAAACAACCTAAACAGCGGTGCCTGACCTCTTGCTGAAAGCTGTTGTGCCTTGATCCAGTCTGTGCCATTGTACCAGTAGGTCTGTCCAAGGTGTGGGCCATCTAATATCAGCACTGATTGACCTGCTGTTGGATTAGAATCTGACGCTGGCACAAATACAACACCAACATCAACCCCTGTTGCAACAAATGTCTTGTTTTTAATTGCCGGGTCGCCGCCAACAAATATTATTCTTGCACCTTCGGGCAATGAAACGTCATCGATAACCGGATTCACAATTCCGTTGATATCATTCAGCGAGCTCACGCTATTGGTCAACAAAGTAACGTGATTTTTTCCAAGATTTCCGTGATTCCACAAGTCTATATTTGAATAAAATTCAATAATGGGTCTTGCGGCTCGATCTTCAATTTTTAATATGTCGCCATCAGCAATGTCCAGGAATCGCGCAGTTTCAAGGGCAGTTTGTTCATGTGTCCAACGATTTGTACGGCTCCATACATTGTAGTTAGAACTACCTGATGCAATAGTCACATACTGCTTACCGCCTGGGGTCAGTACGTCTGTGTCCCAGCGATTACGATCCCAGTTCTTGTTATCCCATGGCAATGGTGCCAAGACAGAAATCAAACTCAAAGGATTTGCATACAAGTCAAAAGGCAAAAATCTAATAGAAGACCCAACACCTGATACAATATAGTACTTTGGATCCAGGCTGTCTGATGGAATGGTCAGATAAGAATCTGATTCTTCCCATACTCCAAGTTCGCGTTGTATGAAATACACCTTCATGCCATTGCGCAATGTTAATCTGCGGCCATTGGCCTGAGTATGTGTCACATAATATGCTTGACCAATAATGTTTGTACCAATGTTTACTGTTGCTGGATCACCGTTTTCATCCAACCCTGCTTCTAGGGCAATGGTTGGAAGATCAAAAGGAAGCCAGTAGTAATTCTGGTAGTTTATAAATTTGTCAGGATCAATATGCGGATCAAATCCATAGGATTTTCCTGTGAGTTGTTTTGCATCCTTTAATGGAATATTTTCACGAACAGTTAGCTCTTCTCGAATGTCAACTATATCGCCAACCAATGAATCTGCACTGACACCCATGCAATAACGATTGTCGTTGGCTAGATAAATGTCTTGCTTACGACGCAGTTTTCCATTGGCACTACCGATATAACCATCAAATGATTCCAATGTGCCTTTGCTGGTTAACTCTCCCAATAACGCATCAATGTATTTGTTGTTGCGTGTGGTCCTGTGTACACCTGGCAGTAGGCTAGACGTAGGTACAAATGCCGCTGGCTTGTTGCCAGGATAAGTTTGATAAGACGTTGTTGTCTTTTTGTTTTTGCTAGCCATCTTAATTGTTGACCCTGATATTTGTTTCTGTGATCGATGAAATAATTTCTATGTTCTCTGCTGTGGCCACATGATAGAAAATTTCATCTTCGTTAGGTACTATCTGGAATAGGTTACCAAATCTTGCGGCTTCAACTGTTGGTACAATCACCACACTGGCAACATTGCCACTCAACTGTTTATGTATGAACGCTGCCAATTCAGTATAGTAAAAAGTTTCGCCAAATTCCCAGTTACTGGGATTGAAATACTCATCCATGGCCTTGAGTATACGACTCTTGATTTCGTTGTCACTGATCCTGGCACCTGTCATTTTTACCACTTTGAGTGTGGCGCGATATCTACTGTCGGCCAGACTACCAAATAAATTCAAAAATTTGCCTGGATGGTAAATGATTTCATCACTTACACTTTTGTGTGTGTTCAAGGACAGGAATCTTTGTATCAGGTCGTCGCTGGTTGGTTTCTCTGGTTCCTGTGTAGGTGATCCACCAGAATTGATCCACTCGCGATACTGATCATAGTAACCTTGTAACAACACATACGTGTCTATTATGTTGGTAGGCGATGGATCAATTATTTGTTTACGTGATGCCACATGATGCCAGTGGAATCTCAGTGATGATCTTCCTGAAACTACTCTGTTTACTGGAGTTGTTGCTGGATTGACTGGCATTTCAAAACGCAGGCCACCTTCTTCTCGCCAGCCCAGGCTGATGGTACGATTGCCCACAAGATCTTCAAACGCATATGGATTTTCTGGCAAGAAATCCGTGTCAACGTCGGCCACTGTGCATTGCACTTTTGTGGGATCTGTATAGCCATCTTCATAACGATAATACCTGCTCAGTCTGAGTAACTGCTCATCTGCTAGATATTGCGTTGGATCATTTGGTTGTTTGTTGTTTATGTACTTGATGGTATCGTTACTGTTGTCGGTTCTGGACGCACTCAATGAATTTACAAAGTTTTCGTTGTAGAAACGAACTTTTCTGTCGCTACCTGCAATAACAGATGTGGCACGTTGTCTTACTACGAAACGATCTCCTTCATAAGTGATATACATCAACCAACTAGAATCCAGTCCTAGTCCTGAGGTATTTCCTGCATTTGCTAAACTAAAATTTCCCTGATTGATGTTGTCGGCATTGATGATCTTGTAAGAGTAATTTGTGTAGTCGTAGGCAATACCAAATGTTTGGAAATTTCCCAGCAACGATTTAAGAGTTTCTCTAAATGCTGTTGTAAATGTTTTAACATGCGCAGGTATCAATCTCACAATTCTTGAGCCGTCAGCAATTACCTTGTTCAATATAACAACACCTTCACCGTTGGGCTTTAGTCCTGTGCTGATACCATACTCATCTTGTACGCCAAGGCCGTTGCCGTAAATTCTACCAATTGGAACCCAACGCAATCCGTTAATAGGGTCTGAGCTGTCTTCTACCAATGCTACTGCACCTTGGCGTACCTGCTTGTATACAGCATCTGCAGATGCGCCACCAATTCTGATAATTGCATCAAGGTCAAGCCCAAAGCTATTGGTAAAGAATCCATGACAGTAGTTTGTGCCTCTACCAACTCTATTGAAATATGCTGGCTTGTTGGCAAAAGAAATATTTGGATAGTTCTTGTAGTAAAAATTAACCAAGTCTTGATCTGACAGCATGGATTCAACATCGCCAATGATGTCAATCACACGTTTGCTTCCGCTTGGATAAGGAAACTCATGTCTAATAGAAATATCTTCTCTATAGACAAAGCCATCAGTTCCAAAAATATCAACATCGTTGTATGTACCAGTAGGATCCTTGTCCTGGATGTATCTACTCATACCGCTGTGTACGCGATTGATACTCTTGATCTTCAGAATGCCTGGACTAACTGTCATTGGATAACTGGCATAGTCTTGGCCAGTTATCATGCGGTCCTGTGCATAATAATATGCCGGCGCTTTTGTTCTGACATCTTCAATGCTGTCTGCTGTTTCTGCATTGGTTACAGCATAATCAAGATCACATGTGATCGTAAGAGTATGTTGTTGATTTGATTTGCTGGTGTATGGAATAGCAAACGTCAATGCTTTCATTGCAGATGGTTTAATGGTATATGATAGGCCATTGCCAGTGCGAACAATCACACGTATCAATCCTATTGGGATATTACCAAAATTTCCATCAGCAAACTTGATGCTGATAGCATCGTTGTTGCCTGTCAATACTTCGTAGATGTTGCGCTCTTCATTGCCAAGATCATTGATGTACAAATTGCTGCCATTGGTAGACGGTACACGTTGCCATTGTGCAAGAACTTCTCCTGCCTCGTTGATGCTTTGCACCCAAATATCATTTTCGGTAACATTGGTTGCCGGAATATCAATCACTCGATTGATCAGCGGGGAATCAATGATGTAATCATATCTCGACAGTGTTCCCTGTTTAACCAACATGAAGAAACCCGTGTTAGGTGAAAGATTACCCAAGCCATCATTTTTGTAAATTACATTGAAAGGACCTCCAATGCTTGGTGTATTTTCTTCAATGCCACCATTGTCTAGCAATCTAGCACACAGCAACTCAAATTCCGTTGACTTTCCGCCAACATTGGTATTGAAACTTATCAAAGGAAAGTCACTGAAAGTAGAAGAGAATCCATATTGTGCAATCTGTCCACCTGTAGATGTAAACACAACTTCAGGGCTACCAAACTGTGTGGCAGGATTCAATGCAGTATTCATCACAAGAACAAATTTTTCGTATGCATCAGTGTCTGTGGTGGCTGTCCAGTAAACAGTCTGGCGAGAAAGATCATTGCCCAAGCTGTCCAGTATTGTTTCACTGGTGCTTGCACTTTTGATTTTTAGATAGCCAACTGCATTGCGGCTTCGCCTTGGCTGATAACTCAGCTGACGGGCCAGCTTGAGAATACTGTCGCGGCGTTCTGCTGTGTCAAGGAATGCTTCTCGGCTGTTCAGGTCATTACGAAAACTAAGGTTCTGTCCCACGAATGCAATTAAGTCAATGAGCGCAACAAATTCAGAACTCTGAATATAGTCATTGAAATCTTCTGGATAGTTGCGTTTGATAATATCCAACATTGCTGTTCTGAGGGTATCAAAATCGTAACTCTTAAATTCAGCATTGCGGAAACTCTGCGCAACAACTTTCCAGTTTTCTGCGGCAAAGAGTTTACTTTGTCTGATTGCATCGCTCATGGATTATTTCCTCTGGTATTTGTTTCAAACGCTACAGTAAGCGTTTCTTCGGACGTGCTAGGAACATAAGTTAGAAGCATGTCTAGGTATATGGTTTGTCCAACAGTGTCACTTCGAATGCTGGCTTCTTTGAGTTTCCAGCGCGGATCTTGTCCGACGATTCGTTGTGCATCGCTAAAAATAATTTCTTGTTGTTCTTCTGTCATGGGCTCAAACAGTATGTCCCAAATGACACTGCCATACAAAGGAGACATAAGGCGTTCACCACGACGTGTGTAAAAATGATTCAGCAGGTCACGACGTGCCAGCTCTTTGTCAAAAAGAGCAGGTTCACTGAATTCGCCTGCTAGACTAGAATAACCCTTGAATGTTGCCATGTTGGTAGTTTGTTTCCTTCACTACCTATTTATTGGCGACAAAAACCGAGCTGTTAATGCAAAATACGCCTCTGCGTGGTATCTACGCCTATCTGGATGTTCTGCTCAATTTCTTCAAGCAATTTTGGGATATCAGCAGAATCCGATACTGATTGTACCAAGGCAATCAGTATAGAACGTAGCATTTTTACGTTTGCTTGTGTGGAAGCTTCTGGCGGGCAGTATACTTCAATCCCGCCGCCTGGCTTCAATACCAATGCACAATCTTCGTACTCAATTTCCATGTTTATCATGACATGCTCCTCTGCTTATACTGTTAATTATCTGCAGAAGAGAAATGAGTCCTATGCGGCCTTGTCGTTGTACTCCACGCCGATGTATTCAGCCCATGCAGGATCACGCATGGTGAATTTCACGTGAGCACGTGCTTTTCGGGCCATTTCCCAGTAGTTGGGTTGTGCTGGTGTTTTGCGCGGCATGACCAGATCTGCACCTTTCATGAAGTTGCATGAAGTACATGCTGTGACCACGTTGTCCCAATCCAGCTTGCCGCCAAGACTTTTAGGAATCACATGATCCAGTGTTAGGTCATCTACGTTGAATTCTGATCCGCAGTACTGGCAGGTATACTCGTCCCGAAGATACACCATTTTACGGTTGAAGTTTACGCCCAGTTGAGGTAGCACATAATCTTTGGTCATTACAATGCTGGGCACTGGTAGAACCAATTTTTGGCTTCGCACGAACCAGTCGTCGTGATTTTTGATCACAACTACTTTGTCCAGCCAAAGAGCCTTGACGGCATCTTGCCAGTTTAAGGTAGATGGGGGCAACATTCTCAGCGGCCGCCCATCTTGATTTAGCAAAAGTGTGTCACTCAAAATATTACCCTACTTTAGATAAGCTATCTAAAGAGTATAGCTTATTATGCCACTACTGTCGACCTTGATCGCATTGTGTTGTTGCGATTATATTGTCCCATCATGCCCATTACTTTACGAAACAAACGAGGATACTTGTTTCTGAAGGCTTTGGCTGCTGCCTGGCTTTCCCAACGTGTTTCGGTTGTGACTGTCAGTTTATCGTCGCTTAGTGTGCGAGTCATGCCCAGGAAGCCTGGCGCATTTTTGCGAAGTTCAAAAAACTTCTGAAACTCTGGATTTGCGCGAAGGCGCGGAGATCCAAGTGCGAAAGGACGATTTGCGTTTGCGCGAGTCGTTACTCTCTTTATGACGTATGCCATGTTATTTCTCCTAAATTGGACAATTCGTGTCCGTTTGTATTTATAGATGCTTTTACAGCACCACTAAGTTGTTGTTTTTATACGACATTTTAGAGGTTGACAAGGACTCAAAATGTGCTATAATAATGGTACGTTAACACACAGAGGATCCAATATGCCTTGCTACAAAATCATTGACGAGCTGTCACTTACCAGCTCAAAGTTGGCAAAAGAAGCCATTGTGCTTCGTGAAGCCGAAGCTGGTAATACAGAACTGTTTGATGGCTTCCGTATGGCATATGACCCAATGATCACATTTGGTGTCAAGCAGGTACCTGAAAAACTCACTCCCAATCAAACCGGCACCTTTACGTTTGCAGATTTTTGTGAGCTTGCACGTAAACTGGGCCAGCGTGAGCTGACAGGCAATGCCGCAAGGGACGCACTGGAAGCGGCAATGGCTCGTGCCACGGTGGCAGAATGGAACGGCTGGTATCGACGCATCCTGCTCAAGGACATGCGCTGTGGTGCCACTGAAGGTACCATCAATCGTGTGACCGCCAAGAAGTTTCCTAAGTTTTCTATTCCGCTGTTTGAATGCCAGCTGGCACATGACGGTGCCAACCACGAAAGCAAGGTAACCGGCAACAAGCTGATTGAAGTCAAGCTGGACGGAGTGCGTGTGCTCACTGTGGTTTACCCAGATGGTCGCGTTGATCAGTACAGCCGCAACGGCAAAGAGCTGGTTAACTTTCCGCATATCAAGGCACAATTTGCCAGCATTGCTGGTTCACTCAGTGAACCCACTGTGTTTGACGGAGAGGTCATGTCTAGCTCATTCCAGGACCTCATGCGGCAGGTACATCGCAAAAGCGATGTCAATGCACAGGATGCTGTTCTATACTTGTTTGATTGGTTGCCTTTGACTGATTTCCAAGCAGGAAAAAGTGAAGTAGCTCAGTTAAATCGTAGCAACATGCTGAAGGGTTTCATTGATGCATTTGCAATGGCCAATGTTCGTACACTGGGATATGAACATGTCAATTTGTCCAGCAAGGAAGGCGTTGCACGTTTTCGTGAGATCAATGTCAAGGCCATTGCCGACGGATACGAAGGAATCATGATCAAGGATCCTGCGGCTCACTACGAATGCAAACGCAGTGTGGCATGGCTCAAGCAAAAGCCTTTTATCGAAGTCAGCCTCAAGGTGATAGATATAGAAGAAGGTACCGGCAAGAACGTAGGACGACTTGGAGCACTGGTGCTAGAAGGTGAAGACGATGGGAAAACAATCAAAACTAATTGTGGTAGCGGATTTAGCGATGACCTACGTGACGCTGTCTGGACTGATCGTACTAAGGTACTGGGTCATTTAGTAGAGGTACGTGCCGATGCAGTGACTCAAAATCAAGACGGTTCTTACAGCCTGCGCTTTCCACGGTTCAAGGGCTTCCGCGGTTTTGAAGCAGGAGAAAAGATCTAATTTGGCATACAACAATACCAGCAAGTGGTGGAATTTTGAAAGAGATGTACCACTAAAATTAAAGATCCGTGAGCACTCAATTCCTCCCTTCCAAGGGAGGTTCGTGCATGTGCTGACTATTATAGCAATGGATATGGATGAACCACATGAAGTTATATCACATGGCATTCACTCGTCTTGGATTGGAGAATTTATTAGAAGCGAGGATGTTGTAGAGGTAATGATAGCCTCACATCGTGATCCATTCACTCTCGACCGCCGTGTACGTATTGCGCTGTTCTTAACACGAGAGCAGGAGTTCATATTGCGTTTACAGCATTCACATGAACTACCTGATCCTCACAGTATCTGATCAACCGCCGCCCTGCCCGAGCAATCGTTTAGCGGCATCCGCTACAGCTGGACGAGTATCTCCAGCATAGATTCTCAACAAACGACTTGCTTGGTTTTGTGTGATTTGGTTTGGCGTTGCACGTGGACTATTACCGTGTGTGGCAAAATTATATCCTCGATTGCCGTTTACGCCGCCTGGAGACTTCAATGCTCCGCCAAGTGCTCGAATTCCTTCGAGTGTTTTCTCTTCTCGTATTCTGGCAGAACCTTTGCTAACAATCTGGAATGGATAACAGCCGTTCACGATCAGCTGTGCTTCTAGTGCTCTTCTATGGCGGTCACCGCCGTGTCCTTGGATTGCTTGTGCTACTTTGGCCCAATTGCCTGCAGATATCAACTGTTTAAGATCTTGTCCATTCGCAGTAGTACGATTTTGTCCGTTCTGATACAAGAAACTGCATATACCATTGAACACATTTTGTGGTATTGGTCGGCCGCCGCTTAGACGATTTACACCTGCTTCGTATGTGCTCTTGTAACGCTGTAGTCCTGCCCATGCTTCTGCTTCGGTGATGCCGCCCTGACCTTCGTCGTGTCCTTTTGCAACAAAAGGTTCAGATTTCTCAGACATCAAACGACCATATCCAATGGATGCATATCCTTGAGTGCCATCTTTATATGGTGTGCCCCTGTATAACTCAAAACAACAGATCATCAAGCAACCATATTCATCCAGCGAAGTGGCCGGAGTAGACGGGCCTTTTTCACAGCTCTTGTCGTCCGACGGCCTAGGTGGCACTGACTCAGTTTTGTTGCCACCAGCGGATGGCTGTGTGGTTGATTCGCTTGTACCGCCCTCGGTACTGCCGCCAGTACGCACTGGATTTCCTTGGCCATCTTTGACCACATTGCCACTACCGTCGCGTAAAAATCCGCCACCGCTGGGTGGTTTGGCTCTAGAAATAGGAGGACTTGGATATTCACCATATCTATCTGGATTTGCCTGTGCCTGTGCCTTGGGATTTCCCAAGAACCCTGTGCTTGGCACACCCAGTACATTTGCAGTTGCACCGCCTAGCACACCAAGCACGCCCTGTGTGTCAATGCCAGTTGGTAGCTGTGCTGCCGAACCAAGTACACTGCCCAAGCTGCCGCTTTGTGCCTGTCCGCCAATTGCAGATACACCAGGTAAACCTGACATACTGCCCGGCAGGGTGGTTTGTTGACCAGGAGGCAATGCGCTGGCTGTGTTGTTTCCAACCTGTTGACCAGCTGTGTCTGGAATTCCCGACGCTGAAGTTTGATCTGAATCAAGACTTGGGTTTTTGTTTGTCCCGTCGCCACAACCAGCATGTCCGCCCCATGGTTCAGCTTCAGGCGCGGCGCTGGCAATGCTCTGTCGAAAACCAGTGTTCACCGAAAGATCATGCAGGGGTGGCTGTTTAGCTTCTTCTGCTTTGGGACCATTCATGTCGATTTTTTGTGCTGTTTCTTTATAGTTGCCCTTGACCAGCAAGTCAGCATTTTTCTCACTGTAGTGATACATGCTGCCGTGCGATGTGGCATGAAAATCCATTTTTGATTCCATGCGTATGTCTGCGGTCCTGCTTTTGATGTTGACATCATTGCCTTCAATATTGACTGCACCTTGTGCAACCAGATTGAGATCTTTACCTGAATGAATGTTTATACTGTCGGCGCCATATATGCTAACCGAGCCATCATTTGCAAGTTCTAACCAACTGTTTCCATCCTTGCTGATGATATAGACAAAGCCGCAACTGTCGCTCAACAATAGCTGTGCGCCATTACGTGTACGCAGACGTATTAAACGATTATTGCCGTCGGCGTCTCCATCGTCCATGACAAACTGTTGCTGACCTCGTGTTAACATACCATGCACACGACTTGGGCTTTCGCGCTGACTTGAACTGGTAGACGGACCGCGGTAAGGATCTCGGTCTAGTCCTTGCTTTTTGATTGCATCATCAAGTGTCCTGTGCCGCACTCTTTCTGTTGGTACATCAGTCTGGGTAGAATGATTGTGTTCTGTTACAGGACCTTCAACTATGTTTCCATTCTTGTCTTTGTATTTTCCTGTGCCAATGCCCGGCAATGAATGTATAAGGTTGTCCTGAAACAAGGATCCAACGATGACAGGTTGGTTGACATTGCCATCTAGAAATGCAACTGTGACTGTGCTTCCTATGTCTGGTGCAGGCGTAAATGTACCATATGCTTTCTGCACTTTTTCAAAATCTGTTTGGTTACCAGTGTTGGGTGTGACTCCACCGTGCGGTGACATTGGACGAGCTGTTAGCCAACTTTTTGAATCTGTTTCAAGACCACCAAATGCCGGAACGTGTATTTGCACACGATTTAATTTAAGAGCATCAATGTTGTTCATTACTTTGGCTGTGTAAAAACCAAATGCATTGTTGTTCTGTCCGCTGTTGCCATCGCGGAACGCTGGTGCTACTGTTCCTCTATCTGATGTGTTATTTGGTCTTGCCATGTGTGCTTCCTATATTATCTGATTGGGTTTGTTGTGGCGCTTTGTATGGCATCTATCATTGCTTTGCCAAACACATGCAGATCTCTTGTGCAACTGAGTTCTTGCTCAAATCGACCACCAACAAATCTATTTTTGCATTCCATGATATAATACACGCCCGACATTGCTCTGTTGGTTGGCGTGAGGCCAGCATCGTCTTGTGCAGCCAGATCCGCTGAATGAACTTCTACATATATGCGTTGTGCACCAAGGAAAAAGTTTGCACGAGATATTCTTTCTGTTGGGTTACCGGCAGCATTGGACAAACCAAGCTGTGCATATATGGGCTTGGCTGATCCAAACCAATAGGGATCTCCGCGTATGGTCATTTGTAGGCGCAAGAAATCTGGGCCAGTGTACGACATAGCATCATACACGTGTTGGAATTTCATGCGACGACGTTCGTCTGCTGACGGATCTTGTGACGCTGTGCCTTGATCCACGTTGCTGTTGTCATAACTGAAAATATGAGGGAAAACTACTTGACCTCCTGCCATGCCGCTGTCTGCTGACGAGTTCAATCTTCCACCTGTTGACTGTTGCTTCAATCCTGGAGCATCTTCCGCATATACCAACTTCCTGCCGGCGGCATTGGTTGGTGCATTTGGATTGACCGGTAGTGCGTTTGTTGGACGAGGTGCTTGACCTGGGCGACCAGTTGCGCCTGGACCTGGCGCAGTACCTGATCCCGGCGAATATTGCCTATGTAAATGTTCAGCAACAAACATGACAAATTCAGCTTTGAGATCAAACTTTAATATTTCGCTGTTCAATCCTGTATAGTAATAGTCATATTTTCTTCTAAGATGATTTATATAGGCTGCATTTTCCAGTCTAAGTTTTACAATTTCTTGATATTCTGCAGGAGGTATTTGATTCACTGGACCATAGAAGAAAGCATTGGTATCTGCGTCTGTCAAGAAAATATAGTAGTAAAATTCTCTCACATAATCGTTGGTTATGCTGTCCCACTTGTCTTGTAGCTGTACGTGACTGTCAATTCTATACATCTGCTTGATCTTTTTTAGATCTGCAGATGCTGTGCCTTGATCAACAACTCGCAATGGATCGCTCACTGTGCCGTCTTGGTTTAGCCCTAGTCGCATGGCATCTGTGTCTGCCATGGCATTGTCAATCACTTGCAATATCGTTGAGCCCTCGCGTGTGGCATTTAGTTGCCCGTTGCTGCCATCCATTGGACGTTGTGTTCGATCTCTATATTGCTGGTTGGCAGACTGACTGGCAAATTTGAAATGCGGACTAGATTCAATATAGGGTTCTAGTATAAATTTCCATTTGTTTGGAAACTCCTGATCGCCTTTTCCTACTTTTTTGGCTTCTTCCTCATTCAGCATGGTTTCAAGTTCTTTTATGAAGTCTTTGAAATGCCCGGCATGCTGGATGGTTTTTGTTGTCTGTAAAGTAACGTTCACATGTCGTAATGCATCGCCATCGGTGCCGGAGAATTGTAATTTGAATTCGCCGCCTTTTTCTGTCAGTCGAACTTCGGCTTTCATTATGGCAACAACATAAACACCTCGGTCTGGTTCAATCACAACCGATCCGTCATCCTTGTGACCTACGAATTCGATTTCCAGTAGATATCTTGCGTTGATGATACCGTTTTTTACGCCAAGTGTAGATGCGGAATCTACCATGGCATCCATGAACTTGAACCCACTTGGATCAATGATTGTCATGGTTCCGTTCACAATAAAGCTAGACCGAGCATTGGGTGTCAGTGAATAATTTTGTTTGAATTCCAGATCTGAAAAAATAAATCTGCTGGTGGTCGCTGATTCTGCCAGTGTGATTCCTCTACTGGGATCATATGAAAATGCTGATTCTGCATCCTTCATTGCTGTTAGACGCAGTCGATAATCAACACTGGTGTATTTGTTCAGCGTGTTTTGGTCAAAGGTTAACTTTGGAAAAAGTCTCTGTGTTGTTACTGGCATTAGGCAATCCTTTGAACTGATTGTGGGCTAGGAACCAATATCTGCAACCCAGCAACAAAGTCCCAAATTGGATCTTCTAGCACATCTCTATTGCACACAGCAAACACCCACCAGTACTTTGCACTTTGATAAAGATCATATGACAACTTGTCTGGTCGATTGTGATACTTGCGATCAATGATCAACTGCGATTGCTCGCTGTCTAAAACGATTGCTGGTGCATTGGTATAGTCAAGATAGCTTGACTTCATGTTTGTCTTGGCGTAAAAGCTACGTGAATCATATACAACTGCCATTAGATGTATCCTTTTTCAGCTAACTGTCCACCTGCAAATTTACCCAGAGTAAATTCATCTTTGATTGGACCAACTGCACGTTGAACCATTAGCTCAATGTCAACGGTGAACAATGTGGGTACAGCATGATACTGTCCGGCCACATTCAACTCTGCGTAATCCACGTCATCTGGTAGTGTGATATTGAAGCTTTTGACCACCACTGGTACATTTTCAAACATGTATCTTCCGTATGCTGTGAAACTAAGCACGGGTGGTGGTGCACCCCTCAATGGGTCGCCTGCGCCATATCGCATCTTGGTTATTGTGCGCAAGAAATGGATCACTGCCAAACTGTGTTTAGCCCATAGATCTGTTTGTGATGTAAATTTGGCCTGGATGCTGATATTTTGAATTTGAGAACGATTGAAAGCATGCGGCTGATAATTGGTATGCGTTAATTCCATTTCTGTATACATTGCTTCTGTTCCTGTTCGTATCACAGGAGTATACGGAAAATTTAATACCAGACTGTTTCCGCCGCCGGCAGCATTGCCACCCAGTCTACCTCTTACCCAGTCGGTCACTCCTTCGATCGTTTGAGAAACAGCGTTTGTGCCGTTTTCTCGCGGACCTGCGGTTCGTAAAAATCCCAGCAGAGGACTGTTAGCGGCTTCGGCTCCTAGCACTGTATTTGGATCTGCTCGCATTGCGAGTCTGGCGGTGGTAATAGGCATGATAAACTATTTAGTGCTTTGAAAAACCCAGCTTTATTGCATTTGGTATCTTAAAGAGGTTGACATCCACTAACTAAAAAAGTATACTGTTATACATGACAACTTCACCCACAAAAACAATATATCTATCAAACAAAGATCTGTTGAAAGAAATCCACCACAGCAAGATGACTTATTGCTGGGTAAAAAGTCCAGAGTACTATTACTATGATTTGATTATTGATGATCTTGCCAAGTTCCATAATCGCAAAAATGTGGCTTTTCCTAAGGGAGCAATCACCACAGCGAGAGAGAATCGTGCCAATAGGCAAGCGGCGCAAGCACTGGAAATAGCAGATCGAGAATGGCGCGAAACTGGGCAAAAAGGGCTAAAGCCAAAACTGGATCAGTTTTTGCCTGACGCCAAGAAAATACCCGTAGAAGAACTGGTGATACGCACATCCAGCTTTGATCATATTCCTGTTGAACCTGGTAGGAAAAACAAGCCCAAGATCACAGCTGACCTGCACTCTAAAGTAAATTTTCCGCCATTCAAACACTGGATCAAGATTGAGGACGAATGGATTGAGGTTGCTCGAAGTCACTGGAAAGGCGATCTCAAAAAAGGACAGTTCAGCGTTGGTCATGGCAAAGTGGTTGATAATCTTGCCAGGATGTATATCAAGCTGTGCGAACGATACAGCATGAGGTCAAACTGGCGCGGGTATACATACGTAGAAGAAATGAGAGGTCAGGCCCTGCTACAGCTCAGCCAAATTGGATTGCAATTTGATGAAAGCAAAAGTTCCAACCCATTTGCTTACTACACCGCGGCAATTACCAACAGCTTTACCCGTGTGCTCAACATGGAAAAGAAAAATCAAAATATCAGAGACGATCTCTTGCAAGATGCAGGACAGATGCCAAGCTGGTCACGTCAGTTGGAATATCAAGCACAACAAGTAGCCACAAGAGAGCGCAATGCTGCCTTGAGCGAAGGTGCAAAAGATGAGGAAGAAGTATAATATGGACATGCAACACTACAAGGACTTTGTTGAGCGCATCACTAGCCCACAAAGCAATAACCTACATGACTTTATTGGTCGTTGTAGAGAACTAGAAGAACAGACTTCTGCCGAAGGTGCGCCAGATCTCAATGTTCCGCTGTTTCTTACCGCGGCTATGGGAATTGGTAGCGAAGGCGGAGAGTTCCAAGAAATTGCCAAGAAGATTTTCTTCCAAGGCAAACCTTTTACGCACGATGTTGTGCATCACCTCAAGCGCGAACTGGGCGACATTATGTGGTACTGGGTCAATGCATGTCGTGCACTGGGCCTTAATCCAGACGAAGTGATTTACGAAAACATTGCCAAGCTAGAAGCACGTTACGGCGATGTGTTCAATGTTGCTGGCAGCGAACATCGCAAAGAAGGCGATCTTTAATAAAGGAGTATATCTTGCATCAAGAAAGTTTGAAGCATCATATTAAGCATCTTAAAGATGCACACAAGAAACTAGAAAACGAGTTGCTTGTGTTAGAAAAACAACATCTAAACGATACTCCACATGCGCATGAACTGAAAAAGAAGAAACTGTATATCAAGGATGAAATCTCGCGGTGTCTAAAGACACTAGAAACACTTCACTAACAGGAACACAATGGGTCAATTATTCAAGAAGGCAGCTTGCTTCACGGACATTCACTTTGGTATGCGCAGTAACAGTCGCACACACAACGACGACTGCGAAGCGTTTGTCAAATGGTTTGTAAAGGAAGCACAAGCAGCCGGTGCTGAGACTTGTATTTTTCTTGGTGACTGGCACAACAATAGATCAACAGTCAATGTGAGTACACTGAACTACACAGTGAGTAACCTTGAGTATCTCAGCAAGAGTTTTGATCGTGTGTTCTTTATCACTGGCAATCATGACTTGTTCTATAGAGAAAAGCGCGAGATCCACAGCTTGCCATTTGGCAAATACTTGCCCAACATCACCATGGTCAATGAAACAATAATCGAAGGAGACGTTGCCATTGTTCCGTGGTTGGTTGGAGAAGAATGGACCAACATGAAGAAGCTGGACAGCCGATATGTTTTTGGACATTTTGAGTTGCCCAGCTTCAAGATGAATGCCATGGTTGAAATGCCTGATCACGGCGGACTCAATGCAGGACATTTTCCAAACCAAGAACTTGTGTTCTCTGGACATTTCCACAAGCGTCAGCAAAAAGGCAATGTTGTGTACATGGGCAATCCATTCCCGCACAACTTTGCTGATGCTTGGGATGATGAGCGCGGCATGATGTTGCTGGACTGGGGTGGCAAGCCAGAGTACAAGAGCTGGCCAGATGCACCCAAGTTTCGCATTCTTACACTAGGAAATGTAGTTGATGATCCGGCCAAGGTGCTTGACAAAAACACCTTTGCTCGTATCAGCATTGACATTGATATCAGCTACGAAGAAGCACAGTTCCTTAAGAAAACATTCATGGAAGAATACGGTTGCAGAGATCTTACACTGATTCCTGCAAAGAAAGAAGAGCATGCCAAAGAATGGACTGCTGAGGATGTGAAATTTGAAAGCGTTGATCAAATCGTCATGACGCAATTAAATGCCATTGACTCGGATGTGATCGACAAGAAGATGTTGGTTGACATCTACAACGGTCTTACAGTATAATGCAGGACAATCAATGCTGACAATTAAAAATCTCACAGTAAAGAACTTCCTGTCTGTTGGTAATGTTACCCAAGCGGTAAATCTAGACCAGCATGGCCTCACCCTAGTCATTGGCCTTAACATGGACATGGGTGGTGAAGGCGCACGTAACGGTGTGGGCAAGACCACAATCGTCAATGCACTCAGCTATGCGCTATATGGCAATGCGCTCAGCAACATCCGCAAAGACAATCTTATCAACAAGACCAACGACAAGAACATGCTGGTCACTGTGGAGTTTGAAAAGAATGGCCACACCTATCGCATTGAACGTGGACGCAAGCCCAACATATTTCGTTTCGCAGTTGACGATGACGAAGTAAACGAAGCAGGCACAAACGAAGGACAGGGCGAAAACAAACTTACCCAGGAAGCAGTAGAGCGCATCCTGGGCATGAGCCACGAAATGTTCAAACACATCCTGGCGCTGAACACCTACAACGAACCTTTCCTTAGCATGAAGAACAATGATCAAAAAGAGATCATTGAAGAGCTTCTTGGTATCACACTGCTGAGTGAAAAAGCAGAGCTACTCAAAGAAGCCATGCGCCACACTAGAGATGGCATCAAAGAAGAAGAATTCCGAATCAGGGCACTGCAAGAAACCAATGCCAAGATCCAAGCATCAATTGAGGACATTGAACGTCGCAGTCGCATCTGGGTCAAGAAAAAAGATGAAGACATGGTTAAGCTGGTTGCTTCGATCAACGAACTTGAAACCATTGACATTGACCAAGAACTTGCAAACCATTCAGCACTGACTGCATGGAAAGAAAAAGAGCAAAAGATCAAGCGTTACACCAAGGACTTGGCAAATGCACAGGCCGCAGTAAAGCGTCTGAGCGGGCAGTTGGTAGAGTTAACTGGCGCATGCGATAAAGCAAAAGATCACAAGTGTCATGCTTGCGGACAGGGCTTGCATGATGACCAACAAACATCCATGATCTCCGAGCTGGAATCTGCAATGATGAGCGTGGCAGATGATCTAGAGCGTGAACATGCGCTGGAGCAGGAGGCCAAAACAAAGATTGAAGAATCTGGTGTTTTGGGCACAGCACCACATGTTCGGTACACCGACATAAATGATGCTGTGAACCACAAAAGTAGCTTGGAAAACCTAAAATCGCAATTGGTACAGCGTGATGCGGACACGGATCCATATCAGGATCAGATTGAAACATTGCGCAACAAAGCACTAGCAGAAGTTGACTGGAACCCAATCAACGTTCTTAACAAGAAACTTGAACACCAAGAGTTCTTGTATAAATTGCTTACTAACAAGGACTCATTTGTGCGACGTCGCATTATTGAGCAGAACTTGAGCTATTTGAATCACAGGTTGAATCACTATCTTACATTGCTACAGTTGCCACATGAGGTCAATTTCCAAAGCGACCTTACTGTTGGTATCAAGATGCTAGGACAAGAATTTGACTTTGATAACCTCAGCCGAGGAGAACGTAACCGACTCATTCTTGGATTGAGTTGGAGTTTCAGAGACGTGTTTGAGAGTTTGAATTTTCCTTGTAATTTGCTGTTCATCGACGAGCTTGTAGATTCAGGTATGGATCCAGTTGGCGTAGACGCCGCACTGGCCGTGCTCAAGAAGTTCAGCAGAGAATCAAAGAAGAATGTTTTCTTGATATCTCATAGAGATGAATTGATAACACGTGTGAACAACAGTTTGCAGGTTGTCAAAGAAAACGGATTTACCACGTTCTCGACGGATGTGGATATGGTGGAGGCATGAAAATGACCGAACAAACAAAAAGCAATCACGACATTATTGCAGAAGCATTTCAAACGTATCTCGACGAGAACGCTAAGTTCACTGGCAAGGGCGTCAAGGCGGCTGCAAGTCGCGCACGTAAGGCGCTAGGCGACATCCGCAAGGCAGCTGGTGAGCGCCGCAAGGAAATCATGGTAGAGAAAACTGCTATGACCGATAAGAAGGCCTGATAAACAGGTTCATGGCATAAATCAAAGTACACATGGCGTCGAAAAGCAAAAACAAAGGTAAGTCCTGGGAAAGAGATGTCGCAAATTTCTTGTCCGAACTGTATGGAGCATCGTTCATACGTGTTCCATCCAGCGGTGCATACGTGGGTGGCAAAAATGCTGTTCGCAAAGAATTCTTGCACGAAGGGCAGATACGCTCAATGAAGGGCGACATCACTCCCCCAAGTGACTGGAAGCATCTCAACATAGAATGCAAAAGCTATGCCGAGTTTCCGTTCCACCAGCTTTTCGCGTCAGGTAAGATAACACTCTTAGACAACTGGATAGACCAGACCATTGAGGCTGCCGATGACAATGACCTTAACATTGTTATCATGAAGTTCAACAGAAAAGGCAGCTTCATTGCGTTTGAGTACAAGCACTTCCCTACATTTACAACACATAGGCATGTCCGTTACGACAGCGTAACACACGGACCATGGGCATTTACAGGCTTTGACGACTTTTGGCAATTGAACAAAGACGCAGTTAAAACCCTTTCTATCCCTTAAAACTCCCCACAGGCTCAACACTACCGATAGGCTGCGCAACGGCCGCATAACTAGTTGCCCTAGACCTGGACACACGTATCGCAGGGACGGAAATTGTGCGCGGTAGCACAGACTCAGCACCACTATCCTTTACAGGACGCGAGTCAAACGGTATGAAACTGGCTTGGTGTGAGAATGGTAAGACCAAAATGAGCAAGCTCTATTGACAATTATAACTTGCATGATCCCAAGACGATTCTATCGGGTGTCTTGGATTAGTCAGCGTCATTAAAGAAGATAGACGTAAAAAGGTACAGCATGACCGCCTTTGCCCTCTGGGTTGTTTCTGATAGATGTGGTATGGTACTCTGGAGAAAGTCCTTAGTCCAGCTTTTCACTTTGCCCTTAACAGGGCGAAGTGTGGCTGGAACCTCAGAGAAAATATCATCTTGTTTCACTAGTAAACAAAATAAATCTTAGAATCTAAAAAATAAAAATGATTCATGAACATATCACGAGCGATAGCGATGTGAATGTGAAATGAAGGCTGCGACAGCAGCCAAGTGTTAGAGGATACTTGAAATATAAGGCAAGCTCTGACTTACATGTATGTTTCTTTTTTGGTCTTGATACCAGCTAGCTTCATGTCTAGGTCTAGTTTGTCTTTGATGACTTCTGACAGGACTTGTCTTTCTTCCAGGCTCATGTTGATCACTTCGTTGTAACTGAGCCCACTGTACACTGCTAGTTGTTGTACATCTTTTATCAGGCTCCTGGCTTCAGTGCGATATTCGTCAACGTACTTCATCACCTGAGCATTGTCGGTGGTGCTCAGGAGCCTTGTGCGAAAAAACTTACTGGGTCCAGTGTGAATTCAATTTCAAACTTGCGATCACATCCTTCTTTGCCACAGCCAACTTCAACCTTTGTTTCTGCGCCACTTTGATTGATCAGTCTGATCTTGTCTTCGATTTTCTTGAACTCTGTGGTTTCCAGCTGACCCAACCACTCACTGATGAACTTGCGATCATTGATTTCATTACCATCTGGTGTGATCACTGCTATGATGACCTTTGATATGATTTCTTGTGCCAGCTCAATGTTGCGACCAGTTACTTCGTTGCTTACACGCAGTTTAAGTTCTTCGTCTTCGGAATCCATCACAGTTTGTAGCTTGCGCACGTTTTCAAACTGTATCATGCCCAGTCGATTTTGGTCAGCCAAGGTGCTGGGAGCCAATCTTACCAGCAGTTCGTTTGACAATTCAACTTCATTCACAGGGTCAATGCCTTTGATCCTCATCAAAAGATTGTCCACTCCAATGGAGTAAGTGCCTGACCATTCGTTGCATGGACAACTGGCAGTTATTTCCATCTTTTCACCATATGTGGCTTTGCGTATGGCCAGCAGTACAGCATCCACGTCTGGATTGGGCATTTCTTGTGGGTCCGCAATGTCAGGCACACAGCTCTTGATCAATTGAACAATAGCATCTCCGTTCAGCAAAGAGTCTGCATTTTTTACCAGCAGTTCGTCTTTTGCAGTCATTGGATATACCGCAATCTCACCGTCAACAGTTATCTTGGGCGGTGTCTTGTAGAACTTTCCTCCGCTGGGCAATGCCACATTGAGTCCTGGCTTTCTAAAATACTGTCCTAACGGATTGTTAGCTTGTGTCATGTGTTGATCCTCCGATTGCTTTTATTTAGCTGGGTTATAATGGGGGTATTTGCTCGTTCAAATACCACTTTTTCTTTTCGGTAAATAACAGACAACATTGGATGACTCTACATGGCATTACCACCGGATCCGGATCAACTCGCTAGCAAGATTGCCGCTTGGCCAAAATGGGCCACGGAAGAATCTATCAACAGCCTTTCAAGTGTCATGGGCACCAGGAATGCTGCCTTGTTGTCTGCTGTTAAAAAGACAAATGATCTGCTGTCCAAGCAACAGAGCACAGCCACAAAAGATCTGAGCAATCAAAAAGCAGTTATTGGACGCCTGGACAAGTCAGTCAAAGCACAGCAAACAAATGCATCAGCAATAAAATCTCTAAGCGTTGGACTCAATAACATAGCCAAGGGACAGAGCGCAGTAGTTTCAGCTATACGTAAATTAGAAACAAAAAACACATCTGCCAGGAACAGAGTTGCTGTTTCATCCGGCATGAGTCCTGCATCTATTTCCTTAGGAAATCGCACACTAACTCGTGCCATGGAGTCAGGTTTCAAGTCTTTATCACAGCAACAAGCACGTGCCAATGCACTGCTAAGTTCTATCAATCGTAACACTTCCAGCGGAATCAGAGGCAATGCCAGCACTGCATCAGCGTCACAAAACGCAAATCGCCGTGCCAGATACAACGCAAATCAAACCGAAGATCTAGAAAAAACGCTGGGCAGAGCAAGAAGATACAGCTTTGCTGACAGGGTAAGAGCCAACAAAAACGACGAAAAGCTAGATCCGGCAACCAGAAGAGCAAGCGAATCTATCAAAAGTGTAAGGGAAGATCTCCGCAAGCTCACGCCTGAACAACGCCAAGCCGCCGCAAAAATCATTGCACAGGACATACGAGCCACATTTGGTGCTGCCGCCAAAAAACCTTTGGAAGAATTCAGACAAGCAGTCAATGCAGCCGGAGACGATGCTGACAAGTTAAGCAAAGCATTCAAGGACCTAGACAAAGGTATCAAGTCAAAAGACACACAATATAGGCTGCGCCCGGGAGAAAAATACGAAGACATATATCGTAGAAATACCGGCGGCAAAAACCAAAGTGCCGAAAACATCAAACGCATAATAGGCGGAGATGTAAAAGGTGGTGTAATGGGCATGCTTGAAGGCATGTTTGCTGGTGTTGCTGGTAGACTGATGTCCATACTTGGGCCACTTGCACCGTTGGTAACTGCATTTTCAGCTTCGTTGGGATTGGCCGCGGCTGCGGCCGTAAGGTTATATGAAGTATGGCAGCAAGGTGCACAGACAACAATCAAAGCATTTGGATCTGGTCTAGGTGGACTGGCCACAACAGCACTCAGCTTTGCTATTTCAGCAAAGACAGCTGGCCTGACACTGGAACAATTCAACAAAGCCGTTGCGGATGCTGGCAACATGGCTGGCATGCTTGATGAAAACATTAGAAATTCAGGACAACGATTTGCTGATGGTGCAAAACAATATTTAGACAGTGCTAAGAAAGCCAACTTTTACGGGCAGAACATTGAACAGCTAATGGCATCGTATAGCCGTTCTGTTATGATGGTAGGTCAAGCAGGATTAACAGGTGCTGAAGCGCAAAGAACTGCACAGCGCATGGCTGAAGATCAGGCAAGAGAGCTGTATAGATTAGCACAAACAACAGGCAAGTCTGTTGATGAACTAAACAGCGCATTTGATCAACTGTACCGCAACGATATGTTCCGAGCCGCACAACAGCGCATGTTGGCTGCAGGAGAACGAAAAGCGGCTCAAGAGCTTGAAACATTTGGAAAAACACTTGCGGCCATTGGCGGGCAGTTTGCAGGCCAGATAACAAATGAACTGGAATATGCCGCATTAGGTGGATTTGACCCCACTGTGATAGGTGGTGCCTTTGCAAAACTACAAACACTTTCTTCAGACCTTGGTAGGATCATGCAGTCTGAAGAATATCGTAACGAGACTGATCCTGCAAAACAGGCAGCAATGCTACAACCAGCTGCCGCCACAGCATTACAAAATCTTAAAGGATCTCCTCTTGCAGTCATGGCTGCCACAGGTGATGCTGATGCTAGAGGCCTTATTGATTTTATCAGAAGAGCCGCCGCCACACGCACTCCAGATCAAGTTGCACAACTGGGCAATGCGCCAACTGGCGCAGGCGCCGATGCCGCAGGCGCATACATTGAATCGCAGAGAAAACTACAACAAGTGCAAGGAGATCTATTGCGAGCAGTTGAGCCACTGATGCCAGCATTTACCAGCTTGCAAAATGCAATCAATGCCACAGTAGATAAATTCCTTGGATTATCAAACACTACAAAAAATCTAATCTATGGCATGGTTGCCGCATTAGCGTTGCTAGCGCCATTCCTGGCCTTGCGAGGCATAGGCGGAGCAATGCGCGGAGGCGCAGGAGGCGCAGGCGGCATATTTGGTGGTAGGGGTCCTGGACCTGGACCAACTGTTCCACCAACTGGACCAAACCCAACTCCTTCTCCAGGAGGAGCACCAGGAACTGCTGCCACTGGCGCGGCAGGCGCGGCCGCAAATAGACCAAGTACACCTCCAACAGGTACACCTCCAACAGGTACACCTCCAACAGGTACACCTCCAACAGGTACACCTGGAGCAACTAGACCTAGTACAATTTTAGGTCCAGATGGCAGACCATTACAAGTGCCAACATCTCCTGCACCAGCAACAGTGCCGGGCGCAGTAACACCCCCACCAGGAACACCTGCACCAGGTGCATCTCCTGCGCCTAATCCTGCGGCTGGTACTGCATCTAACATGTCTGGAGTTGCTAGTGCAGTCAAAGCCGGAGCAAGACAAGTCAGAGGTGGCGGCATTATTGGTTCTCTCTTTGGTGTAGTGCTAAACGAATTTACATCGGTTAGTGACCTGCAAAACATGCGCAGGCAGGTCATTGACAAATACACCAAAGGAGAACTATCAAGAGGAGATGCTGAGAAAGCACTTAGAGAACTTGATGACAAAATTGCTGAATCTAGGGGTGGATCTCTCACACGAGGTGCAGTTGCTGGCGCTGGCGGTGCAGTTGGCGGTCTTGCAGGAGGCATTGCTGGATTAGGTGTTGCATCAGCACCAGTTGGTATTGCTGGTGCCATTGGCGGTTCAATGATCGCTGATAAGTTCCTAGGCGGGGCTGCTGAATCTGCAGGCGGATGGATATCAAGACAATTTTTTGGTGCAAGCAACAGAGGCATCAACCGAGAGCTCAATGCGATACAGCCAACACCTGCACCCGGTGGAGCACAGCCTGGAACAATGACTGAACGAAGAAATGAATTAAGAGTCGCAGGTAAAGTAGTTGAAGAAGGCAAAGCGTTAACATCAGATCAAATGGCAGCATTAGATATGGCTTTGCAAATGGATCCTCGCAATGCAAGAAACTACCCTGCTTGGTTAATGGAGCAATATAATAGACAAAAATCTCAAGGTGCTGTAAGTTCAGTTACGCCTGGTGCTGTGGGTGCTGTTGCCGCTACAGGTGCATTGAATCGTCCTCCGGAAAATGCCGCTAGAAGCAGAAGTGCTGGTACAAGTACCAACACTGACAACGACATTACAGAAACCAGCACAGACGAAAGAGAAATTTACAATGCATTGATGTCCAGATCAAGTTTTCCAGACGATATTGGGGTACAAAATGAAGCACGTGAAGAAGCACGGATGCAAGCCGAAGCAAATCGTCGACGTGCTGGTTCCACTAGAGGAAACGTGCAAACACCGAATAGTTCCACTGGCATTGGGTCAGTGACTGCGGGTGCACTAGGCACTGTGGCCACGGCAAGCGATGGGTCACAGCAAAGTTCTGCCCAAACTGCACAAGCGACCAGAGCAGAACAAACACAATCGGATATCAGAACGCTGGCAGAACAGCAAGCTCAAACCAATCAGATACTAACAGCAATATTGGGTCGCCAGGATCAGGTGGCAGGAGATTCAAGACGCACTGTTGATGTGCTAGAAAACCTCAATAACAAGACCTAACTATACCAAGGTAAATAACTTCATGAGTTGGCGCAAACATTTCAAAATTTGGGATCCCACAGCATCTAACAACCAGATGATGTCGGTAAATCCCCAGGATCCAAGACAGCAAGGTCGTGGAGTACAATCCAGTAAATGGAATTCCTATCTTGCTGAAGTCTATACCGGGCAACCAAATAGAACAGATCGTTATTCACAATACGATCAAATGGATCAAGACAGTGAAATCAATGCTGCCTTGGATACTGTTGCAGAATTCTGTACGCAATTTGACACAAACAGCGGTGTTCCTTTTGAATTGTTCTACAAACAAGATCCAACTGAAGCCGAACAACAGGTACTAGAAAAAAGCCTGAATCAGTGGTGCAACATCAATGACTGGGACAAGCGCATTTGGCGTGTGGTCCGTAGCACATTGAAGTACGGCGATCAGTTCTTTGTTCGAGATCCTGAAACCTATGAGTTGCTGTGGATCAACCCAGCCGACATGGTCAAGATCATCATCAATGATTCCAAAGGTCGTGAAACAGAACAGTATGTGATGCGTAATCTTGCGCTGAACATGATTGACAAAACTGCAACCAATCCAGTAGAACATCAAACAGCATTTACTACCATGGTAGGCATGAGTAAGGCAGCGCCTGTGTTGCAGAACTTCCGTCAAGGTGCGCCCAACGGAACCAATATCAGCGATAAAGAATTTGCAGTAGACGCAAGCCATATCATGCAGTTGAGTCTAGGCGAAGGCATGGACGCCAACTGGCCATTTGGCACAAGCATACTAGAGCCAATCTTCAAGATCTACAAGCAGAAAGAATTGCTTGAAGATGCTATCATTATCTATCGTGTGCAACGTGCGCCTGAGCGCAGAGTGTTCTACATCGATGTAGGCAACATGCCCAGCCATATGGCCATGAGCTTTGTTGAACGTGTTAAAAATGAAATCCATCAGCGTCGTATTCCCACACGCACTGGCGGCGGAGCAACAGTAATGGATTCCAGCTATAATCCGTTGAGCATGCTTGAAGATTACTTTTTTGCTCAGACTTCGGAAGGCCGAGGCTCTAAGGTTGAAGTGCTGCCGGGTGGCGACAATCTAGGACAGATTGACGACCTAAAATTCTTCACAAACAAATTGATGCGAGCCCTTCGCATACCTTCAAGCTATTTGCCAACAGGTCCAGATGACGGTACTGCTGTGTACAACGATGGCAAAGTAGGCACAGCGTACATACAAGAATATCGATTCAACAAGTATTGTCAGCGTATACAAAACTTGCTGTGTACTACTCTAGATCACGAATTCAAAATGTTTTTGAAGTGGAAAGGTGTAGAGATTGATAGCGGCGTGTTTGATTTACGATTCATGGAGCCACAGAGTTTTAGTGAATACAGAGACATTGAACTCAACAGCAATCGTTTGCAGGCATTCTCACAAGTGGCTGAAACTTCATATCTATCTAGGCGTTTTGTGCTTGAGAAGTACTTGGGCTTGACCAAAGACGAAATAAAAGAAAATGAGCGGTTATGGAAGGAAGAAAATCCAGCCGGTGCCGCTGGTGCATCTCTCGATACTGATACTACCAATACAGATCTTGCTAGTGTTGGCATCAGACAGCCTAATTTAACGCCATTGGAAACCAAAGAACTTGAAGCCAATTTAGGCGCAGCAGAAGAAAACCCAACTGGTATAGAACCAGCCCCGGCAGCAGGTGCCGCACCCGGGGAAGAACCACCACCTGGAGGCGCAGGAATATGAAATTAAGAGAATTTAAGGAACCTGCAGAACAGGATCCACAAAGTCTAGAAATAGGATATAACAATCCTATGACTAAAAAAGACACACGTAGAACACGGTTAACACTGGAACACCTTAACAAATTAAGGTCCATGCGCGAGCTTAGAAAACAACAACAAGCAGAAGAGCGCAAACATTATGCGGAAATTTACGCTAGAGCAGGCGGTTGAAGGCGATACTTATCGCTGAGACCAAATAGAAAAACTCCGCTTTTTTCACCATTTGATACTATATAACACATGGCGTCCGTAAATAAAAGCACGGACATACCTGTCTTTGGCCAAAGGAGAGCTTAGAAATGTCACATAAAACACTAGAAAAAGTCCTGGAGCACTTGCTCAATCACGATCAAGAAGCCGCAGGCGATTTGTTGCACAGTTACTTCGTAGAGAAGGGTCGCGGCATATATGAAAGCATGATTCAATCTGACGAGCAGATTGAAGAAGAAATTGGCGGCGATCCTGTTGCTGATTTTGAAGAAGAAGTTATTGCAGACGAAGCTGAAATTGAAAATGAAGAAATGTTTTCTGAAGAAGAAGCTGAAGACATTGATCCAGAAGCCGCTGCCGCTGAAGTAGCACCTGAAGGTGATGCCCCAGCTGAAGAACCTGCTGATGATAAGTCAAGCGTTCAAGATGCTATGATGGACGTTGAAGATGCTATTTCAGCATTGAAAGCAGAATTTGACAAGTTAGTAAATGGTGAAGGCGACAGCGAAGAAGCCAATGCTGACATGCCTGCTGACATGCCTGCTGACATGCCTGAAGAATCACTAGGCGAAGCAGTTGAAATGTCCAAGGTTGCAACACCAGACAATGGCGACAAAGCTGACAACAAGTCCAGCCCAGTAAGTTCGGGTCCTAAAGTATCAGACAATGGCGCTGCCGCTGTTAAGTTTGGACAAGGCAATGAAACTGGTGGTAAAGTTGCTGCTCCTAAGAGCCTAAACTCAACCACTGAGCCAAACGTAAAACCAGCACCAAAGCCAGTAACAGCACAGGCTTCAGGTGTTAATGTTAAAAGCCCAATTTCCGGAGCATAATACACATGTTACCGTTGGTAGAAGCAATTACATTTGATCAAGCTGGTATGGTTGTTGAAGCAAAAGACAATCCTACTGGCGGTAAGTCTTTGATCATGAGCGGCATCTTTATACAAGGTGGCGTGAAGAACCAGAACCAGCGTGTGTATCCTGTGAGTGAGATTGCTAAAGCAGTTGATAGCGTCAAGCAGAGATTAGACTCTGGTTACAGCGTATTGGGTGAGGCAGATCACCCAGAAGATTTAACCGTAAACATAGACCGTGTAAGCCACATGATCGAATCAATGTGGATGGACGGTCCCAATGGTTACGGCAAGCTCAAGGTATTACCTACTCCAATGGGTAATATCATCAAGACCCTGATGGAAAGTGGTGTCAAGCTAGGAGTTTCTAGCAGAGGCAGTGGTAATGTCAATGAAGACGGAAACGTCAAAGACTTTGATATTGTCACAGTAGACATTGTTGCACAACCCAGTGCACCAGATGCTTATCCCACAGCAATCTATGAAAGGGCCATGATGCATAAGCGACGTGCGGCATTGATGGATGTTGCCAGCGCAGTGAATCATGACAGACGTGCACAGAAGTTCCTCAACGAAGAGGTTCTAAAGTTCATCAGTAGCCTGAAATAAGGAGACTAAGAGATGGCAAACTTTACAGAACTTTTCGGATCCGAGGTACTCTCAGAGGAAGTAAAATCCAAGCTAGCAGAAGCCTGGGATGCAAAAGTCAAGGAAAACAAGACTGAAGCATTAGCAGAACTCCGTGAGGAATTCTCCCAGCGTTACGAGCATGACAAATCGGTCATGGTCGAAGCATTGGACCTTTTCATCAGCGAAAACTTGCAGAAAGAGCTCGGCGAGCTCAAGCAAGATCGCGATGCAATGGTACAAGCTCGTATCGAATACAAAAAGAAAGTAGCTGAGCATGCTGAGCTACTAAACCGCTTTGTAAACGAAACAATGGCTAAGGAAATCAACGAACTGAGAGAAGACCGCGAAACGAATAAAACCAGCATTAAGAAGTTGGAAGAATTCACACTTCGCAAGTTGACCAAGGAACTGAATGAACTGCGTGAAGAAGAGCAAAAGCTCATCGACACCAGAGTTCAATTAATTTCAGAAGGCAAGCAGGCAATCAAGGAAGCCAAGCAGAAATTCGTTTCTCAGGCTGCTGAAAAAGCCAATGCCTTTATTGGCGAAGCACTCCGTGCAGAAATAGGCCAATTGAAGCAAGACATTACCGAAGCTCGCAAGAATGCTTTCGGTCGTAAGATCATGGAAGCATACGCCGCTGAGTTTATGGCATCGCACTTTGCAGATGCTACTGAGCTCAAGAAGCTGAGTGACAAGATCATTGCTCTTGAAGGAACTGTTGCTGAAAAGGAACAGATTGTTGAGAGCAAGCAACAAGCAATAGCTGACGCTGAACGCAAAGCTCGTATCGCAGAAGATACGTTGAAGCGCGATCGCGTTATGCAAGAGTTGATGGCGCCTTTGTCGAAAGACAAGCGTGGTATCATGGAAGACCTACTAGGCACAGTTTCTACTGAAAAGCTTCGTGAGTCATACCAGAAATATCTTCCGTCAGTTCTAAACGAGAGTGGCCGCAGTCCCGGTAAAAAGCCGCTTATCGAAAGTCGCCAAGAGCAGAACACTAGTGCTGCCACAGGTGATAAGACTTCTGAATCTGCCATTGATGATGGTTCGATAATCAGTCTTAAGAAACTTGCCGGAATCGCAAAGTAATAACAGGAGAATTACAATGTCCGATAAACTTTTCGAGTCCCGTAACTGGTCAGCCGCTAAAGAGGCTCTCGTTGAAGGACTCTCAGGTAACCGTAAGACAGTTATGGAGACCGTATTAGAAAATACACGTAAGTATATGACTGAAAGTGCAGCCACTTCAACCACAGCCGGCAACGTAGCTGTGTTGAACAAGGTTATTCTTCCAGTAATCCGTCGTGTTATGCCAACAGTGATCGCTAACGAAATTCTTGGCGTTCAACCAATGACTGGTCCAGTAGGCCAGATCCACACAATGCGTGTTCGCTATGCAGAATCAGCCGCTGGCCGTACTGCTGGTGACGAAGCACTTGGTCCATTCGACATTGCTAAGGCTTACTCAGGTAACTTGTCAACAAGCACTCCTGCCGCAGCCGCTACTAGCACACTCGAAGGCGACGGTGGTAAGAAGCTAAACATCCAGATCTTGAAGCAAACTGTTGAAGCCAAGTCACGCAAGCTACAAGCTCGCTGGACTTTTGAGGCTGCTCAGGATGCACAGAGCATGCACGGTCTAGACGTTGAAGCAGAAATCATGGCTGCTTTGGCACAAGAAATCACAGCTGAAATTGACCAAGAGTTGCTAGGCAGCTTGCGTTCATTGGCTGGTACAAGCGACACATTTGACATGACTCCAACTACAGGTACTGCCTTTACTGGTACTCCTAACTACGTTGGTGATCGCCATGCTGTATTGGCAATCATGATCAACCGTGCTGCCAACCAGATCGCTCAGCGCACACGTCGTGGCGCAGGTAACTGGATTGTTGTAAGCCCAACAGCTTTGACAGTTCTTCAGTCTGCTACTACTTCTGCTTTTGCTCGTACCACAGAAGGTACATTTGAAGCTCCTACAAACACCAAGTTTGTTGGTACTTTGAACAACTCAGTACGTGTTTATGTTGATAGCTATGCTACTGACACTACACCAGTATTGGTTGGTTACAAAGGACCAAATGAAATGGATGCCGCAAGTTTCTATTGCCCATACATTCCATTGATGAGCTCAGGTGTTGTGCTTGATCCAAACACATTCGAACCAACTGTCAGCTTCATGACACGTTACGGATATGTGGAATTGACCAACACTTCATCAAGCTTCGGTAACGCCGCTGACTATCTGAACAAGATTGCAGTTGCTGGATTGGTTTTTGCTTAATCCAAGTTGCCTTAAAGCAATGCAAATACCGGGTAGAAATACCCGGTATTTTTTTGTCCTCTCAAACGGTAAATACTACTGGAGATCTTAATCATGCCAACTAAAATTAGCCCAGACGACAGACTTATCATTGACAGTACCAACGGTGTACAGTTACCTCGAGGAACAGAGTCTCAGCGTCCTGCAAATGCACTACCAGGAACCATACGTTTCAACACCACTGTGGGCGAACTTGAAGTAAGAAAAGGCAACACTGATTGGTTCACGTTACTGCGTGGCACTGGCGTGGAATCAATTTCAGCTGGAATTTTATCAACGAGACCGCCAGCAGGAAATGCTGGAAGGATTTGGATTGATACTACAGAAAACAAGATTTATTATGATACCGGGGTTGAATGGGTACCAGTTGGCGCCGCACAAACACTTGATCCTATTGCAGTATTATCATCTGGAAACTTAGGAAGCATAACCAGCACTGGGTCAGTGGATGCCTTTGGTGCTCAGATTGAAATGACAAATCTGGATCTTGGTGAAAGCGGCGCTCTTACCAATGTTGATCTAGGGTTTGTTGTTTGAAATGGTAAATAGTTCAACGAGATGTCTTTGAAAAGACACCATCTAAATTAGGAGTAATAACATGGCAAATACAATTGGTTCTGGGAATGCAGGAAGAATTCCATATTATGCGGTAACTGGCACTGATCTGTCGCCCATGGCGGCTCCAGTGTTTTACGATGCTACAAATGATATAGTTACATTCCCCGGACTTCTTATTACTAAAAGCGCATACACTGGCGGTTTTGGATATTCTGGTATGAGTTTCCAGCAATTCCATGCAGGCGCCCCAACTGACTCTTTCAATTTTGTAAGAGGAAGAGGTACATCAGCAGCCAAGACAGTGCCACTGGACAATGACGAGCTGGCAAATATTGCCGCCACCGGCTGGGGCGGTACAACACCGGTTATAGGAGCAACACTTAAAGCGGTTGTCGATGGTACACCTAGCTCTACAAGCATGCCAACCGAATGGATTTTTGCCACACATAACGGTACAAGCCTAGCCGATCGTGTTAAGATAACAAAAGCTGGACAGTTAAATGTCAACACTATAGCAAACTTTTCAGGTACAGATTTAACCATTGCTCCTGCAGGAAAAGTAGTATTGGGTGCACCAAGCAAGGTCAGAATAACTGGCGGCTCAGCCGGACAAGCATTGATCACCGATGGCGCTGGAAACCTGTCCTGGGCCACAATAGCTGGTGCTGCTGGTATTGGGTATGTACTTTCATCAACATCTTCTGTAGCCGTCGGCACAGGAACAAAAACATTTACAACCAATCTTTCTGCTGCCAACTCAGCATTTGTTATTGGCAGCAGAGTGCGTGTGGTATCAACAGTGACACCTTCCACATTTATGGAAGGAACAATCACTGCATTCGCAGCCACTACAATGACAATATCTGTAGATGATACCAATGGAACAGGTACATTGACTTCTTGGAAAATATCCATTGCAGGTCAAATAGGTGCAACTGGTGCAACAGGAACAGGCCGCGGTTATTTTGGACTAACATCAACTACTTCTCTTGCGATTGCCACAGGAACAAAAACATTCACAGTTAACCAAGCACAAGGCACCAACGCTTTTGCAGTAGGGCAGTACGTTCGTGCTTTTGGTGCAACCGCAACCAATTATATGGAAGGCAACATTACAGCCTATACAACCACATCTCTCACAATCAATGTAACATTGATTGGTGGTACTGGTACATTTGCCAGCTGGACAATTACTGCTACTGGAGCACGAGGTGCAGACGGTCCTACTGTTTATCCAGGTGCTGGTATTGCTGTGTCAACCGGCTCAGCATGGGGCACATCTAAGACATCTCCAACAGGCAACATTGTCGGAACGTCAGATACTCAAACACTGACTAACAAGTGGATACAATCACGTGTGTTAGCACTTGCCTCTGACAGCGCAACACCTGCCATCAACACTGACAGTGTTGATACAGTCGTGATAACAGGTCAGGCAGCAAACATAACGTCAATGACATCCGGCCTCACTGGAACTCCTGTAAATGGACAGAAACTATGGATCTCTTTCACTGCTTCAGCTGGAACTCCAACTATTGCATGGGGAACATCGTTTGAAAGCTCAGCTGTTACATTGCCAACTGGTATGACAACTACCCGTAGCGATGTAGGATTTATTTGGAACGTGGCAACCAGCAAATGGCGTTGTGTTTCTGTAGCATAATATGAACAACTTGGAGAAATAAAACATGCCCACACAACTTCAATTACGAGGTGGCACCACACTACAAAATGCCTCTTTCACGGGTCTTGCAAGAGAGGTCACAGTAGATACTACCAAGCACACTCTTATTGTGCATGATGGTACCACTGTGGGTGGGCATGAATTGACCCCTGGTGCAACCTACAGTATCAGTGCAGAAACAACAACAGGTGGCGTTAATCTTAGATTAACTGGATCTAATTCAACTACAGACGATGTCAAGTTGGCTGCTGGCTCCAATGTTTCTTTAACCAGAACAGATGCCAATACAATTACCATTGCTTCAACTGGTAGCGGAGCAACATATGGTATCAGTGCAGAAACAGCAACTGGTGGAGTTAATCTTAGATTAACTGGGTCTGATTCTTCAACTGATGATGTCAAACTAGCCGCTGGTACAAATATTACACTGACCAGAACCGATGCCAACACAGTTACCATTGAGGCAGCAGGCGGCGCTGGCTCAGGCACAGTGAATTCTGGTGTTGCAAAGAAGTTGGCCTATTATTCAGCTACAGGTACTGCTGTTGATGATGTGGCTGGCATTGAATGGGACAGTGCAACAACAACATTGACTGTGACAGGAACAGTGGCAGCTGACAATTTTGTGTCCGGCGGCACAGGCACGCCTAATTTTACATCCGATACTGATCTTGAAATCATCACCAATGCCAGCGGAGTTACTCCAAAGACCTTCACATTCAAATTGGACGGCAGTTTGGAAATAGCCGAAGATGCTGTTATCAACATGCAAGGCGCTGGAACAAATGCTATACAGGCTTTGGGTGCACTTGATGTAGGTGCAGGCGGCATACTGAATCTTATTTCTCTGTCAGACGTGACACTGAGCCCAGGCAGCCCAGGTGGCTCTGCCATCGTTGATGGAACATTCCGCGTTGGCGAGGCTTATGGACCAACACCAACAGCAAAAACATTTGAGATTGAAACAGGTCTTCAAGATCGAATTTTGCGTGCAATAAGCAATATGTCTTCATTCGGCTCTACCGTACCTGCATCAGTTGATCTAACAGCTTATCGATCAGCTCCTGCCAACGGCAATGTTGGAGTCAGCATCAGTTTCAGACAATCGGTTACTGCAAGTGCAAATTTTCTTGCGGCATCTGTCTTCAGTAAAGTAACCGACATCACATCAGCTTCTGAAGATACCACACTGAATTTCAGCGTTCGAAATGCAGGCGCAATGGCGGACTCATTGGTCATAACAGGCAATGGCATCACGGTTGCAGGATCAGTGACATTTGGATCAACTGTGTTCCGTGTGGTAGGAGTTGTGCCCACTACATCAGTTGGTGCAGCTGGCAACAAAGCCGGCGATGTTGCAATGAATGGCACTTCTATATTCTATTGCACAGCAGATTATGACGGAACTTCCAACATCTGGGTGAAGAGTGCCTGGACATCAACTGGTGCTTGGTGATAAAGTATGTCAACTGAACGCGAATACATAGTCACATTGCGTGACAAGAATGATGCAACTGATTTTATAACACAGATGACAGATGCCTCCGCGGCTGTTGATACTATTCCAGCACGATCTGTTACTGTCATTGATGAAAGACCATTCAGTGATCGCAACACACACTATGCACTAACTGATACTGAAGCATTTGCTCTACGCAATGATCCTCGTGTGTTGGATGTTGCAAGACCTCCGCAAGAACTAGGCTACGAAAAAGTCTTGCACAAAATACAACCAGCTCAGAACTTTCATAGAGATTCTATAACAATCAACAATACCATGCGTAACTGGGGATTGTACAGACATTCTCAATTAAATGCAGGGTATGTTGGTGATCAAGTTACTGCTGATTATACCTACAACCAGGATGGCTCGGGCGTTGATTTGATCTTGATTGATTCTGGCATCATTGGAGGACATCCTGAATGGAGCACAACATATGATGGCACAGGTCCTACTAGACTTGTTGATTTCAACTGGGCCAGTCTAGGTGTACCTGGTACTCCTACCGGCGGATCAATTGGTGGATACATCGGCGACAGCGACGGACACGGATCCAATTGCGCCAGTTTAGCAGCCGGTAGTCACAATGGCATGGCTAAAGGTGCGGCACTTTATAGCATTAGAATCTTTGGCGGCAGCGGCCTTGGTGCAATATCAGACACAATCTGTTTTGACATTGTCAAGGCATTCCATTTGGCAAAAGTAGCAGCCGGAAACAAGCGACCAACAGTGTGTACAAACAGCTGGGGCTGGCGCGGCAGCTATCCAAGTTCATGTACCACTGTTTATCGTGGAACAACTTATACACATACCGGAAGAGATTCAACATACGGCCAAGTTAATAGTTTATATGGCGTTCGTATAACTGCATTGGATGCAGACGTTTCAGATTGCATTGATGCAGGTGTAATCATGTTAGGCGCCGCAGGCAATTACTATCACAAGATTGATTCCCCGGGTGGATTGGATTGGGATAACACAGTCAATGGAGATTACTATCACAGAGGATCAAGTCCTACAGGTCCAATTAGTGGTGGCAGTAGCATGATATGTGTTGGCGCTTTAGATCAAACAAGTACCGAACAAAAAACAACATTCTCAGAAACAGGACCTGGAGTCAGCATCTATGCCGCTGGCGCAATGACGATGGGTGCTTATTCCAACTCGTCTTACTATACCAATGCTGTTACAGATTCTCGTAATGCCAGCTACTACCTAAACAAGTTGAGCGGTACGTCAATGGCAACGCCAATCACAGCCGGTGTGGCATGTCTTATGGCAGGCATGAGACCAAACTACAGTCATCAGCAAATTAAAGATTGGTTACTGGAATTGTCAGACAAAGAAACCATGACTGAAGGCACAGCAGGTTATACCAATCAGCGACATCTTCAAGGTGGATTGCAACGAGTGTTAAACTGGCCATACAACTCAGCTAACCCATTTACTACAAACAATCTAGTTCCAACAAATGGTGCAAAAATAGGCTTGTAATGAGTTGCGCAGGATGCTATAATAGTGTCATGGACAAACAGGAAAGATTTGCTAAATTTTGGAATGTGAAACTGGCTTCAGAAATAGAAGCCATTCGTCGCACACAGATTTGCAAGTCTTGTGATCGCTACATTTCAATCACAAGCATGTGTAAAGAATGTGGCTGTTACATGCCTTTCAAAACCAAACTCAAAAACATGTCTTGTCCATTAAACCATTGGGTCTCTGAAGCTGATGAACCGGTAAATACTGGTAGTTCAGGAGACAACAATGGCAATCAATCTAGACCATCAACAGAATAAGATATCTAGCGAAAGCAAGACTATCAAGATAGACCAAACGGGCAGTTTAGTCATGCCGGTTGGTACACAAAGCCAACGTCCGTCCGCACCCGAGCAAGGTGCGCAACGATGGAATACCACAACAAATCAGGTGGAATTTTGGAACGGTACAGCCTGGGTTAGTCCTAGTACGATTGTGTCTGGCGAAGTCTATGTCAGCGAAGGCGATGCCATTGCTTATGCAATCGCATTAGGAGGTTGATAAATGCCTAGTCAATTTGTAAACGCAAATGCCGCGCTGACCACAACAGAAGCCACAGTTTTTACTGCCGATGCCGCAGGATTACGTAGTGCCATTGTGCACGGGCTTTATGTATCAAACACTAGTGATTTAACCGGCACAGTTGTCACACTAAAAGTCTATGATTCCAGTGCTGGAACCAGCAGAGAAATTTTACACAAAGTTCCGATTGCACCAAATTCCACGCTGGTACTAGAAAAACCAATAAATTTAGAACCCAACGACGAGTTGCGAGCGTTCTCATCAAATATCTATTGCAATGCTTTTGCATCGATATTGTTGATCTCTTGAGGCCGCTGGTCTCACACCCAGATAAATATCTGGATAAAAGTATAGGCGGGCTCTAAATGGCGTACATTGGCAACAATCCCTTTGTTGGATTTGCTCCTTTCACAGTAGATACATTCGTAGGTGACGGCACCACGATAACTTTCACGCTGAGTCAACCCCGTCCGGTAAATCCTCGTAGCATTTTGGTTGTGATTGACGGCGTAACTCAGCCGGCAGTGTCGGCATACAATCTTGACGGCAATCTAAATCTTGAGTTCACAGAAGCACCCCCAGACGATTCCATAATCACAGTGGTGCACATGCACCTTGGTGGAGGATCTGGTAGTGGGTCAGCTTCTCCGGGCGATGTGGTCAATCCTGCAGAACCATTTGATGATTTGATATTTGACGGAACGGTCGGACCTTTTCAGTTACGACACGGCGGGGTCGCTGCTAACCCATACAATGAATACTACACGCTGATCTACGTCGATGGCACCTTTAGACGACCGCTCATTGATTATACAATCAACACAGGCGGCCAGATTACTTTTGTAGGAACGCCTCCTACCGTTGGTGCCGACTTTTATGGTCTTGACTTTGGAAAGATTTCTATCACAGAAGTTACTCCAGGTTCATTAAATGAAGATGCATTTGGGCTTAGTATTGATTTTGGTGATAGAGATGTTCGCATAGATAATCCTGTTTTAGGAAGACAGTTGGCCAACAAACAATGGGTTGAGACCAGCATCCTGGGACAGATACCAACTGACACAACAGCCTTGCCAGAAGGTGACAATCTTTATTTTACCATACCTCGTGTGCGTACAGCATTGAGCGGCGCCGGGCTGATCACATATGATTCACTAACAGGTATTATTGGAATAAATCTTCCTTCCTATCTGGATCTTGCTAACCAACGTATAGACACAAACGCAAGCCCAACATTTATAGACATTACAGCAACAAACAACATGTATGCTGATACATTTGTAGGAGATGTTACTGGCGATGTCACGGGTCAAGTATCAGACATATCAAATCACACAACAGATGAACTAGCCGAAGACGCATCTCCTGTTAACAAATGGTTTACAAATCAACGAGCACAAGATGGAATTGAATCCGTATGGGTACATGGAAATCACATTGGTTGCGATGTCTATAGGAATCCTTCGTCGGGGCAGTATGAAATAAGAGTTGTGATTGGTACAGGAAGCCACAGTGAAGTAATTACCAACGTATCACAGGCCAATCCAGGAATACTAACAACAATTACCCCGCATGGATTTGTAGACGGCGACGAAGTGACCATCACCGATGTGATCGGCATGGTTGAGCTCAATGGCAATACATACTTTTTAGATGTCATTAACAGCACCCAGGTTAGACTGTTTACTGATCCTACATTAACAATACCGCTTGATACCACGGGATTTACAGCCTACATAAGCAATGGATTTGTTTCGGGTGGCAGTACCGGTGGTACAGTGTTGACCAATACTGATGGACTGCCTGAGGGTCTTACAAACAAGTATTTTACTCTAGCAAGATTTAATGATAGAATCACATCAGTTAACACAGATATTTTACCTGTCACAAATAATATTCACGACTTGGGTAATACAAGTTTCCGCTGGAATGATCTTTGGATTGGCGGCCAGTTACGAATTGGTGGTGGCACTGCCTTGTTTAACAACAGCGGCTATCTTGGTTATACAACAGGAACCGGCAACATATCAGGCAAAATTCTTAAAACAACCGACCTAGAAGAAATATCAACAGCAAGATTCTTTACTGAAGCACGAGCCAGAGCATCACTTTCTGCCGGAACTGGTTTAACCTATGACACGGCCACTGGTGCATATACTAATAGTGATCGCGGCAGCAGTCAATTTATTTTCAAATCGCTCACAGTGGGTGCAACCAGCGCCACTGCAAAATCAAACACGGACTCGTTTACGTTCATTGCAGGATCAGCAATTAGCCTGGCAATCGTCAACGGAGCAACACCTGGTACCAGCACACTGACAATTACCAACACTGGAATTAGAACAGTTGTTGGAACTGGTTCAGTCAGTGTGTCCACAGACCTAAGCGGAAACGTCACTGTAAGCAGTTCAGCATTGACTTCAGTAACAGCCGGTACAGGTATAACAGTAGGATCGGTATCATCAGGTACACAAACTATTTCAAACTCAGGCATATTAGACGTTATAGCCGGTACAGGCATGCAAGTGATCAAAGCCTCCGGAGCTGCCACAATCAGCAACACTGGCTTGCTTTATGTTAGTTCTGGTGCAGGTATCTCGGTCTCGTCGTTTCTTAGCGGCGTCCAAACAATCAGCAACAGCGGAGTAATAAGCATATTACCAGCAGGCGGCGTTTCTGCTAGATTGACACAATCTTTCAATGCGGTGTCTGGCCAATCAACTATCGACATGAACACGTCGGGCGTGGTAGCAGGCACATACAACAACATTACAGTGGATGTATATGGTCGTGCCACAGTTGGTGACAACCAGGACTATGCTAAAACAGTAACGCTGACAGGAGATACAACCGGTACTGCAACCAGTTCTTCTGGTATTGTTTCAATAGCAACAACTCTTGCAAACACCACAGTAACAGCCGCGGCATACGGAACCACCACAGCAAAAACAGTTTCTTTCACAGTGGATTCTAAAGGAAGATTAACCGCGGCGTCAGAAGCAAATATTTCAATCACTGCTAGCCAGGTATCTGATTTTACCACATCTGGTCGAGCATTGGTCAGTGGCACAGCAGGTGTGTCTTACAGTAGTCTTACTGGTGTATTTTCACTTGATAACGCCACTGTGCGAGGATTGTTTAGTGGCAGTACAGGCATTAGCTATAACAGCACAACTGGCGCCATAGCCGTTGACTCCGCTGTGGTAACGTCAAGCGACAGTATCAACAAACTGAACGACGTTGATACTGTAACAACTGCGCCCACTGCCAACAACGTACTGTATTGGAACGGCACAAATTGGAAACCAGGTAATCAACCATTTCCAACTTCAGCAAAAGGCAGTGTGACAGGTAATGTCATCTTGGATGCCAGTTCGGCAGCCCACTTTAGTGCAACAATCGCAGGTGCAACCACATTCTTCTTTACAGTAGACACTACTACGCCAGTCAATGTGATCATGATCGAATTGACAAATCCTGGCGCATTTGGAATCATATGGCCTGCCACAGTGAAGTGGCCTGGAGGATCTCCTCCTACGTTTACTGTGAGCGGAGTTGACCTGCTGGTGTTTATTTCTAGAGATGGCGGCACAATCTGGCGCGGCGCAATGATACAACAGGACAGCAGATGACAAAGCCTTCCGTACTAGCACTGATTGCTGAACAATCAAATTACATTGCGCCGGTATACAAAGCTCTGAGCTATGAGCGTGTGACTGCCAATTTGTCCACAACTGCTGATGGCAGGATCATTAGATTTCGTCCTAGATTTGATTCTGCAGACAGCCAATATTTGTCCATTGGAGATGCGATAGCAACTTCTGGATACATGTCTCGTTGGGTAAAGCTAGATTCTACTGGCAGTTTATCTTGGTCTAGGTACAACACACTAGGTCAGGGTGCTATTGAAAAACCTTGGTCGGTGGTCAGTGTGTTTCCAGACAGCACCAACACGTACTACTATATAATGGCCATAAGCAATCTGCAAAATGCACAAGGCTACAGCTATCCAATCATAGCAAAATTCAACATGTCAACTCACACTCGTATTTGGCAATTCAGATATGGTGCGTTGCTTAGAGGATCAACCGGCGGCAGACAAGCACCCTTTGCAGTATACGATTCCTCAGACAATTCAATTTATTTTGTGTCAGATGTGCAGTCAGGAACCACAAGTACCAGCTACATGGGTCTGCACAAAATAGACGGTAATACTGGCGCTTTGCTCATGAGTAAAACATCAGGCAATGGTGCCGCTACCAATTACGGAAATCAAAACCCAATTTTAGCACTGGAGCAGTTTGGAAGTTATTTGTACGTAGGAACCTACATTGGAAATCAAATTTCAGTAACTAAATTTTCCAAGACAGATTTTTCCAAAGTTTGGGGCAAAGTCACAGCTGGACTAGGAACGTTCAATACCAATGTCAGCGGACCTGCTATGTCGGTGGATCAAAACGGCACTGTGTTTATTGCTGCCAATCGTGCTACCACATCACAAACTATCATCGTCAGAGTACCACAGGATGGATCAAGCATGAATTATATTCATGTTAATCGTCCTACCTATGCTGGTATGGTTACTACAACAACTACTACAAATTTGAATCTAGGTCCAGAGTCTATTGTGGTTGACAATGACAGCAACATTTATATTGTTTATGGTACAAGAACAATCACAGGTTACACCGCAGTAGATTCAAGATGCATTGTTGGAAAAATTTCGTGGGGGGACTCTGATTGGCGCTGGCTCAAGGCTATAGATATTATACGTCAAGATACTGGTGCCACCATTGGCATTAGCGACGGTTATGCAATTGGAATCAACCGAAATCTGCTGTATGTTAACGCAGTCTGTGATGTTACCTTTTCAGGACTAACTGTAGACAACAATGCACAGTGGCAAACACTGCAACTTAAATTTGATAGAGACGGAAAATTATTAACTGATGGTGGAGTTGTTGGAACTTTTGCTGCCAATCGACGAGCTATAAAAACAGTAAATGTAACACCTACCACAATAACATCATTCTCCTACGCCGGAACAACCAGCACTCATTTTGCAACAATGACCGACACAGGTGCAACAGCAACAGCAATTTCAACCACAGTGACTGCGGAGTCAACAGATTATGTCAATAAGTACAACTAACATGATATATGCACTTGTAAAAAACAAAACAATAGTAGAAGGTCCTAGGGCGTTGCCAGAAAACTGGGAAAATGTTTCACGTCTAGATCTTTTTCCAGCAGAAACATTGCTAGAGCTTGGGTGGTATCCAGTAGTGACAAATAGTATTCCGTCACACAACAGATCCACACAATATCTGGTAACACAGTACGTAGTTGAAGAAACACAGGTCCTTGAAACATTTACAGTTGTGGATTTTACCGCTGAAGAGCTCAGTGAATCTGCTGAGCAAGCCTGGATACAACTTCGCAGGGAACGAGATCAATTTTTATCCGAGTCTGATTGGACAGAATTACCGTCGGTACGAGCAAGTCGCTCAGCAGAATGGGCTGCTGAATGGGACAACTATCGTCAAGCCCTGCGCGACATCACCGATAACACAAGCATAGATAAGGTGGTTTGGCCTGAAAAACCTAGTTCAAAATGATCCAAACTCCAATGCTCTGCTATTGATAAATAACTTATCATGAGCTTGACACGTGTTCCGCGTCGGATGCTGGATGTTGATATTGCTGATCAGCAATATGTCCTGGATCAAATAGACGCATTAACCACAGACGACATCGAAGAAGGTGCGTTACATCGCTACTTCACCGAAGGTCGCGCCAGGACTGCCTTAGGAGTAACAGGCGGTCTACTTTCTTACGATTCAGCTACAGGTATTTTAGGTCTGAGCTCTGCGGCCATTGTTACCACCGCCAGGACAGCACTGGTTGTAACAGGTGATTTATCGTATGATGCACTAACTGGAATATTGAGCTATACTGGAATTTCAATAGATCAAGTACAAGATGCCGCTGCTTCGCTCTTGACAACTGGTGTTCACGATCATATCACAGCAGTGTACGATGATGCAAACAATCGTGTAAACTTGTCCATGATTTTTCCTAGCTCAGACGAGATAGTTGAAGGAACAACAAATTTATTTTACACAGACGCAAGAGCCCGATCAGCATTGCAATCCGGCGATGGAATTTATTATGATGTGGTTTCTGGCGCAATCAACGTAAACCCATTTTTTGGCTACATCGAAGTACCCGGAAAAGATCCAGTTGTAGCAGACACAGCCGGATCAAGTTTCAAAATTGTAGCAGGATCTGGAATGAGTATTAACACTATTCCAGCACAGAATACTATAGTGCTTTCTTCATCTGGCGGTGGCGGCGGTGGATCAGCTGATCCGTTGGAGATACTGAGCGCGGCAATGATTTACGGATAAAACGACATGGCAAGTACAGACCTTAGAAACGTGATTAGTCCAGGCTGCGGTACAACCGAAACGGTTTTGCTGTCCACAACTGTGACTAAATATGCAGTAATACTAGGTTTCAACATTGCCAATGTTACAGAAGATGCAATACATGTGAGTGCAAAAGTACTAGATGATGATTCAAGTGTGGCCGTTTGGCTGTTCAAGGACATTGAAATTTTGCCCGGATGCTCGTTGGTAGCATGCGGCGGAGATCAGAAGTTTAACATGTACTATCAGCAGAGTTTGATCGTGGTAGCAGATACAGATGACAGCGCCGACGTGCTGGTTAGTTATAGTGAGATTACACCATAATGAGCAAATATATTGGACAAAGCCCAGATAGTGAAGCCATAAGACTCAATCGCTTTTTCTATGGGCTCAGGCGTGACGAAACTGGAACACTGTATCTAGCTAGATTTGACAGTCGCAGTGGATCTGATACTTTGACTATAAACAACCCAGGTGAAGCAACCGATAACTGGGAAGGTTTTGAAGCAGGAATAGATTTTTTTGAAGGGCGTGGTCTGGACCACGAGCTTACATACGCCAATATCAACTACGAACAATATCGTTGGGATGAAAGAATGTTGGCGTACTATCTAAACGAAGACGGCGAACTGGTGTTAAAATACGGTAACCGTTCTTATCCAGAAGATGTCTGATAAATAACTCAAGGCGAGGACAAGCATATGGCAGAATTTAAGCTAGGTAGATTGAAGTTCGTTTGGCGCGGTGACTGGACAAATAGTCACCCTTACGTCAAGGACGATGTAGTCAAATATGGCGGACGAGTATACGTTTGCACAGCAGGACACACTTCAGACTCTGATTTAGGTCAGGGATTCTATGACGACGAAGGCCTTGGTCGCTGGGAGCTCATGGTAGATGGCACTGATTTTCGCGGTGCCTGGACTGCAACAGAAGACTACAACGAAAACGACATCGTGACCTATGGTGGAATAATTTACATTTGTAATACCAATCATGTGTCCCAGTCACTGCTTGAATCAGATCAGGCAAAATGGACAGTATACACACGAGGATTTGACTGGAAAGGTACTTACTCGCATGCGCCTACCGTTTACAAAGTAAATGATCTGGTTCGTTGGGGAGCCAACGTATATGTGTGTACAAGCGCACATACAACTTCATCTGCTGTGCTTAACCAAGCATACTTCACGCTGTTTGTCAGCGGTTTAGAATTTGAAAACAGTTGGAGCTCTGTAACTACATACCAGACAGGTGATATTGTTACCTATGGCGGATATGTTTATGTGTCCACACAGGATCACTCTAATCAAACTCCAGCACCAACTAGCGCATACTGGGATGTTGTAACAACAGGTTACAACAACAGAGGCGAATACTCCGGTGCTACTGCATACAAAACAGGTGATGTGGTACGCTACGGCGGAAACACATATGAAGCAATTCTAGACTCCACTGGCATTAGTTGTTTGGATACAGGCAATTGGAAATTATTGGTTGAAGGATTTAATTTCCGTTCAACCTGGGTCACTGCCACCCTCTATCGAGTAAATGATGTGGTAAGTTATGGTTCCAGCACATATATTGCTATTCAGGAACACACTGCCAATGCAGGCACTAATCGTCCAGACGTTGATATTACCAATGTGTACTGGAACGTGCTTGCCGAAGGAGACTCCAATTATGTATTGACCACACGTGGTGATTTGCTCACACGCGGCGCAGCGGCCAACGTTCGATTGGGCATTGGTGCCAACGGTACAATGTTGCGCAGTGATGGCACAGACGCTAGCTGGGAATATTATGGCATTGTTCCTAATGTTTACTATGTTTCCACAACAGGTACAGATGATCCAACATATGGTCAGTCGGTGGACAAGCCATGGAGAACAGTCAAGTACGCATGCGAACGTGTGGCACTTGGTACCAGCTTCTCTAACGCCAGCACACTGATTGATCTAAATCAAAGCTGGATGGTCAGAGAAATGTATCAGTGGATGATATATCAGAAGAGCATCTCGGCAGCACCATTCTCTCCAAGCTCTGTGTTTGACCAAGCATCAACACTGCGTGATGCACAGTACATTGTGGAAGCAGTGCAGTACGATTTGACACACGGATCAAATGCTCAAACTGTATCGGCAACACTGGCCTACTTTGAAAACTCATCAACATTTTACAATGCAGCCACAGCGGCCGCAATGCCTTATATCATTGCCGCACTGGGTAAACTGAGAGATTTGATGTTGAATGCAGTGGGTAATACTGCGCCAGCAAACAATTATCAAACACTGACCAGTTATACACCAGCGATCAGTCAGACTATCAATTTGTCATATACAGCAGAAGCAAATACTTCTTCTACTATTACAAATTTGTTTTCAATTATCACAACAGCACTCACAGCAGGATCTACATCCAGTGTACCAGTTAGAACCACTGGTTCTACTAACACAATCTTCATCAAGACTGGTACTTTTGCTGAAATTCTTCCAATCAGCATTCCTGAAAACACTGCTTTAGTAGGCGACGAACTGCGTGGAACTATCATTGAACCAACCGCAGGGTATGCTACTGCAAACATGTTCTATATGAGAAATGGAACAGGCCTGCGTAACATGACTTTGCGTGGACTCAACGGCGGGTTAAGCGCACCAGGAGCATCGGGCACACGCAGAACCACAGGTGGAGCATTTGTGTCTCTAGATCCGGGCACCGGAACCGAAGATGCGTCCGTTTGGATTCGCAACAAGAGTCCGTATGTACAAAACGTGTCTACATTTGGTTACGGATGTACTGGTGTCAAAGTTGATGGCAGCTTGCATGGTGGCGGCAACAAGTCAATTGTGGCCAACGATTTTACACAAGTTATATCAGACGGCATTGGCGCATGGGCACTGAATCTAGGACGCATGGAATTGGTTTCTGTGTTTACCTATTATGCTTACATGGGTTATCTAACTGAACTAGGCGGTACAATTCGTGCTACCAACGGTAACAACTCTTATGGAACATATGGTTCTGTGTCTGAAGGTGTTGATCCAACTGAAACAGCTCAACATGCCACAGTAAACAACTATTCAAACGAAGCTCAAGTTGACAACGTATTGGTCGGTGGCGGACAGATTCTTCGTGTGGAGTATTCATACACTGGTCAAAATTACACATCAGCATCTATTGGCTTTAGCGGTAACGGCGCAGGTGCCAGTGCCACAATGAATTTTGCAAACAATGCAGTAGCACACGTTAAAGTCACAGCAGGCGGCTCAGGTTATCAGTCAGTGACCAACAACGCACAGAGTGGAACCAGCACAACGATCAGATTAGCAACCAGCGACTCCATGGTAACCAGCGGTTACAATGGCATGAGAATTGTGTTGATTGATGGTACTGGTGCAGGTCAAACTGGCGTCATAAGTTCATACAATGGCGGAACCAAAGAAGCTGATATTGTAGACGACCTAGGCAATCCTGGATTTACTTCTATACAAGGTGCCAGCATTGCAGCCACACTAGACTCAACCACACGATACACCATTGAACCTCGTGTTCAGGTATCTGGTGGCACACCTTCAACACCTGCAGTATTGCGTGTGGTTGTAGAAGCAGGTTCAATTACTGGAATTAGAATTATCAATTGCGGTGCAGGGTACGCATCTTCTCCAGCATTGACAATCACAGATCCCAATGCCACTGTGGCAGCTACATTTACAACAACACTGACCACATCTGGCGCTATTGCTCCTCCAACATTCTTGTCAAGGGGTTCAGGTTATACTTCTGCTAGTGCAGTTGTATCTGGTGACGGTTTTGCTAATATTGAACAAGTGGGCGGCTATCTAAATGTAAGCAATTTAGTGGCAGCACCCAAAGCAGGTTCAAATTTGGTAATTACCGGAGACCCAACATACTATCGTATTGTTGCAGTAACCAATCTGACGCTGGATGGATCAGTTTACAATGCAAGACTGCAAGTTAGTCCGTATATTGCATCAACTACACCTCCGGCTCATGCGGCAGTGATCGACATATATGAAAGATACTCCAACGTTCGATTGACCGGCCATGACTTCTTGAATATTGGCTTTGGTAATTTGGCACAATCCAACTACCCAGGCGAAACTGAGCTTGAACTAATACAGGCCAACGAAGTGGTTGAATATGGTGGCGGCCGAGTATTCTATACATCAACCGACCAGGATGGTAACTTCCGTGTTGGTGAACTATTCCGAGTAGAACAGGCCACTGGTATTGCCACATTGAATGCTGACGCATTTAACTTGAGCGGTTTGACATCATTGCAATTGGGTTCAGTTGCATTGGGCGGAACAGGTGCTGTGATCAATGAGTTCTCCACAGATCCAACTTTTGTTGCCAACTCTGACAGTATTTTGCCAACTCAACGTGCTATCAAGAGCTTTGTTACCAACCTTGTGGGCGGTGGCGGATCAGCACTGGTTGCAACCAGTATTGAGCTGGGCGACATGTTCTTGACCGGACAAACAATAACAAGTCTGCGTTCAAAAGACTTGATTCTTGCTGCCGACGGCACTAATGAAGTATCATTTACAAGTCGTCCAAAAACTGCATTGGCTCCAACAACAGGTGTGCATTTGACCAACAAAACCTATGTTGATGCCATTGCTCGTCCACAGGGACATGCAGTGAATTGGTCAACTACTACAGGTGAAATGGTATATTCATCAGCAAGCGGTAACACAGGAACAGACGTCCTGACAGTGAACCAAGCCGGCGGCGACACTGTGTTTGTTAGCAACTACGACGCTAGCATCACGGTAAATAGCAGCGGACATATGATCATCAACTTGTAAGGAATATTAAATGGCTACCAGTACCACAGCACTTGGAAAAACTAGATTTGACGTTAAGGGAACCTGGAACAGCGGTTTGACTTATACTGCCGATGACATTGTGTTTTACAATGGAACATGGTTCCGTGCGTCACAAAACGTGCCAGCGGCAACTTTGCCTACTAATACAACCTTTTGGGGTGTGTGGAGTCAAAGTTTCAACTGGCGCGGCACACACGTAAACACCACAGGAACTACATACAAACTGTATGACACTGTGAAATATACCAGCACAATTACCAACGCTACATTTACAGCGTATCGCAGATCAGAAACAGAAGTATATGTGTGTATTGCTGATCATACCTGCGATGGAACCAACACATACTTGCCACTGAGCACCACATACTGGCAACCGATCAGCATTCAGAATAATCGACCAAATTCAATCACAGTAAGCACCGGCGTCAGCCTTGACAACTATGGTGTCTGGGGGCAAGACCCACGCAAGGCCATCATGTTCTCCAACAAAGGTATTGTGGGCGAGAGTACAGATCCCACAGTGAGCAGACACTATGCGCTGGGCGTGGGCAAGCATTGTACAGATGCCTACAACAGCATGAATTGGATCACTGCGGATGGTCAAGTTCAATTCATTGGGAATTCTACCAACGGTTCTTCTGGCATGGGGCATAATACTGATGTTGGTCCAGCAAGCACATCAATCAACTTCTTCTTCCATGACTGGTTCCGATCAACATCAAACGGCGGATCGGGCGTTCACTACACACCAGACAATCAACCTCCGCGTTGCATACAACTAGAGCAAGGTTACGGCTGGGCCAAGGCCTTGTTCAACAATGGCGAAGTGTATTCTTGGGGATATGGCGCACAATACAACAACGGTGACAGATCAACATCACAGCGTAACATGCCAGTTCGTTGCGGCGGCACTTATACTGAAGTAGCAGTGGCATCTTCTACAACCACACATACCTTGCGCGACACACGCATTGTTCGTATCAGCGCCGCATGCGGTCATGGTTATAACACAAACTCTCATCATACTTTGGCCTTGGATGACGGCGGCGGCGTATGGGCTTGGGGATACAACGCATATGGCCAGTGTGGCAACGGCACCACAACCAACGTACAAGTTCCAACAAAAATTACTCAGACACTCTTTAACAGTCGTCCAGTTACTGGTATCTGGGCATTCGGCGGCGACTATGCCTGGAACTTTGCAGTGAATGACCTCAATGTGTTATATGTTTGGGGAGCAAATCATACAGGACAACTGGGCACAGGTTCAACGTCTACTGGTATTACAACTCCGGTGGCAATCACAGGCATCACCTGGGACGAAACAGCAGGTGGCGCAGGCTTTATTAGAAAGATTGTGAGCATGCGCGGGGTCAACGTGACAGGACAAGGCAGCACAGCAATCTTGACCAGCAAAGGTCGAGTGTATGTTGCAGGATCACAGCCAACTGGACAGTTCATGATTGCCAGCGTGTCACAGACCAATACCTGGACTCAGTGCACCAGCGGCCCTGGCTCTTCAGCAGGCGCAGGTGCCCGAGATGTATGGCTATATGGAGATCCCAACAACGGTTGCATGATGGTGCGAGACAATGTGGATGGTACCACCTGGGTAGCTGGATACAACGGACAGTACTTGCTGGGCGACGGTACATCAACCAACAGTTCAATAGCAATCAAAGCTCGTCGTAGAGAACGTGGCCAAACCATTGACTTGCTCAACGTCAAGGGCCTTGCACATATTTCTTGCGGTACCTATCAAAGTGCCATGGTATACACCGACACCGGTTGGATATATGGGGTGGGTTATTCGGGCTCAGGACAGCTGAGCCTAGGACAGCAGCCAACCTGGAATCAGAGTGTGGCATCAGACGGCAACGGATACGAGCACGAAGGAAGCCAGGCATTTTGGTTGCCAGCTCGTGTGCCATCCAGCATGCTGGGCAAAGTAACTGGTATCATAAGTTCAGGTACCAAAAACAATGCTGCCAACAACTATGCAATGTTCTGGATAATGACATCAACTGGACGTTTGTGGGTAGTAGGTGATGGAGGCAGTTCGGGCTGTGCATCATTGGGACAAGTTAGTTATTCCTGGGGACAATCCGATGCTAACCACAACCTCAGCGTGTTCCGCGCAGTAATGCAAGAGTAAGGCTAGTATCCATAAAGATACGGACTAAATAGAAGATCAGGAAGATTAAACATGCCAACAACAATAGATCTAGGTAAAGTCAAGCTAGCTTACAGGGGTACTTGGAGTGCCGCAAACTCCTATGAGGCCAACGACATTGTAAGTAGCAACAGCGCAGTGTGGATCTGCACACAGACCTATACCGCAGTAACAGGTAATCGTCGTGCTCCAGGCATGCGAGATAGAACAACTGCATACGGACCAGCACTGATTGACAAAACACCACTTGACACCTATTTCTTGACAAAGACCCTGGTTTCAGTGCCCATTGGCAGTAAATTTTTTGTTGATGGACGACGTGCTCCTCCGCAGACTGGTCAAGGATCAGCAATCACACTGTATCGTGGTCAAACATATCGTTTTCAGACATATCATTCATCCATGAGCGGCGTGAACTTTCGTTTCGCAACTGCCACAGATGGCACCACATACAGTAGTGGTGTAACAGTGGTTGGTACACCAGGTATTACAGGATCTTATGTGCAGATCACGGTGCCGTATGATGCACCAAACACATTGTACTACAAGCAAGACACAGTAAGTGGTGTTGCTGACACAGGATATTTTACCATTGCCAACAGCTGGGAAGGTTACAACTACTGGCAAATGGTCAGTGAGGGTCTTTCTTGGAAAGGTACTTACAACAATTCCATACAGTATTATCGCAATGACTTGGTAGAACTGGGTGGTACTGTGTACATTGCCAAAGCAGACACGCTGGCTCAACGACCCGGTATGGTCATGCAAAACGTAGTTGCGCTGACCACAGTACCAGGATCAAGAAACCCATGGTCAATATTCAGCGGTAACAGCACCCATGCAGATCCTGGTTACGGCGCCTGGTTGCCAAATCATGGCCCAATGGATTGGCCTTATCCACATCACTCAAACAACAATCCTGTATGGTATCAGAACATTCAGTACATTGCCAGAAACGGCCGCATGTACTCTTCGGGTATTGGTACCAGCTATTCAGGTTCCGCTGACAATTTAGCATATACTACTAATCAAGCCCATGAAATGAAATTTCATCATCAAACATGGCAGCGCAGTAGAGACTTTGACCCTGAATATGCACCTACCACAGCAGGTAATACCAATGGGCTAGACTATCAAAACAAGAGAACAGGTCTATTCAACGATACCTATGGTAGAAACCCACTGCATCACACACCTGGCGGACAAGAGCCACGCTGTATACAAATTGACGGAAACTATGATGGACGTTTGATACTGTTTGATAACGGCACAGTTTTTGCCATGGGCTACGGCGGCCAAGGACAAACTGGTCAAGGTTCCACTACCAGCACCGCTAATGGTCCTATGTTGGTCAAGGGCTTCGAAGATGTTAGAATAAAAAAAGTTGCCAGATCATCTGGTGCTACTGCAACCTCAACTAGCCACTGTGCCGCCTTGGATGAAGAAGGCCATGTATGGACCTGGGGTTACAATAACCAAGGCCAACTGGGCACAGGTGACAACGACAACAGATATGTTCCCTGGAGAATACCCAAAGAGTGGTTCAATAATCAACGCATAGTTGACATCGCCATTACAGGCTCAGGAGCAGGCTCCAGTTATGCAAGAACCGAATCCAACGAAATTTGGTCATGGGGTTCCAATAACGTGGGTCAACTGGGGCTGGGTGATACCACTGATCGATGGAGACCAGTTAAAATTTCTGCCTGGGATGCTGCCACCAACGGTGGTATTGTAAAATGGCAAGTAGTAGGCAACGGCGGCGATGCCAGTTTGTTTGTGTTGGATGGTGCGGGTTACATGTGGCATGCCGGATACAATGGGTATGGACAAGCAGGCACAGCGGATACCACGCAACACAATACCTTGGTACGCAGTACAGTTGCACCCACAGCAGGATTTATTAACAATATCTGGGCCTGTCATTCCAACGGATATACCATGGTATGGCAGCGCCACACCAACGGCGCCACATACTTTGCGGGTTACAATGCTTCGGGTTACTATCATTCAGGCGTAACAGGATCCAACGTGAGTTTGAGTACCCCAACTCTGGTAGCTACCATAACCAATCTGCGTCAGGTTTGGTCATGCTGGGATTATTCAACCTCAGGAAGAGCTATATGGCTGACAGATCGCGGTGAGATCTGGGCACAGGGCTATGAGAACTACAGCTGGAAAGGCAACGAACAAGCCGGCGCTCCTAGCACACTGGAAAATGGATCTACACAGACACCACACCGAGTGGCACTGCCTGCTGGAACTAGAATCCTGCAACTGTGGATGACCAGTGACTCTCAGAGCTCCAACGAGTATGGTCCCTATGTGCTGGCACTGGGCGATAATGGTCAAATCTATTTCCAAGGAGCCAACGGCTATGGATATAGCACTCAATGGGGATTCCGAGGCAATAATTGGTATTCGCAGACCAGTAACATACGCACCTGGCAACCATTAACAAAAGGAAGATAATCATCATGGCAAGAAAAATTTTAACATACAAAGAAATAGGAATGGCTGAGTTTGTTCAACCAACAATCAGCGATCCCACAGTTGCGGATGCAATTGAATACATTGGTCGACAACTGGATACCAACACAGTGATGTATCATTTTGATGCAGACACTGTTACGCCACAAGAAAATGCTGAAATCAATGAACAGCGTGTGTGGAATCTTGATGATCCGATTGAATTGGCAGAAATGAAAGAATTTGTAAAGTCAGTGCCGGAAATCGCACGCAAGATTGCAGAGATTGAAGGTACTATTAACCGTATCAACACTTTCAAACTGTTCAAAGGCATCATTGACAACGACGCAGAAGTCATTGCAATGATCAATGAAATTGATGACGCACGTGGAGAATGGCTGGCCAGTGTTGGTTTGGTTGGCAACAGCATAATCAGCTAATGAGGAAAACAAATGATTGACATCACCAAGCTAAAAAATCGTTGGGTAGGGGAATGGGATCCTCAGTATCGTTACGTCAAAAACGATGTGATACAATGGAAAGGCTCGACCTATGTGTGTCTGCGAGATATTCCGCTGGAATACATTAGCTCGGTTGATAACATGGTTACCACTAACAATTACTTTGCTTATGCACCAGGCGTGTATATCAAGACCAAAGACCCAAGAGACACACTGTATTGGTTGTTGTTTGCTCCGGGCACAAATTTCAAAGACGGCTGGAGACCTTTTGTAACATATCAGCGCGGCGACATTGTTGACCTAGCAGGCGACATCTATGTCTACACAGGTCAATCTCATGTGTACAATACCTACCCAACAGACACTACATATTGGACCAAGGTATTTGAAACAGCCGACAGGGATCAGCGTTTGTACGCGGTACAAACCTGGAATCAACAGCCACTGGGCTGGACACGCAATCTTGGCGGACGTTATCATGTGGGTGAAGCAGGTTACTATGGTGCCTTTGGCATGATTGATGTTGAAGGCAATTGCAACGTAGGAGCAGGTAAAAATCAAGGGCACGGAACCGGTGATGCCAGTTCAGGTTACACTGCTTATGGTTGGTATCAATCTGCATTCTTGTTCACAGGCTGGCAAGATTCAACACAAAATTTTGGCTCAGGTCGTTTGACCACACCGGACGGCGAAGCACCCAAATGTATACAGTGGTTGACCACAGCAGACTCAATGAGTCACTGGCTTTTCAACAACGGCGAAGTATACGGTTCAGGATTTAATTCTCAAGGTCAGTTGGGCAATAGCACAACGTCTGCTACCTCCAATCGTGCAGTTCGTGCCTATGCAACAGACACAACAGATTGGTTAGGCAACACGATCCCTTACACATTTGCCAACACCAAGATTATAAAAATATCTGTAAGCTCTATCGGAGGAAGCAGTGCACCGAGCATATTTGCACTAGATGACATTGGTCAAGTATGGGCCTGGGGATACAACGCATATGGCCAGTTAGGCTTGGGTTCAGACAATACCACTTCGGGCTCAGTTGGCAATGCAAGAACCAACCAAAGTAGACCTCGTTGTTTGCCACGCAGTTATTTCAACGGTCGCAAGATCGTGGATATCATGAGCATGGGCACCAGCGCCGCTGGTACTTTTGCCATTGACGAAGACGGCAACTTGTGGGCTTGGGGCTGTGAAGGCTGGGGCGAAATGGGCCTGGGTCAGCGCACTGGTTCGCCTACCACAGCTTACAGCTATTACACAACTCCTAGACGAGTTCCGGTGGATTTCAATCAGTATGGCGGAATTAGAAAGATCATAATGAACTGGTGGGGCAGCGCCACCAACAGATGGACGGCTATTTTAGACGGCGAAGGCAAGATGTGGATTGGCGGTTTTCAGCAAAACAACTCCAACACCATGAACTTTTGGAGCAATGCCACAGGCACCGGCAACTTGAGTTCAGGTCACTTTATCAGACTCAACAAGGGCTGGTGGAGAGACCATGACATTGAGAATTTCTGGATCAACGGAGATGCCCGAGGTTGGAGCATGTACCTGAGAGAAAAAGGAACCGGTATTACCTATAGTTGTGGACACAACCAGTATGGTACACTAGGACGAATGGGCAACAACTCATACTGGTGGAACAGCTCGGGTTGGATTCCAGAGCCAGGTAGAATGGAAGGTCCGCGCGATGTAGTTGACTCGTGGAACACCCAGGGCAACGCGGCCCAGACAGATACCAGTCAAATGTATGTGACTTCAGTTCTAATATGTGAAGATGGCAGTGCATGGGGCCAAGGACAAAACGCATATGGAAGCCTAGGCATGGGTTATAGCGGCCAATCTGACCCCGGTATAGAATATCAAGATCAGTATAGTGGTCCGCACCGCATGAACAGAATGCCCACTCCAGGCGGCGATTCAGGCAAGTATATTGGCGGCTTTGGCTGGGGTCAAGGCCAATATGACGCCGGCATGTGGATCACACAGAATGGTCAGTTGATGATTTCTGGCTGTGACGGTACCAGCGCCGGCCATGAAAACTGGCAAGGACAGTTCTGGACCTTACGATATTACCAAAGTGCTATTTCCAATCCAGGCGCCTATCACAGATATCACATACACGGCTATCACGGCGGATAAGGAGTCGACCCCATGAGTTGGATCGACTCTCTACTAGAACGCACACCAAAAACCCTACGCTTCAAAGGCGTAGGGATTCGCAGTCAATCAGTAGCTGTGCGTTTGCTAGACACAGTTCCTGTAGAACTAGATCTCTTTTTTCATTCAGATGTTTCTTCAGCCAACTATGTTGTACTGGCAGAAACAGCCAGCGGCCTCAAAGAAACACTGCAAGTGAATGTGATTGCCGGCATATCAGAAGATCGTCTTTCCTATCAAGGTCGGGTGGCAGTGTATGGCCGAGTAAACTTTGGCACACAGCTATTGGACATCAACTGTGTGGTAGACTCATCCAAATGTTCTGTGCAGGCCACACCCAGTGTTGGCGAAGATGTACTGGTAAAGATATTTCCGGTATACATGGAGACTATCTATGGCGGTTAATGCACAACAGGTCAAATTTGAATCAGACTATGGTTTCAATGTACCAGGGATCGAACTCAATGACGACGGATCACTAACAGCAGTCAGCTTGCGCGGTGGTGATCTGCTGGTCAGTGGAACTGCCATTGCCGCACAAGGTGCCAACAAAACAATCACACTCTCTCCAACAGGTACCGGCACAGTATCAACTCCAAAGTTAACCATTACTGGATTAGCAGACGATCGTGTTGCATATTCAAACAACGGCGCTGTAGAAGGCAGTGCCAACCTAACTTGGAACGGCACAACACTTTCAGCCACTAACATAAACACTCGCAGTGTTTCCAGTACTGATCCTCTTAATGAACTGGTATTAAACAGTCCTACAGTGGTCACAGTAAATTCTGCTGTGACAGCAACAGGCACAGTAACAGCACCCAATTTTACAGTTACAACAGGAAAAGTGTCATCACCATTAGTTGAAGCAACAGGTACGTCAAACAAGATACGTTTTTATTTTGATAATGTTGCTAGCTTTCCAGATGCCGCAGTATGGGAAGGCAGTATGGCCTATGCCAACGACACATCAAAAATATATTACGCCAAAGGCACTGCTTGGCAAGAACTTGCTAGACCAGAATCTGGTATCAACACAACAGATTCATCCAGCTTTAGCAATGTGGCCATAACTGGCGGATCAATAAATGGTACTCCAATTGGTGCATCAACGCCTGCTGCCGCTACGTTTACTTCTGCCAGCGTATCTGCTGTGCCAACATTAGCAAATCAGCTAACTAATAAGAGATACGTGGATCAACAGCTTTACCTAGCGATTGCGCTGTCAGGATAAAAAATGTCAAAAAAACTCATAACAAAATATCTATTCACACCTGGATCAGCAGGATCAGGCACGGTGAAATTTACTTCAAAAGTTCCACTGGAACAGGTGGTGCTGATAACCAACACCACCAGGAATCAAGTTATATACAATGCATTTGACCCACTGCTGGGCGGTGTAGCATCTTACAATGGATCAGACACTTCAACATTTGTTAATTCAATTGACGGCGTAACAACACTGACACTGGCTGCTGATACCAACGCCATGCTGTCCGCTGACAAACTTCAGATCATTGTGGACGGCAAAGAGCTTGCTGTTCGCCCGTATGACTTTGGTACAGATGCAATTGAGCGTATGCGCACAGCAGATCCACAGTCGCTGATTGACGCTGACTTTGAATATGGACTACAGCCCACTAAGTGGCAAAACCTAGGCCTGGTACGTAACTATCCGGGCATCTATGAAATTCCAGGAACAGATCTAATCGTATCATCTATCACAAGCGATGGCGGCGTAAACAGCCTTATTTCGGTGACCACTGTGGATGCACACACCTTTACCGCAGGTACACCTATAACCATGCAGGGTCTGAGTAGAACTGTCACTGGCTACAGTCGTGCTGAAGGCTCGTTCCTGGTAGCAGCCACTCCGGTTCCAACATCAAACACATTCTCTTACTATGCCAAAGGTCAAGTAGGAACAGGAACCAGCGTCCTATTAACCGATACCATACAGCTACGTAAAGGTGGATTCTATACTGGTTCAACCATTGCAACACTTTCGTTGACATCAGACGGGCTAACTCCGTCAATTATCACAGTTACCACAACCAGCAATCATGGACTAACCCCGGGCATGCCAATTGTGGTGGATATTACATCAGTAGGAACAGGACACGAACAAGCCGAAGGACCATTCTACGTTGAGCGTGTGATCAGTCCAACCAGCTTTTCATACACTGCAAGACCAGCGGCAATTGTTTCCACTGCTACTACGCTAACAGGAAACGTCTACATACGATCTGATGCTTTCTTTATTCATAGACCGTATGACGGCGGCGTGCTGATTTCATCAGGCGGACCGGCATACGGCATGCAGGCAGTGCGTAGCTCTAAGAAGTATTTTCGTTATCAGTCTGGTAAAGGTCTGTTGTTTACAACTGGTACACTGTTTCGTCCAAACTATGATATACAAAGTGTTACAGCATCAGCAACCACAATTGGTTCTCCAATCACAGTGACCACCGACGGTGTTGACCACGGTCTACAAAGTGGAGCACAGGTAAGATTAGAAGGCATAACAACGTCGGGCTACAATGGAACTTATACGGTATCGTCCATTGTATCAGATACAGCATTTGTTGTATTGGCAACACAAACATTGGGTAATGCAACAGCATCATTATCAGTTGATCCTAAAGTCTATGTCACAGGCTGGCACGGATCAGTAGTACGACTGGGTATATTTGATGAACAAAACGGAATTTTCTGGGAACACGATGGACAAGAACTGTATGCAGTAGTAAGAAATTCAACAACACAGATTGCCGGTCTTGGCGCAATCAATGCAGATTCAAATACACTGACTGGTACTAGTACTCGATTCCAGGACCAGCTCAAGGTGGGCGATGACATTGTGATTCGAGGAATGACACATACGGTGACATCAATTGCCAGCCAAACTTCGCTCACTGTAGCGCCAGATTTCAGAGGTGCCACCAACGTATCTGGTGTACGTATGTGCGCAGTTCGAGACATAAGAATACCGCGTACTCAGTTCAACAGAGACACGCTAGATGGCAATGGACCAACTGGATTCAATCTAGATCTCAACAAAATGCAGATGATGGGTATTCAATATACCTGGTACGGAGCTGGTTTTATTGATTTCATGGCTCGTGGAGTAGACGGCAATTTTGTTATAGCACACAGAATCAAAAACAACAACGTGAACAATGAAGCATACATGCGTTCAGGAAATTTGCCAGCACGTTACACTGTTATTAACGAAGGATTTGTTACACGTTTGACCAGCGCAATTTCTGCCAGTGATACTTCATTGACTTTGGTAGATGCATCTCGATATCCTACAAGCGGTATGATCTATGTAGACAACGAGTTGATTTCTTTCTCGGGTCGCACAGGTAACACATTGACTGGGCTAACAAGAGCAGCCACACTGTCTCAATTTTCAGGTGGGTCTCAGCGTAACTTTACAGCAGATGTGGCTAGTACCCATGCAACAAATGCTGGCGTACTTTTAGTAAGTGTTACATGTAGTCCAACACTCAGCCACTGGGGTAGTGCAGTGATTATGGACGGTAAGTTTGATACCGACCGCGGATATTTGTTTAACTATCAGAGACTGAACATTGCCGCCACAGCAACTAACCAAACTGCCTTTATGATTCGTTTGGCGCCTAGTGTGTCCAATGCGATTGTGGGTGATCTTGGTGCAAGAGATCTGCTGAATCGATCTCAGCTGTTGTTGGAACAGATTGAAATTACCACAGCATCAGCAACGCCCATTGTGGTAGAAGCTGTGTTGAATCCGCAGAATTATCCCATACTACCAGCCAACGTAACCTGGACTGCACTTACTCCATTGAGTCAAGGTGGACAGCCAAGTCTAGCACAAGTTTCAACCGCAGTTACTTGGCCAACAGGCACGTTTGCACTGCCAGGAGAACAGGTATTCTCGTTTGTATCGGCAGGTTCGGATACCAAGGTGTTGGATCTGGGTAAACTAAAAGAACTCACAGCAACTACAATTGGAGGACGTGGCGCATTTCCAAATGGTCCGGACGTACTAGCAATCAACGTTCGTACTGTGAGTGGTAGTGCTACTGCGCAAATTGTACTACGTTGGGCTGAAACACAGGCCTAATCAGTGTAGGCATAATTACTATTATGTCTACACTTAAAGAACTCACACAAGAAAATCATCGCAAGGCAGAGCGTTCTGCCTTTGTTGGTGCCATGATGAAAAATCAGCTTACTCCAAATCAATGGACACGTTATTTGGCCTGGAAACGAGATATACTACTTTTTCTTGATGCCAAATTAAACCTAAACAGCAAACATCCAGAATTTGATCGTACTCAACAATTTGAAAAAGACATAGTAGATACCAATGGTGGCGATTCGGAATTAGATGCAACGCACGACTATATTGAGCACATCAACGGCAATCTTAAAGACGCCTGGGCTCATGTGTATGTGCATTACCTTGGGGATCTTCGCGGAGGACAAATGCTGAAGAAAATTGTCAAACTGCCAATGAGTCATGTTGAGTATACCGATGCAGAAGGACTTGAAGCAATTATCAGATCGCATCTAACCGATGACTTAGTTGATGAAGCTAATAAAGGTTTTGAATTGACCATGCAGGCCATGGAAGAGATAATGACTCATGAGTAAAGTATGGGACACCATGCTTGAGTTGCAAGCAAACATAGAACAGCAATTGAACAAAATTGGAAATCCTGTAGATGAAGGCCACACGTTTGATTGGCCAAATCATGTATGGAATTCGCCTGTGTTTAGAAGAGCACACCTTGACGCAGTTGATGCACGTGACACTAAGGGACTCTACATGTTACACGTCACTGTATTCCCGCACGTCATTGATCCTAGTCCTATATTTGGATTTGACATTATCTGTGGCGAACGTAAAATAACTGGATGCTTTCATGATTTCAGTGCCAGTGCAGACAAAGAACACGCAATGATGCATTGGTTTCAAGATTATGCCAAACAGTTTGCGTGGCGCAAGGAACGTGAGTTACCAGAGTGGGCCAAACGCATATTCAGTCCTGGTATGATTGCGGCAGGCAATGTCAGCGATGAATTAGAAATAGATCAGATATTACAGATTGTATCTACTACTCTGCCGTGGTATCTGGATAATGTTGGAAAAACACGCGGCCAAGGTGATCCACGAGAAATACTAGAAGCACAAAATTATTACTGCAACAATCAACGACAGAATCCACACACTCCTCGTGTGATGCAAAGTCTAGGTTTTGACGAGAACACTGTTTATCGATTCATAAACGATTGTCTGTTTCCTGATTTAGTATAAGCGCGGCAAACTTGTTGTGCCATATGATAAGCCTGCGTCGCTGACTAGCACTGCTTTCTCTATATACAGGATCTTCAGCTAACGTCTGCAATAGTTTGATATCCTCTAGGCAACACCACCGTAACAGCCGATTAAATTCTCGATCTTCTCTTACTGCCTTGATGATAGGATGATCCCATTGATCCTTGTTGGCAAGATGTCTAGATTCCAAATACCAACGCTCTATCCAACTGATATTGTCCTTGTATGTTTTTTTCAACATGGGATTGATCAGTCTTTTATCCCAGCAGTGATACAAATCTACACCGCGTCTGATTACAGGTACCTTGGGTGTTTTGGGAAAAACAATTATTTCAGCTTCATTCGTTGACATGTTGATCTAGCCATTTCTCCATGTTGACCAACTTGCTCATGAAACTGCTATTCTGCACCAGCTGTTTGCTTTTGTGATGCAGTGGTTTTGGTTGTATACCAAGCGGTAACCAGCAGTAGCCATCGCTTTCATGATCCAGCACAGGAAGGAATTCTTTTTCTACCACCAAGCAAAATGTGTCGTAGATGAATTTCTTGTCTTTGCTAACGTATCTATGCAACGGTACGATCTTCTTCCATTCGGTTATTCCGGTTTCTTCTTGGCACTCTCTCAACAGTGTGTCCCGAGGACTTTCTTTGGGATTACTACGGCCACCCCACAATCCCCAAGTGCCACTCCACTTTTCTTCTGTACTACGCAACTGCCAGCAATATCTGTGCGTGTCTAATGCGTAGATTAAACCGCCGGCAGCTCGGGTTACACCAGCAGGCGCCAGTATCCCGGTTGAAATATTCCCTCGTAACTCAGTATCCATTGTCCGTCCATGAAAGCTAATTGCTGATTGCTTGCAATATTTAATACATATTCAACTGCGGTAGAAGCAGCCGCATCAAAACTCACTACCCAGGCGCTGCCATTATATTCAATGATGTCTTCGGGATTGGCAACAAGTCCGCCCCATGCAGGTATTTCAGCAGGAGATGACACAACTATGTATCGTTGTCCCACAGCCGCCACAGGCAATCCGCTGCCTGGAGCCGCACGG